>VFSW01001671.1_pt1 | contig 33772 bp, 32 predicted proteins | sample 5358111 | NCBI WGS metagenome assembly VFSW01 (sample SAMN11554181, study PRJNA540505) | mine drainage metagenome | isolation source: sediment from site ElyBrook_90M | place: USA: Ely Copper Mine, Vershire, VT | collected 2017
GCTAGACATTCCATTCGAGACTGACTGGACTCACCGACAGCCGTTTGTGCCAAATTGGCGTGAAACACCTACGCTTATGAAATTGCTGTCGGACGGTAGGTGCTCAATGTCTGAACAGAAGAAACTGAAGAGGGTGTCAGCAACCAGCGTGGGCTCTATCACGCTGGCGGTGCGCCGCCGGAATGGTCAACCCGGAAGGGTGAGCAGTCGCAACGTGTTGTCAGTTCAGCGCATCCTGCAAAATCGCCGCCCTGGAAGAGGCTGACCGGACGACGTTGGGACATTCGTGATTCAGGGCAAATCAATCCGATAGTATAGGTCTACGCCACTGCCGACAGTACCCCCCTCGGTCTGCAACTCGACCGACTGGGTAAGGCGGTAGCGTAGACGCGCCACGGTACCGGCCCCAAAAATGGATTGGCCGATGCTGACGTAGAGATGCGGCGTCAGATAATGTCCCAAGGTGACCATGGTGCCGGCAAGCCCCTCGGCTTGGGTGGAACTGGTGCCCAGATTGGCAAAGCCCACGTCACCCAAAAGATTCTGCCTGAACAAAGTCGCCTGGGTGGTGGAGAAGAGCTGGCCGGCCGCCGCGGCCAGCAGGTTGTTCTGGCTTTGCAGTCCGCTTGCCGGGTATCCGAAGATCAGATAGGAGAGGACGTCAGTATCGGACATGGCGGGCACTGAGTAGAGCCGCACCTGGGGCGACTGCAAGGTGCCAGTCACCTGTACGCCCGCCTGAATCCTCTCTTGATTCATCCCGAAACTGGTAGCAGCGATGTGGCGCAGTGCCAGGACGTCCAGCACCGCCAGATTCGGTGGCCCATGAAAGCGGATGACACCCCGGGTGAAATTCAAGTTCTTACCATAGATCTGATAGCGGCCGTTGACCATGTGCAGCACCCCTTCCACCTGGGGCGGCTGCCCACCTTGGACCCTGACCTGAAGATTTCCCTGTAGGTCAGATTGCAGACCACCCATGATAACTTTGGCATCATTACCCAGGGCGATACGCAAACTGCCGTCGAAGGTGGGACCGCTGCCGGATTCAGCTTGGGTTTTCACAAACACCACGTCCGCGCTCGGGCGCACGCCGCCGATCTGACTTCCCAGGATGTGCAATTGGTCTGCGGTTACATCCCCCGTGATGCCGATACGCCGCCAACCGCCCTCTATGGTGATGTTCGGTGTCACGGCAGCGGTGACTTCCGGCAGGTTGAGAATGGCGAAGTCCTTGCCGGTCACCTGCATCTGGTAATGGGATGGGGTAAAACCAGATAGCGTGACCATCCCCTGCCCGCCGATGCTTCCTTTCCCTGAAGTCGCGTGAAATTGGCTGATGGTCAACCGCTCGCCTTCGGCCTGCAACTGCGCGCCGATCCCGGTCACGGTGATGCCTGCTTGGGGGATGAAAACAGCAGCGTCTCGCAACGCCGCACGGCCGCTCCACTTGGGGTGCTCCCAGGTTCCAGCAAGTTTGAGATTGCCGCTGAATCGCCAAGTGGGGCGTACAGTCACTTGGCGAAGTGGGGCAGCTAACAGCAGGCTGTGCCTGATATTGAAAAGGAATTTCCCCTGCACTGGGCCCGCCGGTGGCCATTGGAACGGGATGCCTAAGGAAATGGGCAAGGTCGCGGTCGCCTGTGCCACACCGAAACCTTGAGCCAGACTTAGCCGGCTTTCGATGTTGAGCACCTTGTGTGCCGCATGCAGGTGGCCGGCCCAAGATGATATGGGAACCTGGATTGTCCGGCCCGCCGGCTCGCGCCAAATGAGCATGGCTTCCCGCAGGTTGGCGTCTCCATCGCCCGTGCAGTGCCCCGCGCACCGGGCGACGAGATCGAGATCGGTCCGCCCCTTCACCTGCACCTCCCCCGAAGCGGAAGCCAGGTCCAGCGGAAGAGCGCGGACGTGCAAAGATCCCTGTCCTTTCCGGTCGGCAAAAGTCCAATTTCCCTCCAAACGGATACTGGCCCCCCGGCTGTCAGCGAGACTCACGGTGGAGATCGCGAGACGTCCGCTGCTCCAGTCGATCCGGACCGGCGCCGTCAGATCCCAGTGGCCGAGGCGCTGGCCTTCGACCCCCAGGCGCTGCAAGACCGTATTCCACACAGCTGCGTGGCGCGATACCTTGGCGGCGAGGTGTATCACATCGTCCCGCCAGTGGACCTCAATACGACTCTCGAAGGCAGCCAGCGTACCCTGGGCATGGACATCCAAAGCGATATCTTCTCCGGCGACATGGACCCCCTGGGCCTGCAGATCCATATTGGTCTTACCGTCCGCGCTTGATGAAGCGGTAAGGTACAAGGCGGCCACCCGGTAAGCATCGAAACTCAGCCCCTGCGCCTGGCCCTTTATTTGGCCCTGCCAGCGCCCGTTGGGGTGGGCTACCCAGCCCGAAATACGGCTTCCCCCCCGAAACTTTGGAAAAATGCCGGCCCATCGAGAGACCTGGGCAGTAAAATCAATCCGCCTCTCCAGCTCTCCAGCAGCAGTCAAGTTCAGACCGGGGCCTTTGAGGTCCAAGGCGTCCACCCGAAAGACACGCGGTGCAAAGCTTAGTCGGACCTGGCCTCGCAGGCTCTGCCGATAGACGTAACTGGGGCCAAGATCCAAAGTCAGATTTCCTCCCGATCCGTTGATCTCTTTCGCCAATCGCAGCCCCAGAGTGCCATTCAAGTTGGCTTGCACGTGCGGCAGCAGCATTCCTGGATTCACGCCAGTAAATGTCAGGCTCGCCGCAACGTGCCAACTGGGGCGCCATCTCAGCCTTAGCCACCCTCCTGTCGAAAGCCCTCCCAGAAGACGGCCGGAAACAGAGGCCATCCGGAATCCGGCTTCGTTCCCCGCAAGATCTCCGGCCAGCTGCCAATGGAACTTGGGGGCCTGAAACACGATATGCCCGTGGTAGGCCAGAGGGTTGCCTTCCAGTTGCAGATCCACGGCATAGGGCGCGGCGGAAATGGTCTTGGGCAAATCCAGCAGATATAGGTCCTTCCCGTGCAGACTTAAACGATAGGGTTGCGAAGGAGGACCGAGAGAAAGGACGGCATCCACCAGAGCCGGTTGGCTCAATTGGGGAATAAGCACGCGCGCGTTGCGCAGTTGGAAAGCATGTCGCTCCAGAAAGAGATCCGCGGTGACAGTCATGGGGAGATTGCCTTCAATGCGGACAGCCACCGGCCCACCCATAGCCGCCATGCTGGGCTTCCAGTCGACGCCCCAGACGGCGCGCGTACCGGGCGAGGTCCAGCTACCGAATGTCTTCAGGCTGTGCACGGTCCATCCCAGATCCAGGGAACCTTCCGCCTGCCCCTCAGGCAAAGCAAAGCGAAAATGGCTCGAATGCAGTCCCTCGCCAGTCCACGCCAATTCTCCCGCAAAGTACCGCAAGTCGAACTGCTGTTGATGCCCTCTCCGCAATGTCAGCCGCGCGAGGTCCAGGTGCTCGATTCGCACATGCAAGAGATGGGACCACAGAGGCATTGGCGGCAGGGAAAGATCCGGCACTTCCGCAAGTTTTTTCGACGACGCCAGATGGATCTCTGCGCCGCGCACCCGCAGTGTTCTGACCAAGACCTGCCTCTGCCATAAGGCCACCGGCATCCAGTCAAGGTCGAGATGGTCGACCACCACCCACTCCGCGCCTGCACGCCAATGCACTCCCTGCAATTCCAAAGGGCCCGCCAGGCTACCCTGCACGGACACTACCTCCAGGCCAGGAATGCGCTTCAGGGCCCAAAGGGCCCCGGCAGGAGTGAAAAACAACCAGTACCAGACCCAGGCCACTGCCAACAAAGGCAGAGCGAACAAAAGAGAGACGAGAACCCGTCTCACAGACTGACTCCCACGGAGAAAATCACGCGCAGGTACGGGGCACGGGGGCTAACCAACGGATGGGCGACGTCTAAGCGTACCGGGCCGAAGGGTGAGTACCAGCGCACGCCAATCCCCACGTCTCGCAGGACACGGAACTCAGCAAAGTTATTGAAAGCATTGCCGACGTGATAAAAGATCACTATGCCCCAATCCTTCCGGATGAACCGTTCCACCTCCGCGCCACCCACCAGAAGGTCGCTGCCGCCCAACACCACACCGTTCAGCTCCGGACCTTGAGAAAGATAGGCATAACCCGGCAAGGTGCTCTGGCCGCCGGCGAAAAAGCGCAGGGTGGGCGGCAGGAGGTCGATGGAACCCGGTAACCAGGTGGCTCCTGCCTCTCCCCGCAGCCCCACACCCCATTTGGTGCTCAAGAAGTGGCGCCATACTCCATGCACACGCATTTGCGCGAAATTCGCATCACTAGCCAGCGCCCGCGTCCCGCCCTGGATGGTAACGTCCCAGGAATAACCTTCCAGGGGACGTACCGGATTTGGAAAACCCTGCACCGAGTAACGCAGGGAAGGGATAATGAAACGCGCCCGACCGGACAGTCCATCAATGCTATAGTTAATTTTCTGATAGGACAGCAGCGCGCCAAGGTTAGCGCCGCCCCCCATATACCAGTCACGCCCAAAACCGGTGTCGAAGACATCGGCACTGTACGGCACCAGATTCAAATGCCGGAAGCTGGCTTCAGCGATGTACCGGGAACCGAGGCGATCCCCCACCGGCCATGTGTAGCTGGCGCCTACATCCAGGGTCCGCTGAGCCAGGGTCAATGACAGGTGCGCGTGCTGACCGCGGCGAAAAGCGTTGTAATTATCGTAGCCCAGCCCCAGGTTGGCACCCAGATCCGAGCTGTAGCCCACCCCCACCTTCAGGCGCTTGGGCCGGAGAGATTTTAGTATTATCGTCACGGGCATGCGCCCGTCCCTGGCATGCTGCAGATCAGAAAGAACAGCAATCTCCGAAAACCTGTCGGCATTGCGGAGATTAGCCTGGGTGCTCGCGAGTCGGGTCGAGCTGTACCAGTCACCAGGGCCAAAGTCCAAATAGCGAGCGAGGAAGCGGCGAGGATAGGTCTTTGCCCCCTGAAAGACGACTTTGCCGAAGCGATAACGGCTGCCGCTGTTCACGGTGAGGAAGATGTCCGCCCAGTGCTCCTTCCGATCGATGAGAATTTCATGACGGGAGAAATCGGCTCTGGCGTAGCCTTCCGCATGGAGGGCGTTCAGGGTCTTGGCCTTCCAGTCGTCATAGAGGGACTGATCGAGGGCTTCTCCTTGCCGCAGCGGGAACATCTCAAGCAATTGATGCAGGACCGGAACCCCGCTGCCGGGCCCCTCTGCACGCAGGGTGGCGTTTCGCACCATGATGCGCGGACCAAGTCGAAGCGCGAAGGTCAGGATGTAATCGCTTCCCCGTTGGACAACATGCTCCTTCCAGCGGGCATCGTAATACCCGTATACCTCCAGGGCCTGGCGCAGCCGGAGGGCCGCCGCCATCCGGGCATCGGTGAGCCCCGCGAGAGGGTCGACTATGGGCGCCGGCGGCATGACATTCGCCAGGTGGCTGCGCAGGACGCCCGGAGCGCCGGTGATCCGGAAGCGCAGCTCCGCCGCCCAAACGGGAGACATCATCAGCAATCCCCAACTCAGGAGCAACCCGCTGACGAGAATTGGCTTGCGCTGCTTCAAAAACAGTCCGCGTCCATCCATTGCCTGTGCCGAACCTTGGATACCCGGATGCCAAGCGTTTTAGCTGAGTTCGACAGACGCTGTAACGCGCTGGAATGAGAGAAACCTTGCTCTAGCACCGGCTCAATGGCTTCTGCCTGAAACTCCTTCGCGTGTTTCTGACTTGGTGGCTTTTCCATCCAATGCCTCCGATATTCACATTATCAAGCTGAAGCTGCTGCTTTTCCGAGCCCAGCACAGAGATGTTGTCCGATTCCATCCTGCGGGCCTGCCGCTTCCGGGCAGTGGCTGAATGTAACCCTGCGGATCAGCCTGGGCGGGAGGCCCGTCTGTAGCAAGAGCGCGGCGACACAGCTGATGGCAGCCAAAAATGTCAACGCGCGATCCAGGTTACGGGCATCAACCAAGCTGCGACTGTAGAATGCCGGATGTATCCCGCCAGCATGAAGGATCTCCACGGCTGCGAAATCATAGGCTTTGCGAAAGGCGGCCGTGCGACCCAAGACCCAGCGGGCCCGTGGTCTGCTTCAGGCCGTTGCCGCCAGGTGATCCGCGCCATAGAAACTGCCACGACAACGCTCTGGCGGAAAGCTTCAGGAGCAGATGCAAATACGAACTGTTGCATCGGTACTGTCATAGAACCGCCGAGCAGACACGCTGTGAGATCACTAATACATCAAAATCTTCCAAGATCGCAAGCAGCGGCACTCGCGATCCAGGTATTCATCGCCGGCGGCATACACGCACTGGTACCGCCGTCGGCGGCAAATGGCATGATACGGCAATTTTTAGATTCTACTATTGTCGATCGTGGGTCATGAGGCCGTTGACCGGAACGACGTCCGGCCCTATATTTGATACAAGATCACTTCAGACAAGCGGGACATGGACAGCGAAAACCTGGCAAAACTTGAAGAGCGCATCAATGAGCTCATCGATACCTGCCGACGCTTAAATCGCGAAAATCATGCGCTGCAGTCGGATCGCAGGAATCTTGCAGACGAGCACGGAAATCTTGCGGACGAGCACGCACGCCTGGTGGAGAAAACCCAGATCGCGCGCGCGCGCATCGAGGCGATGATCGGCCGCTTAAAGGCACTGGAGCGCAGCTAAGTGAAGACCGCGCAGGGGGGAGTCAACATTTCGATTCTGGGCAAGGATCTAATGGTAGCGTGCCCAGACAGTGAACGCACTGCACTGATTGCCGCTGCGCGTTATCTCGACGAGAAGATGCGCGAAATCCAGGACAGCGGGAAGGTCATCGGAGCCGAGCGCTGCGCGGTAATGGCTGCGCTGAACCTCGCCAATGAGCTTCTGGAATTGCGCAAGCAGGCTACGAGCGTTCCGGCCGACATCGATCACCGGCTGCAGTTTCTGCGGGGCAAGATTGATGCTGCCTTGCATGAAGAGATCCTGTAAATTTTGCTTTTCTCGATTTTGGCATGCAGAGTTATGGCGCCCTCTGCAGTGTACGTATCCGCTTTTGGTCCCTTGAACCTATATATTCAATGCCTGGGGGCCGCTAAAGCAGATGCTGTTGTGCAAGTCCGCCTCGTAGCGGAACGCCTGATGTGTCTCAGTGGCTCCCACCTGGACCTTCGGTTCAGGGCAAAGGGGCGGTACGGCACAGGCGGAGGGCGCCTCCTTTTCGTGTGAGCACGATTGCATCGAAGACCGAGCAGCGGCAGCGCTTGCGGAACATGCGCGCTGCTTTGCGGCCAGCGCAACAGACGCGGGCCGCAGCGCTGTTGGCAAGCAGGGTCGCGGCTACGTCGATGTTCCGTTCGGCGCGTCGGGTAGCCTGTTATCTTCCCACCGACGGCGAAATCGATCCGCGTCCGCTGATGCAGCGCATGTGGCAAATGCGCAAACACTGCTACCTGCCCGTCCTGTCGCGCCTTTTCTATGACCGGCTGTGGTTCGCGCCGGTGATGCCACACTCCAGATTCTTGCTGAACCGCTTCGGCATTCCGGAGCCAGTGACCGCGCCACGCAAATGGGTGCGCGCGCAAGAACTCGATCTGATATTGCTACCGCTGGTCGGGTTTGACCTGAAGGGCAATCGCCTCGGAATGGGCGGCGGATTCTACGACCGCAGCCTTGAATTTCTGCGCGGACGCTGCTGCTGGATGCGTCCCAAGCTGATCGGGCTGGCGCATGACTTCCAGAGGCTGGAGAACCTTGTTCCGTCACCCTGGGACGTACCACTCCAGGGTGTCGCGACAGATTGCGCACTCTACCTGACGGCGTGAGCGACAACTACCGGCCGTCACTTGCGGTATCCGATTCTCAACGAGCACAGGACGATGCCCATCCCCAGACTTATCATAGGAAACAAAAACTATTCCTCCTGGTCACTGCGGCCGTGGTTGGTCATGAAACAGACCGGAATCCTCTTTAAAGAACTGCGCATCGCCCTATATACGAACAGCGCGAAACAGGAAATTCTGCGTCACTCGCCCTCCGGAAAGGTGCCAGCGCTGGAAGATGGAGAACTTGTGATTTGGGACTCTCTGGCGATCTGCGAATACCTCGCGGAGTGTCACCCGGACAAGGGGCTTTGGCCTGAAGATCCGATCGCGCGATCGATTGCGCGATCGATAAGTGCAGAAATGCATTCGGGCTTTGCCAATCTACGAAGCAACATGTCGATGAACTGCCGTGGCTCGTTCCCGGGAAAGGGCCGGACACCTGGCGTGGTCGCGGAAATCGAGCGCGTTACCAGCATATGGAATGAATGCCGGCGTCGCTTCGATGCTGGCGGCCCCATGCTTTTTGGGCGTTTCACAATAGCCGACGCAATGTATGCGCCAATCGTGCTTCGGTTCATCACCTATGCGGTGGAAACTGACCCAGTGGCAACGGCCTATGTACGGACCATCGCGGCCCTTCCAGCGGTGCAAGAGTGGTGCGACAGTGCGCGCGCCGAGCCCGAGTCCATCCCGCAGTTCGAGAAGTATTCATGATCCACGGCAGCCGGACGCCCGTGCGGTACTGGCTGTTCAAATCTGAGCCAGCTGCCTTTGGCATTGCTGAGCTTAAGAGGCGCAAGAACCACACCGAGCACTGGGATGGCGTAAGGAACTTCCAAGCGCGCAATTTCATGCGCGATGAAATGCAAGCCGGCGATCTGGGTTTCCTTTACCATTCAAGCTGTGCCGAGCCGGCCATTGTGGGCATCATGGAGATCGTACGGCCAGGTTATCCGGACTTCACCGCTTTTGACCCCCTTGAACCTCACTACGACCCGAAAAGCACGCTGCAACGGCCACTATGGTACATGGTTGATGTGCGCCTCAAGCGCGAATTCAGGCGACCGATTACGCTGCGCGAACTGAAAACGCACCCGGCGCTCGTCGGCATGCGTCTGCTCGCTCGCGGCAATCGGCTATCGGTCATGCCGGTGGATCGGCGCGAATGGGATTATATTCTCAGACTGGAGCGCCGTTGACTGCGCTCTATCACTTTTGGTGGTCTCCCGAGGCACAGCGCGTTCGCCTTGCCTTGGGCTACAAGGGTATCGTCTACGAAGACCGACCGATCGCATTTGATGACGACGAAACATTTTTCGCGCTGGGCGTAGCACGCACCGTCCCGGTGCTGCAGTGCGATGACGGCACGCTGCTGACGGATTCGGCCACGATACTCCGACAGCTGGACCATTACTGGCCACACCGTCCGATCTATGAAGGTATCCTGACCGCAGCCACATGGGATGCACTGCTGGGCTGGCGCCAATCGGCCGATGCGCTGCTAACTCGACTGCACGCGCCCGTGCTTCCCGCCTACCGGGGTATAGGAGACAGCGAACAGAACTTGGCAGCCTACAAGTCCGAAGTTTCCCGCCGCTTCGGTGCGAGCGTGGAAGAGCTGTCGAATGATCGCTATGGGGCCTTTGGCCAGCTGATGCAGGTGGCGCGGCTCAGGGAACTCGCCATCCGTCTGGCGAAGAACCGGTTCTATCTGGGACAGCCGTCTGCCGCCGATATGCTGCTCGCCGCAGACCTGTTCCCTCTCCAACTGCTCGACGGCGTAACCCTGCCAATCGACCTGATGTATTACATCCAAAGGGTCGAGGATACCTGCCAAACCGGACTGCGCGACGGCCTGCTGGCGTCACTGTGACGGGCTGCAGCACCGGTGGTACTTGTCAAAAACAAGGGATTCTTGAACAATGATAGGCAATGCTGCCTTTTGCAATATCCAGAACGGCGTTAGCTTGCCAAATCCAGTAATTGAAAAATGTGGCCGCTGATGGACCTGGTGCCAAGTGCCGATAGTATCAGGTGGCGGCATTTTCCGACCACCTGACTGACAACTGAGAACTCCCAATGCATGATTTATCGCGTAAACTGATCCGCGCCTTGGCTGCACTACTATTCACCGTTGCTGCCGCCAGCGCCCACGCCAAACAGCAATCGGGTCCAGCGCATGATCCGATAGTACGAATGGTCACCACTCTCGGCACTGTTGAGATGGAACTCTTTCCAGACAAGTCACCCGCGACGGTGAAAAATTTCCTGTACTACGTGAACTCCGGTTTCTATAACGGCACTATTTTCCACCGTGTCATTCCCGGGTTCATGATCCAGGGCGGCGGCTTCAAACCGGGGATGCATCTGAAACCGACACGCGTTCCAATCCGCAACGAGGCCGACAATGGACTCCAGAATACGGTTGGCACCATCGCCATGGCACGCACCGGCGACCCGAACTCAGCCACTGCGCAATTCTTCATCAACACCGCCGACAACCCGTTTCTCGACCACCGCGACGACAGCATAAGTGGCTGGGGTTACACCGTTTTTGGAAAGGTTATCAAGGGAATGGACGTAGTACGGAAGATCGAAGCCGTACCCACAGGAACCCGCGGGCCGTTTGCTGATGTGCCATTACATAATGTCTTGATCAAAAAGATAGGCCTGTCAGGATACCGGTAGTCCGCCTGCCCGGCACCAACCCACAATTCAACCGAGAAACAGCTTATACGCTGGATTCGACGTTTCCTCGACAAATTCGTACCCAAGCTTGTCGAGGAACTGCCGAAACGCGATCTTGTCCGAAGGAGGAACCTGCATTCCCACCAGCACGCGGCCGAAATCAGCGCCGTGGTTGCGATAGTGAAACAGGCTGATGTTCCAGGACTGGCCCATTTTATCCAGAAAATTCATGAGCGCCCCGGGGCGCTCGGGAAATTCGAAGCGGTAAAGGATCTCGTGCAGAACATTTGGCGCGTGGCCACCGACCAAATGGCGGATGTGAAGCTTGGCCATCTCGTTGTCGGTCATGTCCAGAGTGTCGTACCCGTCAGTACGCAGGGTTGCAATCAGATCGTCGGCTTCTTGCATATCCTGGATTCGCACCCCCACAAAAACGTGGGCACTGCTGGGACTGGAATAGCGATAGTTAAACTCCGTGATCAGGCGATGGCCAACGACGGCGCAGAACCTGCGGAAGCTGCCGGGCACCTCTGGTATGGTCACAGCCAGTATTGCTTCGCGCCGCTCGCCGACTTCGGCGCGTTCCGCAACATGACGCAGGCGGTCGAAGTTCATGTTCGCGCCTGACGCAATTGCAACCAGCTGCCTGTCACGCAGCGAATCGCGCTCGATGTATTTCTTCATGCCAGCAACGGAAAGGGCGCCCGCGGGCTCGAGTATGGAACGCGTGTCTTCGAAGATGTCCTTGATAGCGGCACAGATCTCGTCGTTACTGACAAGGATTATTTCGTCCACGAACTTTTGTGCGAGCCGGAACGTTTCCTCGCCGACCTGACGCACAGCAACGCCGTCTGCGAAGATACCCACATGGTCGAGCATGATCCGGCGACCGGCGGAAAGCGAGCGGTACATCGCGTCCGCCTCCTCGGGCTCAACACCGATTACCTTGATATCCGGTCGCAGGGATTTTATGTAGACCGCAATGCCGCCGATGAGTCCGCCGCCGCCTACCGGAACGAAGACGGCATGCAAATCACGGGTGTGTTGCTTGAGTATCTCCACAGCGATGGTTCCCTGCCCGGTGATGACATCGGGGTCATCGTACGGATGAACAAAGGTCAGGCCGCGTTCCGCCCCAAGCCGCATTGCAAAGGCATACGCGGCATCGTAGTTATCGCCGTGAAGCAGCACCTCGCCCCCCAGATTACGGACCGCGTCGATCTTGATCTCCGGCGTCGTAACCGGCATCACAATCAGCGCGTACGTGCCGAGCTTGGCTGCCGCCAGTGCAACCCCCTGGGCATGGTTACCTGCGGACGCAGCCACAACCCCACGCGCAAGAATGGTACTCGGCAGTGATGCCATTTTGTTGTAGGCGCCGCGGCACTTGAACGAGAAAACCGGCTGCTGGTCTTCGCGCTTGAGCCAGACCTGGTTGCCTAGACGGCGCGAGAGATTGGGAGCGAAATCGAGCGAAGTCTCTTTGGCAACTTCGTAGACACGTGTGGCGAGAATCTTTTCAAGATAACGCTGAGGCATTGATCTAATTTACCAGAAACCAGTCGGCTTCGCAGTACGCATTCCGGTGTTGGGATGAGCAGTTCGACAGCGACCCTTGTTTTAGGGCCGGCACTGACGGTATTCTCGACATGCAGAAGCGCATGAGGGGGGTTGATGACACAGGATGACATGAAGAAGGCGGCCGCGCAGGCGGCCCTCGAGTACGTTGGCAGCGGGGGTGTAATTGGCGTCGGCACCGGTTCGACCGCGAACTACTTCATCGATGCGCTGGCCACGATCAAGGGGCGGATTGACGGGGCCGTCGCTAGCTCCAATGCTACTGCCGAACGGCTCAAAAAGTACGGTATACCGGTGGTTGACCTCAATGCCACTGGGAGCCTTAAGCTTTATGTCGACGGTGCCGACGAGGCCACCCGCCACCTGCACTTGATAAAAGGCGGCGGTGGCGCCCTCACCCGCGAGAAGATCATCGCCGCCGCAAGCGAGACTTTCGTATGCGTCGCTGACGAAACAAAGCTGGCCGACGTCCTTGGCAAATTTCCTTTGCCCATAGAAGTCATTCCGATGGCGCGCAGTTACGTCGCCCGCGAGATAGTCAAGCTTGGCGGTGAACCGGTACTGCGGCAGGGATTCACGACCGACAATGGCAACGTGATTTTGGACGTGTACAACCTCAACATCCTGAACCCAGTTGAACTTGAGCGAACGCTCAATCAGATTGCCGGCGCAGTTACCAATGGCCTATTCGCGCACCGGCCAGCGGATGTGCTGATCCTCGGCACCAAGACCGGCGTGCAGACCCTCAAGTGACCCTGTGCACGCAGGTCTAAGTAAAGCTGCGGTTGATCTGAATGTTCAGCTTCTTGATGCGATGCCACAAACTGCGCTCGGATATGCCCAGGCGCTTTGCGGCGTGTGCCTGTATTCCTCCACACTGCTCCAGGGCCTTGAGTATTGCGCGCCGCTCGACGTCTGCCAGCCAGTTATCAAGATCCTGATCGTTGCTTCTGTCGGTCGCTAAGTCAGGATCCAGCGTTTGCGCCGTGGCACCGCGTATCGCCTCGGGAAGATCCTGAACATCTATCTCCTTGCCCTTGCATGACAGCAATGAACGCTCTACTGCATTGCGCAGTTCGCGCACGTTGCCAGGCCAGGGATAGTGCAGCAGAACCTCAAGAGTCCCCGGAGTGAAGCGCTGCACCAGCTTATCCGTTTCCTGGGAAATCTCTCGCAGGAAAGAATCGGCAAGCAGAACGATATCCGCGCCGCGCTCGCGCAACGGCGGCACCACTATATTGTAGACGTCGAGGCGGTAAAACAGGTCCTCGCGAAATCTGCCCTGCCGCACCAGTTCCTTGAGGTCACGGTTGGTCGCCGCAAGGAATCGCACATCGGCACTGCGGACCTGATCGCTTCCGACCGGGAAAAACTCGCGTTCCTGCAGAACGCGCAGCAACTTCGCCTGCAGCGCTGGAGCGAGATCTCCGATTTCGTCGAGAAACAACGTTCCCCCCTGGGCTTGCTCAAGACGCCCAGAACGGTTTTTCGATGCGCCGGTAAACGCTCCCTTGACGTAGCCAAAGAGCTCACTTTCCATGAGATCATGCGGGATCGCCGAACAGTTGATCGCCACCCATGGGTACTGGGACCGCGGACTGGTTTCGTGGATTGTGCGTGCAACCAGCTCCTTGCCGGTTCCACTTTCTCCGGTGATCAGCACGCTGGTGCGGTATGGCGCGACACGCCGGATCTCTTCCAGCAGACACTGTATCGCCTGGCTTGCTCCCATCAAGTGCCGGCGCGCGAGCGACTCGGTCACAGTCTCCTTGAGACGCTGGTTTTCGCGCAGAATATCGCGCAGCTTGATCGCATTGTGGACAGCGATTTCCAGCTCCTCCGGCTCGAACGGCTTGGTCAGATAATCGGTTGCCCCAGCATGGATGCTTTTCACGGCCGAGCGGATGGTGCCGTGGGCTGTGACCACGATCACCGGGACATCGGGCCGATCTTCGTGACAACGCCGGATGAAATCCTCCCCGCCCATGCCCGGCATTTTCAGGTCGGAAAGGACGACATCGAGATTCGGATTTGTCAGATGTGCGATCCCGGCCTCACCGCCATCGGCGACCTCCACGCCATAGCCAGCGTCCTCCAGAATCATGCGTATAACTGTCTGCATGTTCTGCTCGTCATCGACCACTAGAACGGTTCGTTTCATGAATTACACCTAAGCGTGGACCGGGAACGACATGGCAAACCGGGCGCCACCCTTTTCCGGCTCAAGTACCAGCAGCCTTCCGCCATTCACCTCGACGAGCGTGTTGGCGAGCGACAAGCCGAGACCGGTACCTCGTTCCTTGGTAGTGAAGAACGGCTCAAACAGGCGTGGCATGACCTCTGCAGGAATGCCTGGGCCGCTGTCTTCCACGGAAAGTATCACTTGTCCATCCTTTACGGCTGTCACGAGACTTAGCTCTCCGCCGGTATCCCCCATCGCTTGCAGCGCATTGGTAAGGATATTTGCCCATGCCTGCTGCAACAAGCCGGCATCTCCCATAATGCGCGCCGACCGGTGTCCAATCCGCTCATGCACCTCCACGTTACTTGTTCCGGCGAGCGTGGCGGCGAGCGCGTGCTTCAGCGGCGCCACTGGGTCTATTCGCAACGACTCCGGATGTCGGTGGCGGGAGAGCTGCAGGAAATCTTGAACAAGGTTGCCCACCCGTACACTTTCCTCCCGGATCATGCGCAACAGCTCGGCTTTTTTTTGCGAAGACAGATCGGATTTCTCCAAAAGCGCTGAGGCGCTGTTTATAACGCCAATCGGATTGCGGATCTCATGCGCGAGCGACGCTGACAGTTCACCGAGGGCGGCAAGTTTGTCGCGGTGAAACCGTTGCTGCTGCTCGTCACGCGCCTCACGTAGACTCACTGCCATTGCGTTGAATGCCTTCGCCAGATCCCCGACCTCATCGTCGGAAGTCACGGGCACCGTCGCATTGAAATTCTGGGCAGCCAGCTGCATGACGCCGTCGCGCAGGTGCTCCACAGGCCGCACCACAAGTCTGCTCAGCAGGTACCCGGTTAAAGCGCCAAATATCACACCGAGAAGCGAAATCCCTGAAAAAAGAAGCAGGCGGTTGGTAACTACCTCTTCGAACCCCGCGCGCTTGAGACCACTGAAGATGATCGCCTCAACTTGGCCATCATTATCGACAATCGGTGTGTATTGGCCGCGAAAATCAGCATCTTCGGCCTTCACGCTGTAGTAGGGTTTGCGGTCAATCTGCAGCCGCCGCATCACGTCCCCGGGCAGGCGTCTGAGCGAGATCAGACTGCCCGGCTTTGAAAACATGTCCAGGTAATTTGGGCCATCGCGGTAATACAGCCGTGTTTTAAGGCCGGTCAGATGCGATAACTCATTGATAAAATCCTGACCAAGCAGGCTGCCCATGACCAAGTAGTACCTTGGAGGTCCATGCCGCGGCACACGCGTAATGCCCACGGCAGCAAGCTGGCTGTGTCCGTCGCGCGTAACCTTGAGCACAGCCTCGGTTTGCACCCTGTCCCACATGGTGCGCATGTCCACCGGCCTCGACGAATACAACAGCGTCTGGTCGCTGTTGTAGACCTGAATGAAACTTATGCCCAGTTCCCGGGCCATGTGGGCAATGGCCGGGTGCACGGGGTTCGGGTCCCCGTTTTTCAGCCGAGCAACGAATGCTGGGTCGTCCGCCAGCACGTGGCCAAACATAACCGCATCGTTCTGGTAAGCTCGCAGCCAAGTCCGGTCGACATGCGCTGCGTCCACGATGTAGTGCTTCAACCTTTCCTCAAAACCGGAGGATACCCACTCGGAAGCCAGCATGGCCGCCCCCAGCATGGGAACGACCATGATTGCCAGGATCAACAGCAACACCTTGCGCTGGAGGCGATTGAGTCGGAGAAATTCCGGGCGCATCAAGATTCCTGTTTTAGAGTAATCTACAAAATTTGTAGGTTTGTAGGAGTGAGTCGACGCGTCAATGGATTGACTTTGTCATTATAAGCATTTGATTCGAGAAAAGAAATTGTAGTCATTTTTGAATTGGCACATGAATTGCTTTTGTCAGATCCGCTAAGGACGGTCAAGGATTCACCTTACCCATCCGACGTTGAAGCAGGAATGACAACTGATTGAGGATAGATACATGAAAAAGACTTTAATGAGCATTATCGCTCTCGCACTGGTAGCCGTGTTTGGCAATGGCGCCGTCGCTGTTGCCGCGGGCACACCACCGGCCGGACACAAGATTGAGCACAGAGTGGAGCACAAAAGAGTAGTGCACAAGAGAATTGTTCGCAGGCGCATCGTGCACAGAAAGATGACAAAGAAAATCGTGCATAAGAAAGAACTTGCCCACAAAAAGGGTTAATTCTCATTAGTATCAAAGAGGAAGGCCGGAGGAAGTGTTAAGTCAGGCTTTTCTCAAGCTTCACAGTCAGATCGAGTAGGGTGGCGGGGTCCCGCCACCCACTCTTACCACGGTATGCACAGTATCGCGACCGGCGGTTCAAGCAGAACCCGGAAGCCGCTGATCGGTTTCCACGGCAACGCCAGTCCCTTCGGACAAATTTCGGTGCGGCGAATTTCAAGTATTCTTCTCACCGGATAGGCAGAGGTCTTTACTCCTTTTTTGCGTGCCAAATGCGCTCCGTCAGGCTAACCACAGCAAGCCCCATTACCGAAATCCTTCCTTATTGTATTCCTATAATCGCATCTAAATACGCTGTTGGACCCAGGACTGCAAACTGCGCGGATCCAGAGCGCCCGACACCCTATCGGCCTCGTGACCACTCTTGAACAGAACCAGCGTGGGAATTCCGCGGATGCCGAACTCGCTCGCTAGACCCCGCTCGACATCCGTGTCAACTTTGCCAAAGCGGACACGCATATCGAATTGCGCTGCAGCGGCAGCGAAAACTGGCGCCATTATCTTGCACGGTCCGCACCAAGGCGCCCAAAAATCCACCAGCAACGGAATATCGCTGTGTTCCATGTGGCGACGAAAATTCGCCGCGGTCAATTCCACCGGCTTGCCTTCAAACAACGGTTTATGGCAAGTGCCGCATTTCGGATGGTCGTGAAGGCGGTCTTCCGGAACCCGGTTGATTCCCTGGCAATGCGGACAAACGACAAGCTTGGACGTAGACACGTGAATTCACCCTCCAGTACTCAAGGCTTGCCCTGAAAATGGGGATGATCGTGCGCTATTTCCAGCCCGACTCTCTGGAGGTTCAGTCTGCTGCGCCAGACCGGCTAGTGGAACACCGTTCGTGGCAAGCTGCCGCGAAGGACAACCAGAAGAAATGATCCGAAAGTAGCAATGCGGGATACGTCAGGTCGCGGCACGCGGCCAACTCCGGGAAAATGGCAGCAATGACTGGTGCCAGCCATGGAAGCCTGCAACGTGCCTTGACCCCTTTGTTCGGCGCCGCGGTTAACCTTCTACCTGGGACCCTGACGGCCTGCCGGGCCTATTTGCGGCGAGCAGTAGGCCTGCGCGCATGCTTCATCGACTGACGCGCGGCTTTTTTCTTATTGGCTTTAGTGGCTTTAGTAGGCTTAGCAGCCTTCTTGGTAGCCCTGGTGACCTTCTTCTTGACCGGCTTCTTGGCTGCGGCAACTGCCGTCTTCTTCGCAGTACCGGCAGGCGGTTTCTTGGCGCTCAGGCCGGTTCCGGACGCGCGTTTGGAACTCTTCGTATCTGCCAAGCGGATTGACTTTACCCGTTCAGACACAGAGTTCAGGTAGATGTGGTGGGTGTTCATGTGTTCAACGGCGGACCGTGCCCTGTCAGGCCCGGTTTCGCCCGGGCCGAGCTGGCGGTAGGCCATCTCGATCATGCTGTCCTCATACGCGCAGAAACGTGCGACCTCAGGTCCGACAATGGTGCACAACTGATGCATCTGCTCGCCCGCCCTGAGGTTGATCTCATGCAACCTCTTGGCGCGTTCGGGTCCTATCCAGCTCACTAGCGTCCAGTGGTTGCCTGCGGCACCAGGGTTTTCGAGATAGCGTTGCCAGACTTCGCTCGCCTCATCGCAGGTGACCGCAAGTGTGTCGAGGCAGCTTAGAACGAGCTCCCGATCTTTGGAGCGCGCTCGTCCCCACCCTTCAATAAGAACTACTGCTTCCTCAAGACTTCTCATGCCAACCTCCCTCATGCAAACGACCATAATTGGCGCTCGATTTATTCATCATACGGACGGCGCCATCTCGTAGCAATATGGCTTGGCTCATTCCGACGCTATGCAAAACTCCGGCGGAATTGTTACCATCAAAAATTACGGCGCATCGTGATGTTCCGGAGTCAGAACGACGCATGACCGAAATCGAGATCGCGCCATGGTCAGAGTTAATCCAAACTCTGCAGCCTATCGCATCACTAAGCATCCTACGCGTCGAAGAGCTGAGGCCATTGTTCCGCATTGAACGCATTCCTGCGGGCATGACCTTGTTCCAAGAGGGGAGGATAGATCATCAGGCCATCTACCTGCTGCGCGGTGAAATGGTCCTGAGCAGCGCGAGAGATGAGGAAAACTGCTTGCTGGTGGCACCGGACACAACCGGCACACCAGCAATGGCGATCTGTCCGATTGTGGACAAGCAGCCACGCCAACTATCCGCCATGGCGGTGACTGATCTTGAGATCCTGCGAATCGACAGCGAACTTCTTGATATCGTCGTCACATGGGACACCCTCGCCGGCTGTTTCGCCGCTCCGGGACCGAATTGCCGCGGCGGGATCCCTGGTGGCGCGACGGACTGGATGAGCATGGTCCGGCAATGTCTGGTTTTTAGGCATATTCCCCCTTCCAACTTCGATTCTTTGGGCATGCAGCTGGAAATGGTCACGGTGCGAGCGGGACAGGTCGTGGCACGCGAGGGCGAGCATGCCGACGATTACTATCTCGTCGAGAGCGGTACGGCCGTCATGACACGCGAAACTGACGGAAATGGCCCGGCCGATAGCACAACGCTAGGCCCCGGTGCAGGATTCGGTGAGGAAAGCCTGCAAGGCGAGGACCGATGGCATTCCAGCGTTACGATGGAAACACGTGGCACACTGTTGCGGCTTACGCGTCAGCGTTTCCTCGCCCTCAGACACGAACCGCCACTTAGCTGGTTAACGCCGTCCCAGGCAATGTCGATGGCGGAATCCCGCGACGTCATCTGGCTCGATGTTCGTGGGCTGGAAGAGGCGCCGGATTCGCTGTTGCCCGGCGCCTATCGCCTGCCCCTGGGTACGCTATGCCAGGCGGCCAATGATCTTGAACCGGATAACACATACATTTGCTACTGCAATACCGGTCGACGCAGCTCCGCAGCGGCACATCTTCTTGGTCAACGCGGCCTACGCGCGCATGTACTCGCAGGAGGACTGCGGGCCGCGCCCGCTGGATTTGGGGGCAGCGCGCCGTAGTAGACTCCCCGTATGGGACCTTTTCAACGCGAGATGTTCCGGCCGCATGATGCGCTCTGGAATCGATGTGGACATTCCGACCATCGGTCCAAGTGCACCGGAGATTGCTGACACGCTGCGGTACGGCGCGTTTTCACGGCCATCCCGGTGCCACCGGGAAATCGTAAACTGGATCGTGGTCAAAGAGCATGACTGACTTGAATAATGCCGACACCGACTATAGCCCGATTTCCTGCGCAAGCTACGACGTATTCGAGATCGCCATCCTTCATCGCGCGTGTCTACACCTGACGTGGGTCGAGGACAATGTCCTGCATGACCAAATCGTGACGCCGCTCGACATCGAAACGGCAAACCACCAGGAGTTTCTGATTGTGCAGATGTCCACGGGACAAACACTGCGCCTGCGACTTGACCGGATCCGAAAAGCTCGCCCCGCGTGAATTGTCGTCTTCGCCCGGGATAACAACGGAACAACCGCCGGGACTGCAGGGTATTGCAAAGTACATTCCACCATGGTTCGCTCCGCCCAGCGGATCATGAAGATCGCGGCAGGCACTGGCTGGCTTGCCAACTTGGGGGCGGGTCGCACCCCAGAGGGGTCGCACGACCGGCGCAGCCTATTAGGACCGCACTTGGCACCTGTCGGTCAATGGGAATATAGTGCCGGTTAATTGAACAGTTGATGCTCAGTGTAACGCTATACGGGAGGAAAAATCCGTGATCCGAGATCGCATGCATGTTCGCGAATCTGCTCTTTTGGCGCTATTCTGTACAGCCGCGCTTTCCGGCTGCGCAAGCTTGACCAAACCGGTCAGCTCTATCACGATCAACTCCGATCCGCCGGGTGCCCAGGTCTTCGTTTCTGGCAGGAACATTGGAACCACCCCACTTCCAGTGGTACTCGACAAGGAGTTTCCAAGACATTGGACAGAGCGCATCAGTAGCGATGTCGGTCCGGGCTTTGCGTTTTACCGCCGACTTGCAACCGTCACGATCAAGAAGTCCGGCTGCAAGCCCTATACCAATCAGTTCACCGGGAAAACTTTGAGGCACGATATAACGGTCACGCTCACGTGCGGACCGCAATACATTCTGGCAGCACCCGCCGCGCCCGCCACGGCGGCGCCCGAAGGCGCAACGATCGAACAACGCCTACAGGAACTTCAAGAACTCAAGAAAAAGGGACTGATTTCCGATCAGGAGTACCACACGCAGCAGCAACGGATATTGAACCAGCTCTAGGTTATCTGCTGCAAACTCGACCCGGAGCCTGGGCAGCCGCCAAAGGGGCCAGACACCGCCAATTGGAGCACGCGCAATGGCAAGACGCGCTTCCTCCAGGACCGGTGGTGGTACTCGCAGAAAACCTTCATTTGCTTCCGGCACGCGGCCCAGCGCTGAACTTTGGCTATGGCCTTGCAACCAATGTCATGCTGTTCACGCATCACGGACTCGAACGTACGCCTGAGACAACAGCAAGCGGCGATCACCTTGGGGCGCCTGCTCGCTGCGCTGCAGTTGCAGGTCTGCCGCGAGGAGCCCGTGCCTGGTGACGTTACGTGCAGGCTGCACAATCAGGCGATGCTGGTGGCGCAATCGCCGGACAGTGTGGACACCCTGACATCGAAGGCAGGGCACCGTGCATAGCTAGGCAACGCCGACAAGCCTGGTCGGCTGGCCCAACCGCCAATCCCGAAGAAGTGCACCGCGCCCAGGAACCCCTTATAATGCCGGCCTGTCCGGGGCAGTTAGAACACCGGGCGCGCTGGAACAATGCGCAGCAGGTCTTCGGATGGTAAGCGCCCGAATGGCCGGGAATCATTCGTTCCCAAAAATGGGGATTTGGAACAACAGCGGCCAAGCAGGTTACAATTCGCAACTTCGCGCCTGCGCAGCGCCGATCCGGGCTCCTTCAAACCGAAACCACAGCAGAACTCTAATGAAAGTCGGCATACCAATTGAAGTTATGGAGGGCGAAACGCGCGTCGCCGCCACTCCGGAGATGGTGAAGAAACTGTGTGCCCTCGGCCTCTCGGTGCTGGTACAGAAGAATGCCGGGATTGCCTCGCATTTTACTGATGACGCCTACCACCGTGCTGGTGCTGAGGTCGTCGACAATGCACAGGCTTTGGGCGCAGATATCGTGTTCAAGGTACGAAAACCCAACAGCGACGAAATTGGACGCATGAAGAATGGTGCGGTGCTGTTAAGCATGATGGACCTATGTCACAGCGACAGCACCCTGGACCAGCTGGCCGCCACTGGCGTCGACTCCTTCGCCCTGGAACTGATCCCGCGCATCTCTCGCGCCCAGGCCATGGACGTGCTGTCGTCGCAGTCCAACATTGCCGGCTACCGTGCGGTACTTGAGGCCGCACGTCTCTATGGTCGGTTCTTTCCGATGATGATGACTTCGGCCGGATCCGCAAAACCAACGCGTGTGGTGGTGCTGGGCGCGGGCGTTGCCGGACTGCAGGCGATCGCCACCGCACGCCGGCTAGGCGCGCAGGTCGCGGCCTACGATGTGCGCCCCGAGGTCAAAGAGCAGATTATGTCCCTGGGCGCCAAGTTCATCGAGTTCGACCTGGGAGAATCCGGGGCAGGTACCGGCGGATATGCCCGGCAGCTGTCTGCTGAGGCACAGAGCAAGCAGCAGCAGCTGCTCACCGATGAGTTGAAGAAAGCGGACGTAATCATCTCCACCGCCCTTATTCCATGCAAACCGGCTCCGGTGTTGGTCACTGAACAGGCGGTCGAAGGAATGAACCAAGGGTCGGTGATCATCGATATGGCAGCCGCCACTGGCGGCAACTGCCCGCTCACCGAAGCGAACAAGACGGTCATCAAGCACGGAGTCATTCTATGCGGCATCACAAACTTTCCGGCACTCATGCCGGGTGACGCCAGCGCATTCTATTCGCGCAACATATTCAACTTCATATCGCTCCTGATCGTCACGACCGATGGTCAGTTGCAGATGAAAGACTATTTGGAAGACGAGATTACCGCGAGTTCGCTGGTCACTTACAAGGGAACAGTGCGCTTCAAAGATAAGAAATAGGAAAGGGGAAATTTATGTCAGCAACCATGATCGCGCTGTATGTTTTCGTACTCGCCTGCTTCATTGGCTACTGGGTCATCTGGGGGGTGACGCCATCCCTGCACACTCCCCTGCTCTCGCTGACCAACGCAATTTCCGGAATCATCATCGTCGGCGCCATTCTGGTTGCCGGATTCGGTCAGGGCGGCGGGCCCGCGGGAATCATCGGGTTCATAGCAGTCACCCTCGCATCCATCAACATCTTTGGCGGCTTCGTTGTTACGCAGCGTATGCTTGCCATGTTCAAGAAAAAGAAATAAGGGGCTGCAGGCATGCAATTGACCGGCAACTATCTGGCGCTTGCCTACCTCGTTTCCGCGACGCTGTTCATATTGGGTCTAAAAAGCCTCACTCATCCGGCAAGCGCTCGGCGCGGGAACTACTATGCGATGTTCGGCATGCTGTTGGCGATTGCGGCCACCGCGTTCAATCCTGCTATCCGTTCATATGATTTCATCGTCGCCGGGATCGTGCTCGGGGCAGCGATCGGCACTCTGATAGCACTTAAAATCCGGATGACTGCAATGCCACAGCTGGTTGCTGCACTGCACAGCTTCGTCGGTCTTACTGCAGTCCTGGTGGCGGTGGGCACCTACCTCACGCACCGCGCCCAGGGCACGCTGAATACAGTACTGATGGCAGAGCTGTTCGTCGGCGCATTCATCGGTGCCATCACCTTCACCGGCTCGCTGGTGGCCTTCGGCAAGCTGCAGGGCATCATCACCGGCAGGCCGCTCATCTTCGCAGGGCAGCATATTCTCAATATGATGATTGCCCTAGTGATGTTAGGTTTCGGTGTCGATTTTCTCCTGCACAACCAGTTCGGCGCGCTTCTCATACTGATCGCGCTGGCGCTGACGCTCGGCGTCCTGCTGATCGTTCCAATCGGTGGCGCCGACATGCCTGTGGTAGTGTCCATGCTGAATTCCTATTCCGGCTGGGCGGCAGCCGCCACTGGTTTCACCCTAGGCAACAACCTGCTTATCATTACCGGAGCGCTCGTGGGTTTCTCAGGAGCCATCCTGTCATACATCATGTCGAAGGCCATGAATCGGTCCATCGGCAGCATCATCCTGGGCGGCTTCGGAGGCGGCGAAAGCACAGCCGGCACGGGGGCAGTCACGGCCGCCGCCAAGGGCATCAAGACCGCTGCGGTTGAAGACGCGGTATTTTTGATGGCCAACGCAAGCAAGGTTATTATCGTTCCCGGCTACGGAATGGCCGTAGCCCAGGCGCAGCATGCTCTTAAGGAACTCGTGGATATACTGGAGAGCAAGGGCGTCACGGTCCACTTCGCGATCCATCCTGTTGCAGGCAGGATGCCGGGCCACATGAATGTGCTACTCGCCGAGGCGGACGTTCCATACGACCATGTTTTCGAGATGGAAGAGATCAATCCTGAGTTCACCACCGCCGACGTCGCACTTGTGGTCGGGGCCAACGACGTGACTAATCCGGCGGCCAAGAGCGACAAATCGAGTCCGATCTACGGGATGCCTATCCTCGACGTTTATAAGGCACGCCAGATATTCTTCATCAAGCGCAGCATGAACCCCGGCTACTCCGGGGTGGAAAACCAGTTGTTCTACCAGGATAACTGTTCGCTTGTTTTTGGTGATGCCAAAAAGGTCTGTGAAAAAATGGTGGTGGAGCTGAAGGCTGCCTGAGGGACAACCCTCGGCTACCCAACACCTACGCGGCCGCTTAACGCTCTAGCTGGAACGCCGGAAGATCAACTCCCATACGCCGTGTCCGAGCCGCTGCCCGCGGCGCTCGAACTTGGTGAAGGGACGGTACTGGGGACGCGGCGCGTAACAGCCCGGACCAGCACTGTTCTCGAAACCCGATGCCTGGGTCATTATGGCCATCATGTGCTGCGCATAGGGTTCCCAGTCGGTCGCCATGTGCAAATAACCACCGACGACAATCCTGCAACGCAAGATCTCCACGAACTCCGACTGCACTAGGCGCCGCTTATGGTGACGGGTCTTCGGCCAGGGATCCGGAAAGAACAGATGCACACCATACAGCCGTGCGTCTTGGATCTTGTTCACCAGAACGGAGCCCGCGTCGTCGCATATCACCCGTACGTTCGCGATGTCTTGCGCTTCGAGTGTCCGCAGTAGACGGCCGACTCCCGGGCGGTGGATTTCCACTCCCAGATAGTCCTGCTCTGAATGAGACGCCGCCATGGCGCACAGGGATTGTCCATCGCCAAAACCGATCTCAAGAATCACCGGCGCTTGGCGGCCGAAAATCGCGCCAAAATCGAGCTGTGCGTCGCTTTCCGCCACGCCGAAGCGTGGCCACAGCTCTGCCAGCGCGCGGCGCTGAGCCACCGTGATGCGGCCCTCGCGGCGCACGTAGCTGCGGATTTGGCGCAATGGCCCATGCGGCGCACGCACGCCGCTCATCGTGAACTCCTCAAGCCGAGGGGGCCCGGGACGCTCAGAAACAGGAGGCCTAGAAGAAACTGCCGTCGACAGGCGATGAGGCCGTGGCATAAGGCTTGCGCGGCATACGCCCGGCGAGATAAGCGTCGCGTCCGGCCTCTACCGCCTTTTTCATGGCCGCCGCCATAAGCACTGGATTCCTTGCCGCGGCAATGGCGGTATTCATCAGGACGCCATCGCAGCCAAGCTCCATGGCTACCGCGGCATCACTCGCAGTACCGACCCCTGCATCCACCAGAATCGGGACCCGCGCGTTTTCAACGATGAGGCAGATATTGTACGGATTGCGAATGCCGAGACCGGATCCTATCGGTGCGGCCAGCGGCATGACTGCCACGCATCCGAGCTCTTCGAAGCGTTTGGCCATTACCGGATCGTCTGTGGTGTAAACCATCACCTTGAAGCCTTCTTTCACGAGCGTTTCCGCAGCGCTCAGTGTCTTGGGGATGTCCGGAAACAGCGTCTTCTCATCGCCCAACACCTCCAGCTTGACCAGATCGTGCCCGTCGAGCAGTTCGCGCGCCAGCCGGCAAGTGCGCACGGCATCTTCAGCGCTGTAGCAGCCCGCCGTATTGGGTAGCAGCGTATAAATTTTCGGAGACAAGATCTCAAGAAGATTCGGCTCCTTCGGGTTCTGGCCGATGTTGGTGCGGCGTATTGCAACCGTCACGATCTCGGCACCGCTTGCCTCGACGGCACGGCGTGTCTCCTCCAGATCCCGGTACTTGCCGGTACCCACGAGCAGCCGCGAACGATATTCTTGCCCGGCAATGGTCAGAACATCGCGCACGCCGGTCTCCTCACTGGATTTTGATGCCGGGGCCGTCATCAGCCACCCCCTATTGCGACCACCACTTCCACCCGGTCGTTGTCGTTCAGAACGTGTCCAGCATGCTGGCTGCGTGGCACGATCTCACAATTGATCTCAACTGCAACACGCTTGTCCGCCAGGCCCAGTTCGTGCAGCAATGAAGCCACGCTGGGCGCGGCATTCATGGTCTTTTCACTACCATTCAGCAGGATCTTCATACTCCCTTCCGTGGGCACGGCAGAACCGCACCCTACTCAAAACATGAGAAACTTTGGTATGCTATTCTATCGCTGGCGGACCGAAAATGCAGCTGGCTCCGCTGCTGGCGGGTGTAGTTCAATGGTAGAATGAAAGCTTCCCAAGCTTTAGACGTGGGTTCGATTCCCATCACCCGCTCCATCCTTCGTGCCAGCGCTGCGACCTGGACCGGCGTCCCAGCGGTTCAACTGTCTTCCCGAAAAAATGCGGTTTCTAGGACTAGGGGGAAGTGTGAAAAAAACACTTAAAGTTGTCGGCATCGTGTTCGGGATCTTGATTGTCCTGATCATCGTCGGCGCGGTTATCGTGTCGCTGACGTTCAATCCGAACCGTTACAAGGGCGAAATCACGCGTCTCGTGAAGGAACAGACTGGACGCACGCTCACCATAGGCGGAAACATCTCGCTCTCTTTCTTTCCCTGGATAGGTGCCGAAGTCAGGTCAGTGTCGCTTTCCAACGCACCCGGGTTCGGCAGCCAGCCGTTTGCCAAGGTCTCGGAATTGGGCATCAAGGTCAAGCTTTTGCCACTGCTGCGCAAGAAGGTGGAAGTGGACCAGATCATCGTCGACGGCCTCATGCTCAATCTGGCGAAGGATCGCGCCGGACGTGGAAACTGGCAAGGACTTGCGGGCCAAGGAAAACCTAAGTCTACAGCAGCAGGACCGCCGTCGGTGTCACCGATTGCAGGTCTGCTCGTCAGCGGTGTCGACGTAAAAAATAGCGAGCTCGTGTGGAACGACGAGCAAAGCGGAAAGCGTTATACGATCCGTAATCTCGACTTCCAGACCGGCCAAATTAGTCCCGGGCGCATGACTGACGTGAGCCTCGGCTTCGATCTCAACTCCAGCAGTCCGTCACTCCATACACGCGTGACCCTCAAGGCCCGGCTTGCCGTCGATCCCGAGAAACAGACGCTGGACTCGCCGTCGGCGTCACTTGAGGCGGCCGGGGTACAAGTCAGACTCATCGACCTTAAAGGCACAAAGATTCTTGATGCCCCGTCGTTCAGCGGCAAGCTGGATATACCGACCTTCGACGCGCGCGCGCTTTTGGCCCGCCTCGGGATCCAATACGAGCCAAGCGACAAGCGTGCCCTAACTAAAGTCGCATTTCGCGGGCCGTTCAGTGCGTCGGCCGCAGCGGTCAGGCTCGGAAATTTCCACCTTGATCTGGATGACAGCGCGCTGAGCGGTTCATTCGCGCTGGCCAATTTTGCCCACCCCGCTTACCGCTTCAACCTCAGCGTGGACAAATTCGATCTCGATCACTACCTGCCGCGCCCCTCGACGCCTGCCCCAAAACAGAACACACCGAGCACATCCGGGGCACGGCCGGTTGTGGTTCTGCCACTGGCTGGGTTGCGCACGCTCGACGTAAACGGCATCGTGCAGGTGCACAAACTCACCGCTACGGGCATCCACTCGAGCGACATCAGTGCCAGTATTCTCGCCAAGAATGGGTTGATCGTGCTGAGTCCGCTACAGGCGAAACTCTATGGTGGCAGCTACAGAGGCACATTCAGGATCGACGCACGCAGCCGCGTCCCTTCTTTTGCTATGGACGAGAAACTCCAAGGCGTGCAGGTCGGTCCACTGCTCAGCGACATGCAGGCCTTCAGCCATTTCACGGGAACCGGCAACCTGGCATTCAATCTCGACGCGCACGGACTGACCGCCCAACAAATTACTTCGAGCCTTAATGGCCGCGGCTCGTTCTCGCTGCGTAACGGCAAAATAGAAGGGGTAGATTTCCTCAAGATCATCAACCAGACGCGTGCGATCGCTGAACAGATGCGCGGCAAGTCGGTGGGCGCACAGACCTCCGGCTCCGACAGCACGGTGTTTACCAGCCTTGCTGGAACGGTGCGGGTCGTAAACGGCATCGTGCGGAACAATGATCTTGTGCTTGATTCTCCAGCGCTCGGTGGGACCGGCAGCGGCAACGCTAACCTGGTGGCGCAGAGCCTGGATTACACGCTCCGCGTGACGATAGACCGGGACAATTCGGCGAAACGGATCACGGTACCGGTAGTGATCCGAGGTCCTTTCAGCGCTTTGAGGTACAGCGTCGACTGGAGCGATATTGTCAAACAGCAGGCGGAGAAGGCGCTAAAGAAAGAACTCAAGAACCAGCTGAATGAGGGCCTGCAACGACTGCTGCGGTAGTTTGCGCACTTCTAGCGACACAACCGGCACCTGCGGTTGGCCGACCGAAGCCATGGCGGGAAATTCCCGTTCTGCACGGGGCAGTGTTCAATTGCGCACCGATGACCGATTACCGGGGGCCTGGTTGCCTGCTTTTCTGATCAGGACGGGCAGCGTGCTTGCGTTGGCTTCCGTGGGGCTGCGATCGGATCACGTCAGCGCTTGCCTTGGACAGGCTAAACTTGTGTTCCGGCAAGCGACGGAATGCAGTTTAAATCGACGTTCGGTGCCAGATGGCTCACCATGCCAAACGATGGCAATCAGCAGGCAGTACGGGGAATTGCGCACCAGCATCTCCCCAACAGATCCCGGTTCATGAACGTGGAACAGAACTTAAGCGCGGTCCTTTTGGACTGGTTCGACTGCAATGGACGCAAGGATCTTCCGTGGCAGGGGACCCGAGACCCATATGTTATCTGGGTCTCGGAAATCATGCTGCAGCAGACGCAGGTTGCCACGGTGATCCCCTATTTCCGGCGCTTCCTGGAGCGATTTCCCGATATCCAGACACTGGCATGCGGCTCCATCGACGAGGTCCTGCATCTATGGACTGGCCTTGGCTATTACGCACGGGGGCGCAATCTGCACCGCGCGGCTCGGGCCATCGTCGACCAGCATGGAGGGTCTTTTCCGCATGCGTTCGAAGCGGTTTGCGCATTGCCTGGCATCGGACGGTCCACCGCAGGAGCCATTTTGGCCTTCGCCTACGGACAGCGTCACCCGATTCTGGACGGCAACGTGAAACGGGTGCTGGCGCGCTACCATGGCGTTAACGGCTCGCCGGGCGCCCGCGCGGTAGAACAGCAGCTTTGGACTCTCTCCGAGAAGCATGTGCCACACGCACGCATCGAAGACTACACCCAGGCGATCATGGATCTTGGTGCGACGGTCTGCCGGCGGACGCGACCCGCCTGTACATCCTGCCCGCTCGGCAGCGGCTGCGTGGCCTGTAAGCAGGGGAATCCGGAGGCCTATCCGGGAGGGGCACAGCACCGGTTCCTGCCAGTCAAACAGGTCCACATGATCCTGTTACGCGATTGCCAGGACCGGGTTTTGCTGCAGCAACGCCCACCATCCGGAATCTGGGGTGGATTATGGGGATTTCCCGAGTGCGGCCCTGGTGACGATGCCGGCACGTGGTGCCGCACCGCCTATGGCTTCGAAATCGCGCTTGATGCACCGTGGCCAGCACTACGACACCGTTTCACCCACTTCCAGCTCGACATCACGCCCATTCCCGCACGCCTCTTGGGGTCAAGCACGAAGGTCATGGAGATCGCGAACACAGTTTGGTATAACGTCCATCAACCGGATGCGCGCGGTCTGGCCATGCCGGTCAAGCGATTACTGCAGCAATTGAGGAACCTCTCGTGACCCGCATGGTGAAATGTGTGAAGCTCGGTAAGGAAGCGCCGGGTCTGGATTACCCCACTTACCCAGGGGACCTGGGCAAGAAGGTCTTTGAAAACGTTTCGAAGGAAGCGTGGCAGCTGTGGCTGAACCATCAGACAATGCTGATCAACGAGTACCGCATCAGCCCGCTTGACCTCAAGGCTCGCAAGTTTATCGAAGGCGAGATGGATAAATTCTTTTTCGGTGAAGGTTCGCAGGTACCCGAAGGCTTCCAACCTCCATCCAGCAAAAAGTAGGCCACAGAACGCGCGCGCCGTCAGATCACAGCTCCGCGAAAACAGGCAGAGCCGTAGTCGACGCAGATCCTTCAAGGAAACCCGCACCACGGTGGACCGCCCCACGGCGCTCGCTACCGGCCTCGACGTAGGCGGTGTGCTGCCCGCCACGTTGAGCAGTCTTTGTCCGCTTGGCCCTTCTTTCGGAAGTTCATAGATAAGAATATGTTCGTGCGGGCCACCAGTGGCCGACTGCGCAGTCCAGGGCGCACCGGGCCGTTGGAAAGTCACGGCCACTGACGGCACGTGGGTCGCGAAAACCAGATGGCAGCACCCGGGGGGATGTCAAATAGACCGTCCACGCCCCCGCGCCAACCACGGTGCGGTAATGTCATAATGTCCGCGTATACGGTCAGCAAAAGCATGCGCGTCGGCCTTGCTGCCGAAGCCTTTAATCCGAAGTCGAAAGAAGGTTCTTCCGTTGATGCGAGCGCTGCTCAGCTTCACAGGATAGCCGGCAGTTACAAGGCGACGTTGCATGGGATACAGGTCGCGTCGCCGTGTTTGGGCAACCAATTGCACAATCCAAACACCATTGGGAACTGTGAGGCCCTGTCCCGACGTGACCTCGGTCTGTGCCGACCAGACCTTGAGTCTTTGCGGATCGACGGGTCGTACCAGTTCTGGCTGCAAAGCCCGTGGAATCCGAAAAACCGTCATGGGCTTGTCCATGTCCAGCCGTCCTGCCGCAGGATTGCGAACGGTGACGTGGCCTCGGATGAGGCAGAAGATCGCGGAATGCCGGCCCACGCGGCCCCAGATATTGCCCCTGCGGATGCGGATGTTAGTCCCTCCCAGATTCATGCTGACGTCGTGCGGAAGGTAACCCTTGGCCGGCATGGTCGTAAAACTGAACGCACCGCGGCGAACTACCAGCATGATTCGGGACAGCGTTTTCGATTCGCTGGACATACCGGCCTTGGCGAGCGTAATACGTGCCTGCTCGCCCAGCTTCAGCACGCCACCGTCAGCGAACTGCACCAGGACACGCGCGGCAATACCGGTACGTATCACCTCATTCTGAGTCAGCACCATGCCGGCTTCTAGTGGCCGCTGCCGGCCATCGCCTTTCACCCATGCTGGCATCTGTAGCGCCACCACCTCGGCAATGGGCGCGGCAACTGCCGGAAATACCGCTAGGATGCCGACACTCAAGGCGAGCGCTCGAATGCAGTTCATGACCCATCCCCTTCAGTCGGTTCGCTCGTGGCCGGTTTACCGCAAAGAACGATCCCTGACAAGTGCGACTGCGCAGTCGCGGCAGCTATCAACGCCGGAGACAGCCGACAGATGTTATAAAAGAGCGGAATATGTAAGGTCAAGTAGGTGCGAAATCGGTCGGATGCAGAAACAAAACCAGATGAACAGGTGGCCCAGAACCCACATCCGCGGGACACAGATGGCAACGCAGCCGCATGGCAGTGGATTGAAATCGCAACGGTGCCTATCCTGCGATAGGCCGCGGCATCCGACCGGGCGGCGGCTAAAAACTTTGCAACTGCTGCTCGGTAGGCTCGGCACAGCAGTACCAGGGCTCGGACATGTGCGGAATCTCCTGTCCGAGACCGCCGGCAGGCAGATCGGGGGTGATTTCGCCTGAAGCGTCGTGTGCTATGTGCCAAATGCGAGTGAATAGCTCCATCCTCGCCAGCCCGAGACGCTCACCCTCCGCTACCACGGCCTGGATCTCGCGTTGCAACGCATCGACGCGCTCATCCGGGCTTTTCCACGAATAACTCAGTATACGTGCATCAAAAGAACCGAGTTTTTCACGGAAGCCGGGCAATTCGAGCAAATAGGAGCCCTCGGGAACTAAAAGACGGATGGCAAGCTGGATCGCTGGTACGCTCTCGACCAACCGCAGCTCGACAAGGCGCCGCAGCAGATCAAGATAGCCTTGCAAGGTGGTCCACGGCGTAAAGGGGACGAAGGTTGGCGCGAACGCGATGCCGGCAGCACGCACCAGCGCTACCACATTATTGAAATCGTGGCTCGTGTGATTCTTGGCTAGATATTCCAGAATCCTGTCGTCGACCGATTCCGCCGCACTCGTAATGAAAAGACAGCCCGTTTCCTTGAGCACCGGTATAAGCTCAGCGTGCTCAATCAGATGCTGAATTTTGATCGTGATGTCGTAGGTGATCTGCGGAAACTCGGTATGCAACGCCCGCACAATTCTAAGCGCATGGGTCGGACCGTTGAAAAAATCCGGGTCTCCAAACGAAATGTGCTGCGCGCCCGCCGCGATCTGCTGGCGCGTATCTGCCATCACCATGTCAGCCGGCACGATTCGAAAACGTCCTTCGTACACGGGGACCACCGGACAGTGGCGGCACAGATGCTTGCAACCGCGGCTCGCATCGACAAACCCGACCATCCTATTGCCGGCACCCGGAACCCGGATATGGGCATAACGGCCTAGCGGCGGCAGTCCAGCGCGGTCAGGCAGGAGGAATTCAATTTTGGAAAGATTCACCACCGGTTCCGACTGGATTCGGCCGTCTCCGGCTCTAATCCGCTGCACCAGGGATTTTAGCCCCGGCTCAAATTCTCCTCCGAAGATCGCATCCACTCCCAGTGCACGCAGGAAATCCGCGTTCATTGGCGCATAGAGGCCGTAAACACACAGACGTGCCTGGGGCGCCATTGCACGAATACGCGGGATCGCTTGCGTGGCGATGCGCGTGGCAGTGTGCATACCGACATAGATTGCGACTAATTCCGCGTCGGCGATTACGGCAGCATCGAGCTTCTGTAACGACAGGTCAAGGCAGTGTACCGTACAACCCTCGCGCGCAAGCCAAGCAGCGGGGTGCGCCAGACCGAATGGCTGGCGGCCGAGTTCGTAAGGACTGATCAGGACAACTTTCATTTCCCTAAAAAGAACCGAAGCAGACTACGAACAAGGGAATGCGTGGGGGCAACAGCGAGCAACACAGGCTTGCCACATGCGCTGCCATTGTAACTCGATATGGGCGAGACCAGCTATTGCGGTGTTGACAATTAACCGGATCAATCACACGGATACTACACTGTCCCCACCATCGGCTCCTGCGGGCGATCCATTCGAAGTTTTACGGAGACCACAAGGAGATCGGCTGCGCCGCAGTCTTTCGCAGCAGGTATCGGTGACATCGTCAACTGCCCGGGATCAGACCCTATGGCCGGCACCTTGGTAAGTTTGCGCCCACGACAAGTGGGGGGTGGGGGAGATTCCGTGTACTAGCTACCGACAAAGTCCGAAAGTTCTTCGCTGCGTCAGATTGGAGTGTCCATCGGACTGGGGGCGGCAAATCGGCAATGACCGGACAAACCGTACGCACGTTGGCAGTAGACCCCTGGTGGACATTTGTAGCGGTAGCGTTACAAACGGGCAAAAGCCAGCTTTTTTACAATCTCAGGGGAGTTCACTATAATGCGCCGATTGTTGCCTAGGCCAGGTAGCTCAGTTGGTAGAGCAGCGGACTGAAAATCCGCGTGTCGATGGTTCGATTCCGTCCCTGGCCACCAAACTTCTAATTATTATCAATAGGCTACAGAACACTCTGCTGACCCTCTTGTAGCCACACCGCTTTACGCCATAGCCTTGCCATTGTTAGCCACGGCATGGGAAGGCAAGTGGTGAAGTGGCCTCTACGCCACGGACCTCAAGAACGCTGGCATTTCTGCCGATTTGATTTTCCTCGCATACTCATTCGGCGACAAGTAGCCGAGCGAGGAATACAGGCGAACGGGGTTGTAAAAT
>VFSW01001672.1_pt1 | contig 33772 bp, 23 predicted proteins | sample 5358111 | NCBI WGS metagenome assembly VFSW01 (sample SAMN11554181, study PRJNA540505) | mine drainage metagenome | isolation source: sediment from site ElyBrook_90M | place: USA: Ely Copper Mine, Vershire, VT | collected 2017
CCCAGATGGCTGTCTGTGGCGCCATCCATGCAGGATTGCCTACATGGATGGCGCCACAGATATCTACGTATAGATCAGCGGCCAGCGAACGCTGATTCGCGCTCTTCCTTCGCAGCGCGCTGCGAAGCATTCAGGCCGGTGGATTTGTTGTTGTCGTAGGAGTGTCCGGTCAATAGCCCCAGTACAAACCAGGCAAACAGTGCTGCGCCGATGGAGAACACGATGTCTCCGGGAACTCGCATCCAGCGCAAGTATTGCATTGTGCCGGACTGCATGAACTCCGCGGAACGCGCGTACCATGTGCCGTGTTGGATGGATGCCCAAGCCTGCAGCAATCCCACCGGAAGCATGCTGAGAATGACCATGAGACTCAGGCCAACATTGAGGCACCAGAAAGAGAGTTTCAAAGCTCCCTGCTTCCACGGGCGGCCGGGATTCAACGCACGAAGGCAAAAGAGCGTCAGACCCAGGCCCAGCATCCCGTAAACGCCGAACAATGCGGTATGGCCGTGGACTGGTGTGAGGTTGAGGCCCTGTACATAATAAAGAGAAATGGGCGGATTGATGAGGAAGCCGAACAGTCCAGCACCCACCAGGTTCCAGAACGCTACAGCCACGAAGAAATAGATCGGCCACCGATAATTTTCAATCCACGGCGCCTTCTTCGTAGGCTGCGCGAGACGAATGTTTTCCCATGCTTCGTAACCGATCAGTGCAAGCGGTACAACCTCAAATGCGCTGAATATCGCTCCAAGGCTGATGACCGCAGGTGTCGCACCGGCGAAGTAAAGGTGATGAAACGTGCCGATGATTCCGCCTGAAAGAAAGATGGTCGTCGAAAAGAGGGCAGCCTTGGTTGCAGTGCGAATTTCGATCAACTGAAGTCGCGTGAAGAGGAACCCGATGACAACAGTTGCGAATACTTCAAAGAAGCCTTCTACCCAGAGGTGAACTACCCACCAGCGCCAGTACTCGGCGGTGACCAGATGGCTGCGCTGGCCGTACATGAGGCCCGCGGCATAGAAGAGCGGAATTGCGATACTGGAGATAAGAAACAGCACGAGCAAGGATCGGTCTTCACTTTTGCGAACAAGCGCGGGCTTGAGCGATGCCACCATAAGAACAAGCCAAAGGACAAGGCCGACAAACAACAGAATTTGCCAGAATCTTCCCAGGTCTACATACTCATAGCCTTGGCTTCCGAACCAGAACCACATATTGCCAAGACGCTGCTGGATACCCATCCATTCCCCGGCAAGTGAACCTCCGACCACGAGGATCAGAGCGCCGAAGAGTACGTTGACGCCGAGCCGTTGATACTTTGGCTCATGGCCGCTCACGGCCGGGCCAACATAGAGTCCAGTTGCCAGCCACGAGGTGGCGATCCAAAAGATGGCAAGTTGCAGGTGCCAGGTGCGCGTGATGGCGTAGGGCAAATAGCGATCCAGAGGGAAGCCGTAGAAACCCTTGCCTTCAACTCCGTAATGCGCGGTCACCACGCCCATAAGTATCTGCACACCCCAGAGGATAACCACGACAAATAGATACTTCATGGTTGCGCGCTGCGATGGCGTAGGTTGCATTGCCAGGAAGGGATCTTTATCGGGATAGGGTCCGTGTGCCAGGGTCTTCTCCTGGGATGCGTACCACCAGACAAGGCCGCCTATGCCTGCCAGTAGGCCTACGAAGCTGATGATGCTCCAAAGCACCGCTCCGGGAGTGGGGACGTTGGCAACCAACGACTCATGCGGCCAGTTGTTGGTGTACGTCACGTCGGAGCCGGGGCGCTCAGTGCTGGCAGCCCATGAGGTCCACCAGAAGAAGGCCGCGAGTTCCTTTTGCTTGGCGGGATCGGTTAGCGCGCCCTGCGGAATCGCATAGTCCTTGCGGCCGCTGGCAAACACGTCAGCATAGTAGGCAGCAAGCTGTTGGAAAGCGGCAGCGCGGTCGCCGTCGATTGTGACACGGTTTGCGGCGGGGTCGTAGGTGTTGGTTCGCATCTCGCGAATGAGCCGCGCCTTCAGAACTGCCTGCTGGTCAGGGTTGAGCGCAGCGATGTTTTGCGCGCCGTCACGCTGCGCCCAGCGGTCGAGCAGGATGACAGACTCGCGATGCAGCCAGTCCGCGCTCCAGTCGGGAGCGACGTAAGCGCCGTGGCCCCAGACCGTGCCGATCTCCTGGCCGCCGATGGATTGCCAGACGCCTTGCCCATCGGTGATGGAGGCGCCGCTGAAGAGAAGTTGCCCGTCCGTGGTGTAGACATCCGGGAGAGGCGGAGCCTGACTGATCATTTTCCGTCCCACGACTCCCAGGACGGTGAAAGATCCAATAATGACGACGGCCAGCGCCAGCCAATAACGCTTGTATGACATTGTTTGCCTCGATTCGTGCTGAATAGTGCGTGTTGCATACCGCTATTCGTCACGGTAAGGCGAGAACAAAAACAATGCAGGGACTTTAGTCACAGGCGGGCGGGAGCGGGACGAAAGTTCCTGCGGCTGGGGTCAGGTTCTATCAGTGTTTCTTATGGTTTGTAAGGTCTTGTAGCCGGATGCGGGCAGCTACTGGCACGCCATGAAATGGTGACGGGTTCCGCGCTGGAGCGTGACTGCGTACGTGAGCAATTTCACCCGCTTGCACACCGGGCGCATACGGAGCGGGTGCGCCGCGGCGCGGATGGAACTCGACGGCTACTCGTCGTTGGCCTCGTAGCAGGAACGCGACGGAGTGCAGCGGGAGAGGTGGACGTAGTGCTCGTCAGGACCGGCGGGGCCCATGGTGCGCAAGCACCAGTAGGTCGAGGTCGTGTCGACCCCGGGGAGCCAGGACTCGGCATTCTGCGGCGTGGTGCCATATGGATTCTTGGTACGAAGGCACTGGCAGGGCTGCGGAGGACGTTCGGCGGCGGTGCTCATCAGGGCTTCCTTTCTGCGCATGCGGCCTTAGCGGCGAGCGCGGGGATTGCGGTTAACCGGCAGCACTGGGGTCGCGGTCCATTTGTCCGGCGGCCAGCAGGATGGTGCGGTAGATGGCGATGGGAAAGAGCTGCACCTTGTAAGCATTCATGGAGAGCGGCATGGCGCCCGTCATGGAAGCCTTTCCGGCAGCGCGCGCGGTTTCCTGGGTAATGGGTTTGCCGGCAAGTGCAGCTTCAGCTTCCTTTGAGCGGCGCACGACGGGCGAGGCGGCGCCCATGGTGACAACGGCACGACGGCAGATGTTTCCGTCCATTTCAAGCAGGATGCCCGCATCCGCAATGGCCCAGTCGTGGCTCTCCTTCTCGCCATATTTCTGGTAGGCGGAGCGGGTGCCTGGCGCGAGCTTGGGGATGTGAATGGCAGTGAGCAGCTCATCCTCGGCCAGCACGTTGAAGCGGTGCGGATTGGCGTCGGGCTGGAGATAAAAGTCGCGGATGGCGACGGTGCGCTTGCCCTTGGCGGCAGAAGTGAGTTCAACACTGGCGTCCAGCGCAAGCAGGGCAACGGCTGCCGAGGAGGGCGCGACCGAGGGACAGCCGCCGTAATCCATGATGGCGTGGTACTGGTTGAGGCCGGAGAAGGCAAAGCACATCTCCTTGCCTTTACGCAGGCACTGGAAGTCGGCGGAACGGTAGTACCAGCATTGCAACCGTTGCAGCAGATTGCCGCCGATTGTCGCCATGTTACGAATGTGAGGCGTGGCAGCGTGTCCGCAGGCATCGGACAACAACGTGTACTGCGAGCGGATGGTGGGGTCATCGGCGACCTCGGCGAGAGTGGTGAGCGCGCCAACGGTAAGGCCCTCGGGCGTGGGACGAATGCCGCGCAGCGCCGAGATATTGCGGATGTTGACGAGGCGCGTGGGAGTATCGGTGCCGTTCTTCATGCGGTCAAGGAGATCGACGCCGCCCGCTTTCACAACGGCGCCATCCTTGAGTTGAGAAAGCGCGGCCTCGACTGTGGAGCAATCTGCGAGTGCGAAGGAATTCATAGCGCCTCCATCGACGGTTGGGGCTGGTTGAGGGCTGCGAGCACAACAGCGGGCGTCATGGGCAGTTGGCGAATGCGGACCCCTGTGGCGTTATAGACGGCGTTGCCAATGGCGGCTCCAGCAGAGATGATTCCGGCGGCTTCGCCGATTCCGGAGGCATCAGTGGAGGTTTGTCCGATGTAAGACTCGGTGAGCTGGATCTCAATCTGAGGCACTTCATAGGACCCGGCAATTTTGTACTTGTCGAGATTCGGGTTGACCATGAGGCCATAGTTGGGATCGAGGAGGCGGTGTTCGAAAAGGGTGTAGGAGATGCCCTGAATGACGCCGCCATTGATCTGGCTGATGACCTGCTCGGGGTTGATGGGGCGGCCGCAATCGTGAACGGCAAAGATGCGTTTCACTTGGATGCGGCCGGTCTCGGTATCGACGGCGACTTCTGCGACATCTACGCCGCCGTAGGTGTCGTATTTGCTGGGGTCGTAGTCGGGGACGCGCTTGGCCTGAGCGGAAACTTCATCGGTATCCATTTTGCCGGCGGCTACGCGGAAGGGCATCGGCTGGAACTTGCCGGAAGCGCTGCGCACCATGCCTCCGGTAAGAGTGAGATCGGAAGGCTTTGCTCCCAGAGCCGGAGCCACACTGGCAAGAAATTTCTGCGCGGCCTGCCATGCAGCATCACGCACAGCGGGAGTAAGCGAGGCAGTGGTGACGCTGCCACCGGAGTTGGGGCCGACGGGATAATTGGAGTCGCCAACTTTGACGGAGACTTTGGCAGGCGGTACGCCGAACTGTTCGGCAAGGATTTGCGCGAGAACGGTCTTGATGCCGCTGCCGATGTCCTGCACGCCAGAGAGAACTTCGACGGAGCCATCCTTGTGAACGCGCACCTCGGCGGCGCAGTTCAAGTTGAGGTGGCGATACCAGACAGATTGGGAAAGGCCCACACCGCGCTTGACGGGTCCGGGATCGGCATTGGGACGCGGATTGCGGGACTTCCAGAGAGCGCTTCCGCGGACGATCTGGCGCTGCACTCGCCTGACAGGATTCTCGTCGATGCGGTCGCGGAGGTCGAGGAGGTCCATGTTGAGGCGCGCGGCGAGCTCGTCAATGGACTGCTCCAGAGCGAACGCGCCTTGTGGATGGCCGGGAGCGCGGAAGGCCGCGGCTGGACCAGCGTTGATGAAGACGTCGTTCTCCTCAGTGTGCAGAGTGGCCCACTTGTAGAGGTTGGTGGCAGGGCCGGCGCAGCCTGATCCAGTGCCGCAGCCGGCGGTGCCGTAGCTGATGAGCTGAATGGCGGTAATGGTGCCGTCCTTTTTGGCGCCGATGCGGAGGTGCTGATCGGAGCTGGGACGATTGCCCACCGAAAGATGCTCCTCCTGGCGGTCGAGCATCAGGCGAACCGGAGCCCCGGTTTTGCGCGAGAGCGCAGCGGCGACGACTCCCGGATTGCCCGCGCCAAACTTAGCGCCGAAGCCGCCCCCCATGAATTCCGTGATAACGCGCACCTGGGATTTAGGCAGACGGAAGAACGCGGCAAGCTCCTCGCGAACGCTGGCGATTCCCTGCGTGGAGGCATAGACGGTGAGCAGCTCGGGCTTCCAGTCGGCGACGACGCCGTGCGTTTCGAGCGCGGAGTGGGTCTGCACCTGGGTGGTATAGTGGGCATCCACAATGACGTCGGCGTCTTTGAAACCCTGCTGGGCATCGCCCTGTTTGCGCACTGCGGGCCCGTGGATATTGCCGGTTTGCGGAATGCCGCTTGCGCTTCCGCCTCCGCCGGCGGTTCCGGCCTGATCGGCCGCGCCGGGAAAGACCAGAGGCGCATCAGGTTCGCGAGCCAAGTCTGCATCTACGACAAAGGGCAGGGCTTCGTACTTCACCTGAACTTTAGCTGCGGCATCCGCAGCCGCCTGAGGCGTGATAGCTGCCACAGCGGCAACAGGCTGCCCCGCGTAACGGACGATGGGATATTTGGACTGTTCCAGTGAAGGGTTGCGTAGCACGGCAGCGCCGAGCAGCAACTCGATGACATGCACTCCCTTCACTCCGGGATAGCTCTCTGCGGCGGAGGTATCGATGGAAATAATCCTGGCGTGCGGAACCTCACTATTGACAAAGCAAGCGTAGAGCATGCCGGGTAACTGCACGTCGGCGGTGTAGCGGGCGCGGCCAGTCACCTTGGCTTGGCCATCCCAGCGCTCGGGCGATTTGCCAATGTGTTCGAGGTCTTTATTGACGGGCAGGACGGGCGGCTCGGAGGCGGGAACGGTGCGCTGTTCCTCGTGCAGGGTGTAGCCCGGAATACCAATCGGCACGCTGACAGTTTTCGTCGCGGAATCTGCTGTATCGACTGCGGCGCTGAGGATGGCATCGGCAACGGGATGCATCGTGTGGTTCGCCATGAGATTCTCTCCTACGCCTTGCGTGCGAGGTGGCTGGCCGCGTCAAGCGTGGCCGCAAAAACTTTGGGGTAGGTGCCGCAACGGCAGAGATTGCCAGAGACGGCGTAGCGCACATCAGCCTCGGTGGGATGAGGATTCTTCTCAAGCAGGGCGGCACAACTCATCACCATGCCGGGAGTGCAGAAGCCGCATTGCATGGCATCGTGCCGGACGAAGGCGGCCTGCAAAGGATGCATCTGCTCATCGGCGGAGATGCCTTCGATGGTGGTGATCTGATGGCCGACCGCATCGATGGCAAGCGTCATGCAGCTGTTCACGGGCATTTTGTCGAGCCAGACGGTGCAGCTGGAACAGACGCCGCGATCGCAGCTCACTTTGGTGCCGGTCATGTTGAGCTGGATGCGCAAGGCATCCGCCAACGTGGTGCGGGGCTCGACGTGCAGAGCGTGCTCCTGGCCGTTGATGTGCAAAGTGATGGGAAATGGCTCGGGGCCAAATTCCTTTACGTGATCGGGAGTGGCGGCAACGGCTTCGCGTTGAAATACCTGCACCCCCTCGATGAGGGCCGTTCCTGCAGCGGTGACACCGGCGCCCTTGAGAAAGCTGCGACGGGTGATGCCGGCAGGTGTTGACGCGGTCGACGGAGCCTCTGGCAGCTCTTTCTGCGGTGGCTGGTGGGCTGACATGCCTTCCTCCTTTGACTGGCGGTACAGGGGAAACATGCTCTCCTGTCGATCACCTTACAGACCGGTGATATGACAAGTAAAGCGAAGGGTTGCAAGTGCATGGCCGAGGGTAAGGCTTGCAAAAGCGAGCAAATTATAGACTTACCGGATATTCAATGCCCTGGTCGGAAAAAGCTCGACGCGTGGGGAGCCGCGCAATACGCCCTTAGTATAGGCGAGCTTGCCGAGGGCGTGAAGGGGGATTTTCATCGGATCAAAATGGTTGCACTCGAGAGAAAAACAAACAAGCCCGACAAGACAAAAACATGAACCTGGTTCTGCAGGAACCATCACTTATTTCCGAAGGCCACAGCAATATTTGTACTTGCGGCCGCTGCCGCAAGGGCACGGTTGGTTGCGAGTGGGCTTCTGCGCCGGGTCGCGATCGAGCATCCTCAAGGCCGCCATAATGTTTGCCGGAGGGCGCTGGTTACTAAGTTCGTTTGCCATAAAGCGCATATGAGGATCGATATGTTTGAAGAACATCTTATAGCCGGCGCACAGATAATTCAGTCCGGGCTCCCCGTCTGGTGTCGATAAAAAGCGATGTTTCGGGCACTCTCCATTACAGGCAAACCTGACTTCACATTCGCGGCAGTATTTTGGCAGGGTGTCATTCTTATCCGCTCCAAACTTTCTCTGCTGCTGCGAGTCCGCCAGCGCACTTAGCCCTGTTTCCATAATGTTACCGAGTTTGTTTTCCGGATATACGAAATGGTCGCAGGAATAGACATCGCCGGAGTGCTCCATCGCAAGTGCCGCGCCGCATGTCTTACGAAAGACACATAGGCTAGGCTCCATCTTCATCCATATTTCCAAAGACACGTCGAATATCTGGACGAAGACTCGACCTACATCCCTCTGCACCCACTCATCAAAGATGGAGCAGAGAAAGCGTCCATATTCCTCTGGCTTCACCGACCAGGGGGCAACCGCTGCCTCGTTCACAAAATTAGGTGAAACCAATGCCAGGCCATTCTGGGTTGTTCCCTGAGCAATCCTTTCTACGATGGGAATGAATTGCATGTAACCACTGCCGTTTTCACGAAGAAAGCGGTACACGTCCAGCGGACGCTTCGAGTTAGCGCAATGCACAGTTGTCAGCGTGTTAAATTCGACTCGATAGGTTTGGAGCACCTCCATCCCACGCATGACGCGATCGAAGGTTGGCTTCCCTCCCTTGTCCACCCGGTAGGCATCGTGAACCTCGCGTGGGCCATCGATTGAAACGCCGATTAGCCATCGGCGCTCCGAGAGAAATTCTCCCCAGGCAGCGTCCAGCAGGGTTCCGTTCGTCTGTAGCGCGTTCTCAATCGTCTTGCCATCAGCGTACTTCGACTGTAGCTGGACAACCTTGCGGAAAAACTCCACTCCCAGCAGTGTGGGCTCCCCGCCCTGCCACGCAAAATGAACGGTGTCCGCGGACTGCGCTTCGATGTACTGGCGCACATAAGTTTCCAGCACGTCATCCGGCATGGCCCACTTGGATACGTCGGGATAAAGAGCTTCCTTTTCAAGATAGAAGCAATACTTGCAGTCGAGATTGCAGATGGGACCAATTGGTTTGGTCAGAATATGAAAGCCCGCGCCAGACATAGAAGCTCCTGATCCAATTTACAGGATAGCCGCATCTCATGCGGTTGGTGGTCGCCTATATGGGCTAGGCGCGCTCACGCTTGCTGCGACGTAGCTGAACTCCTCGTCAACCCCGCGAAGGGACCGACCTCGGCCCCTTGGTCTTCGTTCAGTGAGAAGCAGCACGCGCCGCTTGTTTCTTGCCTGTCACGCACGGGCTACACGAGATAGTTGCTTCGCTCGAAGGAGTTGTTTGCGCATTACGGGAGGCGTAATAGACGTCCACAGCGATGCGTGCTGATCGAGCAATGATCGGCGATAACGCTCGAACTCTGCACACCGTTTGACACGCCCACAGGGCCAAGCAATAATCCCTCTGATGTGGCCCACACTACAATGCGGACGTGAAGAATGAAAGATGGTAAAGACTTAATCACTCGCAGACAGGCTTTGACAAAGATGGGCGGGGCCGCTTTGGCTTCGGCACTGGCGCCGCAGATGCTCTCCGCTCAAATGCCACAAACAAGCGGCCAATCCAGCATGAACTCCGGTAAGCCTTCGGGAAAGCCGAACATTCTTTGGATCACAACAGAGGGCGTTCCACTCAAGGCGTTAAGTTGCTACGGCAGCCAGCTCATCAAAACCCCTAATATTGACCGCATTGCGAATGAGGGGATGAAGTTTGAGAACAGCTTTACAACCAACGCATTATGCGCTCCCAGCAGAGCTACCCTGCTGACGGGGAAATACAGCCACCTCAACGGAATGAGATCCAATCCGGCGGATACGACGGCGGGCGTAACGACCTCAACGTTCGACGCTTCGCAGGAGACACTGCCGAAGATACTGAAGCGCAATGGCTACCAGACCGGCATGGTGGGGAAATGGCATCTTCCAGCCAATCCTGGAGAGGCGGGATTCGATTACTTTGTCTTCAAACGCGGGGCTGGAGGCCCCTATTACGCTGCGGATGGTTATCTAAGAAACACGGAGCTTGGCAGTAACACCATTGTGGAGAAGAGTTATCCGGGGTATATCACGGATAATGTGACCGATCTTGTGATCGATGGAATCAAGCAGTTTACACAGCCGTTTTTTATGATGGTTCAGTTCTTCAGCGACCACCGTCCCTTCGATCCTCCGCATAAGTATGAACATATCTACGACAATGAGCGAATCCCCGAACCTGGAACGTTTTATGACGACTATTCATTGCGCGCTGATGCCGCACGAGAAGCCAAGATGCGGATCGCCGACATGCCGGATTTTCATCCGCCGAGTGGCCTGACAGAACGCCAGCGCAAGCAGTGGAACTACCAGCAGTTTATGGAGCACTTTCTCGGAACCTTGCGGGCGCAAGACGATAATGTCGGACGCATCCTTGATTTTCTGGAACAAAATCATCTCACCGAGAATACAATTGTGATCTTTACCGGCGATCATGGTTTCTATCTAGGCGATCATGGATGGTTCGATAAGCGCCTAATGTACGAACAGGCTCTGCGGGTGCCCTGGATGATCCGGTATCCGGGAGTGGTAAAGGCAGGAAGCGTGAGCAAGGATTGGGTGGTCAATATTGACAACGCTCCCACCGCGCTCGAACTTGCCGGTGTGCCTGTGCCCGATGACATGCAGGGCCGGAGTCTTGTGCCGATCTTCAAAGGCGACACGCCTTCAGATTGGCAGACTTCCATGTACTACCACTACTACGAATTCGCTCCACCTCACTGGGTCTTTCCTCACTATGGCATTCGCACTGACCGTTACAAACTGATCCACTATTACACGGTGAATCAGTGGGAGTTATTTGATCTTGCGAAGGACCCCGATGAGATGGAGAATCTCTTTGAGTGGTCTGGATACAAAATCCACCCTGCCTATGAGTCGATTTTGCCCGGCCTTGTGAGTCAACTTAGAGAGTTGCGTGAAAAGTACAAGGACACAACGGGAAACCCCGTAAAGCTATGGCCAACGAGCAGCTATGACTAACGGCGATCCCGGCCCAGTATGGCCAATGGGATAAGCAAACGGTCAGTTCTTTATGCGTGCTTACTTTGTATCTGTTTATCCTGCCCGTCGGGAAGCTCCGGGCGGCCGAGTGCATAGGTTTGGGAGGCGTCAGTGGAGGTGGCGTGGGAAGGCACCTGCGCTGCGAGAATTTATCGAGATTCTTGATGAACCTCGCGAAGATGCGTGCGGGATTTCAAACTGACAACCGCGACACACAGTACTTCGAATCAAAAGTACGCTGATCCGAATGTCTGCCGGCCCGGCGCCTGCGTTGCTTGCAGGCCCTTCACACCGGTTCTGCAAGCGCGACCGCCTCCCTGTCAGGAATAAGGAGACAGAGCAGATGCATAGAGAAGGGCGTCTGGTTGTCTTTCAATAGGAAAATAGTTGACGCATGACATGTGAAGTGCAAGAATTGCGTCCGAGCTGAGAACGATACCAGAATGCGGGCTATATTCGTGGCCTCACCTTGAGTCGTTATCGGAAGCAAGCGTATCAGAAAGCCAAGCACAGCCCAGCGGATGTTTTGAGCAAGCGCCGCAACAGGCGTGGCGCCTTTACCTCACTCAGGTAAACGGCCATCGCGCGTGATGGCGTAAACCGACGCTCGGCGGCGAAAGACTCTGGAATTGCGGTGGCAGGCGGGACATGAGTTTGAATGCAAAATGGGTACCGATGAAGTGGCCGTGCGGACCGTTGGAGATTGCACGGCTCAACAAGTCCAAGAGCGACGACGCTGAGCTCAAAAAGACGCTTGAGGCTTGGGCCGATCCGTCGACTCTGCAATTGCTCAAGGGAACGCCCATCAACTGCGTGGTTGTCGATTGGGCGGCTGGAGCGGCCGAGGATCAGGCCCAGCAACTGGCGTTGAAGCCTCTTATCCATGCAGGCCGCCAGCTTGGGCTCAGCTTTGTCGGCAAGGTTTCAGCGAAAGATCATTTAGCCGCAATCGTCGCGGGTGCGCACGCCGCGGGCCTGGATGCCGTCACTCTGGAGGGTCCCGGAAGCCAAGCCTTGGACTTACCCACCATTCGGCAATTCCCGAATGAGAAACTCGAATGGAATGCCGCGACCGCTGTCTACATTGCGACAGACAACGCCTGGCCTGGAGTGCAACTTAAAACGATGGACGGAGACACCGCCATCGCCGGGCCCACGGCTGCCCCGTGGGTGAATTCGAACGGGTGGTTTTCTTTGCTCGCCCGTCACATGGCTCCCGGAAAAACTCTTTGGCTCGACATCGATCCTCCGAAATCATCCCATGCTCTGCCCGCAGAGGACTATTGCCTTGCAATTGCCGATAGCCGCGTCTATGCCAGCAGATGGATTCTCTCCCTGGACGACAAGATGCGAGCAGCGATGCTGAAAAGAGATCCGCAAGCAATGGATGCATGGATGCGGATCTGTGAGACGCTCGCCTTTTTTGAAAGCCATGCGGAGTGGGAAACCTATAAGCCGATGGGAGTTCTGGCCGTCGTTTCCGATTTTAGCGGACCGAATGCGTTCACGAGCGGTGAAGTACTGAACCTGCTCAATCGTCTTCAAGTTCAATTCCTGATCATGGATCGAGCTCATGCACTAACCAGTCCGGCCGAGGGCCTGAAAGGGATTCTCTGGATGGATGACGATGCGCCCAGTCCAGAGCAACATGAGCAATTGCTCACCTTTGTCCAACAAGGCGGTCTGTTAATTGCGGCCAAGTACTGGGGGCCTCCCGGAATTACTCCGCACAAAGAGGATTGGCTCTTCGGGTATCAGATCTATGATGTGCTCAAAGGAAGAATAGTGGTTGCAGAAAGTGGGCTTCCAGATCCATATCAGCTTGCCGGCGATGCTCATCTGCTGGTTAGTCGGCGGAACGATTTTGCGCGACTCTACAATCCTGGAACCACAAACTGCTATTCGAGCATCGATCCAGACCGTCGTAAACAGGTGGTCCAGGTGCTGAACTATTCAACGGAGGTTGCCAGCTATGTAACCCTCTGGGTGAATACGAAAGCGAAGGCCGCTAGGTTATGGAGTCCGAAGCCGGCAACTTCATCCGCCTTAGATTGCAAGCCGGTAAACGAGGGCACAAGTTTCGATCTTCCCCCGCTTTCAGTAAATTGTGCCGTCGAAATTGAGAGGTTGGTCTGACAATGACAATGAATCGTTCCCGCAGAGATTTCCTTGGCGCAATAGGTATGGCAGCTGGAGCATACATTGCGAGGCCCACCCTGCTTTCAGCCCTGCCTGCGCCGTCAAGCCCCGTCGCCGTAGGAATGTGCGCTGAATACAACCGGAATGTGGTGGATGTACTTTCGACCATGTTCGATCAACTCGGCGGATTGGAAAAGCTGGTTAGCGGGAAAACTGTCGCGATCAAACTCAACATGACTGGTTTAGCCACCGATCGCCTTTATTACATGGCGCCGGAAATGACGCATTGGGTTCACCCTCAGGTCATTTGGGCTACGGTTCACCTGCTGGGCAGGGCGGGAGCACGACGCATTCGGTTGGTGGAAAGTGCGTGGTCGACGGCTGAGCCGCTTCAGGAATTCATGATCTTTGCGGGTTGGCAACCAGGGGAGTTCCAGAATGCCGCGCCCCATGTGGAATTTGAGAACACCAACTTTCTGGGAAGCGGCAAGACGTATTCGACTTTCATGGTTCCCGGCGGCGGGCTCATGTTCAAGGGCTACGATCTGAATCATTCATATAAAGACTGCGATGTCTTTGTTTCGCTGGCCAAACTGAAACAACACATAACCGCTGGTGTCACTCTTTCGATGAAGAATTGCTTTGGCATTACGCCCTGCACTATTTACGGCGGTAACGCTCCGGAGGACGAACCTAGTCTTGTTCCGCTCGGGGGCCGTGGTCCATTCCATGCCGGGAACCGTCTGCCCCCCAAGAGCGCGCCGCCAATAGTTGACATCAACGCGCCGAAGGATGCGGGTTATCGTGTGCCTCGAGTGGTTGCGGACCTGGTGGCGGCGAGGCCGGTGCACCTGGCAATCATTGATGGGATTTACTCCATAACAGGTGCCGAATTACCGCATGATCACGGCATGGTGCAACCAGTTCACCCCGGCTTACTTGTTGCCGGAATGAACTGCGTGTCCACGGATGCTGTTTCCACGGCGCTGATGGGATATGACCCGATGGCGGATCGCGGCACTCCTCCGTTTGAGACTTGCGACAGCACACTTAAGCTGGCCGAGGGGCTAGGTGTCGGAACTCGTGACCTGAACCGCATTGAGGTTGTGGGCACACCCATTGCCAAGGCTCGCTTCATATTTCCCCCGATGCCTAAATGGGGAGGCAGACATTCCCAAGCGGCTGGTCATGCCATTCGACCGACATGATGATTTTCTGATCAGCGTAACGGATGGAGCGGGCATCTGATCCGGATCGCTGTCTAACGAAAATTGCGGCTGTCCGAACCCTATGGCTCGTAGTTTCTGCGCATGGAAAATTCCGGCTCCGCACGAACTCGCGAACACGACTCAAGCCTTTTTCGACTGGCGTCTGCACATGCTCAAACATGCGCTTCGTCCGCCCGGTATGAGGCAGCGCATCAGGCGATGGGGACCATTTTTACCGTCGTAGCCTACGGGCCAAGCTCCACCAGCCTTGAGGAAGTTGCGTATAGGGCTTTCAAGGAAGTAAGTCGCCTGGATGCCCAGATGAGTCATTACAAGCCGGAGAGTGAACTTTCGGCAATCAACCGCGAAGCCTATCGTCAAAGCGTGGTTGTGTCACCGGAGATGTTCAAGCTTCTTGAAGACTCACTTCGCTATAGCGCAGAGACGGGCGGCGCGTTTGACATTACGATCGGCCCCTTGATGAAGTCGTGGGGATTCTTTCGAGGATGGGGGCGCTTGCCCTCGCCGGATGAATTGGCCCAAGTGCTGAGGGGTATTGGTTACCAGCACGTAAAGCAGGATACTTCGACGCGAATCGTTCGGTTCGACGAGCCCGGAATCGAACTGAATCTGGGTGCAATTGCAAAAGGCTATGCTGTCGATCGGGTTGTCGAGATTCTACGCACAGCGGGGATCACTCAAGCCCTGGTTTCAAGTGGCACGAGCAGTATTTATGCGCTCGGATCGCCGCCCGGCGAAGATGGCTGGGAGATCTCCCTATGCCATCCTTTCGATCGCAGAAGGACGGCATGCCGTGTGCGTCTCCAGAACCTTTCGATCTCCGTATCCGGGGACTACGAAAAGTCTTTCGAACTGGGAGGCAGACTCTATACCCACATCATGGACCCGACGCGGGGAATGCCGGCAGAAGACATGGTTATGACGGCGGTGATTGCGCCTTCGGTCACTGAGAGTGATGCATTATCGACTTCTTTCTTTGTGGCAGGCGTAGAGAGGAGTCGTGCCTACCTCAAAGATCATCCCTATCTGACTGCCATCTTCTATATTCCAACGCGTTTGACACATACCGTTGAACAGGTCGTGCTGAAGTCAACTGTGACAACGCTTCCTGCCGATCGCTTCGCACGATTGTCAGACTAATTCGCCGCGCGGTTCCCTTCGCAAACCGTGGGGATTGCAGCGAATGCAAGATGCGGACTGGGCATGGTAACTGGTGGTACACTGGCTCGTCGCCGGGAAAACTCTATGGAAAGCCCTGGAAACGCTATGTTTCCAGCAGGCTACTTACGAAACTGCAAAGTGTATTCGGAGGGCTGGGAATTGCCAATACAACGTCGTGATTTGTTGAAGACCATCACAGGGGCGGGGATGCTTGCCCTTGCTCCACGTTTTACAGAAGCGGAAGAGCAGGTTGCGCGCGCTACGCGCGGAACACCAGCACCGCGGATCAAAGATATCAGCGTGATTGAATGCCAGCCCGACGGTGTGCGCTTGACTGTGGTCAAGATTACGACGGATCAGGACGGGCTCTACGGCTATGGTTGCGCCACATTTACGCAGAGAGCCGATCTGGTGAGGCCCGCAGTTGAAAAGTATCTCAAGCCACTCCTGCTGAATAAGACGACTGACCGGATCGAAGATATCTGGCAGTCCTGCTACGACAGTTCCTATTGGAGGAACGGTCCGGTGCTGAACAATGCAATCAGTGGTGTCGACCAGGCCCTCTGGGATATCAAGGGCCGTCAGGCCGGCATGCCGGTCTATCAACTCGCAGGCGGAAAATGCCGTGAAGCTGTCGATGCCTATGGACACGCTAGCGGGGCTGATTTTCAGGACGTTGTCGCGAGTGCGAAACAATATATTGCACAAGGCTTCCGCAACGTGCGCGTTCAAGTGGGACTTCCTGGCATGGCCGGTTATGGGACGGCACACAAGGGTGACAGCCATCTCAAGGCGCTCCATGACCAGCCCATGTTCGAACCCGCCTACGACATGCGCCGTTCGCTGAAACTCCTCGAAGTTTGCCGCCAGGAGTTGGGCGACGAAATCGAGTTGCTCCACGATATGCATGAGCGTCTGACACCAAACGAGGCGGTCCAGTTTTGCAAGGAAGCCGAGCAGTACAGAATGTTCTTCCTCGAGGACCCGCTCTCGCCTGAAGACCTGGGTTACTTCCAGCAGATCCGGCAGAATTGCGCAACGCCGATCGCCATGGGCGAACTCTTCAACAGCCCGCATGAGTGGCGGCCGTTGATCGAAGGACGATTGATTGACTACATTCGCGTGCATGTATCGCAGGCAGGGGGATTCAGTCCTGCGCGCAAGATCGCAATCCTGGCAGAGCAGTTTGGCGTGAAGACAGCCTGGCATGGCCCAGGTGATGTTTCACCGGTTGGCCATATGGCAAACATAACTTTGGATCTCGTGAGCTATAACTTTGGAATTCAGGAATATTCGCCATTCAATGAGCGGACACAAGCGATCTTCCACGGTTGTCCCGAGATGAAAGATGGGTATCTGTGGGTAAATGAGAAGCCCGGGTGGGGGATTGAGATTGACGAGAAAGAAGCCGCCAAGTCGCCATTTACTGAAAGCCGGCTGAATGGAGGCTGGGGAGAGATACGGCTACGGGACGGCACAGTAATTAAGCAGTAACCGCCATGTGAAGAATTAAAATTTGCGCCAGCCTTGCGAGAGCGGGTAACAAGACATGCAGAAGTGCAGTACCAACTAAGGAGATAGGATATGGAAAAGTCTGAATCAGAGCAGAGATCATCGGATCTGACCAACACCGCATTTAGCCCTGACCGAAGAGAATTTGTGAAGCTTGCGGTCGGCGGCGCTCTCGGCGGTGCTGCATTTCTGTCATCATCGCGCACGGCCTCGGCAAGCGTGCATAAGAGTGCTCCAGGCATAAAACTGTGCGCACAAGTATCCGCCAAACCCAGTGACGATGAACTTCTTTTTCTAAAGCAGATTGGTGCCGAGTATGTCAGCGTTGGGTCAACGCCGGACCTCCGCACTGCGGAGGGCTTCATGCAAATCAAGAAGCGCTACGCAGACGCAGGGATCACTGTATGGAACATCGGCAATTCAAGTGTTCATAACATGCCTGAAGTAACTCTCAACCTTCCTGGCCGCGATCAGAAGATTGAAGAATACAAGCAATATCTTCGCAACCTGGGTCAGGCAGGTATCTATTACACCACCTACGCACACATGGCTAACGGCATCTGGAACAGCGGCAGGGCCGAAGTGCGGGGGGCGATGGCCAGAGAGTTTGATATGGCAAGCCCGAACAAGGTGGGGATTTGGGGAGATCAGAAGTTCTATGAGCCGCTGTCCCATGGCCGGAGGTATTCAAAAGAAGAGATTTGGGACAACTACACCTACTTCATAAAACAGGTGGCGCCTGTCGCAGAAGAAAACAATGTCCGAATCGGAATTCACCCGGATGATCCACCGGAGCCGGAACTGGCTGGAGTTCCGCGTTGCATCTTCGCCAACTTTGAAGGCTACAAGCGAGCGATGGAAATTGCCAATAGTCCGAACATCGGGATCTGCTTGTGCTGCGGGTGCTGGAACGAAGGCGGGCCAAAGCTCATGCAAAAAGATCCCGCGGAGATGATCCGGTATTTCGGGGCAGAGAAGATCTGGAAGATCCATTTCCGCAATGTGACCGCACCGCTTCCACACTTCATCGAGACCTTCATGGATAACGGATATTACGATATGTCGAAAATCATGGCGGCCCTGGTGGAGGTCAAGTTTGACGGCATCGTGATCCTTGATCACTCGCCTGAGGTTATCGGTGGACATTACCCCGAACAAGCCTACGGCTTCGCATATATGAAGGCCTTGAGAGATCGGGCAGTCGCGGAAGCCTGATCGTCAGTTCAAGCCAGTGGAAGAGTGGTACGAGACAGTTTCTCGCTTCACCGGGCAGCGTCGGTGCATTGCATGTTGCCCGGTGATCATGGTTGTGCAGCGGTACGAACATTACACCTGCACTGACTTAACCTGTGCCCTGCCTGACCAATAGAGACCAGTGTGAATACAGCGTAGTAGTAGCGGCAGATCATGAACACCGGCACATGAGGCCCGTGCGCACGCAAGGCCCTATGTACAGAAACAAATGGCTCCTTCCCTGCACCGATCACACCATCTGGGCCTTCGCTTTGACACCATACTGGATAACGAATTCAATACGAGGTTCAAAAGCTGAGCTTATCGGGCATGACAATTTCTGATTAGACAGCGCCCCCCTCCTGATCAACACTTGGTTTTGAGAGGACAAAACCATGAATATTGCTTCCCCACTCTTCCACAGGACAATCGCAGGGCTTCTCCTCAGCAGTGCTGTTCTTTTTGGAACCGCCACGGCAGAGGTTGTATCCCACTCGAAGAACATTGTCATTGAACAACCTGCAAACTTACCGGATCTGGCACAGCGGCCTGGCGTTGCGTTGCACTTGTACTGTGACAGTGGCGATGGAAGAGCCTATCTCTACATCGAGCAGCAAAGTGGCAAGCGCCTGGTGGTACTGGACGTGACTGACCCAGCACGCGTAAGGATGGTGCGAACGGTCCAACTCTCTGTCCCTGGCCCGTTCGATTTTGTACAGCCGCTCAGGAGCTCCGCAGTTCTGGCTCGCTTCCGTAACAATATGGGAGAGGCGGTTCTCGATCTGCGAAACGCAAGGATGCCTGTACTCAGAATCGTGGATGGCCAGCAATACTCTGGCTCCACCGAGCCACTTGGCGACTCTGCGTTGTTGATGGTCAATGACATCCGGTTGACTAGCCAAGCAGCGCCGCGCGATTACCACGTCGTCGACACCACTAATCCCGCAAGCCCGTTCCTTCTCTACACAGCAAAACAGGTGAATAGTATCCTTACGCGCAATGCGACTGGGACTACCTTCCTTCTTGGATCCGATGGATTGACGATCATCCGCAGACCACGCATTGAAGATAAGTACTGGCTTGAGCAAAGAGCAATCTACTAACGATTAATCTTTCCTTCTGGCTACTTCATTCTCCTCGTTGCCCGGTGCCTGCTGCGACGATGAACAACGATCCGCTCAACTGGCACCCCTGTCATCTGCCGACGCAGTGTGGAGTGAGTGTCAAGATGAGTAACGCTCGACGGAATTTTCTCAAAGTGGCCGGAGTCGCCGGATTAAGCGCATTCCTGGCAGCGTGCAAGGGCCGCTCGGTGGCGCATGCAGTATTGAGTGGTGGCCTTGAATCCAATAGGGTTGGCCATGATGTCAGAACTTGGGCGCGCTATCCAGAGAAGACAGACCTAATGATGCTTGCCGATCGCCCTCCCCTGCTGGAGACGCCGATGCATTATTTCCTGCAGGACCTTACGCCCAACGATGCGTATTTTGTGCGCTGGCATTATGCGGGTCTGCCAACCCGTGTGGACCTGCGCACGTTCAGAATGCAGGTGACCGGAGCTGTTAACAAAACGTTAGAGTTGTCATTTGATGATCTACGAACGAAATTTGAACCCGTTGCCATGACTGTGTTCAGCCAATGCGCGGGCAACTCGCGCAGCTTCTTCAGACCCCAGGTTGCCGGCGCAGAGTGGACAAACGGCGCCATGGGCAACGCCCATTACGTTGGCGCTCGATTGAGCGACGTGCTACGAGCCGCAGGAGTTAAAGCCGGAGCAGTAGAGGCCAGCTTCCGCGGACTGGATATTCCTCCGCTGCAAGCATCCCCGCATTTTGAAAAGCCGTTGGCTATCGATCACGCGCTGAGTGGCGTACCTCTGATTGCATACGAAATGAATGGCGAACCACTGCCCATGCTGAATGGCTTTCCAGTTCGGCTAGTGGTGCCTGGCTGGTTTGCCACCTATTGGGTGAAGGCGCTGAGCCAGATCACCATTCGCACAGAGCCGTTGCATAACTTCTGGGTTGATACGGCTTACCGCATTCCAACAACACCGGACCACTCCGAAGATCCGAAGCATCCAAGCGAGGATACAACTCCACTCACAGATTATCCAACTCGCGCGATCTTTGTGACGCCCGAAGCGAACACTAAGTTGCGGAGAGGCATGACGGTTACGATCGAAGGAATCGCGGTGGATCATGGCGCGGGCATTCGGCGTGTAGAAGTATCGACAGATGGCGGACAGACCTGGGCCGACGCGGCATTGGATCGAGTGATCGGCAGGTATTCGTGGAGACGATGGAAGGTGAATTGGATGCCGTCGCGCACAGGGCAGCATAGCCTGCAGTGCCGTGCCACCAATGCGACGGGAGAAACGCAGACTACCTACGAATGGAACCATGGAGGTTACCGCCGCCGCACGATTCAAACGCTGGATGTGGAGGTGACGGCCTAATGCATGCATTGCGAGTTGTTGCTGCCCTATTTGTTGTCGGTGTCGCTATGCTGGTATATGCGCTATGGGGTCTTGCAGGACGGGAGCGGACCGTGCCGGTTGTTGCGGTTGCTCCCGCAATCCCCGTTTCGCGCCTGAGCGAAGTGCAGCCGGTAAAAGCAATCAAACTGGAGTATCATCAGCCAGACCTGCCGCCAGGACCCGGTCACGATGTCTTTGCTGCGCAATGCGTTGTCTGCCACTCCCCACGCTATGTGTTGAACCAGCCCATCTTTCCGCGAAAGACATGGATCGCTGAGGTACACAAGATGGTGAAGGCCTACGGGGCACCCATCGACGCTGGACAAGAGAAAGAGATTGTCAACTATTTGGTTAGTTGGCATGGCAAAGAAGACCCGCTTACCGTACCAAACTCCCCGTCGAAGTAACTCGTCTTCCTATCTATAACTTCGACACTTATATCGAGGAGGTTTCTTGACCAATAGACAACATAGCGCAGACGCCGTATCCCCTGGCAGCCGATCGAACACATTGCCGCGCACGAACTATGACCTGATTCGATGGCACGGACACGCCGCGTTGATCACCGTCCTGATCTCTTCACTCTTTGGGATTCTGGTCGCGACGAAGTTCAACTTCCCTACGTTCATGGGCGGTCACGCGTGGGAGACCTGGGGCAGGCTGCGCTACAACCACACGCAAGGCATCTTCTTCGGGTGGCTTGGGAATGCATTCATCGCCTTCTGCTACTACGTTGTACCTCGATTGACGGGTCGCCCGGTCACCAGTCACAGGCTCGGCTGGGCCATCTTCTGGCTATGGAATTTTGTTGTTGTGCTCCCTGGTTGGGTCTTGGTTTGCGCAGGTTTCAGCCAGCCGCTCGAGTGGGCGGAGTTCCCTCTTGTTGTAGACGTGTTCGTAGTGCTTGCCTTTGTGCTGATGCTGGTACAGTTCGTAAAACCATTTCTGTATGTGCCGGCAGCCGACCTCTATGTTTCCGGCTGGTACATCGTGGGCGGACTCGTGTTCACGACGTTGGCCTATCCCATCGGCAATCTTGTGCCGGAACTTGTCGCAGGAGCAAAGGGCGCGGCCTTCAGTGGCTTGTGGATTCATGATGCGGTCGGACTATTCGTTACACCGTTGGCCCTTTCGATGGCCTACTACGTGATCCCGGTAGCAACGCGAAAACCAATCTACAGCCACTTCATCTCCATGATGGGATTCTGGCTGCTCTTCTTTATCTATCCGTTAAACGGAACGCATCACTACGTCTATTCGGCGATTCCGATGAGCGCACAGAGAGGCGCAATCATCGCGTCGATCTATCTTGGTCTCGACGTGATTCTCGTGGTCACCAATTTGCTGCTGTCACTGCGCGGTTCAAGTAGCAAGGTAGGCGCCGACGTTCCATTGCGTTTTGTGTGGTTCGGTGTGGTCGCATATCTCCTCGTCAGCCTGCAGGGATCGATGCAAGCGGTCATGCCTGTCAACCGTTTTATCCATTTCTCTGACTGGGTGATCGGCCATTCTCACTTAGCCATGATTGGCTTTGCAAGTTTTACCGCCGCGGGCGCGCTAGCGCACATATGGAGCCGCATGCCTGGTGCCCGCTACAACGCGCGCGCCATGGGGTGGGCATACTGGCTGCTTAGCATCGGTCTGGGAATCATGGTGATCGATCTGACTGCCGCCGGGCTCGTTGAGGGTCAGCTATGGGTTAGTCGCGCCCCGTGGATCGACTCCGTGCGAGTGATGTATCCGTACTGGTTTACCCGCATCCTGTCGGGCATTCCGATTATCGCGGGATTCCTGCTCTTCTGGATTGGCCTTTTGACAGGACCCAGAAATGCCCCGGCACATGCACCCGATGAAACGTTGAGTCCGGAGAAGCACGCTGCTGATCTGGAGGAGGAAAGCCGCTTGGAAACCGCTCTTCATGGAACCCCTTCCATCCTTGGCTATGCCTTTGTTATTGCATTTGTGGCTGGTTTTGGTTTCTTTGTCCTCTCCTTCGTGGTTCTGGGTATCATTCCCGCTCGCCAACTCCAGGCGGAGATCGACAGAACCGCTCCGCGTGCAATGCAGCCACTCACCGCTGCGGAAGAACATGGCCGCCAGATCTATGGTCGTGAGGGATGCGCCTACTGCCACACGGAGCAGGTGCGTGTCATCACTGAGGATGTACGCCGCTTTGGCGCACCGACCGCAGCCTGGGAAACGCAGTATGACTATCCCCAGTTATGGGGAACACGGCGCATTGGGCCGGATCTTGCTCGCGAGCACGGCCTGCGCACAGATGACTGGCAGTATGTTCACCTCTTCAATCCTCGCGCTACGGTACCGGATTCGATCATGCCGCGATACACCTGGATGTTCTACGGATCCCCTGCCAAACCTAATCAGGATGCTCTAGACCTGGTCGCATATTTGCGATCGCTGGGCCGGGAGCGGGAGTTGGCTGGAGATACAGGGCGCGAACAAGTGGACCATGGCACGACCATGGAGATGAGCTCCAACTACTCCGCACAAGGCGTTCCGGATACGAGGCAGCGCATCACAGTTGGGGGCATCGACACTGAAGCTCCGATTTTCGCGACGGCTTCAATGCCTGATGCGACAACACATCAAGACGGACGTGAAATCTTTAAGCACAATTGCTCGGGGTGTCATGGAGTCAACAGCGACGGAGCAGGTGTTGCGTATCCGGGTCTACTGCCGCATCCGGTTGACTTGCGAACTGAGCATTTTTCTGACGCCCATCTGGCGACAGTGCTATGGGATGGCGTTTATGGATCCTCGATGCCGGCATGGAGGCAGCTTGACAAGGCCGATCTGAAGGCAGTTGTTGAATATGTACAGGCTGTGCAGGCAAAGGTTACAACGGTCTCCATGTCGCCGCCGGATATGGATGCGGCATCCAAGATCTATGCGGCCAACTGTGTGAGCTGCCATGGAGAGCAGGGGGCCGGCGATGGATCTGCGGCTGGTGCTCTCAAACCGTCACCAGTGAACTTCCATGTTCGTCAACCTTCTGCAGCGCGGGCCTGGACGGTACTTGAGCAAGGTATTCCCGGCAGCGCCATGCCTGCCTGGAAAAGCAGCTTGAGCGATAGTGAGCGGCGGCTGCTTGTTCGGTATGTACAGAGCATGTATGACGATAAGCAGGAAAGGGTGGCAAAGCCATGATCAACCTGATCGTCGGTGTTATAACCGCGATAGCAGCCGCTTTCTTACTATTCTGGGCATTCCGGCCGTCGTTTCGACAGTGGGTCGAACTGCCGAAGTACAAGATGCTCGAAGATGAGAAGCGATTCGCCGAACATCAAAGGAACTGATCCTGGTAAAGATTGACTCTCACCAGCTTCATGCCGCGGGCCGACAGTCTTAATGTTGCTACGATGAACTTGAGACTTATGAAGCATCGTGTGCAGAGGCGTAGATGCTCGGTCTAGGTCCGCACACTATAAGCTATCCCTGCTGCGATTACTTACGGAGCGACGGTCTGCGCAATATGCAGGCGCCTGTTTGACGGGCAAATGCGTTTGCGGCCACGCTTTTCAACTCTTTGCTTTTGTCCATCGAATTCAAGCGCCGATTTTCTGTTGCTTGCCCCATTGCGGCAAGCTAAGTCTTTGCATGAACTCTTCCAACGCCTTTGGATCCGCCCCGTTTTCGGGCGGAATTTCACCTCGTTTAATATCCGCAAATCTTGCCAATACAAAGGCTAGGCCCACTCCATCTGCACCCCAGCGGACAACCCTGGTATGCACAGCAATTGAATCCTCGGGATTCTCTCCGTCGCCATCCGTTCTTTGCAGCGTCATCAGAATCATGGTTCCCAACAGCGGCCGCTCGTCGGTGAGCAGATAGATTCCTGTTTCACTGATGTCCCCGATGTGGTATGCTTGCGGAGCGCCGCCTGTCCAGTGGTAGGCGACCAGGCCCGGCAAAGGATGACGTCTCGCTCTCCGGCGTTCTGACTGATCGTGATTGAGCCAGCGCAGGAAACGGGTCTTGAGCGAGTCATTTTTCCGGCTCAGAGCTTCATCCTCCTGATCATTCAGGTGCTGTATTGCCAGCTGCAACTGCCTGGAGCGTTCACGCACCAGGAACGGAACGTGAGCATCCGTGTCCGGGGATTCTTGGGTCGGAGACTCTGAATCCTTCGCGACCGGACCAGTAGCGATTCGCCTTGAGGAAACCTCAAACAGTCGTCCCATCTCCTCAGGAATGCGGATTTCGAGCCGGTCACCAGACTGGGTATGTGATGCAAAGATCGTGCGCGCGGGCAAAACTAGCGCGCTTGCTGCCTGTGCCTTGAAAGGCTTTACGTTGGGATTGGGATAGGATTCAATTTCCTGAATGACTCGATGGTGTTCGTCCAGATAGACCAGATCAAACAGCGGGAGTCCTCGCGCTTCAGGAATACCCCTGTAAGGCTTCAACCAGAGTCCCGCGTGAGCCTGAACAGCAAGATACTCAATGAGCGTCTTTAAGTGCTTTGTCGTAGTATCGACGGCAGTTACCTCTGAGCTTAGAAAGCTCTCACGGACTGGATTGTATACTCGGAATTTCTGGGTAACCATAATCGCCTATCGCTCCGGAAAGTGCCAGGGCCTCAAGATAGAGAGCAGCATTCCATTTTGCCTCTCAGCTACGGACCAATTAACTCATAATAAACAGATACCCCTGAAGCTTAAGGTAGATCTCTGAATAAACAAATGACACTTTCCGGTGAGAGACTGGTGTTTTAGGGTGCAGGTTATCGGAACAGATTCCTCTAAGATCTATTTAAGTGGAGAGTAAGCCCCTGTCAGGCGTATTACTTGCCATCTATCGCCATCGCACGGACTGAACAGCGCTTGATGTGGTATTGACATGACAGTGAGTACTTACGTAACTGGATCCATCCTTGCTACCTTGGAAGCACATCGAAGCGGACCTATCACATCCAAATTACAGAATGACTAGGACTACTGCGTAATTGGAAGGACGGCGTTCTTCCTTACGCAATAATTGAGACTTACGAGCCCAGCAATCATGCAAATGAGTACCAGGACTACGTCCAATCGCTGCGCTCATCTGGCGTCAGCGGAATGGGAAGAACCTGGCTTTTGGCACCGGATTCAAAGGACGCCTCAAGAACTGCCATGACCGCAACAGCATCCTTGGCTGGAACGGGAGCAGGGCCTGCGCAAACAACTGCGTCTCTCATCCCGATGTAGAACTCCCTCTGATTGCCGACAGGCGCTTGCATCTCCGTTTGCTTGCCTGTCGCACCGTCGTAGAAGATGCCAGGATCAGGGTCGTGACCGAATTCCGGATCGTCGGGAGGCATTCCGCGCATAAGTTGTCGCTCCTGCACGTCAGCGCCGAACTTCGCCCAGGAGCCGCGCGTGCCGTGAAGCACAGAACGTGGCCCGCCCCCTGACACCAGCAATGAGGCATGCAAGATGACGCGCAGGCGAGGGTAGTTGAGCTGCACGTGAGCCCAATCGTCCGTCCGCCCACCCTCGCGCAGGATTCCAAAGCTGGCAATCACTGACTGCGGAAGACCGAACAGATGCAATGCCTGATCGATGAGATGAGGCCCAAGATCAAACCACAATCCCGAGCCCGGGCCAGGGTCCTCACGCCAGCGCTGACGAACCACGGGACGAAAGCGGTCAATGTGGGACTCATAATGCGACACTTCTCCGAGCACGCCCGATTTAAGAACTGCCTTGGTGGCAAGGATTTCGCTATCCCACCGTCGATTATGGAAGACCGAGAGAATTCGGTTTTGTTGCCTCGCAACCGCTGCAAGCGAACGGCCTTCAGCAAGCGTCACTGTAAAAGGCTTATCGACGACAACGTGTTTTCCGGCGCGTAGAGCGGCAACTGCGAGTGGAAAATGACTCTCATTGGGAGTGGCGATCACGACGAGATCTACGTCCGGATGCGTTGCCGCTTCCGCAGAAGTGCAGACTTCGACACCCGGGAATGCTGCTTGCAGGGCCTCGCGTTTGCTTGACCCTACAACAGTCAGCGCCAAGCCCGGAACGGACCGGATCAGTGGTGCATGAAAAGTCTTTCCTGCAAAGCCGTAGCCAATTAAGCCGACACGAATGATCCGATCAACCCCGCTCATATATTCCAGACTAAAACATCGAGGGCCCTTCCAGGAGCACCTGCAGGGCAGGAACGGAAGTTATCGTCATCGAACTGTGCGCCTTTGTACCTATGCGCCTGGCTCATCTGCCGTCTTATGACCTAACGGTATAACTCGACACGACATGCCAAACCTCTGGGCCGTCCGCTACTCTGATCCATTTGCTGTCTGCTCGCAGTGATTACCGATTACCATTCTGGAATCATGCGAGGCCCCAGCGATTCTCATTCAACATTCACTTTCTCCAAAGCTTCCGTCCGATGCGCTTACCGCTTCTATTTGCAGCTTCCGCGCAGCTTGATCTGGTTACCAAGAGTCTCAAGAAAACGATTGACGAGTGCGATGCTCCTGCGCAGTTCTTTATGGCGGAATTGGCCTAGAAGCGCGAAGAGTCCGGGAGGCTCAATGATCGGCTTCTGGTAGCAGCCGAGTGTTTCAGAAACTGCCACCGCAACGCCCTGAAGCACCTCTGGATTGATAGATGAAAACATCTTCCCGAGGATGATGGCGTTGCGAACCGCGCGCACAGATTCATCCGCTTTAGCAGCACCAGCCGCAGTCTCGACTAACTTATCACCCGCAGACAGAACGCCGCGCAATAGTTGAAGAACACCACGATCATGTAACTCCTGCAGTACTTCAAAAGAGTCGAGCAAGGCTTCGGCGTGTTCAACAGGAGCAGATTCCAGCCGCTTCTGTAGCTCCAATCGCGGATCGCGAGGAGGCAGTTCAAGGGAGATTGGGCGAGCCATCCTGATTCTCCTTACTAGACAACATGGACTAGCGGGTCTGGATATTGACCAGTTGATTGCCGGGAACGCGATAATCAGCGCGATTCCACTTGCGCTCAACCTCTACGCCTTTCTGAGTTGTCGGATTTCCATGGCGGGAGTTGGAGCGAGGCAAGGGATCAGCTCCAATTTCTCCCAACACCTTAAGCCGAACCGAGGCTTCTTTATAGGCTGGTGTGTGAGTAGCCTTGTCCGTGTGGCTGCTGGTGAGCCGGTTGACTGGCTCATCAACAGAGTTCATGGGCATATATAGCTGCCTCCCCTGCACTCTGTTGGTGACCACAGCTTGCGCCCGAACTTCTCCGTATCGCGAAGTCAATTGAACCCAACTTCCCGTCTGAATCCCCCGCTCGCTGGCAAGCTCCGGCGACACTTCCACAAATGTACACGGGGTCTTTTCGCGTATGCCTGCGGTGCGATATGTCATGTTTCCTTCATGGAAATGCTCAAGCAGGCGGCCATTGTTCAGGTGCAAATCGTATTCGGCATCCTGTTGGTCGGATGGCTCAGTCCACACGACTGGGAAGAAGGTGGCCTTGCCGTCTGGAAAATTGAACTCGGTTGTATAGAGTAGCGGTTGATCGCTGCCGTCTTCAGCCACTGGCCACTGCAGTGTCTTGTAACCCTCCAGGCGTTCATAAGTAACGCCAGCCATGAGTGGCGTAAGTGAGGCGATCTCCTCGTATATCTGAGAGGGATGCTCGTACTGCCAACCAGCGCCAAGATGATTTGCAATGTCTTGAATGATCTTCCAATCGGGGCGGCTGTTTCCAAGCGGTTCGAAGACTTGGTAGAGTCTCTGGATGCGTCTTTCAGTGCTTGTGAAGGTGCCCTCTTTTTCAAGGCTCGGAGCGGCGGGCAGGATAACATCCGCAAAGCGGCAGGTTTCGCTGAAGAATATCTCCTGCATGACAAAGAAGTCGAGCTTCGACAATGCGGCTGCCACGTAATTCGCGTTTGAGTCGACCATGCTCATCTCTTCGCCGAATACATACATTGCTTTGAGCCGGCCGTCGTGGATGGCTTCAATCATCAAGTGGTTGTCAAGGCCGGGTTTCGCAGGCAACGTTACATTCCATGCTTTTTCAAACTTAGCTCGAATCGCCGGATCGGCGACCTCCTGATAGCCAGGAAAGTAATTCGGCATCGCTCCATGGTCGCTGGCTCCCTGTACGTTGTTATGCCCACGCAGCGGATAGGCACCTGCTCCCGACTTCATATAATTGCCGGTGGCCAGCAGGAGATTGGAGATAGCCGTTGAGGTATCGGAACCCATGGTATGTTGCGTCACACCCATGGCCCAGAGAATGCAGACGCCCTCTGCGTCCGCGATCATACGGGCGACCTTTGTGAGAGTATCGACGGAAAGCCCGCATCTCTCGCTGGCCATCTCAAACGTGAAGGGTTCGAGGCTCTGCTTGAACTCTGAGGCGCGATTGACCCACTGGTCAATGAATCTCTGGTCGGCAAGTCCGTTGTCCAGGATGTATCGGGTGATCGCCGAAAGCCAGATAAGATCGGTGCCTGGCCGCGGACGAAAGAACAGATCTGCGCGCCGCGCCATTTCGTGTTCACGAAGGTCGGCAACAACCAGCTTTTGACCGTGAAGCTTATGTGCTCGCTTGACACGAGTAGCCAACACCGGATGACTTTCAGCTGTATTGCTGCCAATGATCAGCACCAGCCCAGCCTTCTCTATGTCGGAGATCGAACCAGAGTCGCCGCCGTAGCCGACCGTACGGAAAAGCCCTGCCGTTGCCGGAGCCTGGCAATAGCGCGAGCAGTTATCCATGTTATTGGTGCCGATCACCGCACGAGCCAGCTTTTGCATCAGGTAGCTTTCTTCGTTCGTGCATTTTGAAGAAGAAATAAAGGCTAGCGAGTCTGGTCCTGTGGCGGCCTTGATTTCTGAGAACCTGCGCGCTACCAGAGTTAGCGCCTCCTCCCAGGAGGCTTGCTTGAAGCTATCTCCTTCGCGAATCAGCGGCATCGTAAGGCGGTCAGGGCTATTAACGTAGTCCCATCCAAACTTACCCTTGATACAGGTTGATACGCCATTCGCAGGGCCGTGGGCAGGCTCCACCTTAAGAATGTGGCGGTCTTTGGTCCATACATCAAAACTGCAACCTACCCCGCAGTAAGTGCATACGGTTTTGGTGCGCTTGATGCGCGACTCGCGCATGGCTGCTTCCATTTCAGAGATCTGGAGAATGGCTCCATAGCCAACCTCTGGCTCGATGCCCTTTACCACATCAATCATGCTGTTGAGTGCAGGCTTGGGCAGCAACGTAAGGTACCCGGCCTCTCCGAGCATCGATTTTTCCATCAGCGCATTGCATGGGCACACGGTTACGCAGTGGCCGCATGATACACAGCTCGATTCGCCTATGGGCGCTCCTCCATCCCACATGACACGAGGGTGAGCAGCCTCCCAATTGATGCTCAGCGTCTCATTCACTTGCAGATTCTGGCAGGCCTCCACACAGCGTCCGCAGAGGATACATTGGTTGGGATCATAGCGGTAGAAGGGATTGGACATATCCGCTTCATATGGCTTGGGCTGGTATGGAATTTCCTGATGTTCTACGTGGAGAAGGCTGGTGGTGTTGTGTACTGTACAGTTGCCGTTGTTGTTGTCGCAGACCGTACAGTAGAGCAGGTGATTACCCAGGATGCGATCAAAGGCTTCGCGCTGTGCCGCGTTTGCGCGTGATGAGGATGTCACCACGTTCATCCCGTCTGCGGCCGCAGTGCCGCAGGCTCTTACCAACTTGCCGTCCACCTCCACCATGCAGGTGTCGCAGGTTTGGATGGGTCCCAACTGTGGGTGATAGCAGACCTGAGGAATCTCGACACCGGAACGGTTGATGGTGTCGATAAGCCGCTCACCGGACCGTATGGCCTGCGGCTTGCCGTTGATGGTAAGTGCCATGAGCGTGCCCACCCTCATTTGTCTGATTTTGGATGTTAGTCCGGAAATCGTAGATGAGCAAAGTTTGTTGTGCGTCTTGCAGGGCGCAACGTCGTGAAGCTTTCGTTAAAGGGATGGCGCGGGCGGTTGAAAGGTTGTCAAGGCAACGAAAAGTGTTTTTCTTGTGACGCCCCGGGGAGCGATCCGCGGGCATGTCCGGCGACAATCCGAAAATGGAACCTACTGCCTGCCTGCTGCTGGAATGCAGCGGTGTTCGCAGGAATACACGACAAAGCGGCGGCCGCGCAGGAAGCCGACCAGGGTCAGGCCAAGTTCGCGGGCGAGTTTAACGGCCAAACTCGAAGGAGCCGACACCGATGCGAGAATCGGAATTCCCGCAGCCAACGCCTTTTGCACGATCTCAAAGCCTCCCCTGCCACTTACCAGCATGACGTAGCCGGCAAGCGGAAGATGGTCCTCATGAAGTGCCCAACCGACAATTTTGTCGACCGCGTTGTGTCGGCCAATATCCTCGCGCATGACCATCAATTGGCCGTCGGCGTCAAATAGAGCCGCTGCGTGCAGCCCTCCGGTTCTGCTGAAGACTGCCTGCTCTGAACGGAGAATCTCCGGCAGCCGGCACAGGATTTCAGCATCCATCCGGAAGTCGCGATCAGGTTGGTGCAATCCGCGCAACCTGATGGAATCAATGGAAGCCTTGCCGCAAATGCCGCAACTGGATGCCGCAAAGAAATTTCGCTGCAAGTCTGCTGAACTGAAGGACGTATCCTTCAGTTCGACTTCCACCACATTACTCTTTGCGCCAGTCTCAGGGGTCACGGCGTACAGCCCCACGATTTGGGCTGGTGACTCGATAATCCCTTCAGTGAGCAGAAATCCCGCCGCCAGTTCGAGGTCATGTCCCGGGGTCCGCATCGTAACAGTTAGCGGGGTGCCATGAATACGGATCTCCAGCGGCTCTTCGGCAGCGAGCGAGTCCTGCCGGGAGCGAACACTCCCGTCGTCCCACACGGTAACCTGTGTAAATTCGACACTTCGCTCCGGCGTGCGCATCCGGGTTTCATCCTGCCCTTCAAAACTGACCTTGACGGAGCCCTCAGCAAGAGTAACTACAAATTTCCAGGAACACCCCGACTCATATCAATCTTCTGAATCAGTAAAAGTTGCTATCCGCATGCATTTTGTTAAGAACAGAAAATGGAGCAGAGAAGCCTCTCTGCTCCAGTACCTCTCTGCTCCAGTAAGAGTAGAGTTAAGTACCTATGAACATCCGCTGGTAGAACCGCAGCTCATGCAGCGGTAGCAACTGCCGTTGCGGACCATGATAGCCCCGCAGACGCCGCAACTGGGAGCGTCTCCCATGTCATACAGGTCGCGCATGGCGTCGGCTGCATGATAAATGCCGCGATCGTCCATGCTGGGCCCGTGGGTGGGACTAGCCTCTGCAACGCCAGTTGCTTGCACCTCAGGAGCAATGCCGCCGCGTGGAGCTGAGGTAACGTCTGTTCCGAAGCCGCCGGACTGGCCGCCCATCTGGTTCACCCGCTTGGCCACCTCTTCAACCAGCTTGGCTAAATGGTTCTGCGAGAACCCTCTATCCTCGTCCGGCTCTGAGTCGGGAATCAGGCTGGGCGAGGAGGGCAATTGCGGCGCCTGCGGAGCCAACCCAGCAAACAGTGTCAGTTGCGTGCCAGAGAGGAACCGCAGATTGAGCCAGCGGAAGATGTAGTCCATCAGACTCTTGGCGTAACCGATCTGCTCGTTGCCGGTCCAGCCTGAAGGCTCAAAGCGCGTATGCGCGAACTTCTCGCACAGCACCCGCAGCGGTACCCCATGCTGCAGAGCCAGCGAAATCGAGGTGGCAAAGGCGTCCATCAGGCCGGAGACGGTCGAGCCCTCCTTGGCCATCTTGATGAAAATTTCGCCCGGTTGGCCCGTGGGATAGAGTCCCACAGTGATGTAGCCCTCATGTCCGGCAATGGAGAACTTGTGCGTAATGGAAGCACGCTCCTCGGGCAGCCGATGGCGCACGGCGCGCGGCGGCCCGTTCAGGTCCTGCGCGGCCTCTTTGGCGGCCTCGTGGCTGGCCTGGACGCCCGTTGAAGCCCTGAGGACCGGCACGGCTGCGGCTTTGGCAATCTCCGCCATCGCCTTCTGGAAAGATTCTGCAGCGGCAATCACCTGCTTGGCAGTCACTTCCAGCTTGTCGCTGATCTTGGCTTCCAGAACCTTCACGTCGGCATCGGCTGCCGCATGGCCCGCGGCCAGTTGTGCCAGCACGCGGGTGCCCGCCGCATCCAGGGCTGAAGGCTCGCGCTTGGCGTCCATGCTGGTATTCAGCGGCTGCGTGCCTTTGGAGCCGTCGCGGTAGATGGCCACAGCCTTGATGCCCTGCCGCCAGCTTTCTGCATAAGCCTCGGCCACATCCTCCACCGTTGCTTCGTGGGGCAGGTTCACCGTCTTTGAAATTGCTCCCGACAAGAACGGCTGTGCCGCCGCCATCATCTTGATGTGCCCCATGTAGTGAATCGAGCGCGTGCCCTTGGCCGGTTTAAAGCTGCAATCGAACACAGACAGGTGCTCCTGCTTGATGCCCGGCGCGCCTTCGATCGTCCCCGTCGCGTCGATGTAGCTGACAATGGCGTTTACCTGATCGTCGTTGTACCCCAGCTTGAAGAGCGCAGCGGGCACCGTGTTGTTCACAATCTTGATCATGCCGCCTCCCACCAGCTTCTTGTACTTGACCAGAGCCAGATCAGGCTCGATGCCGGTGGTGTCGCAATCCATCATGAAGCCGATGGTGCCCGTGGGCGCCAGAACGGTGGTCTGCGAATTGCGATACCCGTGGCGCTCGCCATATACCAGCGCCATATCCCAGCATTCGCGGCTTGCGTCGATCAGCGAGTCCAGCTGCGGCACGGTGAAGGGTTCGCCGCTCCAGCGCGACCGGCCGATCTTGTTCACCTCGGCGCGGTGCATTCGGATCACGTCAAGGAAAGGCTCGCGGTTGACGTAGAACCCGGGGCACGCGCCTCCTTGCCGCTCCACGCTGGCGGTCAGGGGAGTGGCCGAAGCGATGGGCGGACAGGTGGCAGCCACAATGGCCGACTGCAGGTAGGCCTGGCCGCACATGATGGCCGTGAGAGCCGCTGCCAGATCGCGGCCTGCCGTCGAGTCGTAGGGCAGCCCAAAGGCCATCAGCAGCGCGCCCAGGTTAGCGTAGCCCAGTCCCAGCGGGCGATAGTCGTGCGAGTTCTTGGCGATGGACTCGGTGGGATAGCCGGAGTTGTCCACCAGGATCTCCATGGCCGTGATGACCACAGAAATGGCGTGCCGGTAGGCGGGAATATCGAAGCCGCCCGCCGGGGTGATGAACTCGAGCAGGTTGAAGCTGGCCAGGTTGCAGGCCGAGTTATCCAGAAACATATACTCCGAGCAGGGATTCGAGGCGTTGATGCGCGCCGTGTTCTTGCTCG
>VFSW01001673.1_pt1 | contig 33755 bp, 41 predicted proteins | sample 5358111 | NCBI WGS metagenome assembly VFSW01 (sample SAMN11554181, study PRJNA540505) | mine drainage metagenome | isolation source: sediment from site ElyBrook_90M | place: USA: Ely Copper Mine, Vershire, VT | collected 2017
GCACAGCGACCGTAATCTACTAGAAAGGGGCGCCCTTTTATAATGCGTGGCCCAGCTTTTGAAAAGGTTTTGACCTTGCGGGTTCTAAAAAGGGGATGTCAGAAACTCCTCACCCTCGAATGCGGAGGGGGAAGTATTTTTTCTTGACATCCCCTTTTATAGAACCCGCCCAATCCCTGAATCACTCGGCATTTATTTAAGGGAGGGGTATGATGCATTTACGTACTGTCAAAAGCAATCGCCCCCCCGGGCCACCCGCCAGCAGGTGGCGGAGTTTAGGCGCCAAAAGATATCTCAGTATCAAAAAGTCTTGCCGGCCACGTCTTAAACCCTGAACGGACAAAACAGCAGTAATCGGGAATGAGGATCACCTCCTCTTCGGCTAGAGAGAGATCACACCCGTCCCGATCAAATACAAAGAAGAGATTGCAACCACGATCCACAGAATTACGCCTTGCACTAGAGGGCGGACACCTACGCGCTTCAAAGTGGCTGTGGAGAGTCCCGTCCCGATCAGAAAAAGCGTGGCCGTCAGCCCTAGCTTGCCGAGGTTTCCTAAAATTCCAGATACACTCGCCAACGATGGCAGGTATGTGTTGAATACGGCGGCAAGGCAAAAAAAGAGAATAAACCAGGGCCAATGAATCCGACTTTTCGACCGCGTCAACACGGCCGCGCCCATGGAAACAGGAACGATCCACAATGCGCGTGTCAGTTTGACTGTTGTCCCTACGACGAGTGCCATGGGTCCGAATCGTGACGTTGCACCCACGACAGAACTCGTATCATGAATTGCCAGAGCCGACCAAAGGCCAAACTGTGACTGAGTCAAATGGAGGGCCCAGCCGATGGCTGGAAAAACCAGCAAGGCGATCGAATTCAAAGTGAATATGGTACCCAGGGAAACCGCTGTTTCCTCCGAATCGGCCTGTATGATCGGCGCAATCGCGGCGATGGCGCTGCCTCCGCAGATGGCCGTACCGGCGGTAATGAGAAAGGATGTTTTCCGATTTACGTGCAATAGATGTCCGGCGAGCAGCCCGAAACCCAGTGCGAACGCTATACCCAAAGCGGTGTAGGCCAGGCCGCTCCTACCTGCGCGCAGCACATCGTGCAGGTTCATTCCAAACCCCATGCCTACCACAGAGGCCTGTAGAAGGAATCTGGAAAGATTGCGGCTGTCCACATGATAGGGATGAAGGAAAGAAAAACCATAAGCAAGGCCCAGTAAGAGAGCCATTGGCGGAGAGACCACGCCGGTGGCACAGAGAAGCAGTCCCACAAAAAAGAGCGTCTTGCTGTTCAACAGTGCCTCCTGAAACCGTCCAGATAGGAAGGAGCACTGAGCTGTGCCTTCCGGTCTGAAGTCCTTTCAGTATCAACGGGCAAAGAGACACTCGTCCAAGCAGCAATTCTTATGAGTCTTCACGCTGGCTTATCAGGAGGCCTGAGCGGAGCGGTCGCGGATGCCACGTAAGTATTGGAGAAAAGCGCCGGCCAAACCGCCCGGCTGAGGACCGGGCAATCGAATGATGGAAAATTTGCGGTGAATACGAAGACCTTCTACCTGGCCTGTTTGCAGCGCCCCAAGTTTTAGTTCCTTTTGAATCGCACGCTCCGAAACGAAACCCACACCGAGCCCTGCTTCTACTGCCGCTTTGATCGCCTCGGTGGAATCGAGTTCCATTGCAATGCGTACTTTCTTCAGGGGAAACTTTATCTTTCGCAATGCGGTTTCCACCACGCGGCGCGTTCCTGAACCTTGCTCTCGAAATATCATCGCCTCAGTGGCCAATTGATCCAATGAAACAGCCTGGCCGGCCCAATCATGTTGTGCGGGAAGGATCATCACAATCTCATCGGCGAGAAACAACTCAGTCCTGACTCCCCTGCGCATCAAGGGCCCTTCCACCAATCCGAGTGGAATGTTCCCCTTCAAGAGCGCCTTCACAATCTGCAGAGTGTTGCCGCTCACAACGGAGAGAGAAGCCCGCGGATTCATCTGTCCAAACTCGCCTACGAGCTTCGGCAGCAAGTACTGGGCAATCGTTGTTGACGCCCCAATGTGCAACTCGCCGCTTTCCACCCCGCTGAGCGTTGCGAGGTCTTGCTCGGCAGCTTGGGCTAACGCCGCGAGTTTGGCCGCGTGTTTCAGAAGGCGCCCGCCGGCTTCGGTGAGAACGATCCGATTCCCGCTGCGGTCGAAAAGCCGGATCGAAAGCTCTTCTTCCAGCGCCTTGATTTGAAGAGTCACGGCAGGTTGAGTCAAAAGAAGTGCCTCGGCGGCCTCCCGGAAATTCAGCTTTTCTGCTACTGTGCGGAATACCTTGAGGCGGAAGTTCTCCATGGCCATGTGTTTCGTACCTGTCCAAATCACTGTGGAACCATCGGGACATTCTATCTTACTTCCGGCCATCCTCTCTTTTCCTGTAACAGATTCGAATTCTCCGCATTTATTCCTTTGGCAGCGAGAGACCAGAGCCTGCGGGAGGAACCCACGGTCACTGGTAAGGTGATTCTAACCCAGCCGCTCAGGGCCTAATGGCAATTTGCCGCAAGCACCTGTAGCAAACGCCGCATGCTGCTTGGCGACGCAGCTTGAAGTGCTCGCCCAAGGCCTTTGATCATGGCCACAGGCGGTATCGAGCGGCGTTTGTTTGACTGCCGGAATGGGACGGGATTGCTTTACCCGGTAATACTGTGCGCGGATTCGGCGGTATTGGTAGTACCCTGAAGAAACGAGGCGGCAACATGAACGACACGGTGAAATTGCTTCTTTTTCTGTTCGGTTACGTGGTCCTGATGAAGTGGCTATTGCCGTGGCTCGGCGTTCCGACTTGTATGTCGGGAGCATGCAACGCCGCGACACGCCGGAAACGCGAAGTAGAGCAAGCGTCAGAGCTTTCAGGTAGCGGGGCCGGCAAGCCGACTCCAGAGAGATGAGATAATTTCATGCAAACCTACAAAACAACCGATTATGGCGATGTTCGTCCCACGAAGTTGCGTTTCGACGAAGCCCTCGCTCAGATGGAAGCTGCGCTGAAGAAGGAGGGATTCGGCGTTCTCTGCCAGATCGACATTCAGGCCAAACTGAAAGAAAAGCTGGGAATCGATTTCCCAAAATATGTCATCCTCGGCGCGTGCAACCCGCCCCTTGCGCTGCAAGCTCTTCAAAAGGACATCCATCTTGGCCTTTTGCTGCCTTGCAATGCCGTGGTGTATGAGGAGGGCGGCCAAGTTTACGTCGGCGCTATTGATGCCGTGAGAATGCTTTCCGTGGCCAATCAACCCGACATGGAAGGACTGGCCCGACAGGTGAATGAGAAACTCCGGCGCGCTCTAGACAGCATTTCCCCACAGACGGTTGCATAGGGGAATTTGCCAGGCGGAGTTCGTATTGCCTGCCGGGTATCGTGTGCCTCTGAACCACTGACTCGATTCCAGCCATGGGGGCCTCTTTGAAACCAACTTTTGACGTGATTGCATTTGGCGCACATCCCGACGACCTCGAAGCCGTCATGGGCGGCACAGCAGTCAAGTTGGCACGGAAGAATTTTTCGGTGCTCTTCGTGGACCTGTGTGAGGGAGAACCGGCGCGGCATGCGGCGTGGGGAGAACGCCACAAGCAGGCCTTCAAGGCAGCCGAGATTCTCGGAGTCGAGCGCACAACATTGACGCTGCAGGATCGATTGATCACCGATACAGTCGAAGCCAGATTACAGGTCGCCCGGCTATTAAGGGTGCATCGGCCGCGTATGGTGTTCACAACAGCTGGCGCAGGCGTTCATCCAGATCATGAGGCTGTGACGAAAATCGTCACGAATGGAGTGTTCTACGCCCGGCTGCCAAAATGGGAAGAAATCGCCGGGGGAGAGTGCATGAAGGATACCGAACCTCATGAAATTCAGCGGCTCTTCTTCGGGCATTGCCGGATGGAGCCAGCATGGGATCGGTTCGATTTTGCTGTTGATGTTAGCGACGTGTACGACCTGAAGGTCTCGGCCCTTCGCGTCTACGAGTCCGTGTTCAGCGGCGAGCAAGCGACCTTACTCGACAAATACAACGCCGAGGATCGCTATGTCGGCAGCCTTGCCGGCGTGCAGTACGCGGAGGCATTTCGCTCACGTAGCCCGTTATTGGTGGATGGCCCAGAGGTCTTCTTGAAGACACGGTTCGGATGATTCATTCTTGGGAGCCGCTTCCAGTCATTTCAATGTAATCGGCAGGGCGGTTGACCATCGCGCGCCTTGCCACGCTTGCTGGTGATTCACAAATCGTGACGCCATGATGCAACGGCTACTCGATGCTCTAAACCGGGCCGAATGTAAACGCAACGCCAATACTTTCAGCGGGGGTCTCACGATACAGTGCGAATGCGAATCGAAAGACGCGCGAATCCACCCCACAGTTCGAATTCGATTTTTCCTAGAAATCCAATAGTCACTTTGCTTTCTCTAAAATAATGTCCACGCAATCAAACTTACATCTGCGGAACCCGAGGACTCCAGCCAACTCCCGCAGCAGGCGATCCAGCACTTTGCAGCCGGCCGCGCCATTTTCGATCCGCGGTTGGAGGGCTGAAGCGAGATGGCCGCCATTCCAGTGCCGGGGGACAAGCACTTCATTTTGCGCGGTCTTTATGGGATCGTCTCGCTGGAATTATTCTTCTGGCCAATTTTATCCCGGAAGTTTGTGCGCACGGACGATGAATCTCATCGGAGAGGGTCCTATAAAGTAGAATGGGTAGCAGGTCACGAGGGTTAAGATCGTATCAGTGGAATCATTCAGGACTTGGGTGTCCTCAGGGGAAACGATTTGGGTAGTATCGACCAGATAGCGGGACGAACCGTTTCGTGTCGTCAAATTAATTTCGTCGTTACGCCTGACATTCCGTAAAGCCCTGAAAAAAGTGTCGCGGTGTCCCGCGATCGCGGCATTCCCGCTCTGTCCCGGCAATGGCGTTCCCGGAATGTGCCCAACCGCTCGCCGCAAGGTTCGCTCGTCAGTTCCTTCGACAATCATCGCCTCAATACCGATCCTGGAGATTTCAATTTTCCCCAACGCCTCCCCATGAATCGGCGTGACGGGTGGAGCGCCAAGGCCGCCGACATTGGCAATAGCAGGGCGAACGCTACTCAACTGCTGCTCCAATCGGCGGGCTTGATCGGCTTGGTAGAGTTTTGTGTCGAGCAGCACAAAGGCGCAGTAACCTAATAGGAGAACGCCCGCGGCCAGGAGAGCGGCGCGGCTCCATTGCAAGACTTTACCGGATGGGAATGAATGAGACATATAGGACTCAATTCGGACATTCACGACTTGTTGCTCTTTCTAATTTCAGATGCGGGCAGATTCACGGGTGCGGAATAACCGCTACGCGTGATTACAGATAGCCGTCTGCCTCGCGAAGTCTCGCGCGCCTTCACTTCAATCTTCCGATAGGCCCCGTCTTGCTTCTTATCGGTTGGCACGTACGCGATGCTGTATTGGCTGCGGATGTCGTGAGCGATCTGTTCACAAATGGGGAGAATGTCGCCGAGAGTTTGTGGAAAAAATGCCTCCCCGCCGGAAGCGGCTGACAATTTCTTGAGCACATGCGGATTCTGATCCTCGTGATTCACGTCAAAGATCCCCATCGTGTAGATGACCGCGTTCGATTGATTCACGATGGACGAGATTTGGGCTAAAGTGCGCTTGCTGGCGTTGTCGCCCCCATCGCTAACCACGATCAACACCTTCTTATCCCATTTGCCTTTCTTGAGCTGATCGAGGCCAACAGCAATCGCATCGTAGAGAGCAGTCTCACCGCTTGTTGCATTCCTGGATAATGCAGCTTCCAGCAGGGCAGCATTGCTCGTGAATGACAAGTTCGCCGGAAGGCCCATCGAAATGTGTTCGTTGAAATTGACGACGAACATCTGATCGGCTGGATTGCTGGAGCGCACAAATCCCATGGCCGCGGCAATTACGTTAGCGCGCTTCGTACTCATGCTTCCGCTGTTGTCAATGATCAGGCCAACGGTGACAGGCACATCTTCGTGGCTAAAGGATTCGATTTGTTGAGGGACTTTATCTTCAAAGACTTGAAAGTCTTCCTTGTTGAGACCCGAAACCGGAGCACCTTCACGGTCCCGCACAGTTGCATGCAATACAACCAAGTCCACACTCGTTCGGATGGTGTATGGGCCGGGCAAGTCAGGCCGTGGACTACCTTGGGGCATGGCGTCGCCAGGCAAAGCGATCAGAACCAGCACCGCAAACAGCAGGCATAGTTGAACAGCGCTACGTTTCATAAACGATTTCTGCCGATAATTGGTTCTCCGGCTAAATTTTGGATTGTGAGCGGTACTCCCGATCTCCGGCCTCACCGCTCAGGAGGACAGGTCGAATTCACCTGTCCCCTCTAAAATACATCCATGTTTACGATCTACGCAGATCTTTTCTTAGTGATCATTAGAGTGAAGCCGGCGAGCAGTGATAGCAGTCCGACCGAGGCAAAGAGCGGCAATGAGCTGGCCGTGGCTGGTAAGGTCTGCGGTTCGGCTTTCGCCACCACGGCAACTGGCTGCGGCTTGGCTTCTGCTTCCGCTGGCTTAGTATCAACGACCTCGGCGACTGGAATTTCTTCGCCCGTTGGCTTGACCGCCGCAACCGGCACGCTCTTCAAGGTTTCGACGGGCACGGCGTCCGTGGTTTCGACAGGCATCGCCAGGACGGGTTCCTTGACAACCTGCGCCAATTCAATTGCCCTCTTCTTCGGGTAGACGAATTCCTGGCCATAACTATAACCGGGATAAAACCAGGCCTTAATTGCCTCCGGTTGACCCTCCCCACGCTCTTTAAACGTAAGGACCGACTTATCCGTTGGCTTTAAACGGTAATTGTTGATTGCCAGGATGGTTGTGTAGACGTGGAGTCCATCTTCGCTGCTGATTCGGACGATATTCCGATCGGAAAGCGAGTCCACCAGCGTGAAGACATAGGTGCCGGCAGGCAGAATTTGGGCGCCTACACCAGGCACTTCAAAGGGCTCACTGAACGTCATAATAGTTTTCTCGTTATACGTCTGGGATTTGACCTGCGGTGCAAACACCAGGGCCAAAAATACGAAACAGGAAATCATGGTCACAAATGTGAATCGTTTCATTTTGTATCCTCATTTCATAAACTACACAGTATCCAGGGTTCTGTTTCATAAGCCTAATCGCCGCACAGAAATCGCGGCGCAAGTGCTGACCATTTGTTGTTCTTTTGTTGATCCCGTCATTCCGCTTAGGAGATATCCACCCTTCACCAGATTCTGACTGGCAGGCGGAGACACACCATTTGTATGCTTTAGCATCAGCCGCGTCTGTTCGATACAGGACAGGTTTCTAATCGAGAGGTGGCATTCCCAAAGTCGGAAGGAAACCGTAAAGATTGCCGCACTCACCGCCGTTCGCAATTCATTGAGATTGATGATAGTTCACAAGTGAACAGCTTTGCCCGCTTCAATCTCGTACTATCAGCGAGTTACCGAAAAATGCGTGCAGTATGAAAAGCGAGGTCAACTGGTCATGCCTTTATTTCAAGTGCTGTTTGCTTTGATTGTAATCGGCGTTGTCCTTTGGATGATCAATCAATTCATCCCTATGGCAAGTTCCATCAAGTCGATTTTAAATGCAGTGGTCGTCCTTGGCGTCTTGTGGTGGCTTGGCAATGTATTTGGATTGTTCCACTCACTGTCCCGATTTCATGTGGGATAGGAAAGCCTGACACTCGATTCTGGACCGGTACCTACCACGAGTCCGACCTGGGGCAGTTTTGTCCGCTTAGTCATAAAATTGTAAAGTGTGCAAAATGGAACAGTCGCCAATACCCTCATGAATGCAAAATTGCACCCAGGGGTTCCTCGTCAGTTCGAGGGGACCGAACGAGTTCTGGAGTACAAAGGAAGCGGTTTGCTATGCGACACATGACACAGAACGAGGGGCATCAAAATCACCATGGTCTTATCGCCCGCAGCCTTGCGACTCACCGGCGGCGGATTATACGAATTCTCTTTGTCGACGATAAGAAATCCGATGTCGAACTGTGTTTGCAGGAACTCAAACGGATGGATTTTGCGGTCTCCTCGGATCGGGTTCAGGGCCCGGAGGAGTTCCGCGAACGCTTGCGCACTCAGTCTTATGACGCGATCGTATGTGATTATTCCATGCCTGCCTGGAATGGGATGGAGGCGCTCGAACTCATGAATCAAGCGAACCGGGAGATCCCCTTCATCCTCGCCACCCGGACTCTTGATATGGACATGACGGATGCGTTCATGGGGAAGGGTGCATTCGATTGTGTGGATAAGAATCGCCTGAACCGCTTGCCGCTGGCCGTGGCATTGGCAGTCGAGGAAAGCACGCGGCGTGAACAACTGAACCATGCGGAGAAGGAACTGAAGCACTCGGAATCCCATTATCGCGCTCTGGTGGAGAATCCCACCTATGGGATCTGCCAGTTTGACGTGGACGGACATTTTCTAGACGTGAATGAAGCGCTTGTAAAGATGCTGGGTTATGGAACCAAAGAGGAATTGATGGCTGTGAACCTGGCTACGGAAATCATTCGCGATCCGGTTGAGCGGGCGCAACTGTTCGAGGCGTATCGGCGGACAGGGTACATCAAATCAATCGAAGTCGAATGGAAACGTAAGGACGGAACGCCCATGAGAGTCCTGCTCAGCGGACGGCAAGTGGGCGGTGAATCGGGAGCGCCGGACGGGTGCGAGATTATCGCCGAAGACATTACAGCACAGCGCGCATCAGAGGATCATCTCCGGCACATGGCGGCAACCGATCCTCTGACAGGATTGGCAAACTATCGCGGACTGTCCGAAATACTTGAGTCAGAGATCAATCGCTCCGGCCGGACAGGAAGACCATTCGCCGTCCTCCTTTTTGATCTGAACGGAATGAAGCGGATTAATGACAGCCACGGCCATTTGGCTGGCAATCGTGCGCTGTGCCGATTGGCCGATATTTTTCGATTCTCTTGCCGCTCGATTGACACCGCGGCGAGGTACGGTGGCGATGAGTTTGCAATAATTCTGCCGGAGACCGGCGCTGACGAAGCCGATAGGGTCGGTCGCCGAATTTGCGAACTCCTGGCCAACGATAATGAGGAGCCTCGACTTTCCGTAAGCGTAGGCATTGCGGTTTATCTTGAGAATGGCACAACCAGCGAAGCTCTGCTCCAGGCCGCGGATCGCGAACTCTATAAAATGAAAGCAACGTGCAAGACAGTCTGAATCGTCCGGAATGCTGTGGAAGCAGGCCCGGGTTTCTAGTCCAAATGTGCCTTCTATTCCGATTTTGAGACTTGTGTAAGCTCCACCTAAATTTCAAGATGGCGTAACGGCGAAATGTTTCCCCGCGGTGAATCGCAGGTGAGAGAGGGCGCAAGATTATGTTGCGTGCCGCGAAAATAAACTGCCAGTGTCCTGATTTGAACAGATTTCCCTATATGTCCGCGCTAAAAGGATCGTGTAACTTCACGGGATTCCAATTCCGCACATCAGCGGAAAGCCAGGAGGCTCACTATGATGAATGCTGAAGAGGCACACAATTCCACATGCGTTTATTCTTCCTGGCTGGGCAAACCGGTTGTTTTGCTCGTTGTCATCCGTCAATGTCAAGTTCCCGTGCCGTGCAGTATTGTTGGCGAAACTGCCGCCGAAGTGCGCGTCCGCATCGAGCCTGGATGGGAGATGGGCGTTCGCAAAGAATTGATTTTGGCAGTCGAGGAAGACGGCGCCACCGAGCTTAGCCGCGTGAATTGACGCGGCTGACAGGGGCGCGAACGTGCCGCCATGAGTTTGGCAGCATGTCGCAACAAGCAGGCTGCGTGTGACTAAGAGCGGCGCCAGAACCTTGCCAAGGGGAACAGTCACGAATCGAAGGGAGGATTGTGATGTTACTGCTGATCATTTTATTGGTGTTGTTGTTCGGCGGAGGCGGCGGTTATTACGGCTATTCCAGGTGGGGGACGGGCGGGGGCCTTGGGGTCGTCGGAACGGTCCTGCTGATAGTTGTGATCGTGTATCTGGTCGGCGGGTTGCGTTGAGTCTTTTCTCATCGCGCCCCAATCATGCAAAGGGAGGCAATCCGTGAAGGACAGCACGAAGGACAAAGTCAAAGGCAAGTTCCACGAGTTGAAAGGTAGGGCCAAGCAAGCGGTCGGACACGCAAAGAACGATCCCAACCTGGAAGCCGAAGGCCAGGGCGAAAAGATTGGCGGAAAGATCCTCAAGAAAATCGGCGCGGTGGAAAAAGTCCTCGGAAAGTAGTGTGACGGGCCCCGCTTAGGCCGCTCACGAAAAAGTATCCTGGTTTCGTGATTCATATTGGGTTAATAAGGGATGATCACCGGCTACCCAATTGCGCTTCTACTGCCGGCTGGAGCACGAGTCGTGCTGAGGTGGCTCTTTCATCTCGGCGGCTTGGGTTTGATTCCACTCGGTCTGCTGGACAATTCTCCTATTCCGCTTCCGGGCATCTTGGACGTAGCAACGATCCTACTCGCCGCGCGCCAGCAGGACTTGTGGCTCTATTATGCTTTGATGGCAACGGTGGGTTCGGTGGCTGGAGGTTTTGCCACGTACCGGCTCGCTCGTAAGGGCGGGAAAGGAGCGCTCGAACGCAAGTTCCCGCGCGGGAAAATCGAGAAGCTGTGCAGGTTCTTTGAGCGGTGGGGGTTCGGCGCTGTCGCCATTCCGGCTCTATTGCCGCCGCCCGTGCCCATGGTCCCATTTCTGTTTGTGGCGGGGGCAATGCAATATCCGGCGAGAAAATTCCTGGCCGCGCTCACGCTGGGCCGGGGCTGCAGATACCTGATCCTGTCTTATTTCGCGGCGCGTTATGGGCGGCAAATTGTTTCGTTCATCGCGGAACACGGACACCCGGTCGTGGTGGCGGTTCTCCTGGCAGTGCTTGCCGCTGCTTGTGCGGTTTTCTACTTTTCGCAAAGAGGCAAGCACAAGAAGGGACCCTGGAATCTGGGCGAGCGTTTCTCGTGAGGGGCCCAATCCCCTAATCGTGCAGGACCACACTCAGCAGAGAGTCGTTTACGTGGAGTCCGCCATCGTAATGGATGAATCCCAACTTCTTAAACTTGTTCATGAAGAAATTGACGCGTGATCGCGTCGTGCCGATCATTTCCGCCAGCATCTCTTGCGATACTTTTGGCAGAACGAATTGGGGTTTTTCATTATTGCCGTAGCGCGCCAGCAACAGGAGAGTTCGCGCCAGGCGTTTTTCGCTGGAATTGAAAAGCTGATCAATTAAGTCCTCTTCAATCCGGATATTGCGTTCCACCATGTAGGCAATGAAGCGATCCGAAAACGCGTGCTCCGCATGAAGCACACGGATCATTTCTTTCAAGCCGATTACCAGCACTGAGACGGGAGTAATGGCCGTGGCCGTAGCGATGCGCAGATGTTGCCCCGCCAGAGCGCCTTCGCCCACAAAGTCGCCTGGTTTCAGCATTGCGACCACAGCTTCCTTGCCGATCTTGGAGACCACGGAGAGCTTTACCGTGCCCTTTTGGATGTACATGATATCCTTGGCGACATCTCCCTGGGAGAACATGGTGTCCTTCGGCTGAAATTCCGAAATCGTTCTCGCCACGCCCGAGGATTCGAGAAAGGTTTGGACGTTGAATTTATCGCCGTTCTGGTCCCTCGTCTGTTTTAACACAATCATGATTTTAGGACCTCGACTTTCTTTGGCGCCGCACGCGGCCCAATTTTAGCCCGACTTGATTTTTTGCCAGCCTGCTTGGAATGGCCGTTCGAGCTAGCGGGGGAATCCTGCTGCTCGATGATTTTCAAGACAACCTCTACGGGTACCCGCTCGAAATGTGGCTGAGTTTTTCGCATGATTTGATCTCCCTCCACACACACGGTAGCAACCTCCAAGTGATACGGGGAAAATCTTTTGGGGTTCTTTGGAGGGCGATAGTGGGCCGTTTAACGCCATTTCACTCATGCGCGGCGGGAACCATCAGCACGCCACTTCATCGCATCAAATGGCGCAGGGCTGCTTGGCTATTATTAATTGTACTGTATTGTACTCTATGCTTAGAAAGCGTATGATACCCATAGTGTATTTGTACGTTTGGCATACGAGGTCACCGATGAAAACAAACCCTGCGGCGCCTCATTTCAAGACCATGGCAATGGCGGACGTTCCGCGATCGCGAAACGGCAAGCACAAGGAAATCGTAACAGCAATTTTGAGCGATCTTGACCAGCTCGCGGAAGATGTGGCATTCAAGATCCCTCTGAACGCACTCGGAGACACCAAGGAGAACGTGCGATCCGCTCTAAACCGCGCTACTCGAAAATCCAACCGCGATGTAGCCACAGCCACCGATGAAAACTTCCTGTACGTGTGGAACGTGGCCAAGCCGGAAGAATCAAACGTGACTCCTCCCGGCAGCCTAGCCAAATCACCCAGAAGCACCCGCTAAACCCGAGTGACTTCAACTGCTTTTCGTTTGACACACGTTCTTCCGGCAATTGTTCCACGCTTTTTCGTGGAATCGCTAATTTCGACTCCTCAATCGGATTTCTCCTCGGCGCGCATAAAACCGTCTTATTAGGAATTAGTCTGACCTTCTCACCACAGGAACGGGACCGCGCCGCCGCAATGCTCAAACGGTGCGCCCGGGCAAGGTGACCCAACCAGAATGTCTTCCCTATCTCCAACCACAGTGGGCGCGAATTGCCTTGGGGCAAAGCTGGGAACGCCAATCTCCTGATTGGCGTTTTGCCACGCGCCAATCAGTAGATTGGCGTTCCCAGGAAACATACAATTTCGTGAGAAATGGTGGTTAGGTGCAATAGCGCACAGACGCCCGGCTCGCCTGTCTGCATTATGGTTCTATCGATATCAAGTTGATCAAGGGCAGACGTCCTTACCGGGGATCAAAGAGTCTGCCTGGGCTTCCTGTCGAAACCTAACTGAAATCGCAAGACGCCCTTGGAGGAATTCAAAATGCGCTTTACACAACGCTTGATTAGTTCACTCATCCTGACCGCTGCGATTGCGGCGCCTGCGGCAATGTTGGCCAACCCCTTGCCCAATGACGACGGCATCCAGGTTCGAGTCTACGACCGCAACCACAAGGACTACCACAACTGGGACGCTAACGAGAACAGGTCCTGGGGAGTATATCTGAACAACAATCACATGCATTCCCAAGAATTTTCCAAGGCCAGCAAACGAGAGCAGTCCAATTACTGGAATTGGCGCCATTCTCATCCGGACCATGACTAGGCAAGGCATTCCGCGGGCGCGGAACGCTGAATAAAAGACGATCGGGCCTCGTCCGGAATATCCCAGACGAGGCCCGGCATGGCGCACACTGCAGATCGTACAAAGTTTCAAGAATGAGTCCGAGCAGGACAACGGGAAGTATTGCGTGAATTTAAAATTAGATACTACATGTGCGGACTGATTACTATCATCGCTGCGTTTGGTTTGTATTCCTACTACGTCCGCGAACTTCTCGCTGCTTTGACGCTATTTAGCTTGGCGTTCTTCCTTCTGGCGCTGGTAGTTTTGGGTGGGCTACTCATTTGGAGTGCAGGAGTGCAGGCGGCATTCTGGGCCGGCACTGCGTCGCGGAACGTGATTGTGTTTTCCCGCCGCCTGATCGCTGTATACTCAAGGCCTTGAACCCCGCACCGGTCTTCATACTGAACGTGCGATTGTGCGCAAGTGAACAGACGGCTGACTTCGGGACATCCAGGCTTGTTCCCGATGGGTGCCACTGCAATTCGGGGCTGAAGAACGCTCGCTTGAATGGGGGACAAACCAATGAAATCCATCACTGCGCTGGGAATTCTTCTCGTCGTTTTGGGAATTCTTGCCCTTACGTATCAGGGATTCAACTATACGCGCCAGAAACAAGTTCTCGATATGGGGCCGATGCACGCCACAGTAGACGATACGCAGCGCATCACGGTCCCCCCGATCGTCGGCGGATTGGTACTGCTGAGCGGAGTCGCGTTGCTGGTCATCGGCGTAAAACGAAAAGCATAAACCTGGTGGTCACGACAAATGATCCGGGTTTTCTCCTTGTCCGTTGATCCGGACGATCTCCACGGAGCAGTGGGCATGACGAGCGATAGCTTCCGAAACGCTCCCGATCAAGAAGCGGTCCAGGGCCTTTCGTCCGTGCGACCCGAGCACAATCAAATCGGCGTGCCACTCTTTTGAGACATCAATAATCGTTGATTTGGGATCTCCCTGCTGCACTGCGGTGCTTACGTTCAGGCCATGCGAACGCAGGGTCTCCGCGGTCCTGGCAACAATGGTTTGCGCCTGCTTCGTTTCTTCGTTCCACACTGCTTCAAGCGTCGGGTCATAAACGTCCATCTCCCGGCTGACGAGGAGCGATGGCGGCTCCACAACATGCAATACGCGCACTTCCGTATTCTTCGAATGGCCTTGCGCGATCACAGCCTGAGTAGCCGCATCTGAGAATTTTGAATCGTCGATCGCTAACAATACTTTCATAGGTTTTACCTTCCCACTAAATTTAGTAGCCGTCCATGGCAACGCTACGAACGATTCAAGAATTCCAACCTGTAAGGGTAAATTGATGCAGCCTGATCCATGCTGCTCGCCGGAAACCTATGCAGCGGCCGTTGCGGCCGCTTTTCCAGAATGGATCGAGAATTGGTTTAGGATGCGCCGTCTCGATGATTTCCTTGGGCTTGGTCGCCTCTTCAGCCGTTCCGTTGGCACTCAGCAAGAACTGCCCGCCTTGAGAGATGCTTCGTATTTCACGATACAGTTTTTGGGGATTTCGATACTATAGAGGCCGACTCCCAGAGCGCCCAACAGTCCTATTTCCACGGCGCCTTCCAGAGTTGTCACGAGTCATGCCAACGCAGGTCCCTCCGCAAGCTTGGAACAAGACCAGGAATCATGAAAAGAGCGAGCCCGAATAATCGAAAGCGATCCACGCGAATGGGTCGCGCCGGCGCATTTTTAGGCAGCTTTTCCCACATCCGGCAGCTCGACCCTTTTGCCGTAATCCAAAATCAGGTCGTCGAGCCGCATGATTTCCCCGGCGTGACGAATATTCGTAGGCTCTTCCAGAAAGAAGTCAAACAATCGCCTTCTTTCCTCAATGAGCCTGGTGCGGACGCTCTTCCAATCCACTGTGTTGAGCTTGGGCATTTCTGCAATCTGCATACTTCCTCCTGCTCCTGATAAGTCTGACTGCGCACATAACTATGGCAGCGCGCTGGCGAGGAAGCTGTTCCATATCGAACAGTCAGGTATTGATCTGCAATTTATTTTGGGTTCGCAATAAACATTCGGCTCTGATTTGAATATATTTCGGACGGTTGCCGTCTGCGCTGTTTGAATATCGCCACGATCCGGCCAGGAGAGGCGACAAGTTAAGTCGCGGAACGTGCTATTGTGGCGCACGCCTCAATTAGCCATTTTGTTAATCAAATCGCGATGTGTTCGTTATAGTACAGACGTATACACTCTCCCCTGTCTAAGATGTCGTCGTGAATAGCCCGATGTTTGTTGGAAGATTAGGAGAAACCATGGCGACTATTAAAGCTGAAAAGTGCGCACACCCCGTTTGCTCGTGCATGACAACTTCGGGCAAATATTGCAGCACCGAGTGCGCGGCCATGGAGAAGACGCCGGACATTGATTGTTCGTGCGGACACACGAGTTGCAAAGGCAAGACTTCCTGATCGGAAGTCAGGTTCAGCAGTTGGCGAACCAACCAGAGTTCAAGGGGCATCCAGCCAGTTCGCCCATGATATTCGTATTCCTCCGCGCTGGTGATCCACGCCAGATGAAATGAACCGAGTTTTGATACCGATGAAAATACATCATTGGCACAAGGAGTCAGCATGCGATATTTAGGCCATTTCCGTATTGTTCGTTTACTGTTTTTGGCAATATCAATGCTATTCCTGTCGTCGGCGGCCTCCGCGCAATTCGGCGTATCTGTTTCATTCGGGCCCCCTGAGATGCCAATTTACGATCAACCACTTTGCCCCGGCGATGGTTATATCTGGACGCCAGGATATTGGGCTTGGGATGGCGAATATTACTGGGTGCCGGGCACCTGGGTGCTGGCTCCGGAAATCGGTTACCTTTGGACTCCGGGCTATTGGGGTTGGGGCGGCAACGGTTTTATTTTCTATGATGGTTACTGGGGCCCGACAGTAGGTTTCTATGGTGGGATCAATTACGGCTATGGTTATTACGGCCATGGGTATGAAGGCGGACGCTGGCAGAACAACCATTTCTTCTACAACTCAGCCGTGAATCACGTAGATGAGCGTTCCATACGCAACGTCTACAACTCCAGGGTAAACGAGAACAGAGCGAATCGAGTCAGCTACAACGGTGGTAGCGGAGGGATCAACGAGCGCGCTACCCCTCAAGAAGCGGCCGCCGCTCATGATAGACATATTCCACCTGTAGCGGCTCAGACTCAGCATGCGTATTCCGCGCGCAATAATCCCCAGCAACGGTTTTCCGCGAACCACGGCACCCCGCCAGTTGCCGCGACTTCTCGCCCCAACCTTGCGTCACATCCCAAGGAACTGCCACCCATCGACCGCCCCGCCGCTCCCAACACGGGGAATACGAAGATGGACCAGAAGTTTCAGAAGCAGCAGGGGAGCATAATCGCGAGGCAAACCCAGCAACGGCAAGCTCTTCAGCAGAAGCAAGACAACCAACATCAACAGCTGGCGAGACAGAATGCTCCCCCGCAGAGGATGCAGCAAATGGAGCAGCAACACCAGCAGCAGACGCAGCAATTGCAGCAAAGACACTCGCAGCAGACGCAGCAAATGCAGCAGAGACAGCAGCCTTCCGGCAGAGGATCGCAACAAGGGGGCGGGCATCGGTAGTCAAGAGTTTGCCAAGGTTCCGCGGCTGCTGATCCATCTTTTGGTTAAGAGCCAATGGTTCAGTTCACCAGCAATCAGCGCATGAATCGAAGGAAGCAATTCATGCCTGGGTCGGCTGAACGGAGTAGTGAAAGCGATGAATGGGAATTGAATTACGGTTTGTGAGTTCAAAACTTTGAGGGAAATAAAAGAGGGAGATAAAATGTTAAAACGCATTTTGATGGGAACCACGCTAGGACTGCTCGTTAGTCTGTCTGCATTCGCTTCTTCGGACCGCGAGGATGATTTGAAGCGCATTCAGAAATCCACCCAGGTCTTCAAGGAGATCATGGCCACGCCGGATCAGGATATTCCCCAGGATCTGCTGAGAACGGCGAAATGCATCGCCATCATTCCAGGAGACATGAAGTTTGCCCTGGTTTTCGGCGGCAGTTACGGCCGGGGACTGGCGACTTGCCGCACGGAACATGGTTGGAGCGCTCCCATGTTTGTCGCGATTGAAAGCGGCAGCGTGGGATATCAGATCGGGGGATCTTCCACTGACATCGTGATGCTATTCATGAACGATCACGCCATGCAAAATCTGCTCAGCGACAAATTCAAGCTCGGGGCCGATGCTTCCGTCGCCGCCGGGCCCGTGGGCCGGACCGCCGCCGCTGGTACGGACATTAAGATGAGTGCTGAGATATTGTCCTATTCACGCGCCAAGGGTCTTTTCGCCGGCGTGGCTCTTGACGGCGCCGTTGTGCATGCAGACAAGAGCGGCGACAAGGCCTTGTATGGGGAAAATGTGAAACGGGAAGAAATTCTTAGCGGTAAAATTGCCGTACCTGAATCAGCTCGACCACTGCTGCACGAAATTGGCGACAGTGTCCAATTAGCTAAAAAAGACAACCAGTAGACTCCCGAGTTGCGGCCCTCCAGGCCGCTTATATGTCGCGAGACGGCGAATCGAGATTGATCTCGCTGTGACTGACAGCAACCCGTCTTGGGAGATATTTATCGCTACTGCTGAAGGGTTGGGGGCATGCTCGCCAGAGCAAGCCCCCCAACCTTAACGACACAAAAGTCCTGCCCACGGACATCGCCCAAACTCGGCACGCAGAAAGCCATATCTATCCGGCGAGATCTTCCTGGACCCCAGAAATAGTCTTGTCGAATTACAAGCCGAAGGTGCGCCGCTTTACGCAGGCGATTGTTCGGTTGATTAGGAATTCTCAAATGGATTGCGCAAGAATGAGGATGGCATTGGCTACCTGCCCTGGGAGCCGTGATGATTGTCACAATTGGATGTGTCCAGAGTCACAGCCTCCCGTTATGAGATCACATAAGTTAATGCAATTACACCCCGGGGAGGCAGGCTATGGGTGTGGTTGTCGAAGTCAACGGGGAAGGGATTCCGCGGTTAAGATTCCCGGAACCGTTCAATGCGGCTGCATACTTCATCGATCGCCACGCCGCCGAAGGCCGCGGCAAAAAAGTGGCGGTGCAGATGCTTGAACGGACGGTCACCTACACCGAACTGCTTGAAAACGTCAACCGCTTCGGCAATACCCTAAAAGGCCTGGGCATTCGGCCGGGCGAGCGCGTCGTTATGGTGGTCAAGGACTGCCCGGAATATTTCTTCGTGTTTTGGGGCGCCGTTAAGATCGGCGCGATTCCGGTTCCTCTGAACGGTTTGGCTCCCGCCAACGATTTTGAATTTATTTTCCGGCATTCCGGATGTTCCGCGATCTTTTATTCGCAGGAGTTCGCGGCCACCGTCGAAACCGCGCTCGCGGCGTGTTCTCCGCGGCCAAAGGTTGTGCTGTCCATTGACGCCGGCAGGGAATCGTTGACCGAACTTTCCCGCAATGCTTCTCCGCAACTCGATGCGGTATATGCCCGGGCCGAGGACGATTGTTTTTGCCTCTATTCCTCAGGCACGACGGGATTGCCCAAAGGGGTAATCCACGCGCATGGCGACATCGCCGTGATCAGCCAGTTCTACACGGTGGAAACTCTCGGCGCGACCGAGGACGATGTCTTCTTCAGTGTCGCGCGGCTCTGTTTTTCCTTCGGCATGAACGTGGGCATGCTCGCCTCGCTGTATTTGGGAGCGACGGCGAGCCTCGATGAAAGGCGCCCGACCCCGCAGACCGTCATCGAGGTATTTTCACGCTGTCGGCCCACGATCTTCGGCGCGGTTCCCACCTTCTACGCTCATTTCCTGGTATCGGGGTTGCTCAACCGGAAGGATCTTCCACAGTTGCGGCGGTGCATCTCCGCCGCGGAAGCCCTGCCGCCGGAAGTGCATCGCCAGTGGCTTGCCACTACGGGAGTGCCGATCATGGAGGGCATTGGTTCGACCGAAGTGGGCCACATCTATATCTCGAACCGCGTGGACGATATCCGGCCCGGCGTAACCGGCAAGCCGATCCCGGGGTATCAAGTCCGGCTCGTGGATGAGGCCGGAAACGAGGTTCCCGATGATGTGCCCGGACGCCTGCTGGTCAAAGGGCAGTCGGTGATCAGGCGGTACTGGAATGATCCCGAAAAAACGGCCAAGACGATTGTCAACGGCTGGTACGACACCGGCGACACGTTTCGACGGGATGCGCAGGGCTATTACACCTACTGCGGGCGAAGCGACGATGTCTTCAAGGTCAGCGGCCGCTGGGTTTCACCCTACGAAATTGAATCGGTCCTCGGGAAACATCCCCAGGTGCTCGAGGCAGCGGTCATTGGCCGGAATGACGATCATGGCCTGATCCACGCTGATGCCTGGGTCGTGATGAAAGACGCCACGGTTTCCGGCGCCGAAGTCGAAGAAGATCTCCGGCATTTTTGCGAGGCCAATCTCTCCCGTTACAAACTGCCGGGGTGGATCCACATTGTGGACAAGCTTCCGAAGACGGCGACCGGGAAGATCCAGCGGTACAAATTGCGCGTCGCCAATCAGAATCAGGATCGTGCGCCACGCAAGCGCGAGGCGCTGGTCTCGGTCGAGCGGGTGGGAGGAGTATTTATTGCCACACTGTCTCGTCCGCCGGTCAACGCGCTCAATGACGAAATGACGGAGCGGCTGGAAGCGGTGCTCGATCAGGCGATTGACGACCAGGAAGTCGTGGTTCTGCACCTTCGCAGCGATCAGCCGGTGTTCTGCGCGGGGGCTGACCTGGCCTTGATGCACTCGTGTTTCGGCACCTTCGAGGGCCCGGATGTAATGATGGACCTGGTGCGCCGCATGCAGCGGCTGTACGCGCGGATCGAAGCGGCGCCTCTGGTGACCATTGCCGAGATAGGCGGCGCGGCCATGGGAGGCGGGCTGGAACTGGCGCTGGCGTGCGACATCCGCGTCGCTGCGGTCGAAGCGAAACTCGGCATGCCTGAGGTCGGCCTGGGTCTTCTGCCCGGCGCCGGCGGCACGCAACGCATCACGCGGCTCTGCGGCCGCGGTGTGGCCAATCGCCTCATTCTCGGCGGTGAAATAATTAACGGCACATTGGCGGAACGCCTCGGGGTCGTGCAGTGGACTCAGCCGCTCGCGCAGTTGCCCCAGTGGACCAGGGAACTTGCGGCGCGCTTCGCACAGGCGCCTCGAGCGGCGCTCGCGGCCAGCAAGGGTTGTTTGGCTGCCGCAGGGGACCCTCATCGTGACGGTTTTGCCGAGGAACTTGCCGCTACACGCAAGCTCTACCAGCATCCGGAAACCCGCCGCAGGGTCGCGGAATTTCTTGAGCGAAGCGCAAAAAAACGGCAATCCGCAAAAGTCTGAGCAATGTCCATAACCTTTTATCCTTGGGAGGAATTATGAAACTCGATGGCAAGAGCGCGGTTGTTACCGGCGCCGCTTCCGGCATCGGCCTGGCAACCGCCGAAACTCTGGCCGTCGCCGGGGCGCGAGTCATCGTTGCGGATATCGCCAAGGAGAAAGGAGAAGCCGCCGCTGCCGCCATTCAAAAGAAAGGTTGCCTGGCCGAGTCCGTGCACGTGGACATTACCAATGATGCTTCCATCGCCGCCTTTACGAGGGAGGTCCAGGGCAAAGTGGGCGCAGTGGATATCCTCGTCAACGGCGCCGGGTGGGGCCAGATCTGTCCCTTCTGGGAGATGCCCCTGGATACCTGGGACAAGATCGTGGCATTGAATCTGGTCGGCCCGATGAAATTGGTCAGGGCTCTTTTGCCCAAAATGATGGAGCGCAACAGCGGCAAAATTGTGAACGTGTCCAGCGATGCGGGACGCGTTGGAAGTTCCGGAGAAACTGTTTATGCCGGCGCCAAGGGCGGATTGATCGCATTCACAAAATCGCTGGCCCGGGAAGTGGCGCGCTACAACATCAATGTCAACTGCGTGTGCCCGGGTCCCACGGAAACCCCACTTTTGTTCGCCGTGCCGGAGAAGCACCTGGAGTCGTTCAAGCGGGCGATTCCGTTCCGGCGTTTCGGCAAGCCGCACGAAGTTGCCGACGCGATTCTTTTTTTCGCCAGTTCCCGGGCCGAATACATTACCGGCCAGGTCTTGAGCGTCAATGGCGGCCTGACGATGGTTGGCTAAATTCATACGTAAAATATGGGGAGCAACGACAGATGAAACAAATTCAAATGGCCAATTACAAAGCCAGCCATTTTGGCTGGACTGTTTCCGGCAAAGTGGCCACGATCACGCTCAATCGTCCCGAACGCAAGAATCCGATTACCTTCGAGTCCTACGCGGAACTGCGCGACTTGTTCCGCGAATTGGTCTACGCGACGGATATCAAGGCGGTGGTATTCACTGGAGCGGGAGGCAATTTCTGCTCCGGCGGCGACGTTCACGATATTATCGGCCCGCTTGTAAAAATGGAGATGCCGGAACTGCTGGCCTTCACGCGGATGACGGGCGACCTGATCAAGGCGATGCGAGCGTGCCCGCAACCGATAGTCTCCGCCATTGATGGAATTTGCGCCGGAGCGGGAGCGATGATTGCCTGCGCCTCCGATCTGCGCTTCGGCACCGCTCGGAGCAAGGTTGCGTTTCTGTTCGTGCGCGTCGGTCTTGCGGCTGCCGATATGGGAGCGTGTACGCTGCTGCCGCGGCTCGTTGGACTTTCGCGCGCCGCCGATCTGCTCTATACCGGGCGCGCCATGCACGGAGAGGAAGCGGAGCGCTTCGGATTCTACAATCGCGTCGTGGAACCGGAAAAGTTGCTCGCCGAAGCCGCGGCTATGGCCGACACTCTTGCCAATGGTCCCACGTTTGGCCACGCCATGACCAAGACGATGTTGTACCAGGAATGGAGCCAGGGACTGGACGAATGCATCGAAGCGGAGGCCCAGGCGCAGGCCATCTGCATGCAGACGAAGGATTTCGAGCGCGCCTACATTGCGTTTGCAGCCAAGAAAACTCCTGTCTTCGAAGGGAACTGATGGCCGACAAAAGTTTCCTGGCGTGGCCCTTTTTCGACGATGAGCATCGGCGTCTTGCCCAGGAACTCGAGGTGTGGGCAAAGGAAACCTTGCCGCCGCTGCTTCATGGCTCGGAAGAGAGCCTCGACGCGGTGTATGCGTGCGTTCGCCGGATCGCGACCGGATTGGGGCAGGCAAAGCTGCTGCGCGTATGCGTTCCTCATGCTTACACTGGGGCGCGAGAGAATCTCGACGTGCGCAGCCTGTGTTTGGCTCGCGAAATTCTGGGCCGTGCTTCGGGCCTGGCCGACTTTGCCTTGGCCATGCAAGGTCTGGGCAGCGCGCCCATCACGTTATTCGGGCGCGAGGACCAGAAGCGCTCCATCCTGCCGCGCGTGGCTGCGGGCACCGCGCTGGCCGCTTTTGCGCTTTCCGAGCCTGACGCCGGTTCGGACGTCGGCGCCATCGCCACGACCGCCACACGCGACGGTAATTTCTGGCGCCTCGACGGCGTCAAAACGTGGATTTCCAATGCTGGTCTCGCTGCATTCTATATTGTGTTTGCCAGAACCGGCGAGGGGCCCGGCACCAAGGGATTGTCGGCGTTCCTGGTGGATGCCGATTGCGCCGGGCTGGACGCATCCGAGCGCATTGAAGTCATCGCGCCTCACCCTTTGGGCACTCTGCGCCTGATCAATTGCCGCGTTCCCGCCGAATGCCTGCTGGGGCAACCGGGAGAAGGTTTCAAAATCGCGATGGCCACGCTCGATATTTTTCGTTCCACCGTCGGAGCGGCTGCGCTGGGACTTGCCCGGCGGGCGCTCGACGAAGCCGCCGGACGCGCGCTCCAGCGGCGCATGTTTGGAAAAAGCCAATCCGATTTCCAGTTGATCCAGGCCAAGCTGGCGGACATGGCCGTTTTGATTGATGCTTCCGCGCTGCTGATCTACCGGTCTGCGTGGACCAAGGACGTGCTGGGCGGGCGCGTCACGCGGGAAGCCTCGATGGCCAAGCTGTTCGCCACCGAGTCTGCTCAACAAGTGATTGACGAGGCGGTTCAGATCTTCGGAGGACTCGGCGTCGTTCGAGGGTTTACCGTGGAACGCCTGTACCGCGAGATTCGCGCCTTGCGAATTTATGAGGGTGCCAGCGAAGTATTGAAATTAATCATCGCTTCCCAGGTGATTGAGGCGGCAAAACAGCAAAGCTCCTCTGGTTCTTCCTTCTAAGGAATCGGACGAAGACTGGAACCGCCGGGCGTTTCGGATTCCATTCGATGTTGTGCGTTGCCGTCCGGGAACGACTGCATCATCTGACGGCGCTCAGCGCTCACGTCCTCTCCGGCGATTTCACGAAGCGCATAGGACACGAACTCCGAAGCGACCTGTTTGCGCCAGGTTAAATCCAAATCGGTGTTGTCGAGCGGCTTGGCCAGACGCGCCGCGAGAGTGGCGGCGTGTTCGATGGCCTCGGGGTCCAGCCGCTTGCCCAGAAGAGATTGGGCCGCCTCTGCCGCGACCAGCGGGCGCGAGGCGACCGCGCCCAGGACGATGCGGGCTTCTTCCACAACACCGCCGCTCGAGAGCCGCGCAGCGGCTGCAACACTCAGCACGGGAAAATCGAACGAGCCGCGGCGCCGCAGCTTCCAGTAAGTGCTCTTCCAACCGTGCAAATTGCCGAGGCGTATTTCCGAGAGAATTTCATTGGGCCGCCGCGTCATAAAGTTTACGCCGTCGTTGTTGTACAGATCGGCGAGCAAAATTTCGCGCTCTCCGGAACGCGATTCGAGCACCACCTTCGCGCCCAGCGCAATGAGCGCCGGCGAAGTGTCGGTCGAGGAAACAGCCATGCACTGCTCGCTTCCCGGCGCGGTCCAGCAGGTTTCCCCATCTTTCTTCAAGCAGAAATTGATCGCTTTCCTCCACTCATAGCTTTGGTCGTAATAGACGCAGCGCGTGTCCAGGCAGATGTTTCCGCCGAGTGTAGCCACGTTCCGAATCTGCGGCGTAGCCACAAGAGAGGCAGCTTGCCACAAGGCGGAGCATCCATTGCGAAAACGAGCCTCATTCGCGATCTCGGTGAGCGTGAGGCAAGGTCCAATTCGTGTGGACGAATGGTCCCATTCAACATTTTTCAGGGCAGTCATCTGACGGAGACTGATCAGCGTTCGTGGAACCTGTTGTCTCCGCTTCATGTTCGGAAGCAGATCGGTTCCGCCAGCGAGTAACATTGCTTTGCCGCCTTCGCCGTCGAGAATGCGAGCGGCTTCCTCCAGCGTGCGGGGCGCACGGAATTCGAAAAGGGGCAGTCGCATCATCGGGCGATTACCTCCTTCTTCTTCGCCTGCGGTTTGGGGACTCGCGGAGGTGCATTGCTCGCGTGGCCGTCTCCGCCATCCCAAGGGGGAGAGACGCGCAGCGCTTCCGGCCAGGGAACCTCGGGGAAGTGGTCCGAACCGTATCGCGGCAGCCGTCCGGCCTTTTTGTCAGCCAGCGCCTTCACGATCTTTTCCGGAGTAATGGGAACCTCGTCAATTCTCACACCTATGGCATCATAAACGGCATTGGCCACAGCCGGCATGATTGGCAGCAGCGGCCCCTGGCCGCATTCCTTCGCTCCGAACGGCCCTCGCACATCCGGCCCTTCAATAAATTCCGTGACGACTTCGGGCATGTCGAGCGAGGTCAGGCTCTTGTAATCGAGCATGGACGGGGTCTGGTGCACCATCGCTTGGGAGAGGCGGTCCGGCAACCGCCGGAAATCTTGTTCCTCCATCAGCGCCTCGCTCAGGCCCATGTAAATGCTGCCCTCGACCTGACCGAGCGCACTCACCGGATTGATGGCCCGGCCCAAATCGTGTGTATTCCAAACCTTCACTGCACGGACCCACCCTGTTTTGCGATTCACTTCGACTTCTACCACGGCCGCCGAATATGTATACGCGGGAGAAGTTCCCACTCCGCCTCCCTTGTACGATGCGGCGGGAAATTTCGGCGGTGTGTAGGAACCTACAGTCCCAATCGTGCCGAACCTGGATTCCCCCAGGCAAACGGCTTCCGGGAACGTGACTCTCTTCTCCGGTTCTGCTCGGTCGAATACACAGTTGTCCGCAAAACACAGGCGCTCCTTCGGCACCTGGAGTTTTTCGGCCACTGCTTCCGCCAGCATCGCCTTCGCTCTTTCCGCGGCCTGTAAAGCGGCGTTCCCGGCCATCAGCGTCACGCGGCTCGAATACGACCCCAAGTCCACAGGTCCCAGGTCCGTATCGCCGGAGTAGATGCGGATGTCAAACGGGCGGACTCCCAGCACTTCGGCAACAATCGCCGCCAACACATCGTCCGATCCCTGCCCGATTTCCGTTGTGCCCGTAAAAAGCGTGACCCCGCCGCCGCGATCCAGCTTCAACTGAATTCCGGAATGCGGCATGGAGTTCCAGTGAATGGCCAAGCCAGCCCCCGTCAGGTAGCAGGAACACGCCAGGCCCACTCCACGGCCCTCCGGAAGATTAGGTAACTTTTCTTTCCATCCGGAAATCTCCACGACCCGGCGGATACACTGTTCCAGTCCCACCGTTCCCAATTGCAGGAAATTCGCCGTCAGTTCGTTGGGCTTCACGGCGATCTTCAGCCGGAGTTCGGCTGGGTCAATGTTCAGCTTTTCCGCAATCTTATCCATCTGAACTTCCTGGCCGAAACGAGGCTGCGGAGTCCCGTGGCCGCGCTTCGGTCCGCAGGGCGGTTTGTTGGTGAACATGCGCGCGCCCTGGTAGCGGTACTTGGGAAGATGGTACGTCGTGGTCTGCAAGGCGCCCGCGTAATGGACGCTGGCAACTCCGTAAGAACCGTACGCTCCTCCGTCAATCAGGGTCTGAAGGTGCATGGCCGTGAGCGTACCGTCCTTCTTCACTCCCGTCTTGAATTTCATCAACATCGGATGACGGCCCCGGTGGCAGTAAAATACTTCCTCGCGCGTCAGGCAGATCTTGACCGGGCGGTCGAGAAGGAGCGCCGCTTTTGCCGCGACCACTTCATGTTGGAACGGATCGCTCTTGCCTCCAAAACCTCCTCCGCAGGGAGTGGCGATCACACGAATGTGCGCGCGTGCCATCTCCAGCACCTTCGACAAAGCCAAATGCAAATAGTGGGGCGTTTGCGTGCTGGACCAGATCGTTAACTTGCCCTCGGGATCTTTGACGGCCACGGCGGCATGCTGCTCGATCGCCAGGTGCGTATTCCCCTGGTAGAAGAAAATGTCCTCGAAGACTTCATCCGCCTCAGCAAAGCCGGCATCCACATTCCCAAACTCGAATGCCACGCGCTTGTGAATATTTCCTGTTTCGCTGTATTCGTGAATCCGCGGCTCCGGCATTGCCAGGGCTTGCTCCGGATCCGAAATCACCGGAAGGATTTCATACTCGACATCAATCAGGTTGAGAGCCTCGATGGCAATGAGTTCTTCGCGCGCGATCACGGCAGCTACCGGATCTCCGACGTGCCGCACACGGTCCAGGCACAGCGCGTGCTCATCATTACTGACCGGGAGAATTCCGTACTTGATGGGGATATCTTTTCCGGTGAGGACTGCATACACACCGGGGTAAGCGAGCGCTCGCGAAGCGTCGATTTTTTTGATGACCGCGTGCGGATGCGGGGATCGCAGCAGCTTGCCAAACGCCATGCGCCGAAATTAAATATCTCCTCAATCTCGTCGGGGCGCCTAATGTTGGGCGCGGGAAGCAACCCGGGGGCGGGGCACTCCTTTCCCGGCCCGCTCACCGGCGTCTTTTTCCTTCTCCACACTCGGCGGTCTTGGTGGAAGCGTTGGATTTGACAAGTCGCGTTCCTCAACTCCACAGCGCGCGTATTCCGATCCTGTTCTTATACGGACGGTTTATTTCGTTTCGCGATTTCCAGTACCGCGGCTTCGACGGCGTTAAAAATTTGAAGATAGCCCGTGCAGCGGCATAAATTGCCGGAGAGCGCTTTGCGAATGTCGTCGCGTGTGGGATGGGGATTCCGGTCCACCAGCGACTTCGCCGTCATCAGGACCGCGGAGGTGCAGTATCCGCATTGCGCTCCACCCAGGTCCGCAAACGCTTCCTGTAACGGATGAAGCTCTCCACGGGAGGCGAGGCCTTCAATGGTTTCGACGTCCCGGCCATCGCATTCCACTGCCAGCACCAGGCAGGAAAGAACTGCCTTGCCATCCAAAAGCACCGTGCAAGCGCCGCACTCGCCGAGTTCGCAGCCGTGCTTGGTTCCGGTGTGGCCGAGGTCTTCGCGAAGGACCTCCAGCAAGGTCTTGTACGGAGCGAAGGAGACATCCACCGCTTCACCATTCAGGGTGATCCGAATGCGGCCTGCTTTTACGGATTCGACCGGCACCTTGGGCTGCGTCGTCACTGGCACTGCCTCCGAATTAAGACACTTCCGCGCGCGAAAATCCCCCATTTTTCCAATAAGATAAGGCCGGCGGCCGCGCCACGCAGTGACATTAGACACAAGGGGGCGTGATTGTCGTCACAAACTTGACAACGGGTGCGAGCCGAAGATGGAACCGCTTTCACTGCTCTTCCCGGCAAGACTGCTCAGATGGAAAGACCGCTTAGACGGAGACGGCCGATGCGATACGCTGTCTGCGCGGCGGCTGCACGTCAATTCCGGAGAGATAGAAGGAAGCAATCGAGGCAATGATAACGATGACGAGTCCCAGCGCGATTCCTCGAAGTAGCTTTGTCGGCATCGTTGGGTGCGGAACCATGGGCGCCGGCATCGCGCAGGTGGCGGCGGCTTCAGGTCACACGGTGATGGTGTACGACAGTCGGACCTCTGCCGTGCCCAAGGCAATTCGCGGCATCCAGGAAAACCTTCGGAAACTTGTTTCCAAAGGAAAAATGTCCGCGCCAGAAGCAGAGAGCGCGTCGGAGCGATTGCGCGCCGCCTCGAGTCTGGACGAATTTCGCGGGGCGAGAATCGTGATCGAAGCGGTGGTCGAGGATCTTGGAGTCAAACGGCAATTATTCGCGCAATTGGAAAACATCGTGGATGCAAATTGCATCCTCGCAACGAACACGTCCTCGCTATCCATCTCCGCGATTGCGGCAGCGCTCCGGGCGCCCGAACGATTCGCGGGGATGCATTTCTTTAATCCCGCGCCGCTGATGGAGCTGGTGGAAGTGATCGGAGGTGTGGCCACAGGCCCCGATCATTTGGCCGCCGTCCATGCGACGGCGGCGGCTTGGGGGAAGACCCCTGTCTATGCCAAATCTACGCCTGGCTTTATCGTGAATCGCATTGCGCGGCCCTACTATGGCGAGGCTTTGCTTCTGCTGACCGAGCAAGCCGCCGGCCCCGCAACGATTGATGCGGTGATGCGGGAGTCCGGCGGATTCCGAATGGGACCCTTTGAATTGATGGACCTGGTTGGAATTGATGTCAATTTTGCCGTCAGCCAGTCGGTGTTTAATGGTTTCTTTGGCGATCCGCGGTACCGGCCCTCTCCGATTCAACAGGAAATGGTTTTCTCAGGACGTCTGGGCAGAAAAACGGGGCGCGGATTCTACGAATACGGCGAAGGTGCGCCTGCGATCCATCCGGATACCGAACCGCCCGCGCCAAAGCCCGCGCGCGTAGCAATTTCTGGAGCGGGAGCTTTTACCGACGCCCTCACGAAACGCCTGGCCGATTCCGGCGTTGCGATAACCCAAGCGCCTTCGCGAACCGGCGACGAAAATTGGATCGAAGTCGGCGATGCTCTATTGGCAGTCACCACCGGGCGAAACGCCACACAGATGGCCCGCGAAACTGGGCGCCCCAATATATTCCTCGCCGACTTGGCCCTCGATTATGCCAAGGCGAAGCGGATCGCCGTCTCGAAATCGAGTACCTGCGATCCTTCCGCTTACCTTTCCGCTGTCGGACTTCTGCAAGCCGCCGGATTTGAAGTCTCCTGCTTGAAAGATACTCCGGGCTTAGTGGTGATGCGAACCGTGGCCATGTTGGCCAATGAAGCAGCCGATGTCGTGAATCAGGGTGTCGCGACCGTCGCCGATGTGGACACGGCGATGCAAAAGGGAGTGAATTATCCGCGAGGCCCGCTGGCCTGGGCCGACGAATTGGGGATTGAGAGAGTAAATGAAGTGCTCACAAGTCTGAACGCTTATTACGGCGGGGAACGTTACCGGATATCTCCTCTCCTCCGCCAATTGCAGTGCGGCGAAGGCAAATTTCACGGCAGATCTCCAAGGGCATAGTGAATAGGACGATGGAAGCCATCGAACGCGCGCATTTCTCGAAAAGCGGCCCCCTCAATTCCAAGGGAAAATAAAATACACTGAAGCGCATCTGGATTTGCCATATCTATTGTAAAACCGACGTATTGCCGAGGAATTTTTACCATCTCAGCGGGTCGTTCGTTCGCCGCAAACTGGCCGCTGCAACACCATCTGCTATAAAGCATTTCTCTAAAGGTGGTGTTTATGACGCAAGGAAAAACGGGTGAGACTTTCTATCGCCGTCGAGATCTCTGTGTACTCTCAAGCTGCGATCCAAGAGTTTCCTTCAGGGTAAAGGCGCGAAATGAGCGCAAACTCGTGCGTATGAAACTCGTTTCAGCAAGGCCCAATGGATTGCACCTGATTTTTAGGTGCGCTCAGTGGATTCCCCGGGATCTAAGGACTCGAATTCCGAGGCGCGTTCGGGGGATCTATGCACTACATCGTCAAAAAAAGACAAGTTCGACGTTGTGTATATAGGCATGTCTTCGGGCAAATCCGGGATTCGCAGCCGACTAGCAAGTCACGCCAAACACAAGGCCAAAGAGTGGAGTCAGTTTTCCTTTTTTGAGGTGTGGCCCAACGTTAGCGAGGACGAAATATCGGAGTTAGAGGGGCTCTTTCGAGAGATTTTTCGCAAGGACACGCACGCAAATCATCTTGCTCTCCAAAAGAAGTACGGGAAATTGCGAAGGGTCAAAGTCTCCCAGCGCAGCATAGGCGAGGTTATCTGGACAGTTCCGAAACCCATGTCAATCAGTCCCAAGGGATAGGACAAAAGAATTTGCGCTGGCAGACTCCGCAGTCGATTCGGCCGTGCAAAATGTCTGCAACCCGTACGGGCGCCCCAGAAATTTTAGCAGCATCAGGCCATGACACCAATTGGAATAGGGGAAGTGGCGCTACGCTTTTAACAACTCAGGACTTATTTTTTGGAGATGCAATTTCGATCCCCACAGCCCCTACCAAATTCTCAAAACCAGGCTTAAAAGCCACGTCGTGGAATTCATCACCAAGAGCCGAAAATCCCACCCTTTCGCAAAATCGCGAAAGGATCGGCAGGCCGCCTTTGTTCCGCTCTGAGATTACGGAATCACCGCGCTAACCTCGGCGGAGTAAGCGCTCTCCACATTGCTGGAATCAACCGCAGTGACGACGAAGTAGTAGGTTTGTGCAGATTGGACTGCAGTATCGGTGTAGGACGTCGCCGCAACCGGTGTACTGGTCAGTTTTGTATATGGCCCGCCAGGTTGAGCTGAAGAGTACGCGTTGTAGCCCACCACCATGGTGGACGTGCTTGGCGACCAGGATAATGCCACCGAGTGATTCACGACCGAGACTCCTGTGCCCGAAAGCGAGATGGTGTCCGGCGAGTTGGACGCATTGCTGGCTACCGAAACACTACCCGTCACGCTGCCCGCCGCGAATGGAGCGAAAGTAACCGTCAAGATCGCCGCCTGCCCTGGAGCCAGGATCAGCCCGGAGGAAACGCCGGAGGCATTGAAACCCGCGCCGGAAACAGTGACGTTTGAAATCGTGACGCTGGAATTTCCTGAATTCGTGAGCGCGGCGGTCTGAGTGCTGCTGCTTGACACGTTCACACTGCCAAAGCTCAAAGAGGATGAACCGGAGTTGAGAAGAAGCGTTGCGGCGCTCACTGTGAGTATTGCCGCATTGCTCGTTGCGGTACCAGCGCTGTTGCCCACTGCGACGGTGAACTGCGCGTTGTTGTCCGCGGTCGTTTCGGCCGGTGTCGTGTACGTGGACGAGGTCGCTCCGCTGATCGCGGCGCCGTTCTTGCTCCATTGATACGTCAGGGGCGCTGTACCTGTGGCTGCGACCGCGAATGACGCAGTGTTTCCGGCGATCACTGTCTGGCTGACCGGCTGCGTCGTGATCGAGGGCGCGACCGCTGCGCTCGCCGAGATCACGCCGATGCCGCTCAAGGCTGCCGAAATCGTCGGGCCGTTGGACCGAGTGAATATCAGGGTGCCGGAATAGGCTTGCACAGCAGACGGTGTGAAGGTTACCGAGCCAGTCAGGCTCTGGCCAGGATTCAAATTGACGGGCAAAGAAGGTCCGGAATAGTAAAATTGGGCAATGGAAACGGACACGCTGTAGATCGTAACTTGGTGTTTACTGTAATTGGTTAAAGTCACAGGCTGTGATGGACTGGTCGAACTTACCGATTGACTGCCAAAATTGATGGATGAGGGCGTTGGACTTAGACTCACATTTGCATACGCCACTGCACCATGAGCGAACATGATTGTCAGGGCCGCCGCAACGGTCTGAATTTTGTATCTGATTTTCCCCGCGATATTCGTTTTCTTCAATATAGGTCTCCGATCCGGTGCGGAGGTTAGTCCGCGGCAGATCGAGGACTAAACTGGTCGTGAGGACGTAACTGGTACAGGACGTTGGCAACCATTGAAACAAACGGCGCATGGCCAACCGAACAGTAGAGAAGTGGCTTAAAGCAAAAAATCTTCTTGAGGCAGTGGTAGACAATCAAACGCAAATCAGGGGAGTTCCAATAAGCGGGCGGAATGGGGAGAAGCGGTTTTGTCCACATTCATGAGAAAGACCGTTGAGCCGCCCGCGGCGGCTTGTTAGCGTAGCGAATAAAAGACGAGGTATGGAGGAGACCAGCAGTAGCTCAACGCCAAAGTTTGAACTCACCGCGACCCACTTCAGAACAAAGTTGCACCATACGAATGGACACCATTTGACACCAATTGGAAAGGGGACGATGGTGCTACGTCTTTAACCCGATTTCTCACGAAATTGTATGTTTCCTGGGAACGCCAATCTCCTGATTGGCGCGTGGCAAAACGCCAATCAGGATATTGGCGTTCCCAGGTTTGCCCAGGACAATTCGTGTCAACTGTGCTTGGAGATAGGGAAGTCATTCCGCTTGAGTCACCTTGCCAGGACGCACCGTTTGAGCATTGAGGCGGCGCGGTCCCGTTCCTGTGGTGAGAAGGTCAGGTTAAGAATTCAGGAATTATTTTTTGAAGATGCAATTTCGATCTCCAGCGCCCCTACCAATCTCACTCATTCCACAGCTTTTGGTTTTGCTTCGACAATGGGGAAATATCTGTTTTGTCCGTGATTCTCCGGGAAACTGCTCGGCAGATGTTTACCATCACAATTCTGGGTGATGCATGACACTACGCTGGATTTCCCGCCGCGCTAGTACTTCACCGTGGGACGTATGAACTATCCGAGACGGAGGAGGAATGCAGTGGTGAAAACGAAGAAGACTCAAACCGAAAGAAGCACCGCGGAAATCACATCGCCGGCGCGGCTGGGAAAGCATCATCGGTTCTTTCCCTGGGCTTCGCTACTTCTGCTTATTGCGATGATCGTTCCTGCGCTATACACACCGGCACAGGAGGCGTACGTGATCCAGTTAATCGCCGACAAAGATAACCTATTCAAGGTTCCCGGGCAGAAGGCGAAGCAACCCGTCATCACTGTGAAAGCGAAGGAGGTAATTAAGTTCAATATCATGGCGAATCTCAGCGACAGCCAGTACATGCAGAAGGACGGCGCGATTCACAGCTTCACCATCAGCGAATTGAAAGATCAGGGTTGGGATGTAAGGCTGAAGGAAGGGATGAATGAGTTTGTCCTGGTCGCGCCTAGCAAGCCGGGCGCATACGCGGTCGCATGTACGGTGAAGTGCGGCAAAGGGCACGATGACATGAAAATGAAAATGATCGTCACGGAGTGATGTGTCCATAGGCCGATATTGCGCCAACGTCGCTCGTGAGTATTTGCCAGGCATGGGGCGGACTTGGCCTGCCGGCGCGAATATCCGTGGCATGGAGTTCGGAGATGCCGAGAGCAGATGCGATATCCAGAACCGTTATTCCAGCAAGCGCCGCAGAAATCTTCGTCTGGAATCCGACTCGCGCACCCGCCGGAGGCCCATAGCTCATTGTGATTATCAATACATATAACGGTGTTGCCGGTCACTGATTAAAGTTTCACTGGAGTGGCAGAGTTTAATTGGAGTGTTTTCGTTTTAAATTCCCCTTAAGTCGGGAGGGCCAATGTTATCAAGAATCATAAGAAAGCACAGAGTTGGTATCGTCGTATTGCTATCCGCGTTCCTATTCGCAATTCCGTATTCGGCCGCAGCTTATACGCCTGATCTCGAGGGAGGCCGGATACT
>VFSW01001674.1_pt1 | contig 33754 bp, 22 predicted proteins | sample 5358111 | NCBI WGS metagenome assembly VFSW01 (sample SAMN11554181, study PRJNA540505) | mine drainage metagenome | isolation source: sediment from site ElyBrook_90M | place: USA: Ely Copper Mine, Vershire, VT | collected 2017
GTGCTGAAGGAGGGGCCTCAGGGGTGGTCCCGAGCGGCAGACAGAGCGCGGCAAGACACAGAAAGCCGGCGGTAGCGGCATGCACACGCGGCGAAGCTGTAAAGAGGACGGGGACGTTGCAGGCGAAGTAGCCGATGCCGGTTCCGAGGCCTACTTTGAGGAGCGGATTGCCAGGGCCCATCCATTGGCGCAGGTTTGCGACCAGGGTGACGGTAAGGATTCCAAGGCTGGCCCCGATGAGGAACGAGACGACCGCGGCAGAGGCGAGACTGAGCGGAAGAAGGGTGAAGAGCGCCGCGGCAGCCGACGCGCCAAGACCGATGCGAAGCCGCAGGTTGGGCGATGGGCAGAAGGTCAGGCGCGGAGTGAGAAGGCTGAAGAGAATTCCGCCGATGGCCATTGCGGCCATCACGATCTTCAGGTGAGCCGCTTGAATGCCGAGTGCGGCGAGGCGCTGTAGAAAGGCGAATTGCGCAAAGATCAGGAAATAAACATAGGTAACGGCAACAAGGGCGACACCTTGCCACGAGGAAGTTCGCGAGCTAGCGGACGGCATTGACCAACCAGCCTCGTCGCAGCCCCGTGGCCTGGATGATGACAAAGGTCCCGTCTGAAATCGCGACGGTCAACCACCCCGCCTCGAGTGCGCCGGCCATGACCTGCTGGAGGACGAAGATGGCGACCGCGCTGCGGGTGAACGCGGTGAGCAACCAGACCATTTCAAGCTTTGCCCGATCTGCCGCGCACCACACGAGGAATGCGCCATACAGGCAAGCCAAGCCGACGGAGAAGACAAAAGCTCCGATGAAGGAGAGGAACGGGAGCGCGTCGGAAGGGGCATGAAGGCCCATGAGTGCCAGCGTAAACGCAGGCGCGACGATAAGCAGTGCTCCGGTTACGGTGTCGGAAATGCCGGTGAGCAATTGATAAGCGAAAAGGATGCGGCGATTCATACGGTCTGCTCCTGTGCAATGCGGATCGCAGCCGGGGCGGGTTCGCGGAGCACCGTGGAAGCGTCTACGAACCAATCGAGAGATGCGAGGAACATGAGAATGCCGGTGAGCAATCGCAGGACATAGAGCAGATTGCGCGCGGCGCCGGGAACTATGGTGAAGGTGGGATCGAAGCCTTCTTGCCAGCCGGCAATGGTGATGACCACGATGTAAGAGATGACGCTTCCATGCCAGAGGTAGAAGGATCGCGAGCGATTGAAGATCCAACCGTCGTTGCCCATGAGCTGGATCATGACGAAGATGAGCAGGCTCGATGTAAACCCGGCCATGGCAACGAAGGAATGGCCGACGAGTCCGTCGGTGAATTTGAAGTGGTCGAGAACGCCGGGAAGAAAGAAGATCCAGCCGGTGAGAACCAGCGCTGCCCACCACCAAAGGAATGCGGTGCGCCAGCGGCGCGTGTTGCTGCTCCATTTGAATGCCGCGTAATAAGCGGGCATGAGTGGCAACCAAACCAGCAGGCTGCCTAGACTGAGGTACTGTGCGGGGTTGTGATGGCTGGAGTCTGCGCGGCCCAGCGCGAGGCACAAAAGAGACTGGGCAACCAGGACGATCCAGCCGATAGTAATGACCCTCGAATGCCCGGACTTGCGCTGTGTAATTCCGAACGGCAGCATGAGAAGGATCACTACGATCATCAGGGAAGACTCTAACTGGCTGGCACCGGTGGGACCGCCCGTGTCGGGATTCACGGCTGGATAGAGGTTCGGACTGGATTCAATATAAAGCGCAAATGGAACGGCCAGAAGAATCAGCAGACCGATGATTCTGGCCGCACGCCCAGCGGTGTTCGCGTACTCCGGGTCGCTCCAGTTTTTTCGTATCGCGAAGACGAGCAGCAGCCAGAGTGCCAGAAGAGCAACGGGAAAAACGAACCGCGCATAGCCGCTCCAATCAAGAAAGAGCTTGCCGCTGGAGTAGCCGGAGAGCCAGGAGAGCGAACCGACGCACAACGCAATGGACCACGCCCAGAGGACTGGCCGGCACCACTTTGCAGGCTCGCCATGATCAGCGCCATAGGTTTTGAAAAGGAAGCCAACGAGAGGGAGACTTGTCCATCCGTAGAGCTCAAGATTCATGTGCACCATGATCCAGCGGCCGTAGGTCCACTCGCCGAGCCAATGGTTCAAGCTTGGGACGAGCAACAGAATCGCGATCATCGAGCCGACGGCGTTGGCGATGACAAGCCACAACAGGCTATGCCAGGCGGCGCTGGCTACGACGTGCGGCGCGCCGAGAGATGCCGAGGATTCATCGAGCATACGCGGGTTCATGGGTGCTTGGTTCATGAATTCTGCCATCGCGCATTTCCAGAAGGCGATCGCAACGCGCGGCCAGACTACGATCGTGCGTAGCCATCAGTAGAGTGACACCCTCCGTGGCCACCACCTCGAGCAACAATTCAAACACAATCGCGCTGGTGTGTTCATCCAGCGAGCCGGTTGGCTCATCGGCGAGGAGGATCTTCGGCCTGTTCATCAGGGCGCGACAGAGCGCGGTGCGCTGGCGTTCGCCGCCGGAGAGTTTTTGAATGCGATGGCCCAGACGGTGGTTCAAGCCGGTGCGCTCGGTGAGTTGGCGCAGCCGCTCGTGGGCGATGCGGCGGTCGGTTCCCGCAGCCACGGTAGGAATGAGGCAGTTTTCTTCGAGGGTGAGATCGGGAATGAGATTGTGGAGCTGAAAGACGAACCCAACTTCATGACGAAGGAGGCGCAGCAGATCTCGATGCCGGTTGACCTCAACGCCATTGACGGCCACACGTCCGCGTTCAGGTGTATCGAGGCCGCCAAACAGGTGCAGGAGGGTGCTCTTGCCGCATCCGGAAGGGCCGCAAAGGGCTACAGTCTGGCCCTCGATCGCCTCGAAGTTGGCTCCGCGCAGAACCGTGATCGTTCCATCGTCGTAGCTCTTCCACACGTCTTCGGCACGCAGAACGATGCGCGCTTGTTCATTCTGATTGGGAGGGGCGGTCATCATTCGAAGCGAAGCGCCTCCACCGCACGGATACGCATGGCGTAGAAGGCCGGGTAGAGCGCACCGGCGACACCGGTGAGCAAGGCCAGCACGATCACAATGAGGAGAATGGCGGGATGAATGGTGACATCGACATAGCCGTGCAGAGCTGGAACGAGCTTGAGAGCGTAAAGGAAGCAAGTTCCGATGGAGAGTCCGGCGAGTGCGCCGAGGAGCGACACCATGGCGGATTCTCCGAAGATCATGCCTGCGATTTGAATATTCGAAAAACCATTGACGCGCAGAATTGCGATCTCTCGAATGCGCGTGAAGACCGACATGATCATCGTGTTTGCCACGCCGAAGCCGCCGAGCAGCAGACCGCAACCGCCGACCGCCCATGCAGTGGCCTTGAGAATTTTGAATTGCGAGTAGGAGCGGTTGAACTCCGCGTTCTCGAGTGCGACAAGGTTTGCGTAGTTTGATTTGACCATGCTTTTGAAGGCTGCGACGTCTTCCTTGTTGCGCAGCTTGATGGTGATGACGGATGAAGAGCCCTGCTTATGGAAGAAGGATTGCGCGGAGGCGAGGGGCATGAACACGCCGCCATCTTCAAATCCGTTGGAAGTCTTCACGATGCCGATGACGTGGAAGGTCGCGTGTCCGATGGGCACGCGACTGCCGAGCGCAGCGCCGAGAAACTCCGCTGCACGCTGCCCGAGGGCGACATCATCTGCATGCAGGCCAAACGTGGCGCGGTCTCCAGCGACCCAGACGGCCTGTCGCATGCGCGGGTCTTCAGCGGTAACTCCGAAGCAGGTGATGATTGGATTGCTGGCGCTGGACACAATGCCGAAGAGGACCGGGTTGGCGTGCGAGACCATGGGCCACTTCGCAATGGCGTCGACGGCGGATTGAGGGACATTACTGAAAAAGAGGTCAGAGACGTTGCGCTCAAAGACGATGATTTCACTATCGCTCGAAAGAATGCCGGAAAACATGCCGATGGCACCCTGAAGAATGGTGACGACGGTGAGCATAGCTGCGACACTGAAGGCGATTCCGGCAACGCTGATAAAGGACCGGATGCGATGCCGAAGCAGATTCGTCCAGACGAGCTTGACGAAGATCAAAGCCGGTCTCCCTCCATCAACCTGCAGGCGTTTTGAGTAACGCGCGCAAGTTCCTGGTCGAGGTCACGGCGGAGATTTTCAAGGAAGTCGAGGGCGGGACGGGATCGCAGCAGGCGGCGCAGAGTGCGGTCTCCCAGGACGATCAAGCGGGCCAGGCGCTGCACGGCGCCGCGGGTTCCGATGGCTATGGCGATGTTGGGTCGATCGAGGAGGACGTCGCGGGCCACGGTCTTACCAGTTTCGGAGGCGTTTTGCAGCACATCCTTGAGGTCGTCCACGATCTGATATCCGAGGCCCCAGAAAAGGGCGATGCGCTCCAGAAGTTGGATATCGAGCGGTGAGGCATTGCCCAACATGGCGGGAAGGACGAGCGTGAGGCGAATCAGCGACACCGTCTTGCCGCGCGCGATCAACTCGGTTGTTTCCCGGGTGTGGGGCAGGCTGAAGTAGTGGAGATCGAGACTCTGACCGTTGAGCAATCCTTCGATGCCGAGACGGTGCTCAAGATATGCCAGAACCTGGGGCTGCCGGTGCCGCGGGCAGGCGCCGATGGCGCGCCAGGAGAGAGCGTACGCGCGATTGATGAGAGCGAGCGCGGAGAGGATGGCGCCAGCCTCTCCAAACACGATGTGGGCACATGGGGCGCCGCGCCGCTCCAACGCGTTATCCATGCAGGGCAGGTCGTCAAAGAGAAGCGAGGCGGTGTGGAAGTATTCGAGTGCAATCGAAAGGTCCTGGGCGTGCGCGGGGTCAAGTCCATAGGCCATTGCGACCTGAAAGACCAGCCTGGGTCGCACGAGGCTTCCGGGGTTGTCGAGCACATGGCGGAGCGCTTCTTCGAAATTTGGATCGAGCGCAGACGGCAGCGGCAAAGAGGCGCCGAAGGCATCCGCGAAGGACTTGATCTCCAATGCATCCATAGTGGGCGCCGCTGGCACGCTTGTCCTCGTTTCCTGGGTTTCGGGCGATCTAATCGATCGTGGGAGCGCCGCGAGTTCGTCTGAACCCGAGGTCGCTCGTGCCCGTTTGCTAGTAAGTGAGACGAAACTACACTTGGTTCGGAAAGCGGTCTATCGGGGTGGATTCGATGACGATTTGTTCATCTTGTCCGATTCCCTTCCCGAAGCGTATGCCAACGTCGATACGACGCTGTCAGGTAGATGCGGCCGCAACCTGTTGGGTGCACCCTCGCAGTTCGTTGCGTGAAATGCCTGAAGGTATCACTCTAAGGATATTGGATGAACTTGCGCCCTGGGGCGATGCGACGATGACAAAGTATTCATTTTGCGGGGCAATGGTAACCGGAAGCGAATAGTCCGGAAAAAGACTTTGTCGATACACTAAGATTCCGACATGCGACTCCTGCTGATTGAAGACGAAGTAGATATACAAAAATTTCTTCGCTGTTCGCTTGAAGAAGCCGGGTATCAGGTGGAGGCAGCCGCGGACGGAAAGACCGCCGAGCGACTTGTCGGCGAAGGAGTCTACGACATCCTGATTGTGGATCTTGGCCTTCCCGATCAGGACGGGATCGGCCTGATTCTTCGCCTGCGGCAAATGGGAGTGCGGGCGCCGGTCCTGATTCTTTCTGCGCGCCGTTCGGTCGACGATCGTGTACTGGGCCTGGAGCAAGGGGGCGACGATTATCTGACCAAGCCTTTCGCCCTTGCAGAATTGCTGGCAAGGCTGCGCAACCTTCTGCGGCGAAACAGTCCTCAAACGAATGAAGTAACTCGATTGCGAGTTCTGGACCTTGAACTCGACCTGCTTCGGCGGGAGGCATCGCGGTCGGGACAAGACCTGCAACTGACGCCGCAGGAGTTTGTGCTGCTCGAATATCTCTGCCGGAATGCGGGACGTGTTGTGACCCGTTCAATGATTCTGGACCAGGTTTGGGGAATGCGAATCCAACCCGATACCAACGTGGTGGATGTGCACATTTATCGCCTTCGGGGGAAAGTGGATGGCAAAGGGCAACAGCCGCTGATACGGACGTTGCGAGGTGTTGGCTATGTCCTCAAAGACAAGTAGACCGGCGATGCGGAGCGCTGCCTGGCGCATCTCGCTTTGGGCGACCCTCGCGTTTGCATGCGGAACGATGCTTGCTTTCGTGTTTCTCCATCGGTTTGTCGCCAATGACATTCAACGCCGGAGCGATGCGTGGCTCTCGGGCGAAGTGGAGGTGCTGGGCGATGTAGCGGAGCGCACACCGAAGGATGCGCTTTACGACCGCGTAGTGGGCGAAGTTGCCGAACTGGCCGGTAAGGAAGTTCCGGACAAGCTGGCGTCGGAGACGAACTCAAACGACTCTGTCTTTTTCCTGCAGACTGGAGTCGATGGTGCGCTCAAGCTGTGGGTCGGTCCTGGAAACGGCATTGCGAATTTCAACGCAATTCAAGCCAGCAATCTGCCCTCGGACCGGCCAATCGACGTGCACGTGAGGGGATATGGAGTTCCTTTTCGCGTGGCATCGATCAAGATTGGCGATGGCAGCCGGATTTATCTTGGACTGTCCGAACGCGATGAACTTCGAGTGCTCAGGAGCCTTCGGCTCAGGTTCTTTGTATTGTGGCTGATGCTTGTACTGCTTGGATTCGCCATCGTGTTCTTCACTACGCGGCGCATGCTGAGCCACGTACGCGGTATCACGGAAGCTGCATCGAGAATTGGCCGGTCTGACCTGAATACACGGGTGCCAACGACGCAGCGCAACGACGAAGTGGCGCAACTTGCATTAACGCTCAACCACATGCTGGACCGGATTGAAAACTCGATGCACCAGTTGCACACGATTACGGATTCATTGGCGCACGATCTGCGCAGCCCGATCACGGCGATACGCGGGAAGCTGGAGACCTCGTTATCCACGGCGCGTGACGGCGAGCAAGCTGAACCGATTGTCTCCGCCATCGAGGAGTTGGATCGCCTCACCGATTTTCTCAATAAATCGCTGGATGTGGCGGAAGCCAAGGCCGATGCGCTTCGACTGAATCGCAGCGAGATCGACATGAATGAGTTGCTCAAGGTGATGGTTGAACTTTATGAACCTTCCATGTCGGAAAAAAGCCTTCATGTGCGACTGAGCAGCGACGGTCCGCTCAAGATTGTGGCTGATGCAGCGTTGATTCACAGAATGATTGCGAATCTCTTTGACAACGAACTGAAGCATCTTCCGACGGGCTGCAGCGTGACGATTCGGCTATTGGCGAAGGAGGGGATGGCATCGCTGATCGTGGAAGACAATGGTCCCGGCTTTGAACCCGAGATTCGTCCCCACTTGTTTGAGCGGCGGGTGAAAGGCAGGGATTCGAACGGTCATGGGCTTGGCCTTGCGTTTGTTGAGGCAGTTGCAAGGGCGCACGGCGGGTCTGTTTCGGGAACGAACCACGCGGGGGGCGGAGCGCAAATTTCTGTCCAACTTCCGTTGGCTTCCAATGAACAGGCGCATTTGTCCGCCGCCGTATTTTCCGGTTCGAACTGATTCGGCGGACTCTCTGGAAAGACTCTCGTTCCCTCGAGTGGAGGTGCTGTGACGCACTTGGAACTGGCGCGCGATTCACTGGTTCTTCTCTGTGCGATTCAAGGGCTGGCAACGATGGCAATCGATTTGAGCCGCACCCACGCCACGAATCCTTTGTGGGCGGCACACGCCAGGTTTCACGTGGTATCGCAGACGGCGATTGCGGTGATGCTGACACTGATCGAATTGGCGTTGGTACTTGTCGGCGGGCCGTTTGAAGCGCAGCGGTTTTATCTGGCAGCCATGCTGGCTGCGGTCCCGATGTTTGGGTTTCTGGCAGCACTACTGGGTTGCAGGGCCTATGGAGGAGCACTGTCGGATCCGAATGGGATACAGCCGGTAAAAGTCCACGTTTCAGGCCGAACGGTTCGAGTTGACTTGAATCTGGCGATCATCTTGGGCGGTCTGGCTGCGCTGGGTGCAATTATCGCCATTTACAGGGATTAGGGCTGTGGCCGGGCGATCTCGCGCAACGATCCCGGATCACGCTCGTTGTAGGATGGCTTGTTGATAAGTCACGGGAGTGTACGGGCGTGGGTATGATCTGGAAGCGAATCGTTTTGAGCGCTGGGATGGTGGGCCTCTTCATGGCGATCTCCGTCGCATCGCAATCTTTGTCGGCCCAGGTATTTGAGCCGAGCGCACCCTCCGCTGCGCCGAACCCGCTCGCGGATCCTACGGTGAAACCGGGGAAGATGTTGCTTTTCGATCTGGAGGCACAGTTTGCGAGGGACGTGGCGGCACGCGGCGGGGAGGCTTTCTCCGACTGGTTTGCCGAAGACGGAGTGGCCCTGGGCAATGGAGTGGCTCCAAAGATTGGCAAGGTGGCCATCGCCAAGTCTGCCAACTGGTCGCCGAAGGTGTATCAACTGACATGGACGCCGACCGACGCAATGATGGGGCCGTCCGGGGACATGGGCTATACCTGGGGCCACTTCGAAGGTCACAGCAAAGACGCGAACGGAGAACCGGTCACCACTACGGGACGATACATGACGATATGGCGTAAAGAAGCGGATGGGAAGTGGAAGGTCGTTCTGGATGCCGGGGCCAACGAGCCGGTGGCGGCCGGAGATTGCTGCAGGCTTCCGCCGGGAGACTAGGGTCGGTTCCTCTAGAGACAGGCCAACTCAGTGCAAGGAGGCCTCCACCCCTTTTCCGCTGGGAATGCCGGTCGACTTCAAGGTATGATTCACGATTCAAGTTGGGGTAATCACTTCTGAATGGCGAGCGAGTCTATCTCTAGTTAAGTCGGCTCGTAAGTTATCTGCCATAGGTTTCTTTCGTAATCTGGCTGTAGTTACTTCGCGTCTAGCCGGTTACCTATGTTGTATTTGGGTTACCTATGTTGTATTTAGTGGAGTTCGGCATTTGCCCCATTTGGGCCAGAGTCAAGTGTGCCTTCTTCTCCCATACTTATACGGTATCCAGGTGCGCGTGAATTCAAAGACGCGGATCTGAGTTGTCAGAAAGCGGAGCATCCGGAAATGATTGCGCGGTCAGAATTCGATGTCTTCGACCGCAACCCTGATCCCGCATTGGATGAGTTGACGGAGTTGTCCGCAGTGCTGAGCCTCGCCGATTACTCCTACATGGGCTGGATGGACTCGGGCCGGCAGTGGTTCAAATCCAGATTTGGATTTGCGGCGGCCGAGCAGGACCGTTCGCTGTCGGCCTGTCGTTGGGTGATGGAGACCGGCAGATCGTTGCTGGTTCGCGATGCGGTCGGAGATCCTCGCTTTCTTCCTGAGGGAATCAGAGTTCCGGGCGGCAAGGCTTGCCGATCGTACGCCGGAGTTCCGTTGATTGCGAGCGATCAGCATATGGTTGGAACGCTGGCAGTGCTTGCGCGCAAGCCAAATCAGTTTAGCCAGGAACACCTGATGCTTCTGGAGGTCATAGGGCGGCAGATTGTAACCCGACTTGAGCTCTACAACCGGATCCATGCGCAGGAGCAGGCACAGCGCGCGCGGCAGCGGACGGAGCGTGCGCTGGCGGTGGAGCGTTGCTTTGTGGCGGCGACGCTGGATTCAATTCCCGCGCTGGTGGCAGTACTGGACACGGCTGGACGGGTGGTGCGCTTCAACCAATCTTGTGCACAATTGACAGGGTTGAGCCTGTCGGAAGCGGCGGGCCGGCCTTTCGTTCAAGAACTGTTGGAGGGAGACGACCGGCATTGGGCCGCCGAGAAGCTGCGCGAAGCTGCCGCGGGGCAAGTTTCGGGTCCTCGCGAGACGGCCTGGCGCGTGGCCGGCGGCTTGACGCGGCGCGTGAGCTGGACGCTGCGACCGCTGAAGGGACCGAATGGCGAGATCCAGTATCTGATCGTGAGCGGGCAGGATGTCACGGATCAGCGTGAGACCGAGATGGCGCTCTTCTCAAGCGAAGCCCGCTACCGTCAGGTGGTGGAGAGCAGCCTTGGGTTCGTGTTTACATGCACGATGGAAGGCCGGTTGACCTCACTGAATGCGTTTACGGCAGAGACACTCGGTTACCGAGCGGAGGATCTTTCCGGCCGATCGGTCACGGAACTACTGGACCGGGGAGGAGCGGCCACGTTTCAGGAATGCCTGCGGACACTGGAGACGAAGGATGAATGGCAGGGGGCCTTGCCGGTGCGTCGCAGTGACGGCGTGTATCGGCGCATAGCCTTTCGCAGCCGGCGCATGGAACTACTCGGCCAGCGGCCATTTATTTTGAACCACGGCGTGGATGTGACCGAGCAGCACGAGGCCGAGGAGGCACTGAACCTTGCAACGCGGCAGCGGGAGCTGATTCTGAAGTCTGCGGGCGATGGCATTTACGGCGTCGACCTGGAGGGACGCTTCACTTTTATCAACGAGGCAGCCGCACGCGCACTTGGGTACACGCCGGAAGAGTTGAAGGGGCGCGACGTACACGAAATTATCCACCACAGCCACGCGGATGGAACGCCCTATTCCAAGGCAACCAGCCCGATATTGCAGGGCATGCGGCGCCGCGAGACGGTGCGCATGCACGACGAGGTTTTCTGGCGACAGGACGGCACATCCATTCCGGTGGAATATAGCGCAAACCCCCTGATCGAAGATGGTCAAATCTCCGGCATGGTGGTGGCGTTCCAGGATATTTCGGAACGGAGGCGCCTGGAGAAGATGAAGGACGAGTTCATTTCGACGGTGAGCCACGAGCTGCGCACGCCGCTCACATCGCTGCGCGCATCGCTGGGACTTATCTCGTCGGGCGCGCTGAATAAAAGGCCAGAGAAGCAGCATCAGATGTTCGAAATGGCGATCGGCAACTGCGACCGGCTGGTGCGGCTGGTGAACGACATACTGGACTTCGACAAGGTACAAAAAGGCCGTATGCCGCTTCACGCCGCTCCGGTGGAGGCTGTAGACCTGTTGCGCCGCGCGGCGGATATTGCGCATAGTGCGGCCAGCCAGGTGCATATCAACCTTCGCATTGAGTCCGTGCCGGCGGTGGTGATGGCGGATGCGGATCGCGTTCTGCAGGTCCTGAACGAACTGGTCACGAACGCTATCAAGTTCTCTCCGCCCGAGACGCTGATCAGGCTGGGCGCGCAGCCTTCAGGAGAAGGCGAAGTATGCTTCCGGATCGAAGACCAGGGCAAAGGCATCGCCGCCGACACTCTGGAAGGCATTTTCGACCGCTTTCAGCAGGGCGATGCGTCGGACACCCGGGCATTGGGCGGCACAGGACTGGGGTTGGCGCTTTGCCGGAGCATCGTGGAACAGCATGGCGGCAAGATCTGGGCGGAAAGCACGCTGGGCAAGGGCAGCCGTTTCTTATTCACGCTGCCCTCACCACCGGACGGGTCGCGATAAGAGCCGATCTCGGTCAGGATCCGTCCCCGCACCTCAACTGTGCAATGCGCGCAGGAAGACTACAAGTTGAATCCTTCGACTACAACACGCGGACGTTCGCCGCGGGTATCGGCATTCTCAAGATCAACCAATATGGTCTTCCGTTCACCGGGCATGAGCGCGATGTAGTTGTCGTCGTAGAGCGCGGGCAGGACGAGATCTCCCGACTTTTCGCGCACCGCTTTGACACGCACCATCAACGCCGGAGCAGCGGAATCATTGCGCAGTTCCGTGGCGATGTGCCATTGAGAGCCTTTGCGCGTTACATGAGACTTCGCGGTCACTTTAGCGTGGGGCAGGCTCCGGATACCCTGGTAGTCTTCGCCGTTGATGCCGTGCAGATAGAAGTTCGTAGAGAGCACATGGCCTTTGAGGGAAAGCGTGAGGCGGATGAAGTGGGTGCGCGCCAGGCCGGCGGGAAACTCCATCTGGATGGGAGCAACGGTGCTGTCTTCGCGGCTGTCGACCACAGCGGTCTTGTGCCACTTCACTGAGCCGTCGATGTCCAGCACCTGTGCCTCAGCCGAAAGCCCGGTTTGATCGCCGGCGCTGTAGTTGACGACTTCAACGGCGTCGGTGGCCGCGTTCCACTGGATGTGCAGCGGTTCGGAGGCCTTCTTGGCGCCGTAGTAGCCGGCGTCGGTGTCAAAGAAGTAATCATAGGTCTGCCAAAGCAGCGAGGGCCACGCGGGATGGCTCATCCAGATGAGCAGGCCGAGACGGTTTTTGCTTTGGCCTTCAAACATTCCGCGATAGGCGTTGTAATCGACGAACTGGGCGAGACTCATCCATTCGGCGAGGTTGGCAGTGCCGCCGTATTGCTGATCGATTGCGTCTTTGAATGGATTTTTGGGATAGAAGTCGTGCAGGGGCCATTGGTAGCCCTGGGGCCACATGGCCGATAGGGGCATGGTGCGCTGCATGCTCTGCATGCTGACGACATTTGGAGCGCCCATTTCGCTGTGAAACCTGGTTGGAGCGTTCGTAAAGTAGGCCTTCAAGGGCTCAACGCGATACGGACCGTGGCCGCTTACCGGCCCGTCGGCGGAACTGGAGATGTAATGCGAGCCGGGTCTGAGGGTCGCGACGAGGTTGCGAAGACCATCGTCAACCGTCTGCGGGGGGAAGCCTTCATTGCGCCCGCAGAAGATGCCAAGTGACGCGTGATTGCGGATTCGGAGCAGGTAATCGCGGGCATTGGCGAGGAAGAGATCGTTATCGTCGGGATTTGGACCGTCCCATGGATTGGCGAGCCAGAAGTCCTGCCAAATGACGACGCCATTGCGGTCGGCGGCATCATAGAAGGCTTCATCGCCGGTTTGACCAACCCAGTTGCGGATCATGTTGAAGTGCTCGTCGCGGTGGTAACGCAGGGCGGTTTCGTATTCGCGGGAGCGATAGCGCAGCATGGATTCCGGAAAGCCCCAATTGCCTCCGCGGGCAATGAAGCGGCGGCCATTGATCCAGATCTTGAGAATGCCGCCTTCTTCAGAGTAGGTAAATTGGCGAATGCCTGCCTGGAACGATGTGCTGTCGGAGGCTTTGTTATCCACAACAAAGCTGAGGGTGACGGGATATAGATTTGGCTCGCCGTAGCCGACCGGCCACCACAATTTTGGATTGGCGAGGTGGAGTGCGGGGGTTGTGGAGGGCTCGAACTCGACGGTCTTTGTCGCCGATGGTTCGATTGTGACGGGCGTCTCGACCGTCACACTGCCGAAGCGTGCCCGCAAAGTGCCGGTAACGGGACGGGCTTCGTGGTTGTGCAGTGTGGCTTGCATGGTTATGTCGGCGTGCGAGGTGTCAGGCAGCGGAAGCGTAGTGGTTACCAGCGGGTTTTCGATGGTGACGGCGGCGCTGGCGGCAAGGAATACATTGCTCCAGATGCCCGAGTCGCGGCCGCGGATGGTGGAGATCCAGTCCCATCCGGCGGAAGCGTGGTAAGTAGGGTTGTCTCGGCCCAAGGCGCCGCCATTCACGGTCCTTCCGGCCTTGTCTTTCGTGCTGCCGGGGTTGGCGTTACGGATGATGCGAACGGCGAGGGCATTCGCGGCTCCGGGGCGCAGGAGCGCGGTAACGTCAAAGCGGCCGCGCATGTATCCGCCATCGATGCGGCCCAGGCGGCGGCCATTCATATAGACCGCAGCCTTCCAGTTGATGCCGTCGAAGTTGAGCCAGAGATGTTGAGCAGGCCGGCTTGCGACGGGTGCAACGAATTCATCGCGATACCAGAAGTCGGCGCAGAAGAAGGAGTCGGATATCGCATACTGGTTATCTCCGAAGTCGGGATTGGCGATGGCTCCGTCGTTGAGGTAACTGGTGAGGACTGTGCCGGGGACGGTGGCGACCATCCAGTCCTTGTCGGCGAAGCCGGGCGCGGAGACCTGCTCGCCGTTGGCGGGGACGAGCGAGGCACGCTGAAGTTTCCAGTTTCCCGAAGCGAGCGGGATAGTGCCGTCGGGTTGCGCAGAGAGGGCAGGTTTGGGGACGGCGATGGGGCCGCCGCGACCGTACACCTCCAATTCGCTGAGAATGTACCGGCCGCCGGGCTCGGCGGGTTTTGTCATCAGAATGCGGACGTAGCGGGCGTGCGCGGGTTGCGCCAGGCGGATGTCATCGACGGACCCGGCGGCGGCAGGCAAGGGCAGAATCGTCTGCCACTGCGCTCCATCGTTCGACACCTGAAGGGCGCCCTCAGCGGCACGGCGAATCCAATCGAGAGAGATGCGATCGAAGGTGCAAGGGGCTCCCAAGTCCACGGAAACCCACTCTTCGCCACTGCCCGCGCTCATCCAGGCGCTGGAAAAGTGCTCGGGGCCGGCGACGCGGAGTTCCTGCTGTTTGTCGAAGAGGACGACCTCGGCGACGCCCCAGGTGCGGATAGCGGGAGCGGACAATGCGATCCGATAGGAGCGATAGCGCACCGGTGCGGCAAAGGCAACCGGCTCAACGAAGCTCGGCCCGTTGTCTTGCATTGCAGGAAACAAGGTTCCTGTGGCGCGGCCTACTTCTTTCCAGTTCACGCGGTCATCTGAACCCGAAGCAACGATGGTCCAGCCTCCGGTGGGCGGAGGCCCGTAGATCCTGCGCAGGTAGAGATCGAGATGATCGACCTCCAACGGCTCACCTCCGCCTTCCATGTCGAACTCGACCCAGGGGTTTTCTCCGGTGACATCGATGGACGAGGTGACGTTGCCATCCAGAAAGACCTCGCGTTCGTTCTTGCTCAACTCGCCCGCGTTGCTGGTGGAGGTGACAATCCATTGGGGAAGTGACTGCTCCTTGATGCCGTCCGTCACCAGTTGCGCGGTCAGGTTGTAGTCGTAGGCGCTGGACTGGTAGGCAGGTCTATGCAGGGCCAGATTGCGATAGGTGTGGGCGTCCATCACCAGCGATGGGCCCATGTACTCCCTCGGGTCGCCGGGATAAACGCCGATGCCACGGGTATACTGCTGTGCGGAAGAGATAAGCGAGAAGGCAAAAAGCAGAAGGGCAGAGGATTTCACGATTTCTCCGGGAATTACGAAACAATGACGGCAGACAGGGCGCACCGAAGCGAAGAAGTCCTCGCAAGGTGAAGCAACGCAATGAGAATTAGCAGCCGGGGCAAGTCTACCGCCGATGGTTCACGTCCGCAAAGGCTTACCGGCGCGAAGTCTACGTCTCGCGGAGTGCGATTGGGGCGCTTCTGCCGGGGGATTCAGCGTTCGCCCCGGGCGTGCGGCGAGAATGAAGCCTTCACCGAGTAATTGCGGGGATTTCTCAGTCCTTCCGGATTCCCTTCCCGGCCGCAACCCGTCACAATAGAACGTGGACCCTCAAACAAACCATGGCCACGCGGACGGGCGACGAACTCCTCATGCCGTCTTTTTGTACGTGGGGAGAACCCACGGTTGCGGATGGCTCATTGCACTGGTTCTGACCGCCAAGTTGATGACGGCGCAGGCCATGGCCGCACCCCTGGAAGGCGTGATGGCTGCTGCAGCAGACACGGCGGAGATGGCTCAACAAGGCAGCCAGACCGGACAACCGGCGCCATCGGTTCAGCAGAAGGCAACGGAGCGGGCGACGGTGCATGGCGTGGTGAAGAACGGCGCCACCGGCGACCCGCTGCCACGCGCGCTGGTGCGCATCGAGGGAGATGCCTCCTCCGGCGCCCTGACGAACGGCGACGGGCGATTTGAGATTTCAGGCGTGCCTATCGGACCGCAGGCATTTCAAGTGATCAAGCCGGGATTTCGCGACCAGATCGCAATTCCGGGCATGTTCGAAAAGATCGTGAACGTGCAGAAGAGCCTGAGTGAGCACAACGTGCTGGTCGCTGCGGAGATGCCCGACCTTGTGTTCACGATGACGCCCAGCAACTCCATCCATGGGCGGATCGAGCTCTCCACGGGAGACCCGGCGCAGGGAATCGGCGTGATGCTTTTGAGGCGCACGGTGCAGGACGGTAGAGGTGTGTGGCAGACGGCAACCAACGTGCGTACCAACAGCGAAGGGGAGTACCGGTTCGCGGGTCTGGGAGATGGGGCGTACGCAGTCTATACCGAGCCTGCCATGGAGAGCGATCCGGCTTCGAGCACAATCGAGGCAGGACGCGATACACAGGTGGCCCGGAGCGGCTATGCGAGCGTGTTTTATCCGGAGGCACGGGACCTGGCCGCGGCCGGCAAGTTGGAACTCTCGGGCGGCCAACAGGCGCAGGCCAATTTCGCGCTGACGCTGGAGCCGTTTCACGTGGTACGGGCGAAGGTGGTGTCACCGGACGGCGGGCAGGCTTCCGCAGCAGACCGGGCTGCGATGGCCTATTCGGTAGTGGTCCTGGATGCCGAGGGTCATCCGCTTTCGTATGCGGCGCAATACGACCAGGAGTCGCGAACGGTGCAATCCATTTTGCCCGACGGCACTTACTCACTGCTGGTGACAGCGATGAGTCTGCACAGGCCGGAGGAGTCCGCGGACGGAGGGTATGGAAGTTCAGTTGCCACTCTGACACGATCACTGATCGGGCAAGCCGACTTTTCGGTTGACGGACAACCGGTCGTGAATCTGCGCATTCCTCTAACGACCCAGCGAAGCAATCCGATCCAAGTCTCGGTCCTGCACAGCGGTGCGCATCCAGCCTCGAACAACTATGCGCAAGGGGAAGGAGTGTATGTCACGTTGAGCCAGGCTGGGGGGTCAGTCACAGACGGCATGGTGAGCACTTTTGCGCAAGGCTCGGTCGCGGGGCCGCTGGAGACGAGTTTTATGGCTCCGGGATCGTATTGGGTACACACCAGCATCTCGCAGCGGGGACTTTGCCAGGCGTCGTTCATGGCAGGAGGAACAAGCCTTGCGCGCGAGCCCCTCTCCCTTGGGCTCTCTGGTACAACGGCACCCTTGATGCTGACATTGCGCGATGATTGCGCGACTCTCAGTCTTTCGCTCCCGGGCGTGGCGGCATTGCCGGTCGTTGGAGAGGAGAAGTATTACACGATTTATGTGGTTCCGGACTTCGATTCGACTGTGGATGTGACTCCATTGACGCTTCGTCCCTCGACGGGCGGGACACTTACGCTGGATAACCTGACGCCCGGTGATTATCACTTGTACACGTTCGCGGCCCCGGTGGAGCTGGAGTATCGCAACCCCGAAGCGCTCTCGGGGTTGTCGGGGCAGGCGTTGACGCTCTCTCCGGGAGAGACAGGCAATGTCTTTGTGGAGGTGCCGGAACATTGATAAAAGCGTTCGGCATCTCGTCACACATCAATTCTCGCGCAGGATGGGTCCTGGCATTGCTTGGCCTGGCAAGTTTCACCGCGCTTGCGCAGACCACGATCAAACCGCAGACCGGCCCTTACCGGATTGCCGGACGGGTAGTGAACGCATCCACCGGCGAGGCAGTGCCGCGGGCCATGGTGTCGGCTCTGGCGGAAGACGATAACCACGTCGTCGAGTCTGTTCAATCCGATGCCGACGGGCACTTTTCGCTGACATCTCTTCCGGCCGGCAAATATCCGCTGACGGCTTCGAAGCGCGGATATCGCACGGCGTTTTATGACGAGCACGACGAATTCAACTCCGCGATTGTTACAGGCGATGGGCAGGAGACAGGGGACCTGGTTTTCCAGTTAACGCCGGGGGCCGTTTTACGAGGAGTGGTTACGGGCGGCGGGGGCGATGCTGTAGATGGCGCAAGCGTGATGCTGTTTCAGCGGCAGCATGCAGGCGTCCCTTCAAAGCAGGTGGTTGAAGTGGATGCGACAACCACCGACGACAGGGGGGCATATGAGTTCGCGAACCTGGCGACGGGCGAGTATCTGCTGGCAGTGACGGCTTCTCCCTGGTACGCGCTGCACAAGTTCGGGAGCGTTGGAAGCGGCGAAGCGTCACCACTCGATGTGGCGTATCCGGCTACATTTTTCGATTCGACCACAGACGAGGCATCGGCTACTCCGATTGAACTTGCCAGCGGCAGCCGGGAAGAAGCGAACGTCAATCTGCATGCAGTTCCGGCGCTCCGGCTGAAGCTGCCGACGCAACGCAGGCAGGATGGCGCGACGGTGCCCCGCGACTTGCGTCAGACGATGTTTGGAATTCAACTGAATTCGGAGAGCGTGAGCTGGGTACCGGGGACGAACCCAACAGAGCAGACCCCTGAATTCGACGGCCTGGCACCTGGGCACTACGAGATGACGATTGGCGACCCGCCGCGGATTCTGGACCTTGACGCGACTGACAGCATGGATGTGGACCCCAACACGGGCACACCAGCGATGAGCGTGTCGGGAATGCTGCGCGTGACAGGCGGGGGGGTGCTGCCGGACGAGGCGACGGTCACCATTGAACCGATGGATGACGTTCACGGGCGGCCGCAAATGGTGACGACGGCGCACAAGGGCCAGTTCCGGTTCGACACGGTTGCGCCTGGGGTCTGGAGCCTTTCAGCCGAGAGCAATGGGCAGGTTCTTCCAGTGGTTGCAACGGCATCCGGCGGAGCGTCGACCGCAGGGAGCCAATTCACGGTGAAAGATCGACCGGTGGCCCTGCAGGCGACGGTGAGCCGCGGAGGAGCCAGGGTTCAAGGTTTTGCCCGGAAGAACGACAAGGGGGTCGCCGGGGTGATGGTGGTTCTTGTTCCGAAGGAGCCGACTGCGTATCACGCGCTGGCGCGGCGGGATCAATCAGATTCCGACGGCAGTTTTTTGCTGCGCGACGTGCCCGCCGGACAGTACACGGTGGTGGCAATCGAAGATGGCTGGAAGCTGAGCTGGCAGCAGAGGGATGTGATTGGCCGCTATCTTCCGGGGGGCGTCGCCGTCACAATCAGTGAACAGACGAAAGCCATTGTTTCACTTTCTGAGCCGGTGCCGGTACAGGCGCGTTGAGGTGAGCCTCCGGGAGACTGGAAGCAGGGCGAATGCTTTGGTTGGGGCGACACTTCATGGAAGCAGGGGGGAGAGGATAGTCTATGAAGGTACCGGATCACAGTTACGGCGCCTGCTCGGTGGAATCCCCCAAGGGAAGCAGGAGGCAAGTTCGCATGGTTTTGAGGAGACTCGTACATTGAAGAGGAAGTGGTTCGTTTCGATTTTGGCCGTGGTTCCGGCCGTGCTGATGCCCCTGGCCGCGACAGGCCAGATTGCCCCTGATCGTGGAACTCGTCCCGACCACCCTGAGCCCACCTACAAGTACCAGGTTTTTGCGGGATTGGGCTACACCAGCCTGAACCAGGTGAACCAGTCGCGCCACGGATTGTTGGGGGTGAACGTGGAGGTGATGCGGAACTGGGGCCGGTATTTTGGAGCGGTTGCCGATGGAGGGTTTTACAAGTACGCCACGGGTTCGGGCAATCCGGGCAAACCGGTGGTGGACATGGTGCTTTTTGGTCCTGAGCTGCATGCGCCGCTGTATGGCAGCCTCAACATCTTTGCACGCGCACTGCTGGGCGGAGCACACTCGGGCGGGGAAAGCCAGACTCCCAAGGTTTCGTTCGCGGGCGGAGCAGGGATGGGACTGGAATATGTGGTGAGCCCGCACGTGGTGCTGCGCGCTTCAGGCGAAGACATTGCTTCGTCATTTTCAGTGACGGGGAATTCGCCGGCACTGGGCAATTCGCCGCATCTGCGACGGAACTCGCGCGCCAGCATCGGCGTGGCATACAGGTTCTGACGGAACACAAGTTCAGCAAGAATTGAATGAAGCGAATCGGCGGAAGCATGGCTTCCGCCGGTGCTGTTTATGAGAGGGAAACGCTCTCGCGTTTGGCGGAATGCACGCTCCAGCCTCAGGCTTCCAGTGCCCTTACCACTGCACGCCGGGATAAAGGCTGGGCATCCGTATGGCGTGGAACTGGTCCGCCTTGGGGGTGGTTGCCTGCCAGACAAGGCGCGAGCTTGGGTCCAGTTCCTGTACGATGGCACCTGCGACCGGGGCGCAGAAATTAACTTCGGTATCTCCATTTGCAAGCGGGTCCACGTTGCCTCCGAAGAAGGTGTAGTAGCTGGGACCCGGAGAGTAATGGGATACAAAGGTCGCAGTCATAGCTGCTTCGTTGATTTCCAGGATCGGCGCGGTGGAGTAGCACTTGGGCGAGGTGGGATCGGTAGGTTTGCAGAACACCTGGCCGGTCGGGAATATGCGGTCGTTGCCGTTGTCCATGAGCCCGATCCGAAAGACGCCGGTGGTGTTCGGAGTGAAGTAATACATTCCGTGCTGCGCATAGAACCAGTCTTCGGGCGAATTGCCTCCAATGAGTTTGAAATCTCCATCGAGACCCAGGCGCCACAACACCTTTCCTGAGCCCTGGCCATCGAGAAACTCGATTTTGATGATCCAGTTCTGGTGGCGCATGGAAAGCAGCAAATTGTGGTCGTCACTCGAATAGAGCATGTCGTTGGAGTGTGTCCAATCCGGAAAGCTCATGGGGTGACGGGCGATATCGAGATTGTCGAAGGTATTCCATACCCAGTCGGGGTTGGAGTTCTGATCCACGTCAACCAGCGCATCGCCGGTTACGGAGACGGTGCCTCCTGATCCAGATTGGCTGGGGTAGTCGCGCAAGTCGGTGGCCAGCAGCACCCAGTGACCGTTGGGCAGCGGCAGAACATTGTGGTGGAAGCTCCGAAGCTGATAGGGATTGCCGTTCTTGTCGCGAAGATTTGAGGCCGCCAGTTTCATGTTCAAGGCGTCCATGGTGATTTCGCGGACGGTGTTTCCCGCCAGGTCGATCTCGCGAATGGAGTTGATGGTGCCGGGGAATGGCGAAGCCGGCAGCGAGGAGAGATACGAGAGCACCATCAGGAAATCTCCGTTGGGAAGCAACTGAATTCCCTGCACCGAATCCTGGGTGGTGCCCTGATTGGCGTATGTCCAGATCACGTTTCCCTGGAGATCCGTGGCGAAAATCTGGTCGACGCCGCGGGGAACGAGTGTGTTCCACATTTCGATTCCCGGTTGCGGCGTGCCAGACGGTGTGGAGACCTGAACGGCGGAAGTGGTAGGCGGCGTGCCGGTAGTACAGGTCTGATCGGCGTCGTTGTACGTGGCTCCGTCGTTGAGCGCGACCTGCGCCTGCATATGGTATTTAGTGTTGGCCAGCATGCCGGCAACGTAGATGTTTACCTGTCCGCCGGTGGCTGATGGCGTAGGGACCTGCCAGGTATTGAGACCGTAGCTGGTGGATTTGCCGAACTGGACAGAAACCTTGCCGGGACCAGGAAGATAGATCGAGTAGAGCGCAACCTGCGGGTTCTTTGTCACGTCGGAGCAGAACGCCTGGCCGGGCTGAATGATGGACACGATGGCAGTAGCGAAATTCTGCTGAGGTGATGTGGAGAGCGCCGCAGTCACGGTTACGTTTTCGCTCTGGGTGATGGATGCCGGAGCGATGTAGTTTCCCGACGAGTCGATCGTGCCCGGCGTTGATGTGGCCCCGGCCCCTCCGGTCACTGACCAGACGACCTGCCCTCCTCCGCTGACCGTCGCTTTGAACTGGAACTTCTGGCCCGGAGCAAGCGCGACGGCCTGGGGTGTGATGGTGACCGCTCCACCCTGGATCGGTTTGGGTGGACCACTGCCCGGAGGGGCCTGATAGGAGGGATTGAGCGTGATGTTCGCACATCCGGCAAGAAGCACCATGGATGCGAGGCAGAGCAACGCGAACGCCCCGGCAGCCGCCGAAAGTCCCTGGGGGCGTCCAGTTTCAAGGACCCGAAGCTTCGGCCGACTACAGATCATGGGGAAAAGGCTCATCGATACCTTCGATGGAATCCGCGAAGAAAAGTTGCGCGGGACCGACGCTAAACCAGACACAGGAAAGGTGTTTGCGCGCTCAACCCTCTTCTGCCTCTCGTAGCTTGGCGATGACAGTGAAGTCTTCAAGGGTGGTGGTGTCGCCCTTGATTTCGCCGTGGGTGGCAAGCTCGCGGAGCAGCCTGCGCATGATTTTTCCGCTCCTTGTTTTGGGCAGGGCTTCAGTGAAGCGGATGTCATCGGGGCGAGCGAGCGATCCGATTTCCTTCGAAACCCACTTGCGCAGTTCGTCCTTCAAGGCTTCGGTGGGCTCATTGCCGCTTTCAAGGGAGACGAACGCCGAGATGGCCTGGCCTTTGAGCTCGTCAGGGCGGCCAACAACGGCTGCTTCGGCCACTTTGGGGTGAGCGACGAGTGCCGACTCTACTTCCATGGTCCCAAGACGGTGTCCGCTGACGTTGATGACGTCGTCGACACGGCCCATAAGCCAGAAATAGCCATCGGCGTCCATGCGGGCGCCGTCGCCTGTGAAGTAGCAGCCGGGCACATCGCTCCAGTAGGTCATCTGGAAGCGCTCGGGATCCCCGTAGATTGTGCGCGCCATGGAGGGCCACGGTTTACGAACGATCAGAAGGCCGCCGCTTCCAGCCGGAACGGGTACTCCTTCGCGGGTCACCACTTCAGGCTGGATGCCGAAGAAGGGGCGAGTGGCTGAGCCAGGCTTGGTGGGGACTGCGCCGGGAATGGGAGCGATCATGATGGCGCCCGTTTCGGTCTGCCACCAGGTGTCGACGATGGGGCATCGGTTGTGTCCGATCTTCTCGCGGTACCACATCCATGCTTCGGGATTGATGGGCTCGCCGACCGTTCCGAGCAGGCGAAGCGAATCGAGCTTGTGCTTTTCGACGTGCTGGTCGCCCCACTTGACGAATGCACGTATGGCAGTAGGAGCGGTGTAGAAGATGGTGACTTGATGGTCGTCGATGATCTTCCAGAAGCGGGAACAATCGGGCCAGTTGGGCGCGCCTTCATACATCAGGACAGTGACGCCGTTCAGCAGCGGGCCATAGACGACGTAAGAGTGGCCTGTGACCCAGCCGATGTCCGCGGTACACCAGTAAACATCTTCTTCGTGTAGATCGAAGACATATTTGGCGGTCAGGTAAGTCTGGACTGCGTACCCGCCGGTGGTGTGAACCAGTCCTTTGGGCTTGCCGGTGGTACCGGAGGTGTAGAGGATGTAGAGCGGATCTTCGGAATCCATAGGCTCGGCGGGACACTCCGTCGGAGCGTTGGCGACCAGTTCGTGCCACCAGCGGTCGCGGCCTTCAATCATGTTTACCGGGCTGCCGGAGCGGCGATAGACCACGACATGCCTGACGGTATGGCAGGCAGCCATCGCCTCATCCACGGTGCGCTTGAGCTGGATCTCACCGCCGCGGCGATAGCTAGTGTCCTGGGTGATGATGGCGACGCAGGAGGAGTCGTTGACTCGGTCCGCGATGGCATTGGCGGCAAATCCGCCGAAAATGACGGAGTGGACAGCCCCAACGCGCGCGCAGGCCAGCAGAGCGATCGCCAGCTCCGGCGTCATGCCCATGTAGATTGCGACACGGTCGCCTTTTTTGATGCCCAGAGCCTTGAGGCCCGAGGCGAACTTCTGCACCTCGGCGTGGAGTTCTGCGTAGGTGAGGCGGCGCACTTCGCCCGGCTCGCCTTCCCAGAGGATGGCAGTCTTGTCGCGGCGGGCGCCGAGGGCGTGCCGATCGACGCAGTTGTACGTGAGGTTGATTTGGCCGCCTACGAACCATTTGGCCGACGGAAGGTTCCACTCGAGGACTTTGTCCCAGGACTTGAACCAGTGAAGGTCTTTGGCTGTCTCCGCCCAAAAGCTCTCGGGGTCTTCGATGGACTTCCTGTAGAGGGTTTCGTACTGCTCAAGGCTCTGAAAGTGGGCCTTTGCGCTGAATTGTGCCTGCGGGGGGAAAACGCGATCTTCGCGGAGCGTGGAGTCCAAATCCTGGTTGGAAGCAGAGGAGACCGGAATGGAAGACATAAATAAACAGTCCTTTTGGGGAAGGAGATCAGCGCGAATCGGGTGACAACCGAGGACGGTCCGCGGGACTACCGTGTGGGTGTCACTGTATCGAGCCGGGGGCACAGACGGCAAGTGGGACGGAGGCGAGGCAGCGGAACTGAGGGGGAATTGGATCTCGTTTGCATCGGACGCTTTCGCTGAATGATGGTTTCGGCGAGAGGAATTTACTTGTGAAACGGAGGTGTTGTAGCTACACTTCGACCCTCTCCTATGTTCGTTCCCGGAGGCCGTAATGAACAGGTTCGATCATTCCCTGCATTCGCCAAGATTCTGCAGCCTTTTTGACAACGATGTCACGGGCGGAAACGTGACCGGGTCGTCCGATGGAACGTCTGGGAATGCCTCAGTGGTACCTGCCCCCACGAACGCTGCCGGGTCTCCCTCAACGAAAACGCCTGTGGATAGGGGGCGTGTGCTCCTGATCCATGGCTACTCGGCCGATGGTCAGGACTTCCTCCCCTGGAAGCAAGCGATCCAAGATGCGGGGATCACCTCCGACGAGATCGAAGTGGGCAACTACGTAACGCTCAACAACGAAGTGACAATCAAGGATCTCGGCGAGGGATTCGACCGCGCTTTGCGACTGACAAAATTTGCGAGCGATATCCCTGGAGATGCATGGACGTTCGATGCGATTGTCCACTCGACGGGAATGCTGGTGCTGCGCCAATGGCTGACGAGCGACCCCTACCAGCCCGACGATCCGCGCAGCCGCGTGCGCCGGCTCAAGCACCTGGTGGGACTTGCTCCCGCTACCTTTGGGTCACCTCAAGCCAAAAAGGGTCGCAGTTGGCTCGGTGCGCTGGTGAAAGGTTCGAAGCAGCTGGGACCTGACTTTTTGAATGCGGGCGATGAGGTGCTGGACGGCCTGGAGTTGGCGAGCAGGTATACGTGGGAACTGGCGCACAAGGACATGATCTGTAAGACACCGTTTTACGACAAAGGATCCAACACGCCCTACGTCGCCGTCTTCATCGGCAACATTCCTTACTCCGGGATCTCGGCTCTGGCGAATACACCGGGGAGCGACGGAACGGTCCGTTGGGCTGGATGCGCCTTGAATACAAGGAAGGTGAGCCTGGATTTCAGGCGACACGCGCGGTTAGATCCGGCCGACGCAACGAAACGCTGCGACATATCCGACTGGTCGAAGGGGAGACTTGGGGCACCGATCATAGCGGTCAATGAGCGCAATCACGGGACGATCCTTTCGGAACCAGATCCGCAAGTGGTCGAGTTGGTGAGAGATTTTCTTGCCATCTCCGATCCGGACGCCTACGACCAATGGGAGGCCCGGGCGCAGGCGTTTGGCGCCCCTTCGCTGGCGAAGATGGACCGTTCCGACGATGCGGGGAGCGATGCGGCCGGCTGGCAGCAGTTGGTTATTCACATGGTTGATGACCACGGGGACGGTGTGACGGACTACAACTTTCAGCTCTTCGTGGGTGACAGCCTGGATCAGTCCGACGATCCCGAATTCGCGCCGGTGCAGATTATCGCCGACACTTATTCAAGCGACAACAGCTACCGGTGCTTTTACATTCATCTGACCCAGACGATGCTGAACCTGAATGCCGACGCCAGCACACCGAAGAAGATGTGGATTGAGCTCATCGCGTCAAGCGGGTCAGCGCTGATTGAGTACGAAGCGTATACCGGCAGCGAACAGGATCCGCAGAGGCTCGCCATTGCAACGCACGATCCCAGCGACAATCAGCCGGTGAAGATGGACATCACTGCGTTGGCGCAGGGGGGTCCGTCGTTGTTTTACCCCTACACGACAACCCTGCTGGAAATCTTTGTGGAGCGGGAACCGATGCCGCTCGAAGCCGTCAGCACACTTTTCTCGTTTCTTCCCCCGGAGGGATAGCCGAGGAGAGCTTTCTTGAGATTGCTCGACCATTCGACGCCTGGAAATCGCGGCTTGTATCCCGTTCAGGACTGGTAACGCTTCCGATGCCAGATCCAGGCGGTGCGGATAATGTCATCCAACTGGGTGTATCGGGGCTTCCAGCCGAGTTCGCCGATGGCTTTTTCAGAGCTGGCCACGAGGACGGCGGGGTCGCCGGAGCGGCGGGGGTGAATTTCTGTGGGAATGGGGTGCCCGGTAACGCGTCGGGCTGACTCGATCACCTCGCGGACGCTGAAGCCGTGGCCGTTGCCCAGGTTGAGGATCAGCCGGTCACGGGATTCCAGTGCGTCCAATGCCAGCAGATGCGCGTCAGCCAAGTCAGAGACATGGATGTAATCGCGGATGCAGGTTCCATCGGGCGTGGGGTAGTCGTCGCCATAGATACGGATGGACTTACGGCGGCCGATGGCTACGTCGAGAACCAGCGGAATCAGGTGAGATTCAGGCTCATGGGCTTCACCGCGGGTGACACCATCGGGCCCCTCGGGGGCTCCGGCAACGTTGAAGTAACGGAGCGATGCATAGTGCAGGCCGTGAATGCGATTGAACCAGGTGAGCATGTGCTCGACCAGGAGTTTGGACTCGCCGTAAGCATTGGTGGGGTGGAGGCGGGCATCTTCCTTGATAGGAGTCTTTTCGGGCTCGCCGTAGACGGCAGCGGTGGAGGAAAAGACCAGTTTGCGGGGACCGTGGGCCAGAATGGCTTCGAGCAGAGAGAGGGTGTCGCTGGTGTTGTTGTGGAAGTAAATTTCAGGCCGAACCATGGATTCGCCCGCTTCAATCAACGCGGCAAAGTGGAGAACGCCATCGAAAGGTTTGCCCTGATTTTTCGCATCGATGAAAAGGTTTTCAATTGCGGGCCGATTCGAGAGCTCTCCGGAAACGAAATCAACGCCTTTGGGGAGCAATTCGATCCGACTGTGACATAGATTGTCATACACTACAGTCTGGTGACCACGCGCGATCAACAGTTCCGCGACCGTACCCCCGATATACCCTGCTCCGCCCGTCACCAATATCTTCACAAATCTTCCCTTCCCTTTCATAGACACTTTGGGTTACTCTGAGTCTAATACACAAAAAAGGCAGGCTTCGGGACAGCGATTTGCGGGTCCCATAGACTACCGAACCGGCGCATATAGAAGTTTAGAAGCCGAAACGGTCAGACCTTGATCCACTCGTGTTTGCAATTTTGATTCATTTCCATGCGTTGGACATAAATTGGAGCCCAATGTCCGGCAGGAATATGACTAAGATTTCAGGACTTATAGAATTGGCAGTGGCGCCATGCAAGCGTGGGCTCGACGAGTTTTTCAGGCCAGCCCTAAACAAAAATGGCAACAGTTTCCCTCATTCCCCCATCCCATCTAAATGGGGTAGTTTTAATATTCGGGCCTTTTTAATCGGGCTTGGCATTTGGGCGGGGGATTCGCCTCCTCCACCGGGTGCAGGTAATCAATCAGGTAACCCGCTTGCATCGGCACAGAGTTGGCGGGAATTGATTACTTCATGGCTCCCAGCTGACCTATCCTTTTTAAACAGCGCAGGAGTTTCGGCGGAATCATGGTGGATGTTGGGCGGCAAGCCGTGTACCCCCATCATTTCCTTTTTCCGACCTTGCCCGCAGTTTCATTGTTGCGCCATTTCTTTGCACCAAAACGAGGACTGAATCATGCCCGCAGATCATTTCCCAATACGAGCCAACTTCGGATTGCTCCCCGAGCCGGAGAAGAGTCCAGCCTCTTTCTTAACGAGCGCCACGGTGAATCTGCTGATTCTGGCGGTCGTACTTTATGTCGGAATGACGGCCAAACAGGTATTTGAGCAACACAAGTACGAACAAACAGAGCTGATCTTCCCCACGACGCCTCCGCCGCCGCCGGTAAAGCTGAAGATCCCCCCGCCGCCGAAGATTCAGCCGCCCCGGCCGCTGGAGATGAAACTTGAGCCGCCCAAGATCAATATGCCGAGGGTGGAGCCGAAGCCCGATATCAAGCCAATCCAAATGGAAGCGAAGGTCGCGCTCCCGGTAGTAAAGTCAGCCAAGCCTTCAATCATTCTGGCTCCGCAGCCCAAGGCAGCCTTGATGGCGGCCGCAGCACCGGCGCAGACGCCGCAAATCAAGCCGTCGACGGCTCCGGTGCACCTGGGCGATACGTTCGGGGTAAAGCCGAATGCCAACGCCAGCAGACCGGCGACGGTAGCGTCTATCGGCAATCCCTATGGCGGAATGCAGGGGCCAGCTGTGGCTCCACGCGGGGTAGTGGGTTCGACGGGACTTGGAAACGGAACTCACTCCGGATCGAATGCGGGAGTGGTGGGCAGGGTGGCATCGGCTGGAATTCCGGGAGGCACCGGCACGGCGTCGACGGTAGGATACGGCGGCAAAGTGGCTTCGACGGGCATTCCTGGAATGGCTGCGGCAGTTTCGGCGGCACCTGCGCTCACCGCGACGCCGAAATCGACCAATCTTGAAGTGATCTCAAAGCCGGCAGTGCAGTACACAAGCGAAGCTCGGCAGTTACGCGTCCAAGGTGACGTGGTATTACGCGTGACCTTTACTGCGGCCGGGCAGGTGCAGGTGCAGGGAGTGGTGCATGGACTGGGTCACGGACTCGACGAGGAGGCCCGCCGGGTGGCACAGCAGATACGATTCCATCCCGCCACACGCAATGGGCAGGCAGTAGATCTGACCACCAATATTACGATTACCTTTCAATTGGCATAGCATAAGACTTAGTAGTCCTAAAACAACAGGCTGATTTTCAGCCGCGGGTTGCCGGAACGGTGCAAGCCGCCAAAGTTAAGGAAGATCACACTAGGAGCTTGACATGACGTTTCGGAAGATCCCCACAACCTTCCTGATCATTGCCCTGAGTGCGACCTGGGCGTACGCGAAGAAGCAGCCAAAGTACGAGCAGGCGCACCAACTCACCTCCGAGCAAGCAGCATTGGTACAGAAAGCCATCGGACGCGAGAAGGTACTGATCAAGAGCATTCAGCAGCACACGCCGCTGGTGGAGACCTATATTCAGGACACACGCCCCGACCTCAAGCTGTATCAGGTACCGGTGGCGGACCATTACATGTTGAGCCGAGTCGATTTTGGCAAGGGCTTCTTCGATAAGAGCTACGAACCGAGAGCAACGAAGCAGAAGGGCTTTTTCAAAGGTTCGATGGCGTCCATCATGAATCTGACTAAGGCTCTGGGTCTGGACACCAAGTTTACCTACAATCCCACCGGCTTTATGCAGATGATGTTCCTCGATCCATCCGGCTTCGATCAGCAGCATTACGTGTTCAGCTATGTGCGGCGAGAGTTTCTGGGTTCAGTCCGCACCTGGGTCTTCGATGTACACCCCAAGGTTGCGGGTATGGGTCGGTTTTATGGCCGCATCTGGATTGAAGACGAGGATGGAAATATCGTGCGCTTCAACGGCACGTTCACTCCACCCACCAATGAGGATTCGTCCAAGTACTACTTCCACTTCGACAGTTGGCGCATGAATGTGCAGCCGCAGATCTGGTTGCCGGTGGCGGTATATGTCGAAGAGACCCAACGCACGGAGGGTGACAAGGCAGTAGGTCTGAAGGCCCAAACGCACTTCTGGGGTTATTCGCTGAAGCTGCCAACGCGCGACAGCGAGAATGTCAGCGTGAAGGTTGACGATGCCGAGGACAAGAGCGACGATTCGCAGGATGTGAGCCCGCTGCAAGCCTCACGTGAGTGGGTGACTCAGGCAGAAAACAACGTCATCGACCGACTCGTGGAAGCCGGGCTGGTTGCGCCTCCGACGCCGGGCGGATACGAGAATACGGTTCTGGATCAGATTGTCGTGAACCTTGCCGTTCCGAACAACCTGGCATTCAGCAGTCCGATTCACTGCCGGGTGATGCTCACCGACACGATCGAAACGACGACGGTGGGGAACACCATCCTGATAAGCAAGGGTCTAATTGACGCCTTGCCAAACGAGGAATCGATTGCGTCTGTGATTGCGATGGAACTGGCGCATATCGCGCTTGGCCACCATATCGACACGCGCTACGCCTTCAACGACCGCCTGCTGTTTCCGGATGAGTCGACATTCCAGCGGATCGACATGTACCACACCGACCATGACAATGAGGATGCGGTGAAGCGGGGCATGGAATACCTGCAAGCCTCGATGTACAAGGACAAGATGCCCAGCGCAGGCCTCTTCTGGGTACAGTTGGCAGATCGCGGCAAGGTGCTGAAGGCGCTCAACACACCGAAGCTGGGCGATTCGCTCCTGCGCGCCGACGGCACTCCTTGGATGGCGCAGTTGGCCCACGGCGCGCCGAAACTGAACTGGGACGATCTGGCTCAAGTGGCGGCTTTGCCCCTGGGCAGCTGGCTCAAGACAGATCCCTGGGACGATCGAGTCCACATGTTGAATGCCAAGCGGTATGCGCCGATGAACCCTCGCGACAAGATGCCGCTGGAGGTGACGCCGGTGTATTTCAAGCTGCAACGCTACCAGGCGCCCTCGCTCAACCCGGCGACGACCGTACCACCCGATCAGCCGACGGGCAACCAGAATAGCGCTCCGGCCCCTACGGCAACGCCTGGACAGCCGGGGAATAATCAGGCTGCGCCTCCTCCTTCAGCGGCACAACCGGCCGCTGGGGACGCAACGGCGCAACAACAGCCCGTGACCCCTCAACAACGGTAGCCGGTTTTTCGGATCATGGCCGGGATGTGCTCACATCCCGGCCATGATCGTTTGCCAGATTTCCCCATTGATTTCCAAGAGGCATTTTGACCAGCAATGAGACTGGAAAACAAAACACCTATGAAACGATCTGCCTTTCTCCTAATCTGCGTTCTGATCGCCACAACGGCATCCGCATCTTCACAAGCGATTGAATCAGCCACTGCCCGACAGTTAACGATCACTGCGGGAGGCTTGTTTTCTGGATTCAATCCAGGAAGCGGCCTGATTGGTCCTGGCCTTCAGGCTAGCGGAGGTGGCAACTATCTTCTCGGGCTAGGAACATATGTCGACGTGCATTTCACTCACTGGATCCAGATTGAAGGAGAAGCCCGCTGGCTTCGCTTCAATCAGTATGCGGGCGAGCACGAGGATAATTACCTTATCGGGCCAAAGGTGCCCATCCACCAGTTTGGACGCGCAAACGTGTACGGCAAGGTGATGATTGGCCTGGGAAAGATGACGTTCCCGAACAACTACGGCTACGGCACCTTTACAGCTCTCGCATATGGCGGCGGTGTGGACTACAAGCTGACGCGGAAGCTTAGTCTGCGGGCGATTGATTTTGAATACCAGCAGTGGCCGGTGTGGTTGAACAACTCGGCACTGAACCCGTATGGATTCAGCGCAGGCGTGGGCTACAGAGTTTTCTAGTGGCTACGCCCGGCATCAGCGTCTAGAAGCGTTCGCGCGGTGTGGCGGCAAGCACAGCATCCAGACGGACGCACACAATACGAGCACGATTGTCTGCGCAACTCTTGAGTACGCGCCTTCCACAAGTCCTATTTGCAAGTTGCAAAGTGGAGGCTCAGGTGGAACAATCCTTGGTTAGTTACCCTCCTCAGACGGGATCCAGCAGATGCCGAGATTGAAGACAGCATTATGTTTGCTTGTCGCACTCATGACCGGAGCAGCATCACTCCACGCATCGGAGCGATTGAAGATCCAGGTTGTGCAGACACATACGGGCATCAAGATGGGCGTGGGTTCGCCGGCTGGTTCCGTCACTTCGATTTCCTCGGTTACCCACTGCACCGGGAGTTCCGGGACCTATTCAAGTGAGTACGGCTATTACTGCGCCAGCGCAGACTTTCCGTTTACACAGGAAAGTACGGACAAGACCGTGGGCTTTGAGTTTTTCTTCGACGTCAATGTGATCATGCCGGATGGAGCGCGGCTGATCCTTCATTGCTCGAACATCCGCGACAAACGCTGCGAAGGTATTCCTTCCTATCCCGAAAATGCATCCGTGACGTGCAAGAGCTTTGCGATGTCTGGATCTCGCTACAAGGATTGCGTGGCTACTGGCTCCGGCTCGGACGGGATCGGTATCTACGACGGCGAGACGCGGGGCGAGAAGGTAACGATCTTCGGGACCGATTGGAGCCGGGAGTACTTGAAGTACGGAACCTGGGAGGTTGAAAAGCGCGCTTCGAACGATCCGGGGGCTGCGACTCCTGAGCGTACCCCTGCAGAGGGAACTGGCATGGCGGCACACGACGAAGGGTCGATCGATCCTCAGGTGCTGGCCAAGGCGAAAGCAGGGGACGATGTGGCGCAGTACAAAGTCGGTTACGACTACTATCTTGGCCAAGGAGTCGCCCAAGATTACGCACAGGCAGCTATCTGGTGGCGAAAGGCCGCAGACCAGGGATACGCCCGCGCACAAAATAATCTCGGAGTGCTCTACACCACAGGCCAGGGTGTTCCGCAGAGCTATGGCGAGGCTTACTTCTGGCAGAATCTTGCGGCTGCCCTCGAAAGCGGTCCTTTGCAGGCCCAGTTCGCAAGGAATCGAGAGGATGCGGGCGCGAAGTTGCCGCTAATCGGACGCTTGAGAGAGCAGGAGCGAGCGGCACAATGGTTTGCCGAACACCCGGTGCAAGCAGGCCAGAATGGTCACCCATGAAGTGACCTCAAGCGTCCTCCGAGAAGCTTGCATTCAAATCGTCATCGCGAAGAGGCTTTGAGGTGTGCCGGAATCAGCGGGCACGATGAAACAAACTGCGACCACCGAAAAGCGACAACGACAGAGACTAAAATGGCCGCTCACATGAGCGGCCATTTTGATTGAAGCAACGTTGAAGGGCGTTATGCCGGGGAGGGTGAGCCCTCGGGGTAGCTGGGGCCGCCGCGGGTTTCGGGCTTGAGAACCTGCTGCACTCCGCCGCTTCCATCACTGGGCGAGGCCAGAATAGAGCGGACGGGCGGCAGTTCCCTGCCCTCAATCAGCATCTTCACCTCTTCGGCGTCGATGGTTTCGCGTTCCAGGAGGGCCGCTGCGATGCGATGCATCGGATCCTGATTGGCTTCGATGATGGCATGAGCCGACTGATAGGCCTCGTCGATAAGGCGACGCACTTCAAGGTCGATCTGGCGCGCCGTCTCCTCGCTGAAGTCACGGTGCTGTGCGATCTCCCGGCCCAGAAAGATCTGCTCTTCCTTCTTGCCGAAGGTGAGGGGACCGAGACGGCTCATGCCGTACTCGCAGACCATGCGGCGGGCGAGGTCGGTGGCGCTTTCGATATCGCTGCCGGCGCCGGTGGACATCTGGTTGAGGAAGACCTCCTCAGCCACGCGGCCACCATAGGCTGTCGCAAGGCGCGTTTCCAGGTATTCGCGCGTGTAGTTGTGGCGGTCGTCGGGCAGGTAAACCGTGACGCCGAGGGCCATTCCACGCGGAATGATGGTGACCTTGTGAATGGGGTCGGAGTGATCGCGCAGGTACGAGACGAGGGCGTGTCCGGCTTCGTGATAGGCGGTAACCCGCTTCTCTTCGTCGGTAAGGAGCATGGATTTGCGTTCGGCGCCCATGAGCACCTTGTCCTTAGCCAACTCGAAGTCGTACATCGTGACCTGTTTGCGGTTAAGGCGCGCGCCGTTGAGGGCAGCCTCATTGACCATATTCGCGAGGTCGGCTCCGCTGAAGCCGGGTGTGCCGCGGGCGAGGACATTGAGGTTGACATCGTCGGAAACAGGCACCTTCTTGATGTGCACGCGGAGGACTTCCTCGCGGCCACGTACATCCGGAAGGCCCACTACCACGCGGCGGTCGAAGCGGCCGGGGCGCAGCAGGGCGGGGTCGAGGACATCGGGACGGTTTGTGGCGGCAACGAGAATGACTCCGTCGTTGGATTCAAACCCATCCATCTCGACGAGCAATTGATTGAGCGTCTGTTCGCGCTCATCGTGTCCGCCGCCAAGGCCTGCGCCGCGATGGCGGCCGACGGCATCGATTTCATCGATGAAGATGATGCACGGAGCGTTCTTCTTGCCCTGCTCGAACA
>VFSW01001675.1_pt1 | contig 33753 bp, 47 predicted proteins | sample 5358111 | NCBI WGS metagenome assembly VFSW01 (sample SAMN11554181, study PRJNA540505) | mine drainage metagenome | isolation source: sediment from site ElyBrook_90M | place: USA: Ely Copper Mine, Vershire, VT | collected 2017
CCCTGCTCCAGCGGATACATCGCGCCGTAGATCATTTGGTCTTGTTGCCACACGTTGACCTTCTCGATCTGACGGCGTGCTGAGCGCTTGATCTCGGCCATGGTGATCGTGCTCTCATCGGCGTGCTGGATGATGTAGTCACGCAGCCAGGTATCGAAGTTAGACGAGCCGCTCAGCTCGGCCAGTGCATATCGATAGGCCGGAACAACATAAGACTGAACCAACTGAATTACCCGCTGGGTCAGTTCTGCACTGACTGCCATGCTAAAGGGCGATTCGATCAAGTGGAACATGAGAATCAAACGGCCTGTTAAGCCTTCCAACTTACCAAAGGCTGTCATGAACGTATCGTCAGACTGAAGTAAGCGCTCATCATTTCGCTTGCTGTCGTACCAGTCTTGGAATTCCTGGTACACAACTTTGGCCTCGGGACTAAGCTGGTAAGTTGTGGCAGGCAGGGCGAACACGATACGCAAGGTCTGCTCCCACTGATCCTTGTTTAGCAGATAGTCGGGGATCTCGATGGGCTTTTTGGTTAAGTCACCGTTTAGGATGCAAGGCACAAAGCGCTGAACCAAACCGTCAGCGCTCAGGTTGTGCAGGTTCTCACGGAACACACGGGGCTGAATGTTGCCGTAAATCGACACAGCTAGGTTCTCAGCATAGATCGATCCACTGCCTACGCGATCCATCTCGTAGCTCGATGACTCATAAGCCTTGACCCATGCAGATCGATCCTCACCACTAGCCTTGTCTGTCAGCTTCCGAACCCAGCTGTTCATCTCGTCTAAAGCACAGAGCAACCCACGGGGTCTGTCTGCTGCCAAGCGCACCAGCTTCTGACTGGTCACGTCATCCACGGTGATGCGCAGGGGCACGGGCTGGGGCGGTAGCTCATGCACCGATGGCGCTTGGCTGGTGTCGAGCAAGGCATCGGGTGAAGCTGAGAAGTCAAGGAAAGCCTTCTTGCTTGACGCATACATGGCTTCCTGACCTTCCCAGTCGAGCAGCTCCTTCTTGAACCGTGGCCGGTCTTCCATCTCAAGGTGCTTCAGGGGAGCCAGCATGGGGGCCGAGCCTGGTGTCTTCTTGTCCGCCGGTGCGCCGATGGTCATCAGCCACAGCACTGGGGGAACCTTGAAGTCTTTGATTAGCTCAAGCCGTGTGCGTGCATCAACGACACCACACACTGCGGCTAAGCCTGCAAACAAGGGAACAAGAGGGTCACAACCAACAGTCTGGCCGATCTCGTTTGCACGTCTAGCAATGACGGCTGGCCACAAGGAAACATCCATCATCGGTGGCCGGGGCCGTAGGTCAACGATGACTGACTTTGGGTCAGCGGGTGACTCCACTTGTGCGAACATCGTGGAAATGTCAGGCATAGGGCGCACCCATCCGTGTTGTTTGGCTATGTGAAACAGCGATCCTAACTTGACCGCAGTCGCTTTGTCATTGCGAAAGCTCATCCATTGGTGAACAATTTGACCCTCGCCAGGGTACTTGGCCGATGGCATTGACCAGTCGTTCCAAAGCGTAAGCGCCTGCTCAAGCTGGTCTGTCTGCTCACCTGCCCACTTAAGCGCCATGCCCACGGTGACCCACTCCTCACGAGAGCAGTCGGGGTTGATGGCTTCAAGCGCTGTGCGGATATCTTCCCATGAGGCATCGATCGACTCGCCCGTACCAATCGTGCGCTCTTTGTCCTGCGCCAGCAGACCTTGCCACAGATCGAGCAAGGGTTGCGGTAGCACGGGCAAGCGCGTCCAATGACCCTTACCTGCCCAGCGGTAGGGCTGCATCGTCTCGGGGTGAATGGATGGGGGCAGGACATCCTGCACCGTGAGGTTGTTGGCCGTGGCGCAGCGCAGCTCGTATGCTGTGACGCCGTTGATCAGGATCTTTTTGGACGGCAGAGTCAGCCCAAAGGGCATCGTGAACAAAAGTTTGCCGTGACCAGCCCTGCCCGAGTCCACGATGACAGCATCGTTTGCATCATACAACGCCTGGAGATCGATGCCGTGTTGCTTGAGCGCCACGGTGGTGCTGTCCCACTCATCGATGTCGAGTGCCATCGTGCCAGAGTAAGCGTGTGCCAGACCAATCCCAAAGCCTTGGGGCAGGTCACCCTGTGCCTTTAGAGCATTGGGTTTGAGGTTCCAGCCAGGGGTGCGGGGGCCTTTTGTGCCAGCAGGGATGGGCACAAGTGACCAGCCGTGACGGATGTACGCATCAACAGATGCAGGATGTTGTTGTACTTGTGGTGCTGTGCTCATATAATCGTTTCTGACAATGCAGTTGTCACTTGCTTCATGGTTTACCTCTCCTCTTTAGCCCCTGTCTAACCACAGGGGCTTTTTCTTTGCTAAAAATATTTTTACAAACTGTTGTACAATCGTACCACACTGTGCTACACTTTGTGCAACCGTTCAGGAAATAATTTATGGCAACCAAACCACTCACCAAGTTTTTGACCGTTAGGCTCACGCCTAATGATCACAAAGCATTTCACCGAAAGGCAGATAGGTACGGTAAACCGTCCGATGTCCTCCGTGAGATAGTGCAAGCGTTCAATTCTGATCGCCTTGTAATTCAACCCCCTGTAATCGAAAAGGAATCGTTATATGTCATTGGAAAATAAAATTGAAGCGCTGACCGCCGCTGTTCTTGCGTTGACTGCCAAACTCGAGTCGAGCAATGTAGCACCAGCCGCACCCGTTGCGCCAGCTCCCGCACCTGTGGTACAAGCTGCCCCTGTTGTGGAGTCTCCACGAGTGGCTACACCCGTTGTGGAGTCTGCACCCGTAGTTGCCGCTCCACAAATGCCAGCACCCCCAGCATTCGTAGCCCCTGCGCCAGCTCCTGCGCCTGTGGTTGGCGGTGCACCGTTCTCCGATGGCAAAGGCCTGATCGACTATGTCATGAGTGCATATAAGGCACTGGGCGCAGCCAAGGGTTCTCAAATTCAAAACGTGTTGGTGAGCCTGGGTTACCAGAACATCAACGATGTCAAGCCTGAGCACTACGGTGCATTGTTTGCTGGTGTTGAGGCACTTAAGTGAAGTACCGCAAGAAACCCGTGGTTATTGAGGCCACGCAATGGTTCAAGATGGGCGACCATCCAGCCGTTCGTAATAGTGTGACCGGGTATGGAGCAATTGACACACTTGAAGGCGTTCACACAGTAACACCCGGCGACTGGATCATTACTGGCGTGAAGGGCGAGCACTACCCGTGCAAGCCTGACATCTTTGAGATGACCTATGAGGTGGTGGAATGAGCGCACACGCCCAGTTGTCCCCCTCGAAGCGCAACCGCTGGGCCTTGTGCCCTGGTAGCATTCGAGAGGAGGCCAAATACCCTGAGCAGGATAGTGGCCCCGCTGCCGTTGACGGTACGCACAGCCACACACTACTTGAAGTTTGTGTCAGAGCAGATCTGAGCAACCCCATGATCATGGTTGGCGCGAAATTAAATGACCATGAAGGTACGTTTGTTGTTGACAAAGATCGTGCGGAACGTGTCAAGGTGGCCATTGACTACATCGCCGCACGGGTAGCAGAAGAGCGCACGCCCTTCTTTATCCCTAAGGTGTTGAGCGAAACTCGTGTTGACCCTGCGCACCTGCTTGGCCGTGGCGACTTGTCCGGCACGGTTGACGTGCAGATCGAGTGCTACGACACACTTGAGCTGATCGACTACAAAGATGGTATGGGTGTCGTTAGCGCTGAAGGTAACTTGCAGCTTGAACAGTACGCTTACGGTGTGCTGGCAGGCTACAAGCTGCCCGTTAACGGCAACTATCCCTTCAAAGATGTGCGCATGACGATCATCCAGCCTAAGTTGGCCCTGCGCGGTATGCAGCCCATCACTTCGTACACTGTGCCAGTGTCCTATTTACTTGCAAACATGGGTACAATCATCACGCAAGCTGCCGCAACTGACAAACCAGATGCACCGCTTGTACCGGGTGAAAGTCAATGTAAATTTTGCCGCGCTAAGGGATCATGCTCCGCGCTGGCAAGTAACGTAATGAAGGAGGTAGGAATCATGTTCCAGCCAGTAGTAACGCAAACACTCGATGTCGCGCAGCAAAGCGCTGACAAAGATCCATCCACGATGGACGATGCCCAGATCCGTCAGATCATGGAAGCCGCTCCCCTAATGCGCCAGCTCCTTGAAGGTGTGGAGAAGGAAGCCCTGCGCCGCTTGGAAGCTGGTCAAACCATTGCCGGCCTTAAGCTAGTCAATGGCCGTGGCTCCCGTGCCTGGGCACTACCCGAAGAAGAGATGGCCGACAAGCTCGTGAAGATGGGCATCCCCAAAAGCGCGATCTATGAAACCAAACTCGTCACCCCCGCCAAGGCTGAGAAGCTGACGTGGGACAAGAAAGACGGCACAAAGGTTCAGCTAACCGACCGACAACTCAAGCGCATGGAGCAAGAGTACGTGGTCAAGATGGCTGGCAAACTAAGTGTCGTTCCCGAATCTGATAGCCGTCAGGCTGTCGTAACGAATGCTGCGCCGCTGTTTAGCGCAGTTGAAACCCCCGCTGAGCTTCCCGCTTGGCTTTTGTAAATCAATGGAGTAATTGTTATGTCCGAAGTTATCTTTTTATCGAATGTTCGTTTGTCTTTCCCTCACCTTGCTGAACCCCAGCGCCAGGTCAATGAAGCCACTGGTAAGGAGCGCATCTCCTACAACTGTGAGTTCCTGATGCCTCAAGATCACGCAGGCTTCCAGCAGTTCATGGCCCGCTACGGCGCTATGGCACTGGAGAAGTGGAAAGAGCACGCCCAGACTGTCATGGGCATGATCCAGCAAGATCGCAAGCTGCGTTGCTTTGGCATGGGTAGCGAGAAGGTCAACAAAAAGACTTTCCAGCCCTATGACGGCTACGCTGGTAACGTGTTCATCACTGCTGGCCGTGACTCTGCACCGCAGATGATCCAAGCCGATGGCTCACCTGTTGATCCTGCCAACACCATGGCGTTTCAACAGTTGGCACGCAAACTGTACGGTGGCTGCCGAGTCAACGCCGCCGTCAAACCCTGGTTGCAAGAGAACAAGCATGGCCGTGGCATCCGCTGCGACTTGATCGCTGTTCAATTTGCTGGTGACGATACTGCATTCGGTGAAGGAGCCGTTGATGCGTCTAACTTATTTGGCGCGGTTACGACTGCTCCGGCTGGAATGTTTGGCTCTGCGCCTCAAAGTGCGCCTGCGATGCCTGGTGCGCCGTTTGCGCAACCAGGTGTAACTGGGTTTGCGCCATATCAGCAGACACCTAATGCACCTGCTGGCCTACCTGCTGGCCTACCTTCGTTTCTAGGCGGTCAATAAGAATCGGGGCCACTGCCTCTGGGAGTTCCCGGGGGACCGGACAGTGGCCCCACCCAACTTGGTAAATGTAATGAGTAATGATTATGTGTATGACATCGAAACCTTCCCCAACGTCTTCACGCTGGCGGTGGAGCATACAGATGCGCCGCTATGCTGGTCTTTTGAGATCAGCGACCAACGTAACGATTCCAAAGAGATCATTGAGTTTCTCCAGTATCTCAAGGATACGAACGCACGCATGGTCGGGTACAACAACCTGGGGTTCGACTACCCCGTCCTGCATACGCTGATCCGCATGGGCAAATCTGATGCCCGAACCCTATACGACAAGGCCATGGCCATCATCAACTCGCAAGATGACGATGAAGGTGGCAAGTGGATGCACCAGGTCAACCCGACTGATCGGTTTGTTGACCAGCTCGATCTGTTCAAGATCCATCACTTCGACAACAAGGCACGGGCTACTAGCCTCAAGATGCTTGAGTTCAATATGCGCTCAGACACCATCGAGGATCTGCCGTTCCCCGTGGGCACGAACCTGGGCGCTGACCAGATCGTGATCCTCAAGAAGTACAACGCCAAGGACGTCCGGGAAACCAAAGCGTTCTATCATAAGTCGCTAGACATGATCCGGTTTCGTGAGGAGCTGACGGCCAAGTACAACCGTGACTTCATGAACCACAATGACACCAAGATTGGCAAAGACTACTTTGTCATGAAGCTGGAAGAGGCCGGTGTCGCCTGCTATGACTTCAGCTCCAAGGGACGCACACCCCGCCAGACCCCACGCCCATCGATTGCGCTCAAGGACGCCATCCTGCCGTGGATCCAGTTTGAATCACCCGAGTTTAACCGTGTGCTCAACTGGCTAAAAGAGCAGACAATCACGGAAACGAAGGGGGTGTTTAATGATCTCATCGCTCGCGTTCATGGCTTCGATTTTGTGTTTGGCCTTGGCGGCATTCATGGATCCATTGAGTCGGAAGTGGTCGAATCGGATGCTGATCACGTCATTGTTGATCTGGACGTTACCTCCTATTATCCAAATCTTGCTATCACTAACGGATTTCATCCTGCCCATCTTGGCAAGGAGTTCGTAAGTATTTACAAGCACCTGTTTGAGCAGCGCAAAACTTATCCCAAAAAGTCAGCCGAGTCAGCGATGCTGAAGCTGGCGCTCAACGGTGTGTACGGCGACAGCAACAGCCGCTTCAGCGTCTTCTACGACCCACTGTTCACCATGTCCATTACGCTTAACGGTCAGCTCTTGCTGTGCCTGCTGGCTGAAGGGCTGATGCACATCGAGGGGCTTCGCCTGATCCAGGTGAACACGGACGGCCTGACAGTGCGTGTGCCCAGGCAGAACAAGTGGCTGGTGGATTTGGCCCGTGCAGCTTGGCAGCTTCGCACTGGCTTGAACCTTGAGGAAGCCATCTACAAGACCATGATGATCCGTGACGTGAACAACTACATCGCTCAGTACGAGGATGGGAACGTCAAGCGCAAGGGTGCGTATGAGTGGAATGCGCTATGGCATCAAAACGCCGGCGGCCTGGTGATCCCCAAGGTGGCCGAAAAGGTTTTGACAGAAAACGCACCGATCCGCGAGACGCTGCAAAACTGGCCAGACATCATGGACTTCATGCTTCGCACCAAAGTGCCACGGTCTAGCCATCTAGCCATTGAGCGTGATGGCGTGACATCACAACTGCAAAACATCACACGCTATTACATTGCTGAGGGTGGTGGACGACTGTTCAAGTGGATGCCTCCGCTTGCCAAGAATCCTGGCCAGTGGCGAAAGATTGGCGTTGAAGCTGGCTGGGGTGTCCAGCCTTGCAACGACATCAAAGATGCTGGCAAGTTGCCAGTGGATTTTGACTATTACATTCGAGAGGTAGAAAAATTATGTTTGGGACTAGCTTAACTGGAACAATTATTCCCGTATCTGAAGAAACGATTAAAGAGGTAAACAAGTTTATGAGCGCATTAGAGAAGCAAGTGGGCGGCAACCATTACAAAGACCTACCCATTCAACCCATCGAGTACATCCATGCAAACGCCATGGGATACATGGAAGGCAACGTGGTCAAGTACATCAGCCGCTGGCGCAAGAAGAACGGCATGGCTGACTTGGAAAAGGCCAAACACTACATCGAACTGCTAATCGATTTGGAAAAACGCAAAGCAGACAAGGAGTGCACCGGTGCTTGAAAAAGACATCGAGGCCAAAGTCTGTGAATACGCCCGTGCCAAAGGTGTGCTTGCGTACAAATTCACCAGCCCCGCACGGGCTGCTGTGCCTGACCGTATGTTCATCGCACCAGATGGCCGTGTGTGGTTTTGTGAATTCAAACGAAAAGGTCAGAAGCCAACTCCTGCTCAGGAGCGGGAACACGCCAAACTCCGCGCCCAAAAAGTAAATGTATTTGTAATTGATAACGTAATCGAGGGTAAGACAATGATTGATGTAATGGTGATGGGATGCGAGTAATTTCATGGTTTTCTTGTGGGGCCGCCAGTGCGGTTGCCACAATCCTTGCCGCAGTTAAATACGGTGAGATTGAGGCCGTCTATTGTCGAGTAGTGGAAGAACATGAAGACAACCTACGATTCCTTGATGACTTCACTCGTGTGACTGGCATACCTGTCAAAGTCATCATGGATGAACCAAGTCAGGGTTCTATTTACAACATTTTTGTAAAGCGTGGATTCTTGAAAAATCAATACGGTGCTCCGTGCACCATGATTCTTAAAAAGGACATGCGTAAGTCATACCAGCGTCCAGACGATATTCAAATTCTTGGGTACACCGTTGAGGAGCAAGACCGCGCAGATCGCTTTATTGACGGCAACAATGATGTAAACGAAGACTTTATTTTGATTGACAACAAGGTCACTAAGCAAGACTGCTATGACCATTTACGCCGATTAGGTCTTCAGTTACCAGCAATGTATCAGTTGGGATATTCCAACAACAACTGCATTGGTTGCGTCAAGGGGGGGGATGGGTTATTGGAACAAGATTCGCAAGGACTTTCCAGATCGATTCGACAAGATGGCAAAAATGGAACGGTTTATTGGTCACGCAATCAACAAAGACAAAAATGGTGCAGTGTATTTAGACGAACTCGACCCAAAGCGGGGGCGACTGAAAGAAGATATGCCAGGCGATTGTGGTTTTACGTGTGAGGTCAAAGATGTTAACTCCTGAATTACTGCACGGCTACCAACAAAAAGCTGTCAACTTCCAGTGCACCCGCCCCAACTCGATGTTGTGGCTGGACATGGGACTAGGCAAAACCGTGATCACGCTAACCAGCTTGGCCCACTTGATCCGCACCCAGTTCCTGCGGGGCGTGATCATTGTGGCCCCGATCCGGGTTATCCGGTTGGTCTGGCGGCAAGAAGCTGTGAAGTGGGAACACACCAAGCACCTGCGGTTTAGCATGGTCACAGGCACAAAGGATCAGCGCACCCGCGCTCTGTTGCGCCCGGCTGACGTGTACCTGATTAACTACGAGAACCTGGGCTGGCTGTCGGAGACGATCCAGACTTACTTTGTCAAGAAAGACAAGCCGCTGCCGTTCAACGGGATTATCTGGGACGAGATCAGCAAGATGAAGAACAGCTCGACCAACCGGGTCAAAGCGTTTCGCAAGATTGCTGACAAATTCGACTGGTCAACGGGTCTCACCGGCACACCGGCCTCCAACGGCTACAAAGACCTGCATGGTCAATTCCTAGTGGTGGACAAGGGTGAGCGCCTCGGCACGTCCAAGACGGCGTTCCGCACTAGGTTCTACCGCAAGGTCGGGCCGTACAAAGAAGTGGCCTACGAGGACACCGAAGACACAATTAAAAAGCTCATCGGCGACATCACGCTTGAGATGAGCGCTGAGGACTACAACCCGCTGCCCGACCTCATGGTCAACGACATTGAGATCGAGATGCCTGATGACCTGCGGGCCAAGTACGACAAGATGGAAAAAGAATTCTTCTTGGTGCTGGACAGCGGCAAAGAGATCGAGGCGTTCAACCAGGCATCGCTAACCAACAAGTGCCTCCAGTTCTCCAACGGGGCCATGTACCCGATCGCCGGGATGCCTTTGTGGGAACCGGTACATGACCTCAAACTCGAAGCGCTTGAAGAGATCATTGACGAAGCCCAAGGCTCACCAATCTTGTGCTCCTACGCCTACCGCTCGGACGCTGCACGGATCATGGAGAAGTTCAAGCACCTTGACCCGATCAACCTGACCGAATGTAAGTCTGAGGCATCGCTTAACAACGCCATGCACCGCTGGAAGACGGGTGACTGCGCCCTGATGATCGGCCACCCAGCATCGATGGGTCACGGGATTGACGGCTTACAGAAGAATGGCCACATCCTCGTGTGGTACGGCCTTAACTGGTCACTGGATCTGTACGAGCAGTTTAACGCCCGTGTGCGCCGTCAGGGCCAAGGTGCGCCGGTAATCTGCCACCGGATCATGTGCCAAGACACACTGGATCAGGCGCAAGCACTGGCCCTTGACGACAAGGCTACCACGCAGGCAGGCCTTAGAAACGCAATCAAAGAATACCGTAAATCAAAAGGTCAGTAAACTGTGATACACTGTGTCACACCACAACTAAGGAGTAATTGTAATGTTTGGTGAATTCGTAAACTATTTCAAATCTGTATTCGATGTGCCAACGGCTGAGATGCTGGCGCTCAAGGAGCTTGAGGAATCTAAGCGCAAGCTGCTGGAAGCCCAGACTGCCAAGGAATACGCAGAGTCAATGTGCAAGTACCGTGAGGCGCAGATTAAACGCCTGACAACATACCTGCACAATTCAACAGCAGACGACAAATGAGAAAGCGCAGTAAGTACAGGCCAAAGCCGGTGCTTGTAAATCCACTTGGCTACGTGCTGGAAAGCATGAAGCCAGTGGCTTACCATGATCAGTATTTGGTTGAGCTGAAGATCAAAAATAACCAAGCCCTGATTGCGCTGTTGCAGGGCAAAGCTGTTCATGATGACATGGACATACTGATCGCCATGAGCAACGTCACTGAAGCGCTTTGCCAGTTAGGCTTTGGTGAAGAGCACAAAAGTATTACAGTTGATGGCCGAGAAGCCATTATCGGGATTGCTCACCGATTCACCAGCCTCAAACGATTCACGCCCACTGGCCTTGAGATCCAAGCGCTTAACTTGCTGATGGAGCTACACGATGCCCAGATGGATGTGATCACCATCAAGGACATGGAGCGGGCGCTTGACTACATCAGAAACAAGGTGCGTCAGCACGATGTGACAAGGCTACCCCGCATAGTTCATGCGTAGACGCGAGTGCCAGCCTTGTCAATGATCAATGCTTGTTTGCGGGGTGATCCACCAGCTTGGTTGGGGACGCTGATATGTGTCCACCGATCAAACTCACGGATCACTTGGTCAAACCCAAGGTCTGAGGCAATGACAGCCTTGACCACTTGGTCGGGAGTCATAGAGGGTACACGAATGTCAGCAGCGCAGCCGATGCGATGCTGAGAAGTATCTTTACTGCCCACAGCATCATTGACAGCTTTTGATCGGAAAGCTGAATTGACCATGATGGGTTTGCCGCCAAGTACGACTTTGAGGTCTTCAAGAAATTCGGCAAGGCGTTTAAGGTTTTCAAGTTCTGCATCGTTAGGTGTGTTGTCCAACTCACGGTGATCTGTGTGAGTCAGTTCTTCTAAAGTAAAGTGTTCGGTCAAGTTCATTTTTTAACCCTGTCTGCAATCTTTTCCATGGTACGACCACCGAAGTAGAAGGACATGACAAGCATACCCCACTGACCCAGTAATTCTACGTATGCGCCACGGGTTTCGTATTCAAAGATTGATGCGATGGCAAAGCCAGAATAGGCTACCAACAAGAACACCAAGGTCAAGGGACGAATGTTCTTGCTCATCCATGAGTCGCTGGCCATGTCAGCCTTGACACGCTCAGTCAGATTGTTTTGCTCTGTCTCGTACAGTTTGGTTTCATTGGCCATCTTGGCCAGCTCACCATCCTGCGCCATCTTTTGCAGCTCAAGTTGTGCCTTGGCTTTGGCCTCGGGATCAGGAATTAGTTTGTCGATGAGCTTGCCGCCCACGTTTAGGAGTGCATCTAGTCCAATCATTTCTTTTCTTCCTCGGTTTGGTTTAGTTTGATGCCTGACAAGAATCCGATCATGCCGCCGATCAGGGTGCTGAAGGCAGGGCTGATCATTTTAAAGATCTCACCGTTGTCCACTTCCTTGGCCCACAGCCCGAGCAGGAACGCCACGACCATGGCTAGGACAGAAAAGCAAAGAGTCACGCTAATCATAAACGTCACCCAGAAAGTAAGTTTTTCTCTCATGTTGCCTTCCATGTCACCCCCTACACTAGCTGATCTATTTGCCTGCGCTCGTTCTCAACTGAAATGTTGAGCGTTATCTGGCGCATCCGGTACTGGTATATCTCGTACTCATACTGGTGAAACTTCTCGACTTGCTTTTTAATCTGCACATTGAGCGCCCGTTCAGCGTCTAATCGTTCGACTCGCTTGGCAAACAAATCCGAAGACGTTGGCCAGATTGACGGAAAAACGACAGGGTAATACTTGTCAAAACTGATCACTTCTTTTCCCTCTCAACTGCTAAGGCGTAGTAATACAGTATTTTCTGCCGTAGTTCGCCGCTATCCGCAACACCTGCCCATAAGGCCAAATTATTCCAAATGCTTACCAACTGCTCGCTATTGCATCTCTCACCGTTTGTGGTCAACCATTGCGACAAACGCTGGTGGCGCTCACTTGGGTTTCCGATCCAACTTAGACCATAGAAGTCTGAGACGATGCACGCCTCGTTGGCCGTAGCCCTTGATAGCAGCAACAGCAGTGTGAAAAATAGCCAGCGCATTCATTTATCAACCTTACCATCAAGCCTGTCGAAGATCTTACCGAGCATATCTTTGACATCACGCAGGTCTGCGCGGTAATCGTCACGGGTAACGTAGTTCAAAGGCATACTGCGCACATCACCATCGAGGCGATCGATGGCTTGATAGATGCGGTTGAGTGTCCAGCCGCCGAAGAAGCCAGCAATGGCCACGGAAATGTTGAATAAAACTTGGTAATCCATTACTGCACCAATGCGTTTTGATTTTCAGATTGAGGAGCCAGCATATTGATTGTCGCAGGAGTGCGAAGAACCTGAGATGCAGCTTTACCAGTCTTCTTAAAAGGTTCTGCCATCTTCTCACCCTTGGCTTGACGAGCAAGCGCCTTTTCAATCGCCGCAGCCGCAGCCGAAGGATCAAGCATCTCAGCAGCCAACTCGATGGCCAACTTCTGATCCAGCTTACCCTGCAAACGGCGCAAGATGTCATTGGCCACGGTGGTCACGTTGTTGATGAAGTTGGGAGCACGCACGTTACCCAGTGTCTCAGTGCCCATCAGGTTCACATTAGGGCCAGCGCCACGGGCGGCAGATGCTTGGGACTCGGCCAGCTTAGCACGGGCCAAATCGTCACGCACAGATTCAAGCACTTTGATCTGGTCTGGAGTCATGACTTGACTCAACTCGTCAAACCGGGATTGACCAGTTGCACGCTTGATTGTGCCGGGAGCCTGGTCAAGAGCGCCAGCATATCCAGCAGCACGCAAACGAGCTGTCTCTTCACCCAGGGCAGGGGTCAACTTGCCCTCAAGAAATTGACCAACTTGCATTTGGTTGATTGGCTTGCTTTGAGCGGCAAAAGTTTCTCGTGCTGTTTTGTAAGCAGGGGCTTTGTCTTCAACCCAGTTCAAAAACTTGCCACGAGTTGAATTGATTGCGCCCACCTCGTTTGCACCGATACCAAACCGTTCAGGGTTTTTAATCAAGTCATCAAACGCCATCTTCATCATGTGAAGACTGCTACCAGGATACTTAGCCACTTCTCCGGGGATTGTGGTTACACCCATGGGTTTACCTTCAGCATCCAAGATGGACGATGCGATAGTCTGGGCTGGACGGTTTTGACCCACTTGGAAAGGAATGCCTTTCTCAGCGGCCAATTCGCTTGCACGCGCAATCACTTTGTCCATCGATGGGCGGTCTAACAAACCAGTAAATGTTTTGTCAGCAGGAACCAGCGCTTCATCGGAAAGGCCGTATAGCTCTTTGGCTGTAGCGCTGCGAACGGCTTCAGCCGCTTTAAGCTCAGCGGGTGTTTTACCCACTTGCTGCACTGCGGCCAACTGTGCCGCTTTTTGCGCTTGCTCACGCTCAAAGAACGGTGTTGGTGTAGTACGAGAAGCAGACTCACCCATCGCAGAGAACCGGGTAGCTCCCACGGGAGCGGCGGCTTGTGCGGCGGTAGGCATACTGCCTAGCACGATCTCGGTCTGATTGCGAAGTGCGTTGACGATCTCTGGGCCACGGCCTTCAACAGCGGTCAGATACGCTGTGGACTTAGGATCAAGGGCATTGAAAACAGCACCAGCGGCTTTGCCGGCCATCTTAAACGGGGCTTCGATCACCGGCGCGATTGGGCGCATTGGGTTGATCATGTTCCCGGCTCTTGACATTGCAGCGCCAGTCTGAGTAGCGCCCAGCTTACCGGCTGCCGCGCCACCACCTGTCAACAATGTAGACAGGTCAGCAGCAGTACCCACAGGATCTTCGGCAAACGTGCGCTTGATTGCATCGTAGCTGCCGTACCGATCTTTGTACATACCACCGACAGCAGACGCCACTTCGCTTGCACGTTGGGCTGCGGCAGGGTCAGAATCAAACTTGTCGATAAAGCCAGACACGCTTTTAGGCAACGAGTTGCGCAAAGCACCTGCGCCCAAATCGAGAAGACCTGTCAAGGTTTGCAAAGGGCTTGTGACAGCCTGCACCACACCACCAACAAACTGACCAGCGCTGGTGGGTAAGTTTTTACCAGCTTCCAGTGGCACTTCGCTTAACGAATAGCTACGGCGAGTAGCTGGGATCTCACTAGGTGCTGAAGTAGCTGCATACTGGGCAAACGGATTTGCCGCAGCCTCTTGCTTAGGTGCGTATTGAGCAAACGGATTGTCAGCCATTTATTTTCCCCCGCCAAGAATTCGATTTGCCGATCCTGCACCAAAAATTGCATCAAACTGCTCAGGGCTACCTTGTCCCGCTTTCAAAGCATTGATTGCATCCGTGGGAATTTTCATCACGGATGCAGTTTTGCGAGATGGCACAACAACGGGTTCAGTGCCAATACCTGTACCTTCAAGAGCCGATTTAGGAATCTGCTTAACCCGGGTGTTCCAAGTTTCTGCACTCTTCTCGGCAGCCTTACGAGACAAGCTGGCCAATCGAGCCAGTGATCCTGCGTCATATGTAATTTGACCAGCTTTAGCTTTTTCCAAGAAATCGCGGTCAGCATTCGTAAAGCCTTGACCTGCGCCAAGGTTTGACGATTTGATTGCACCCATTGTGGTTTCAGCCAAAGATGAAATCAAAACTTCAGTATTGCGAATCTTTTCAACATCAGTGCCACCAGCCAGGTTAAGCGCTTTAGCAATTTGCAAACGGGCGTTTGCGCCTGTGCCGGTAATGACATTACCTGTTGCAAGCAAATCGGTAATACGATCAGCATTCGCCGCAGCGGCTGGTGCATTTTCAGCAGCGCTCAATTTGGCGGCGTCAGCGTCAGCAATCAAACCACCGAAACGTTCACCGTACTTCTTCTCAGTGCTGACGTTAACCGGTACGTTAACTGTAGTACGAGGTGCGTGCAAAGTTTTAAAATCAGCAAACGAACCTTGATAACCATTTTTCTTGGCGTATTCAAACTCTTGCACAGCCGTAGGTGGCAACTTATCCTTGACACGCTGCTCGAGCGATTTGGCAAGGTCATGCTCACCAATCGCATGAAGCTGATCAATCTTGCGATAAGTGTTTTCAATGTCGTTTGCCACTGGTGCGCCGGCTGCCGCAGGAGCCAAAGCGTTACGGGGCATAACTGGTGTATATGCGCCAGATGGTTTAACGGCTAAGGCGTTAGCTGGCGCGGATGGCTCCATACCGTACATACCACTACCCAATGCGTTTTGAACAGGTGCTGGTTGACGCACAACAGAAGGTACTGGCGCGGCAGCAGCTGCTTCAGCGGGAGCAGGCGCACCGGTAGGCATTTCAGTAAGAGAGCCGCCGCCAAGAATTTTAGCTACACGATCTTGACGTTCCATGGCCTGCAAGGCTTTAGCGCCAATGTCCATAAAATGTGGAATACCGGAATTCAACATTTCTTCGTAATTTTTACGCATATCGCCAGACTTACCGTTGGCGACAAATAGTTGTTGCATTCTGGCTAGCGCGTCACGCTCACGTTTAGCTTGCTCAATTTGCATTTGCAAAGACTCTTGCTGCATTGCGCCGGTCTTTAACTGCTGTTGCGCCATTTGATTGCGCACTACTTCGTCTTGACCACGCTGTACACTGCCTGCGATTTCGCTAGGCAGGTTAGTATTTAAAAGACCAAAATTTAACGCCATGATCAATCCTTATGTCCAATATCCTGGGTCTGCGTATTCGCCTACCGCCAAAGGATTACCCGCAGAACCGCTGGAAGTATTGCCACCATACAAGCTGCTAAAACTGACAGGGTTTCTACCGTAAGCAGAGCCAATACCTGACAAAGCAGATCCGTAAGCACTAGCGCCCGCCATGCGAGCGTTGCCTACATTAGCGCCTTGATTCATTAGCGCATTGCCAACATTTGTCCCATAATTTTGACCAGCTTGACCGACTAAATTGGTAGCCGTCTGACCAATACCAGACAATGCCGCTTGGCGGTTGTACAACTGGTTTTCACTGGCCACGCCGGTGTTGTATGACGTTAACGCTCGATTGAAAGCGTTACCAAATTCTTGTGAGCCCATTTCTTGACCATAGCGTTGCGCTGCTTTTAAAGCGCCGCCAGAAATTAAACCACCACGGGCGGCAGCTTGGCGGTCAAGCGCTTTCTGACCTTCCGACAAACGGAACGCATAGCCTGGGTCGGCTTGATAATCGCCTGCGCCAAACTTAAACGCACCAGGCACATTACCCGCCGTGCGTTGCATCTCGGCCAATGCGTTATAGCCAGCCTGACGATACGGCGCTTGGTCTTCACGCGTCTGTTGGTACATTTCACGCTGGAGTTGCGTGGCTTGATCGGTAGCAGCTTGTGTTGCAGCCGCCGCGTCTTTAGCGGCACTCGCTTGTTTGTTAGCGCCAAATAAGCTAACCGCAGCGGGGATAATAAACGACCATGGCATAATTTACTCCTGAAGGCACTGGGCCAGTTCACGGGCTTGCGTGTCATCGCCCGCCACTATCAATACTTCATCAATTTCGTCTGTATCGGTGCAATCGGTGGCGTGAATACAATACCACACAACATCAGTGAGCGATTTTACGCCATGATGTTTATTTGCTTCAATGGTTAAACACGCTGGCGCATGAATAATTTTGCGTTCATCATCGACCACCAATTCAATTGAACCACTAGCAAGGATCGACAAATGGTCGAACTTGTGCTTGTGCTGCACAAGAATATGCCCAGCAGGAATACGTGTTTCCTTGGCATATACACCTGCGCTAAAGTGGTGTTCAATCATCAGGTCACCTCACGTCCAGAAACGCGAATGTTGATCGCGCTGGCTGTGCCTGCAATAGTGCTAATGAAGTCACCAGCGCCAAGCACTTGGCCAACCAATTCAGGAAACGTATAGACCTCAGACGCTTGCAAGGTCTTGGTCTTGGTGATCAAGTTGGTGTTGCCCGCAGAGCCAGCAGTTGTCACCAAGTTGACAGAGATCGTGGCGGCAGAGCCGCTGATGTTGGTTGCTGTGAATTTGTCGATGATAGCGGTAACACCAGTCGCTGTGTACTGAGTTGTTTGGGCGTTTTCGGCGTATTTAGCCGGTACGAGGACTTTGACGGTGACTGTCATGGTTTACTCCAATAAGAGGCAATTGTTAGCGGCTTGTTGCATGATGACCCAATTAGTGCCGTCAGACACCATTGTCGCCCAATTTCCTACAACTGCCAAGAGGATCGCTGTGCCAGCAGTCGTGCTGTCAATCGGCACAACATTGCTGGACGCAGACACCAACGTCTGCGCTTGCATATTCTTAAACGTTAATGTGCGGCCAGACCACGCGCTTGCCGTGGGTAAAGTCACCGTACAGGTCGAACCTGACTTGTTGTTGATCAGCCAAGTCTCGTTGTCGGCTACCGTAAAGTCAGCGGTTTTGGTGACAGGCGCAGATGACGCGGCGTTAATGGCGGCAGTGATAGCCGCAGTGTCAACGATGGGTTGAACTTGCAAAGCCTCGATCTGCTTTTGCATCTCAGCCGTTTGGGACACCAAGGACGAGCAGCAATCAACAAGATTGGCTTCTTGAATCTGTTTGATCAACTCAGCGCTTAGATCAGCCGTTGGCGGTAGAGTCTGCAACTCTTGGTTGACCGACATCAACGCCTGATCGTAAGACGCAAGCAAGGATACCGTGTCAGTGCCAAGGTCGCCATCATCCACAATTGTGGCAGCGTTCAGCAGTGACAAGAAGAACAAATACCACGCACGGTCAATCAGACCCGTGCGCGGGTCAATCAACGGCACCCGTGGTGGCGTGATCGGCGTTGGCGTAGCGTTAGGGCTAGGCATTCGTTGGACTCAGAATAAGTTCTGCGCCCATGATGGCAATCTTCACAGGGTCAGTGCCAGACACTTCATAAACACGGTCGCGCAGCTTGACAGTCATGCCCAAACGCCGCCACAGCACGCGCTTGTAGTACTGACCGATCTTGCCCATGGATGACCAATGTTCGTTTGACCATGTGTGGCCACCATCGTCTGACCAGCGCAGCATGACTTGAGGGTCACTGCCTTGACCAAGGTTTAAGCCCACACCAGACTCGCAATCAAGTTGCATCGCGTGCTGGGCGGTACGTTTAAGGTTGTTCTGGCCAGTTGGCAAAGCACGCCAGGTGCGTAGCCACTTTTGGATGCTGCCGTTGTCCGAATAATCGTCCAGATCAAACGAGTAGATATTGCCGTTTTCAAAATCGCCCACAACAATCTTGTTGTTGAACGCCATCTGGCAGTTACTGCGGTGGCGTGTAAAGTTGCCGTCAGTAAACCCTGCACGCTCATGCCACGCCTGAGTCGCGGCATCGTACACCCAAGTGGTATTAGCGCCTGGGAAGACCAAAACGTAGAAGCTGTGGCCGTCTTGCTGGTATGTGTAACCAATTGCGTCTGTCAAATCATCGTACTGCTGAATCTGCCACTCAACAGCGTGGGTCGAAATGCGCACGCCGGTGTAGCCATTGGCGCGGTAGACAATACCTTGGCCACGGCGGTCGCGGCCAAGCCAAAACAGGCCGTTGTCCATCTTGGCAACAGAATAAGGCGCGGCCAAACCAAGTTCGTTAAACGCGCCTTGGATGCGTTGGAGAGGGAAGTCAGTTGCGCCAGAGTCGTACCAGACCTCGATCGAGTTAGTACCAAACGCCCACACTTCGCGGAAGTTAGACGCCACGGCGAGCAGGCCGTCAGGCGAGCCTTCGGTGCTAGCAAAATCAAGCGGGTCGATAGACGTGCCATCTAGCAACTGAGTTACCCACATTTTTTGGCTGTTTGGTTCGTTAAACACAAAGTAACCGTCCAAATAGCAGACAGTCACAGCACCCGGAAAGTCAGGGTCAGTGATCTGACCAAAGGCATTTGTCGTGTTGTTGTAGATGTAGCTAGGGCCGTTGCAAGCAATAAACAACTGCGTGCCATTGTCAGCCATGCTGACGGGGCCAGTGCCGCTTACAGAACCGATTAGCGTGGCTACGTAGGTAGGCGTGATCTTGTAAAGCTGAGTGCCCGACACAACAAAGGCCACGTCATCATCAGCGGCAAAAGCCCACAGCCCACGGATCGGGCCAGTGCCGATTGTGTTGAGCAGTTTGAGGCCAGGTGCGCGGTTTAGGAACGCAGGCTCTTTACCGGCCTCGGGAACAATTTCTGGAAACAGATTGACCATCCGAGCGTCTGCTGCATTGACGCTTCGGGTGACGTATGTAGAGCCAAGAATCGGCGTCTTCATTAGTAGTTACCGGCATAGATGTTGAAACGCTGGCGGTTGGCCACCAATGCGTAAGGCAGCGCCATCACATCGTCAGGGTTGTTGATGCGCTTCAAGTCACGCTTAGAAGTCATCGCGATGCGCTGCACTTGTGGGCTTGGCTCAACGCCAAACTCAGGGGCAAACTCCATGGCCAAATTGTATGTAAACGCACGCAGATAGCCTGGTGGGTAATACATTACCGTTGACAAAGTGGCGGGGTTGTTCAACTCTTCCACCGAAATCATGTGCCATTCCAAAACCTGAGTAGGTTTAGGGTAAACAGTCAGCGTAATGTCAGGAAAGCCCATGTTAACCCAGCAAACTTGCGGGTATGTGGACGTGACATTTTTAACGGCAATGCCGTCGTATTGTTGTTGGTTGATGAACTTAATGCCATACGACACGCCATTAGGCGCTTTGTAATACGTTGCATCGTCCATCAGAATTGGACGGTTACCTACAAAGTCACCAGTTGGGCCAAGTGTGCGGCTAATCTCGCCAGCAGGCCATGAGTAAACTTGATCTTGGGTAACGAATGTGGAAAGACGTTCAGTATTCCACGAGTCAATCATTTGATTGAGCGCCATCAAGGCGTCTTGAGACGTAGCCGCAGACGGTGTTTCACCTTCGGCAAGCACACCGAGAAGCCTAAGCGCGCGTTCGATTTGTTGGCCAGCGGTGTACGTTGTCATGTTTAAACCTCAGCAGTGGTTTTTCTACGGCGTTTAACTTCCAGCACGTTCACGGGAGCCGCTTCAGGTTCAGAAGGCGTGTCTGGATTATAGCGAACCCAGCCATTTTTTTCATCCATTTCGGCTTCTAAGTCCATGGTGGCAACTTTAGCGCCGTGGATAGGGTGAGTAAGGTATATGACCATAATTTAAAAATGGGGGTGATTAGCCCCCATTTGGTTAAACCGCGCCGTGGATAACGCAGAAGTTGATCACAACAGCTTCAGACAGTGTACCGCCTGAAATGTTACGCAATGTGATGCTGACTGAACCTGTTGTCAATGAATTGGCAAACACGTTGTAAGAACCAGCAGTCGCTTGACCACCAGAAATTGTCAAGATCACAGTGTCGTTAGCGCTAATCAAAGCGTTGTTCAAAGTGAACGTAGCGTTTGTGGCAGTTGCCAAAGACGCATTGTTCATTGTGATACGGCCCATAGACTTGTCCAACGTTACCGCTGTAGACTTGTTTGTGGCCTGTGTCACAGTACCTTGAGCAGCAGGAGCGTAGCCGATTTCCTCGGTTGCGTACATTGTGCTGAATTCGGGATCCAGATATGCAACGCCAGTAGCTTTGGTATTTGACATGATGTTTCCTTAAAAACGGGGGCCGAAGCCCCCATTGTTTACTTCAAGAATGCCGAGTAAGCAGCGTCACCAGTCTTCACGAAACGGTATGTGTAAGCACCGAAACGTGGAACAGTAACAGAGCCAAAGATGGTAATGCCAGTGCCAGCAGTAACAGGAACAGTAGACGAAGCGCCGCTGTTGTTGTTATTGCAGATGGTCAACTCGAAAGCTGAGCCAACTTTTGCGCTGGGGATAGCTGCATCGAGCAACGCTGCTGTGGGCAGAGTCACGGTCAATGTAGCGTCAGATGCTTTTGCGCAAACAACCAAACCAACTGCAACTTGAGCAGCAGTCAAAGTGGTGTCAGCGGTCAAGCTGGCGGGAACCGTTTGAACGGTCAGTTGTGCTTCTGTCAGATTACCGTCACCAACTTGGTAACCGCCTGCGCCATTAGGTAAAGCCATGATAATTTCCTTTCAATGTTAAGAACAAAGAGAGGGGCCGAAGCCCCAATCAATTAACCCCAGAGGCGAACAGCCATCTGTGGGCGGATTGTGTTGTAGCCATACAAAACGTCGATACGGCAAGGCATACGATCGTTGTTGATGTCGTACTGGCGAACCACACGCAAGCTGATACCGTTGTGAACGGCACGAGCAGCCATGTCAACACCTTGGGGCAACAGCAAGTCAGCAGTTGCGAAGGTGATGGCATCTTTGTGGTAAACCAAGTTCTGAGCGTACTGGCTAGAAGCTGCACCCACGAACACGACAGCAGCGCCGGAAGCTGGGAAGCTGTCCACGGTAGCCAAAGCGTTGGTAGAGGTGTAGATAGGAGCAACAGTGATGTTACCTTCGCCGCTTGAACCCAAAGTCACGTTTGCAGTAGCAACGAACTGGAACAAGGAACCGGTAGATTCACGAGTTTGTGGGTTAACAGCGTAGCAACCAGCAACAGTGAACACGTCACCGATTTTCACAGTGCCTGCGTTACCAGCGCCAGTGATAGCGATGGTGGTTGCGCCTTGTGAAGACACGGAAGCAGACAAAGTGCCGCCAGTAGCAGTACGTGAACCAGTTGTGAACTGCTTGATAGACTGAGACATGTTGATCTCGTCAAAGCCCAACACGCCAGTGCCCATCATGCCGTTCTTGAATTGCTTGCTGATAGTGTCTGTAGGATTGAACAGACCTTTCATGCCTTCAACCAAGCCAGCGTTAGCAGCAGGGTTCACGGTAGCGTAACGTGGGGACATCACAGCAGCGTTCTCGTTCAGCTTCTGCTGGGCTTGCAACAAGACCAAAGAAGTAGAAGGAGTTGTACCAGGTGTACCAACAGAGTTACCAATGCCCAAGTAGGCGTTAGCAACGTCAGCATCAATAGAAGATGCCAACTGGCTGATACGAGGCTTCAACACACGCTCAGCGAAGTCGTCCAATTGCATGGTCAATTCAGCAGATGTGAAGTTGACGCCGATGTGCTTTTGGCTGGCAACGGTCAAGGTTGTGTACTGTTCGTTGTCGTCTTGCACTTGCAAAGCGGCACCGTCAGTCACCAGAGCGCGGTCGGGCAAACGGATACGGAGGGTAGAACCAATCTTAGCACCTTCAACAGCGAAGCTGTCGTCGTACTGGCGGTTCACGTTACGTGTCAAAACAAGGTTGTTCTCCAGAATTTCCAGAGACTTGCGGGTGATCATGTCGATCGTCAGAATACTATTAGACATTTCAGTCCTTTCAAAAAAGTCAAAGTTTTAGCGGTTCTGTGCTTGCAGCTTCTTAATCTGTCTTGCACGTTCAGCTTCAATCCACTGCGAGGCCGTCATGCTCTTGACAGAGCGAGGGTCTGTAGTGTCTAAAACTGTTGCTCCAGCGGAGCGTGCAGTGACAGGAGAAATCGGCGCGGGCGCAGATGTTGTTTTCTTGACTGGGGGCGCTGATGCCAATTTGGCTTCAATTTTCCCAATCTCTTTCGCCTGACCGAGTGGCGTCATGCGTGAGATACGATCTGCTTCTTTTGGATTTGAGCCAAGGTAGTACGCTAACTCAGGCCCAATGTCCGAAGACTGGATCGTTTCGGCCATCACGTTTGTGATCGGTAGCTTGGGGTTGTAGGCGACTTGTTCAAAGTCATCATACTTGTCCCGCGCTTGCTCTTCACGCTCTTGATAGCTTTCGAGAACGGCTGATTGCTGCTTGGCTGCTTCACGTTTGGCCAATAGTTCTTCAGCTTTCTGATAGGCCATTGCTTCCGCATAGGCTTCAGGGCTTTCAAACTGGTCAACGGACGCAGTTGGTGCAGCTTTCACGATTTGCGATTCCGCAGACCGATTTGCTTGCTCTCTTTCCCACTTACGTTGCTCTCTTGCGAGGCGTTTGCCGATCATCGCATCAATTTCAGCCTGGGAGTACTTCTTTTCCTCTGTGGCTTGTTCGACTTGGTTCTCAGCGACTTCCGGCGTACTTTCAGCAACTTCAGGTGTGGCCGTCACATCCGTGGTTGGCGCGGAGTCTACTTCCGCTAGGGCTTGGACTTCTTCAGTCATTTTTTATGAATCCTTGGATTCCTCGGTGAACCTCGCCGATACGGTTTTGTCAGCATTATGCTGGAATTTCTACCCATGGTAAAGCGGGTTCAGATTGTTTTTGCGCCCATTGACGTGCGATCTGACCCGCCACTTGTGCTTCACCTTCATCTTTAAGAAGATTTGTAGCAGATTGTTCGTTACCTTCAATATCTTTCCAAGTGATAACTTGAGGCTCAAAACACCAATCAAGCACTTGCTGTTTAGTCACTTGCTCAAAAGGAACAAATGTGTCGCCACGAACTAAGTCGCGGCTGTAGCCAGCGGAGGCCGACAAGTCGCCATTTGTGCCCGTTACCACCAAGCTGACTTTAACAATCAAATTGTCTTCAGCCACTTGAACTTTATCAATCGCCCATTCAAAAGAAGTTGTCATTTTGTATCCTTAGTTTGTAATTAAACACGCACCAAAACTGCCTCAAGTCGGCTTGCCTGTGAAGACGAGGATGCCAACCCAAAGGTCAAAGTAGTTCCAACAGCATAGCCCCAAATCTCAATGTAATCGGTTGAGCCGTTTAAATACACAAGACATGAACCATTCAAAATAACTGGGCTAGACACTGAACCTTGCCAAGAATTTAATCTTTGATATTCCGATGCGTTTTTGTACAAAGAAACATACGCAGAAGTCAGTGTTGCGTTGCCAAAATAAACTTTTGTGTTTATTTGATAATACCCAGAAATGGATGGCTGAAATTTATTACTTGCGCCAACCCAGCCACCAGACGTATCAAAAGTTCCTGTATCAAAAGCAACTTTTGTTGGTGTAGCAGTTGTAACGGACTGATTCGTATTGAGATAAATGCTCAACACTGGCACGTTGTAAGGAAGGATAGTTTGATTGCTTAAATTTGATACAGCAGTAACAGCGTAATCATTGACTACAACCTTACTATTGCTAGTAAATCTGTGTAGTTTTTGCGCTGAATAGTTACCCAAAGAATTTGAATTCTCAGCAACTTCCCAAAACACAGCTTCTGCGCCTGACGGAACAGTTCCACCAAAATAATTCGATAAAACGTTGACGCCTAAATGACCACCAAGAGTTAAGTCAATGTCCAAAGGACTACCTTCAAAGTAGTTTCCTTCGATTGTTAGACCTTGCGATCCATTTATAACAATAGGGCCTCCAGTAAGACCTTCAATTGTGTTTTGAACAAAACTACAGCCGACAGCGCTTACTAATTTAAAACATTCTCCGCCAGCTTCAAACAAACAGCCATGAACTTTAATATCAAAACTGGTATAAAGAGAGCTGAAAAATGTGCCTGCCCATCTGCGGCCTTGGCAATTAAAAAAGTAAATGCTTTGCGTAAGTTTGCCTGCGCCTGTGACAGTCAAACATTTAATTTTTCTAAACGAGCAGCCAACAAATTGAGTTCTGACATATTTATTTCCATCAAGAACGTAGGCCGATAACGCACTGTTGTTTGTTTCAAAAATTAAGTTTTCAAATCTTACCAATTGCGTAACGCCAGCGGCTGTGTACGACAACGTAGATGAAAACATATTTATGGCGGTAGTCACTACCAAACCACCACCATTGTCTGAGGAGATGGTAAAGAAGTTATCTGCCGCAGCACTGTCAACTGCTCTGTTGATGTTTAGTGATGCAGTTATGCGAGACAAGCCTGGAATCACCATGTCTCTTTTGTTTGTCAAACAAAAGTCTATTGCGGCTTGAATTGCAGCAGTGTCGTCAGTGCCAGTTGTTCCATTCCAATCACAAGCCGCGCCAAAATCCATGACGTTAACGGGTGCGCCGTTAATCAAAGAATAAGAGACTTTTGTAAGAGACATGATTTATTCCTTAGACAGAATACTGTCCACTAACAATAATACGGGCGGAATTTCCAAAAATAGCGTTAGACGCTGATGAAGTGCCCGCAATAGTAGTACTTTGCATTGTTACTGAATTTGCACCATTGTTAATGTAACCAGTTAGCGAAGAAACTGCTGTTGCTACGCTTGAAAAAAATCCAACCGATATGGTTGAAAAGTGGCCAGCGTTAGGAAGTGTTCCTAATAGAAAAGTTGTTGTGCTTCCGTTACCAAGCGAGTTAATTTGCAACTCACACTGGAAAGTCACCAATCGGCCAACTCTTGTGTAGCGACCGGTTTGAGTTGTGTATGTTGTTGTCGTTGCGCCTGAAAGGGTAGGTGTAAAAGTACCTTCCTCATACCAGTTCAGCAACTGGCTTGTCATACCTGCTTGAGGCGTATTGGCGGTGAAGTTAACGCCTTTGGCTGCTGTGCCTTGAACAAAGTTGTCCGTAAACGTGCCGCCCGCTGATCCAACTGATCGGCCAGCAGTTAAATTTGCAACAGATACTTGAACAGTTGTACCAGATTGAACAATCGGCAAAACTTCTGTCCCCGCCAATGGGGTAGACGCTGCGGTTAATGCTGAAATCTTTTTATCTGCCATGATTTATCCAATCAGTTAAACATTACTTCAATAAGTGAAGTGAGAGGCGGCGCTTCTGAAAACGTAAGCGTTGTGCTGTTAACAGTGTATGTATTCTTGTTTTGGTATACGCCATTGATGTACACAAACGTGTAATTTTCGCCAAAAGATGCGGCGCTTAACGTAAATACAGTTTGTGACCCAGTGCCGGTAAAATTTTGTACTTGATAAGATGCCGCGCCAATACCATAAACATTATCGTATGTCGCAATTAATACATCAGTTGAATCAGTAAGAACAAATTTATATGCTGCCGATGTAATCCAAATTTCACCGCCGCTAGGCACTCGGCCTGCTGCGTCTAAGACAACCGGATTAGTGCGTGCAACATTTCCCGCGCTAGTCGTGTAGCTAACTAAAGGAGTAGTTGTGCCCGCCGCGTAGGTGTACAACTTACCGCCAGTTAAAACAGCGCCGGTGTTGGTAAAGAACTGGGCCGCTACACCGCCCACGGGAGAAAGGTATACAACGGCCATTTAGGTCACTCCAAAAGAATTTGTCCGCCGTCCTCTTGGACGAGGTTGTCGCCATTTTCGCACAGCAAATTGCCTACCGAAGCACCGCTGTCGCGTGTGCCGGAAAACAGCGTGACAATACCGGCTAGGCCAATGGCCACCGAATTGCGAAGGGCGACACCAAAGCTCATTGCTTATTGATCGGTTTGCAGTACGCAGTACCGTCACTGCCGCCAATTCGCAACACACTGACACGCCAAGGTGCGCCAGTTGAGCTGAGTGTCAGAACAAACGGGATAGGCGTATAAGCTGGAATTGGTGTGCTGGCGCTGGTGGCAACAGCACCCACACCGACTTCAACGTAGCAAGGCACATCGCACCAAACCAAAACGCCTTGTGGGCCAGCGTTCCATGTGGAAGTGTTGCCTGCACTTGCGCCAGCAGTTGCGGTGTAAGCGGGGAAATCCGCTTTGCTCATTGGGTTGAGAAGTTCCAAAATGCTCTCCTTTAGAGATGTCTGGCGAATGCGCCATGATACTTAATACGGGCTTCAGTTGCAACAAGATCGGCTAACTCTAAGTCATCAAATCGCCCTAGATTTTTTTGTCGCCCGTTAATGCTCAATTGTACTGCCCACTTACGTTTGGTATTACACCAACTTACGTTTTTGCAACCAGACTTATTTGTTGGCCTAAGTTGCATGTTTTGTAAGTTTTGACGCCATGAAGCAGGACGCAAATTTTCAATCTTATTGTTTGCGCGGTTGCCGTCAATATGGTCAATTACTTCTGGCAACCAGCCATGGTGCATCAAAAATATCATGCGATGCGCGTTGTGGCTAGTTCGTTGATGGCTTATTTGAATGTACCCTGTATGGTGCAAAGTCCCTGCTTTTTTACCATTTTTGCGGCGATACAACACTCCGTCTTTGTATTCAAAGACCGATAAGAGTGTTGCTTGGTCAAGTTTCATGCAAGGAACTTTAACTTATAGAGGGTTCTTAGATAAATCTCAACGATATTATCTATCAATTGTTGGAGCGATGTATCGGTTTTATCACACACATCGTATCTTGCGGCTTCAATTTCAGCAAGCGAATCTTGCAAAAACTCAATCACATTGGCCGTCTTTTTGGCCGAATGCAAGGTGATAGGGCCGATCAGGCCGTAGCGGCCTTGGTAGGCTTCAGCAAAGTCGTCAGCCGCGCCGATGATGCGGTCATAAAAGATGTTGAGCGCCACATGCTTGCTGTAACTGCGTGTGTTCAAGTGAACACTGTGCGTCACATCACGGGCTAGGAATAAGATTCCGATAAAGTCTGCGGCTTTCATTGTGGCATTCCCATTTGTTGTTCGGGGGGCATCATTTCCATAGGTTCCTCATCACGGATCATTGGAACCATCGCCATTTGCGACTCCATGGCCGCAGCGACAACACCCATGGCGATGTCTTGAATCTGTTCTTCAGTCATACCGGCCTGAACCGCAGCAATTCGCTTGGTTTCAGCATCATATGCCTTGATCTGAGTCTCAAATTCTTTGCGCTCCAAGTCCTGCATCTCGATTGATTTGCCGACATTTTGGATCATTTGGTGCATCTGCTCCATCTCAGCGCCCATGGCCTGAATCTGTTGCTGCGCCGCCTGCAATGCTGGATCGTCCTCGCCATCCGACAAGAATTTCGGATCAATGGTCTTCTGGAACCGCTTGGCCATTTCTTGTGCGCCAGGCCAGTCCATATTCTTGACAAACAAGTCGCCGGCCACAGACCACAGTTGGGGATTACCCTGTAATAACTGAGCCATGGCTTCCAACGCCTCTTGGCGCTTGGTTGCGTAGCCTGGGCCAGTCGTGGCCACCACATCGTACTTGCCAACGCCGGGGTTGTAGATTTTTTCGATCACAATACCCTGCTCATTGACAATCTTGTTGACGGGTTGCGGCTGGTCAGGGTTGATCTTGACCATCTTAGTCTCGCCGTCTTCACCAATGATGCGAGCGATGCGCTGAGTGTCGTAAATCTTGGGGATCAAATCCACCAACTGACGAGCCACATGGCGCACGGCGCGAGTCAGGTTGTCACCATAGTGGTAAGTACCTACATCACCTTCACGTTGGCGAGCCAGAATGGCTTTACCAGAGCGTTCGTTGGAACCCATGCCGAGTGATGCGTTGTATTGGCCGGTTGTGGACTTGATGTCTTCAGAAGCGCCCGATTTGGCTTGCAGGAGGCCCGTGGAGGCCATTGGCGGCTGTGCCCGCTGGGGTAGTGGCAAGACCGCGCCTTGACCGTCTGTAACGTCAGGATTGACCTCCAGATAGGGCCAGTTGTTTGTGTTGGCTGTCTTCCACTTGTCCTCGTAGCCCTCGAACTGGCCACCGTAGCCAATGAACGGGGCTTTGGGGGCCAGAGCCAGCATCTCAGCTTCTTGAGATACCCAGTAGTTGTACATGCGCTGGGCGTCCTTGGCATTTCTGACAAGTCCACTTACGTACAAACGGCCATCAACCTCGAACTCGTTACCAACAACACGGATCACGGGGATCCATTTGCCAGCCCACTCTTTTTCTTCGAGGATTTCGTAGCCGTTGATCTTGCAATACTTGATCCTTGGGCGCTCAGAGACACGGCTTTTGATTGGCTTGCCAAACATGTCCTTGAGCATCTTGTCCTCGGGCGTGCCTACAAAGGCAGACTGATTGCCGGGGTACAAGTTCAGGGTTGTTTTGTCGTAGTCAACGTAGTAGTAGCCAGCGATGCGAACTGTGTCTTCGTTGAGCCAGTTGCTGATCGACTGATCGCCCACGCCAAGGGACTGCAAGGTTGAAATAGGCGCAGCATCAGGGTACTGGCGCTCATATTCTGCTTTTGTGAGGTCTTCGGTGATAAAACACCATTTGGCATCTGCGCCAGTTGGGTCTTGGATCAGTGGATCCATGTAAACCGAGAAGCTGTTGCGAATACGGCCAATTTTGATGTCTTGATCGAATGTGTTCTCGTCACAGTACTCGGTGTACAGCGTGATGTAGCCTTCGCCGTAGGACACCTGATTCTCGCAGGCTGTGTCGTATGCCACGTCAGCGTCAGAGATGTACTCAATGTGGCGGATCATGCCGTTGAAAATGTCGGCCACTTCCACGTCAGCGTTGTCATCGACTGGGATGACCTTCGCGCCTGGGCGGTTCTGACGCATGTCATTCGTCACTTGACGAACGTGCTGCGGCAGTTTGTTGATTGTGAGCGTTGGGCGTGCGTTGATCGTTTGACCCTGCACCGCACCGCGAGTGGCCAAAACGTCAGCAGGCCATTGCCAGTGATTGTCGGGTGAACCTGCGTAAAAGCGCAGATCGTCAATTTCATCCTCACGGCTTTCAGCCAGTGCAGAGACAGCCATGTCCAGTCGCGCACGGGCGACTGTCAATATATCTGAAGCACTTTTTGCAGGCTTACCGCCAGCAGCCACATTAGCGGCTGCGACTATTCCGGTTGGATCATTCATTCCAAAACCCCTAAAATATGAGGCTCACGCATGACGACATACTCTTTGCCGTCCTGCTTAAATTCTTGCCCTACGCCAAAGTATACATGGTCACCCACCTTGATGTCCAAACATTTTGGGCCAACAGCGATCGCGATACCGGTTTCAGTCTGTGAATTTTGGGGCAAAACAAACAAGGGATGCTTCTCAACATCGCGCTCAATGATGATGCAGTCTTGCAGTGCTTTCATTTTTTCTTCGCCATGGGTTTTTGTGCTTCGCGCTTGACAGAGTAAGCGATGGCCACAGCTTGTTTGACTGGTTTGCCTGCGGCGACTTCGGCCTTCACGTTCTTGCGGAAGGCTTCGGGTGATTTTGATTTGACGAGTGGCATGATTATTTCTTTTTAGCTGTTTTGGCAGATTCTTTGAACGCTTTAGCAGTCGGTGCGCCCTTGTCGCCTGGCTGGCGCATTTTTTCCTTGGAACCAGCAGCGATGCGTGCTTGTTTAGCGTGAATATTGGCGTAAAGCCCAGGTTTCGTTGCCATTATGACCCCATCCATGATGTTGCTACCACACTACGATCGGCTTGAATGCGTCGCGTTGTGTGTTCACGCGACTCCCGATGGGCTACGGGGAAGGCAAAAGTAACGGCCAGAGCGTCAGCTGCATCGGGTGAAGCAAGACCTCGTGCTTTCATTTCCTTTTTACCTTCCAAAAAGATAGTACCTGCCGAGTTGGGCTTTTTAGTCGGCCCGATGAGGTCAGCTTTGAGCTGTCTGTCGGTAGGAATCGCGGCTGACCTGAGCCATTCGCGCATCATACCCCACATCTCAGCCCGCTTATTACCCCACATTACCGGGTTTTTAGCCTTCCAGCCAAAGTTAACCCCGCGCACTTTGTACCGCTGCTCGGTCAATCTGTCAAGTATCCCGTAACCGAGACCACCCTCGTCAATCACGGTCAAAACAGGCTTGTACTCCTCGATCGCCTCGATGACGTGGCCGACTACGCTCATGGTGTCTTCGCCTTTGTAGCGTTTGATGGCCACCAAGTCACGCCCTTGGCGCACCACGATGACCGTGCTGTCCATGCCCCCACGAGCTGGGTCAACGCCAATCACAATTGGGGCAGTTAAGTCTTTGTACGGCTGCCGTTTGAACGCATCCTCGACCACAACGGGCGAGATAAACTGGTCTTCGCCGGCAGCTGGGAACTCGCCGTAGACCTCGATGCGAGCTTGTATGGAGTCTTCGCCGTACTCGGCGATGATCTGGTCATAGACCGCTTTGTCCGTGCCCTCGACTGTCCTGGCATCGATGATCTCGGTGTCCCAGAAGTCCCGTTTGGCGTTGAAACACTCGAAGAAGTACCCTGTGTTTCGCCGTGGGTTACTGAACGCGAACCAATACCTGTCCAATATCTTCTCGGTAAAGAAGCCGCTAGCCACCGACCAGATCCCATCCGGAATACCTGACGCTTCATCAAAGATCACCATCATGCCATCGTGGTTGTGGACACCGGCATACGAGTCTGGGTTCTCTTCACTCCAGAGCTTACCCTCAGCAGCCCAGTATCGAGTACCTTTCTTGAGGTCACGCTCCACCAGTTCTGTCAACCACTGTGCAGGTACGAGTTTGGTAGCTGACGGCTCCCACCAGTGCGAGTTGATCGCCATGGTCGCCCACTTAGTCAGCTCACCCCAGGTCACCGTGCGCAGCTGGTTCTCACTGTTAGCCGAGACAATGACGGAACTGCCTATCCGAGTGGTCAGCATCCACAGGATCAACCACGATACCAGCGCCGATTTCCCAATACCACGACCAGACGACACAGCACGCCTAAGCGCATCCATGTCCATCTGTCCACGGTTGGCCTTGATGTGATCGGCAATTTTCCTAAGTGTCCTGCGCTGCCAAGCGCGTGGGCTTTTGAAGTGTTCGAGTGGGGTGTTCTTCTGCCCCCATGGAAACGCAAAAAGCACAAACGTCTCTGGGTTGTCTGCAATCTGGGAACTCCAGAGCTGGGTCATCAAGACCTGCTCATCCTGCGGAGAGTAAATCGGTTTCTGCATTAGTCTTTAGGCTCCACGTCAATCACTTCAGCTTCGATGATCCGCGCCCTGGCATTAGCCAGCGCATCGGTAATCGAGATCGATCCACCCAGCTCGACAGTTTTAGTCTCACCGTATTTTTTCCGATTGTGCGCACCCATGAGCCACTTACGAGTGTCGATCTTGAGCCTGCTTCTGTTCACATCTTCGAGTGTGTCATCCGCATCGGCAATCTCAATGATCTCGCCAGCCATGAACTCGGTGCGCATCTCTTGCGCTTCGGTAAACAACTGGTTCCTCTGCGGATCTTTTTTGATCCACCGGTAAAAGTCGTTGTAGTCGATGTCCCGCTGATCATCCCGAAGGATCTGGGACAGTGACTGGCCGTGGGCAATTGAGTCGATGACTCGCATAAAAATGTGCTCGTACTGAGCCAATGCGAGAGCTTTCACCTCAGGGGGTGATTTGGCAAGCGTGCGAGGGGCAGGGTCTAGCCAGTCTGGTAGTTCGATTTTGGTATCGGTTTCGCTGGTCAGTGTGACATCTGCGCCTACAGGATCGGGTGTTAATGATTCCATAGTGTTACGGATTCTAACGGGAAGTTTGAATATGTGCAACTGTGGGATAACGGAACCCATTGGGTAACGGATGTCACTGAAAAAATAAAAAATTGTTTGTGATACCTCCCAGGCTGGGCCCCTTCGGCCTTCGGCCCTACCCGGCCCCATTGGAACGCTGGCACGTTTCCTGCTTCGCGCCGCCGGCATCGCGGGCGCTGGCCATCGTGACACCGTGACACCTAGCCGCCGTGATCCATGCGCCGCAGGCCTGGGGATCGATGCGGCCAGGTAAACCCAGCGGGTGCACGGGTTCAAGATCACCCAGCGGGTGAATCAGTGGCCACAAAAACCCAGCGGGTGCACTGATTTGCAGGTCATGGCCAGGTGAACCCAGCGGGTGAGGGGAATTCCCAGCGGGTCATGATCACGCAGGAAAAGGGTTCAAGTGGTACAGTTGTGACATCGCGCAGGCGAGGGGGCGGTTTAACACTTTTTTAAAAAGCACAAGAAATCAAGAATCTCCGAAACCCTTACCCTTCTGTAAGTCACAACTGACGCACCAGGAAAGCAGGGAAACCCAGGGGGTTAGGGTAAGCACTGAGTAAATAATTTCACCCATTGGGTTGACAATCTCGAATTCTGTGATAACCTAGCGGCTAGCCCGCGAGGGTGAACAACAGTAAACCGTAACAGTAAAGGATCGCATCATGACCAAATTTGAACAAGCCCAAATCGAACGAGCAAAGCCACATGGCCGCAGCGCACTGCTGCGCACCGTGGCCATTATTCACCGCGCAGGCAGCAAGCGCACGCAGCGCGAGATCCTCGAGCTGATCAAGGATCTAGGCGCAGGCAGCAGCGGCGAGCTGGCCGTTCGTAATGGCTGCCTGATCTACATCGGCGAGTAAGAGTAAACCGGCCAGGCTTTGCGCCTGGCCACCGTAACCCTGGAGAGATCATGCAATCAATTGAATTCACAACTGATCGAATTTATGACGGCCCCCAGCGAATCACCGTGCAAGTTGAAAATATCGTTTTCGATATCCCAGGCTTTGCCGATGTAACGGCCACATTCAAGGATCATTCGCGCCACATTGCCGGCCGGGTGTTCCTGCCCATGCTACCCGAATCATTCACGGCGCAGCAGCTGCAGCGCGAGCTTATGCGCTCATACGATGCCACCCAATACGAATCAATTTAAGGATCCATCATGAACAAGCACAAATTAACTTACATCGAATTAAACCCTGCGCCTATTGAGGAACCCTCCGACCTGGCCATTGTGGCCGGTGCTGCTGCGCTTGTCGCTGGCCTGGGCTTTGTCCTGATCGTTTTGTTTTCACTGTAACCCGTAACCGTAACCCTGGAGAATCAAATCATGA
>VFSW01001676.1_pt1 | contig 33750 bp, 27 predicted proteins | sample 5358111 | NCBI WGS metagenome assembly VFSW01 (sample SAMN11554181, study PRJNA540505) | mine drainage metagenome | isolation source: sediment from site ElyBrook_90M | place: USA: Ely Copper Mine, Vershire, VT | collected 2017
TGGAACTGCTCGTACCTGCTGAAATTGCTGGGGGTTTGATATGCGTCGGCCCTGTCTGCATTGCTTGTTGCATCAATGCTGGCATCATTTTGGTCATCGATGCCAACTGCTCCTTGGTCGGTTGCTGGTCCAGCGGGACTACGGCTGACGCAGGCTCGGTGGGAGCCGCTGTCTGGGGTGGCACGCCCGCAAGTTCAGAGGCAGGATGCTCCGGAACTGCCGTGGGATTCTGCGCCAGAACTACCCAGGAAGACAGCGCCAATCCCATCCCGATTACGATCGCAATTTTACGCATTTGTTCCTCCTTATCAAGCGTTGGAGAATCAGTTACGCCGCAAAGTCGATAAAGCCGCGCTCCGGATTGGTGGAGATCAGCTTGACCGTCAGCTTGTCACCCACGTCCAGACCCTTGCCGCCCTCGACCAGCATTCCCTCAACATGCGGGTCGAGGGTACGGACGAAGGTGCCGTATTTGTTGACGCCGGTGACGATTGCCGGGAAACTCTGGCCGATGCGCGGACGCAGCACCACGGCGGCGATGCGCTTTTGCATCTCGCGCTCCACCTTGCGGGCGCCGTCTTCCATGAGCGTGCAATGGACGGCAATGGCGTTGAGGTCATCCGCAGAGTAAGGCAGCGGCGCCTTGGCAAGCCATGCCTTCAGCAGCCGCTGCGTCACCACGTCGGGGAAGCGGCGGTTGGGCGCGGTCGAGTGGGTGTAGTCCTGCACTGCCAGGCCGAAGTGGCCGGGCGAAACCTCATTGGGCTTGACCAGCACATATTCGCCGGGGCCCATGAGCTTGACCATGGTCAGCGATAGATCGGGAAAGTGGTCGGGGTCTTTCTTTTTCTGGGCCAGCAAAAAGTCGTTGAGGGCCTTCGAGTCAGGCTCGGCGGGCAGGGTTGTGCCCAGACCCTGGACCACTTCGACAATACGGTCCCAGCGCTTGGGCACGCGCACGATGCGGCGGATGGAAGCTACACCGGCGTTTTCAAAGGTACGGGCTATCACTCCGTTGGCCGCAACCATGAACTCCTCAATCAGCGAAGTGGCGCGGTTTTTTCCCAGACGCGCAATCTCCACCGCCTCCTCGGCAAGCATCACGGGCCGTGTCTCAATGGTTTCAAGGTCCAATGCACCGTGCTGAAAGCGTCCGCCCACCATGCGCTGGGCCGCCGCATCCTGGAGTTTGAGTTGTGCGGCCAGGTCGGCGCTGGCGGCTACCTTGGCCGGCGCGGGGCCTGTGCCCTCAAGCCATGCTCCCACGGAGTTATAGGCCAGTTGCGCGCGGTTATGCACCAGCGCCCGATACACCTTGCCGTCCGTGGCAGTACCGGCCTGATCCACGGCATACTCAATGACCAGCGCTACCCTGTCCTCATTCTCATTAAGCGAGGTAATACCCTCAGAAAGCTCGGCAGGCAGCATGGGGAAGACCTTAACGCCGGTATAAACCGAAGTTGTCTCGCTCCTGGCATGGCCGTCTATGACCGTGCCCCGGCTGACGCGCGCGTCCACATCCGCCACTCCCACCAGCACGCGGATGCGGCCATCGGACAGTTGCTCGGCCCACTCGATCTGGTCCAGATCTTTTGAGGTGTCATTGTCAATAGAGGACCAGAGCAGGTTACGCAGGTCTTGCGCGCCGGGAGCGGCAGGAGCCTCCGGATGGGCCTGGATTGCGGCCAGTTCCCTGTTGGTTCCGGCGGGGAAATCCGGCTGAAAACCATGCTCGATCATGGTTTCGTGGGCGGCGGCGACAAGATTGAAGTGGTACGGATGCGGGGCAGACATCGGGAATAAGGCTCCTTCCTATTGACAGGCCAGCCTACCACGCTAGGCGGGGATCGCCGTAACTCGCAATAAGGGCGTCCGTAGTTCGGACGCCCTGTGGAACAACAGCGTTTTCAATTCTGTTCTTTACAGAATGCACTCAGGCAAGTGGCTCTGATGCAATTCCAATGTCAGCAAGTGAATCCAAAACGCTCTTGCCACTGGCTTGCTGTCAGCTTGACTTGGCCACTACATTGACCGCCAAATACACGCTGCGGCTAACGACAGTGTTATTCACGTAATCTGTGGCAATAATCTGGAGCGTGGTCTGGTGTAGCGGCGTTCCCGAGGAACTGAGCAGCGTGACGCTATTACATCCGATGCCCACTCCGCCCAGGCCCACCAGAAGCAGGAGCAGGATGAGGAAGCGTCTTGCGCCGCGTGTCGGCCGATCCGTAAAGATGCGCGCACGCCTTCCGAATGGCAGCAGGAAGAAGGCCAATACGGCCAGCGCCGAGCCGCCCGCCGCGCGCGGCCACAGAGGAGTGGGCCTGCGGTTGGAGGAGACAACGGCTTGCCCCGGCCCGAAAGTTTGCACGACAAAAGTGACCGTTGCTGTGGGAACCACTTGCTGCGGACTCGCTGTGCAGGTCATATCGTCTTGCGGAGCCACGGCGCAAACCACCTGAATCTGGTTGTTGAATCCGCCCAGCCCGGTAATGACAAAGGAGGCCGAACCCGCGCTGCCCTGTACGATGGTCAAGGCCTCAGGCGGATTGGAAGAGGCCGGGGTAATAGTGAAGTCCTCAATATCGATTCCGAGTGTGTTTGAGGTTGCCTTACTAAAATAGAGATCGCCGAGATAGACGGCCGTAATAGCGTCTTGCCCGCCGGGCAGATTCGTTGTTGCCAGAGTTGCAGTGGAAGCGTCGCTGAGGGGCGTAGCTACCAGTGCCACCTCGCCAATCACGGTAGTCCCGTTGTAGAAGACCACCATGCCGGAAGGGTTCTGCTCCTCTGTCGCGGTGGGGACGGTGTAAGGCGTCACCGTGGCGACAAGGATGACCGACTGCCCCGGAGGCGCGGGATTGGTGAGACTGAAGTTGGATGTAAGTGTGACGTAAACGGGCAGCGTGGTAGCTGCCAGCAGCACGGTATTTGAAGTGCTGCCCGTCCAATTCGAATCTCCCGAGTAGACCGCGATGACAGTATGGCCGGTGCTGTTAGAAAGAGCTACGGTCAGCGTAGCTATATCGCCTGCGCTGGTGCTGCTGACGGGAACCGCCGTGCCCAGCAACGTGCTGCCGTCGTAGAAGCTTACTGTGCCGCTGAGGGCAGGAGTAGTGGCGGACGGAGTCACGGTGGCGGTAAAGGTCCAGGAGGTAGAGAGAGCCCCAAGCGTGGGCGTACCTGTGTAGGTGAGCGAGGTGGTTGTAGAGCCCTTGCTGACGCTAATAGTCGTGGAGCTTGAAGTTTCTGCCGCGTAGTTCGAATCGCCGTCATACACAGCCTGCAGCGAATGCGAGCCGAGCGTGCTGTTGGCTGGGACGACGAGGGAGAAAGTTGCCGATGTGACGCCGCTGGTGGTAGAGAGCGCCACTTTAGGCGACTGTGGAAACCCATCGAGGTCCAGCGTCACTAGGCCGGTGGGCGAAGCATTGCCAGCGGGCGGCCCGCACAGGGTGGAGACCGTTAGGGTTGCGGTGACAGAGATGGTGGCGCCAGGCGCAGGGCTGGAACTGGAAGGAACAACCCCGATACTGGAGCAGCTCTTCTCCGTCGTGACGGTGAACGGCGAGGAAACGAGTTTCTCATAGGTTCCATCGCCGGCGTAGCTAGCTTCGATGTTATAGCTGCCCGTTGAGGGAAAATCATTATTGAGTTGCACGCTGAGCGATGCAGTCGCGGACGAGTTACCATTCGAAATCAGCGCCGCCGTGGAGGTCATGGATAAAGGCTGCCCAGTGGACTGATTTATGAACACTACGGAGCCGGAAGGCGTTCCGCCGCTGGTTGGGTCACTCACTGTGGCCGTGAGCGTAACCACAGCCGAGGGGTTGTATGTGAAGTTGAGCTGCGTAGGCGTAACCGCCATAGTTACGGTCACCGTGTTGGTGCCCACCATGGGGCGCGCGCCCCACCTGCTCACCAGTGCCTGGGCATTCACTGCTCCCAAGCCTGTGGCCATATCGTAGCCGGAGGCCGCGAAAAAGCCTATCTCCTGACTCGCATCGCACCCAGAACTGTCTGCTACACACGGCAACTGCGCACTACCCAGCGCAACGTCGCTAAAGACGCCTGCCTGGCGGGTGAGTGCATAGAGTCCAGGCGCCAGGTTGCCCTGCGCACCGTATTTCTCAGCCAGCAATGCGCCCACACCGGCAAAGATGACCGTGGCTGCGGAACTGCCTCCTGCACGCACCAGCGTACAGCTTCCATCCGATGTGGCGCCGCTCATGCAGAAGGCGAGGCCGGGATTTACGCCCGAATCCAAGGCGGCCGGCAAAGAGATATCCGGCAACAGCCGGTAGTATGCTCCCGTGCTGGCAGAACTCTGCTGAATCTGCGCCGGAACAGGCTGCCAGTTTGGCTCGCTGTAGAGTGTGCTGCTACCGCCGCCGCCCGCGTAAGCGGGCTCGGCTGCGCTTGCCGGCGACCAGCCTGCCAACGCGGAGAGGCCCGCTGACCGGCCGGAAGGTCCAAATGCCGTTACGCCAACCGCGGTGTTCCAGGGTGTGGAGGCCAGCACATTCACGCCATAACCGCTGGCGACTTTTGCATCGCTACCCGCAACGTGACAGGCCGATGCACCGCTGTCACCCGAGGCGGCAATCACCGCCATGCCCTCTGCTGCCGCCTGCTTGTAAAGCGCCGCATAGAATGCCTGGTGCGTCTCGCTCAGCGACGCCTCGCACGAGGAGTAGCCCACAGCTACGGTGTGCGCCAGTGACTGGTCTACAATGGCGGCCAAACTCAGGTCCACGCCGTCCGTTGCGGCGGTGGAGGCGGCTGGAACCAAAACGACCTGCGCGCCGGGCGCGGCTGCGCCGGCCCAGGAAGCTGACATCACAGCTTCTGCCTCGTCGCTGGTACGTCCCGGATCGGGGCCGTTGAGAATGACTGTGAGCGGGCTGGCTGGCAATCCAAAAGCTGAGCGGAAGGCAGCGACATCCTGGCTTAGTACATTGCTCCGTGCGGCAATGGCGATGGTTTCACCCGCTCCATTTACTCCGGCAGTTTGTAACGCGTCGAGATGTAGAAGCTGCGCGGTCAGTTGCGGAGTTAGCGCCTCGGCCTGACTCAGCGATGTTTGGGCCGCGAGCTCTGAAGCAGATGTGGTCAAAGGCTGGGGGGGAGTTATGGCCGGCGCGGATAGTGTCCCATCCAACGAAACCAGGCCATGAATGACCGGCCTGAGCGCGGCAGGCACTGAGATGCCGCTGGCCAGCTCTGAGCGCGTGACGCCTGCTATTGAGACGGAGTCTACTTGGGTATGAAATGCCTGCTCCACCTGGGCAACGGTGCCGGAAAACTCAATCCAGCCCCGGCCGGCGGGCAGTGCGGCTACCTGAAAACCTTGACTTTGCAGCCAGTCTGATACCGCGGCAACATCGGAGGATGTATTGGCGTATGCCGTAGCGAATTCCGCCGGCGTAAGCCAGTGATGGTACTCAGGAGAAGCCGAATTCTGCTGGCTTTCAAGCTCGGTTGCCAGCGCCTGTTGCTGGGCCAGGGAGGGCTCAAGCAGCAACAGCATACGTTCCAATCGCGTACCGGGCAGCGCCTCGCCAAGATTCACAACAGGTATAGAGAATGCTGGCGGCGCAGGAGGCTTGCTAGCGGGAATTGCTACCGCCGGAGTGCTGCTCCATTCGCCACCTAGACGGGAGGTAGTAGTCCCTACGTTAAGGCCGTTGCCGACTGTTTGATAAACCGGTGTCTGCGCAACGGCTACTGCCGGAATGAACGCTCCAGGGCTCAAAAAGAGAATCAATGCAAGCGGCAGGCCGAAGCTTCGTTTGTGTGCCATGTTCCTCTTCTTTACACGATACCTGAAGGCCTTGCATCTCATTCTATGCAGACGGAATGGACACACCTACCACTTCCTTCAAGGAGTGGCCCTGACACCCTGCCACATCTTAGAAAGAGGCCCTCAGAATCCGTTGTGTTTCGACCCCGATTGTATAGCGGCGAAGTGATCTTCCACAGCAGATTCTCGCATGATATGGGTGGAGGTAAGCCTGGAGCGGCTGTTTCTTTGCAGACGTCTGCTGAAGAAGACCCGCCAACCGGCTAAAAACCTGCTGTCGGCGGCAGGTGCCACAGCCTAAACCAGGCAGACCGAGAGGCTTTTCCTTCAATGGAAAAGCCTCTCGGCCTGCTTTTCTTCTGGTTACATCTGCTCCGGTTCTGCCAGAAACACAACCGGAACAGGCAGCCGTTTGCCCTTCTATTGTTGAATGCCGAGATCGGCCAATACCTTGGGCTTCGCTTCGTCAACGGCCAGCAGGTTGTGACAAACCGAACAATCCTGGGGAATGGCTGTGCCGTCCTTGGCCACATGGCTGTCATCGTGGCAACGGAAGCAGCCTGGATAGCTCATATGCCCGATATGGCTCGGGTGCGTTCCCCAGGTCACCTTCATGTAGGGAAAGACATTTTGAGAGTAGATGGTTGCCAGACCGTCGCCGGCCCGCTTCACAAGATTGGCCTTGGTTGCCATGATCTGTGGGTAGTTGCTGCGATAAAAGTCTGCCAGTTGCTCCGGTATCTTGACGCGCGCCTCGGCTTGGGTAGCATAGTTAGCCTTCAGCAGCATCAGACCCTCTTTGTGAACCCAAGGCAGTTCCGGGCTTACCGGACCATCGGACATAGCCTGATTGATCGCTTCTTCCGCTGTCACAAAGGGATGTGCCGCGCGATTATGGCAGTCTATGCAGTCCATCACGCGCCGCTCGCCCTTGGGAATCCCGCTGCCTGCAGGCAGATTGGTAAATACCGTCTCAGATCCATCGGCGTTCCGCTTCTGCACCCAGGGAATCGTCGTGCGGGTCGCATCGGTAGCGACGTACTCGATGTGTCCCAGGTGAACGCCGTGTATGCCGGTCAGATGCGAGAGCCCATCCAGCCCGCCCAGGTGCAGCACCAGCACGGTTTGGGTTTCAGTGTTCTTCTCGTCGTCGGCAAAGCTGGACTTGACCAGCAGCCTTTCACCCACAAACCTGGCCGGAGTGTGGCAACCCTCGCAGATCTCGCGCGCCGGACGCAGATTCTTTACCGGCGAAGGAATCGGCCTTGGATAAGTGCCGAACGTGACCTCGACTACCTGCCGCGTTCCCTCCACCTTGGCTTCAAAGTAAGATTCCGCGCCCGAGCCGATGTGGCACTCCACACAAGCCACATGGGAGTGAGCAGCAATTTTATATGCGGTGTATTCCGGATGCATCACATGGCAGGACTGCCCGCAGAACTGTGGCGAATCCATGTAAGCCGCGCCACGATAGCTGGCCATGGCCACTACCAGCAGGTTGACGATGGTGGCCACCAGCACAATATCAATGCCGTGGCGGAAGATGCGGTCGTTGAGATCGACCTTGGGAAATTCCGCCGGAATCTGCCCGGCTTTCTTGAGCTTTGCGCGCCGCGCAAATAAGCCGATTGGGATCAGTCCCAATCCGGCGACAAACAGGAGGGGCAAAATCAGAAAGAAGATGATGCCGAGGTAGGGGTTGTCATTCGAGCGGCCGAAGAGCTCCACCAGCCAATAGCCGATCATGGTAACGCCTGCAGCGCTGGTTATGGCGCCACCAGCTAGACTGACAGGGTTGTTGCCGAAAAACAGCGCCGGCCGAACCCAGCTTTCACGGAATTTCTGCAGCAATGACACCTTATCCCCCACTCTCAAACAGACGGCCCGCCTAGGAGGGCGAAGCCTCAATCAGTCTGTTCTGAAAGCCATTGTACAGGGTGATAATTTCGCTGGAAATCATCACCCCTTTGGACTCTGGCTTCAGGCAGACCAGTCGCGGATTCGCTCTGGGGCGGGCCTTTTTGAACATCTTGGCCGCTGGTAGTTAGCTACTTGAGCCCGCGGTAGTATGCAACAGCTTCCTTGATTTGCGCATCGGTCAGCTTGCCGCTGAACGGCTTCATTTTGCCTTTGCCGTCCTTGACGGCGGTAAACATCTCGGCTGCCGTGAGCTTCTTGATGGCCGGGTCGGTAATCGGCTTCACACCCATCATCTTGGCAATCCCTGGGTTGGGGACGCCGGTACTCCCATGACAGCTCTGACAATGGGCTTTGTAGGTCGCTTCGCCTGAGGATTGGGCGAAGCCCATGGCGCCGGCCAAACATACAACAGCGGCCAACACCAACAGGGATCGAATCATCTTTGACATTATGACACTCCTTGATTTTCCTGCTCAACCGCGCTGAGCAGAACCCGCCAGGGGATCTCGTTGCCTTGCACTTCAGTTGACTGCAACTAGATGCCGCTGAGACGGCGATTGCAATGGCAATGAAAACCATCTTACGCGATCCAGCGAGACTCGATTGCATTTTGGAGTTGTGCCGAATCTCTTGAAGCTTGATGAAGGAGTGGACCGATAAATCAACTGTTTCCGGCCCACCCCTTCAATTTTCGCTTAGAACTCGTAATGAAGTCCAAGAGTTACGTTATTCGCATGGAAGTTCCGAGGCGCAGTCAGGCCGGCAGACGTTTCAGTCAGACCGGTCGGACCGGTCAGCGTGGGTGAGTCGCAGGGAACAACTGTTGCCGTCAAGGACGTTGTAGTACTGCAGTACTGTGCGCCGGAAGGACCGCCCTCGCCGTAGCCGTAGTAGTTGTATTGAGCGCTCCATATCCATCCAGTGTGGACCGTCCACGCAGCGCTCACAAAAGGAGACTGATACGCAGAGACCAGCGAGCCGTTGACCGACCGCGCGTCGTTGAAGAACTGGCTACCGTTCACAGAACTGATGCGATAGCCAATACTGGAGTGAAGCTTGGCAATGGGGGACACATTAAGAGCCACCGATCCGTATTGCGTCGGAGCATCCATGAAGTCCCTGGCATGCCAGTCCACAAGCGTGGTTGTCGACCCTCGGGCGAAGATGCCGGAGCACACATTCGGTGCACCGCTAGTGGTGAGGGTAGCCACGCCAGGGTAAGAAGAGCCCGCGGCGCCGCTGGTATAGCAGATGTTAGTCGCCGTGTACACATCGCTATAGGAGTAGTTGAAGCTCAGTCCATAGTGCTCGTTCGGCGTGAGATCCGCACCCAGGCTCGCAACCCGGCTGTGATCGACATGGTCGATCGGGCCCTCGAACGGCAGGGCATCGGGTTGTGTTGGCGTTGCCGCGGCTGCCGCTGCTGCGACATCTGCCTGGGCGTTGTTCGTGTTATTGTGCTGTTCCCGGTCGTTAAAGGAGCCGGATATCGTCGCCCAAGGCCTCGGCCGGTACATGGTATGCACACGGTAGTGCTTCGTTTGGCGCGGACCAAGCGGGGTGAACGCATTGTCGTGGTAGAGCACTTCGGCAGTGCCATTGACTTCCCAATTTTTGGTGGGACGCAGAGCGGCATTGAAGATTCCGCCGGTTTCATGAATGATCACTGTTCCGCCGCTCGTCGCGCCCACGGGTATCGGAATGTCCCCAGGATTGCCGCCGCCACCGGTCGATTGGTTGCCCTCAGCGATCATGTGCGTGCCGTAGCGATAGGTAAGCGAAACCGTGGCGTTAGAAAAGGCGTCCCAGGTTCCGGTCAGATAATTGGTCAGGAACCTCTGGCCGAAGTAGTCGGGCAGGGGGGTGTTGATCTCGGCGCTGCCTTCAAATGTTGCGGCGCCATTGGCTGCGCTGGTGGTGGTCAGCGTTGGATAGTTGATGGTTTGATTAGGCGCGCCAGGCGTCGCGAGGGTCGTCCCGCTCGTAATGACGGAGGTGCCTGGTTGGTGGACATTGGAGTAGTCAAACTGATCGGAGAGGCTGAATGTCTTTGTAGCCTGCCAGACAATGCCATAGTCGGCGACCATCACCTCCCGCTTGGCGTTCGCGTTGCCTGCATAAGTAATCGAGCGATTCGCCGCACTCGCAGCATTCGCCGCATGAGTCAGGCCCTGGAAGCTGTCGTAGTAGTTGGCCAGGTTCATGTTTGCATTGGTGTAGCTGAAATCGCCGTTCATCGAGATGTTCTTGATGCTCGTGCTCTGAAAGCGGAAGATTTCCGTGGGGTAGAGAATGCGTGTCGGCTGCGTGCGCTGGTAACCGGTAGCGACGGCACAGGCCGGATCGATGACCGGCAAGCCGCCAGGAGTCTGCGGCGCATAGAGAATGGTGTTCGCCTGCATCATGCTGGACGTATTGCAGGCATTGGCAGCATATGCGGTCTGGCTGTCAAAGCTGATTAGAGGCGTCACTGGGGTTCCATCCGACTCCTGGAACATGAAGCGGCTGGGAGCCAGCGTGAAGTAGGAGTCGCCCTTGTAGTGGTCCACCTGTTCTTCGAAGGTCAGCTTCGTTCCCTCGACAGGCTTCCAGTCGATGGCGCCCGTAAAATCGTCGGTGCTGTTGCGCTGAAACTCCTGGAGCAGGAGAGAATAGGCTCCGGCAACCTGATAACCGCTTGGGGTCAGGCTCGGGCCCTGGAAGATGTTCTGCGAGTAGCCAGCGCGGAACGTGACTTTAGAGAGAGGAAAGAGGGTAAGGTTGGTATCTGTCATGCGACGCACGGTGTTGAACATCTCGGGCGACTGTTCAATCTGCGGCCATGCATACGAACCTGTCGGTGCGGTAGATGGTCCGATTGGAATCGACCGTCCCGTGGGGACGTTCGGGTTGCCAAGCAAATCGTAGTCAAAGTACTGGCGGTCGCGACGGAACATTCCTGTGAAGTCGTATATCTTGCCCTTAGAGAAATCCAGCTTGGCGAAGTTGTTCGGATCGCCGCCAAATCCGTTGCCGGTGGCCATAAGGGAATCGACAAGGGTATGCTTTGTGCCCGGTAGTGCATGCATCTCAAAGGTCTCGCCTTGCACTCGCGGCCCGGACTGAATGTTGACCAGAGTGTCATACATGGGCAGGCTGCCCGTAAGACCGGTGATGTGTCCGCCCAGATCCACGCTCTGATGGATCTTGTAACCGTTCGGGGTAGACATATTTGTTTGCTGAGTCGGCAGCGGGACATCCGGAGTCGGATTCTGCGCGGCAGCGATCCCAGCCGTCATGAGCAGTGCGGCAACTCCAATGCTCCCAGCGATGCGCTGAATCATTGCGGTAGATGGCTGTTGATTGGAGCGCCGTGAAAACCAGCCTGTATTTTTCATAAAGCCTCACTTGAAAAAACGTCAATCACATCAATTTTTTTTGAACCCGTGCACTTAGCAGCTACGGGGCCGGGCCGCGCCTTCCGGTAGAAACAGAGGGCGCGGCTCAACTCACATCACCTGAGAAACGCCTGGTTGAGATTGGACCCGTGGATCTGCGTGTGGCAGTCCACACACGGCTGCGCGGACGCCGATCCGGCGCCCATTCCGTGAATCGTACCGGCTGCGACTGGGCTGTGGCACTGGTTGCACAACGTGTTGATATTCGGCATGTTCAGCAACCGGGCGTTCTGAGAACCGTGCGGCGTGTGGCAGCCCAGGCACCCCTCCGCCTTGACCGCGGCGTGCTCGTACACGAAAGGTCCGCGCGTCTCCGTGTGGCACTTGGTGCAGATCGCATTCTGATCGGCGGTGGACCTCAGATTGTTGTTCTCGAAGGTTCCATGGACGTCATGACAGTCGCTGCACTTCACCAACTTCTCGTTCACCCGGTGATGGAACGGCATATCGAACGACGGCTTCACGTCGGTGTGGCATTGATAGCAGAGCGTGGGCTGAGCAGCCTTGAGCAGGTTCTCTGGAGTAGTGCTTGCATGAACGCTATGGCAGCTGACGCAGCTCACATTGGCCTTGGCATGAGGAGAACGTAAAAAGTTAGGGTGCGTCCCAGCATGGCAGCTCAGGCACTTGGCATCCACTTCTTTTGCCGAGGCTTTGGCGGGATTGAAGATTTTGGTCGTGTCACCGCCGCCATCCACGTGCGCCTGGCCCGCCCCGTGGCAGGACTCGCAGGTAACACCTTTGCCACCATGCATTAAGGCCATCTTGGTATGCGGATTGTTAGCAAAGCCTTTTACCACTTCCTTATGGCAAGTGGCACAGGTCTCCTGGCCCACAAAGCCCGAGGGTGCGGCTTCCTGTGCCTGGGCGGCCGGTTTGGCCCCTGGCCCGGCTTTGGGCGCCTTCGCGCCCCATGCGCTAGCGCAAATCACTCCGGCGCACAACATTATCGCCAAACCAACATGCAGCCCCGGCCTCTTGCCCGGAACCGCTCCAATCGAAGATTGCGTTACAGGCCCATCTCTATGCATGAAAACTCCACTTCGGGTGCTCTCGTCACTTCTTCCGGGGAACAACTTTACCTGCGTTCGTCTCCCGACCCGGCTAGCCCCTCTCGGGGTAGCCTGGAACACAGAAGAAAGTCCGCCGGTTCAACTGCCGCGGAAGGTACTCCATGTGCGGAGCATCACTTCATATTCGCGAGATTACGATTCCGTCATAAATCCTAGCGGTGATATCCATCACACATCCGATAGGAGTTCATGCCGGTTTTGGTTTCCCTACTTAAAGTGACATAGATTCCGTTTTATGTCATGAGTCTGCTGTAAACCACTGAAAATACTTCACGATGACACATTCCCTGCCCACACCGACTGACCAAGGCGGCTTCCAGAGAGTATTTTCCTCTTGAGTACATCAAAACTTTTTCTCTTCTGCTGTATGAATCAATGCGTTTTCGTCGAGATTGGGTCTGGATCACCGTTTATCTGAGCATGACCCGGCTTGTGGAAATTCAGGATTTCCGGCCTCCGCAACTACGCCGAAAAAGCGCCGGAATGAACCTGCTATTTCGCTCTCCGTGGCACTTCTTGTCCACCTTTTCGCCTCCCTCAATAGACGTGAGGTCCATCACATCCACTACTACGGTTGCTCGGGCAGACTTCCACCAGGCGAAAATTTCATTTCTTTTAGGCCAGTAGTTTTTTTTACCTCAGATGCAACCCTCGAGAGGCTTCGTGGGGGACAGTCGAACAGAGCATTGGAAGCTCCGATTCGGCGGCGTAGGGGGAGCAAGACCATTATGGATACGGAAAGCTCGGCAGCAGCACAAAATCGGCAGAAACACATCACCCGGCAGATTCCTGGCGGGTGCGCGGCTTGTGCCAATCGACGCCCCGGCTGGTTCTGTTCGCTGGGCAGCTCTGTCTTGGCCGAGTTTGAAATGGTCACCAGCACCGTCTCACTGCCTGCGCAGGCTGCCCTTTTTTCTCAGGGCGATGATGCCCGTTTCCTCTATCTGATCTGTGGAGGATATCTCAAACTCACCGCCGGCAACATTCAGGACCGTCAGATGATCGTGCGCGTGGCCGGCCCTGGCTCAATGCTCGGCCTCTATGCGGTTCTCTCCCACGGCGTCTATGAGGTCTCAGCCGAATCCCTGACTGCGGCCCAGTTGCGCCCAATCGAGCGGGAAAAGTTCCTCGGCTTTCTGCGCGGCCACAAGGAGGCGCAAATGCGCGCCGTACAGTGCATCTGCCAGGAGTACCGGTTCGCCTTGCAAGATGCCTGCCGCGTCTCCCTGGCCGATACCGTAGCCGCCCGCCTGGGCCGCCTATTACTGGATTTGGCCCATCAAATAGGTGAGCAACTAAACGGGGGCGGCTATCGCTTTCCGCTGCTGCTTACCCATGAAGAAATGGCCTCCATGGCCTGCACCACCCGGGAAACCGTCACCCGCACCTTGGGGCAGTTTCGCAAAGACGGCTGGATCTCGATTGAAGACTCCCTAGTGACTCTCCACCAGCCCAAGAGTCTGCAAACACTCACTTAGGGCTACTGGGTGGATGGCCTTAGTAGTGCGAGCGGGCCTTAGTCTTGTTTGCCGCTTTCGTTTGGCTTGCTTCCAGAGTCTAAGAGCTATCATCTTCTAAGAGATAAAATCTCAATGAGGAGTTTTTTGCCTATGACGCGCTGGTTTGCTGTCTCTTTTTCCCTACTGCTCTCTTGCTTTGCTGTGTTTGCCCAGACTCCTGCTTCGCAGGCCGCAAAGCCTGCCGTCATGACCTCGCAAAGCCCAGAAATCCGCACATTTCAGAAGATTGAAGATTCCTGGTCAAACGCCATCAACATGCGCGACCAATACGGCCTTGAATTGGTGTTATCGCCTTTGTTTGTGGATGTTTCCGCCGCTGGTGACATCAGTACCCGCAACCAGCAAGTTGCTCAGCTCATTTCCAACGACGACAAAACCCTCCATATAGAGCAGCACGTCATCACGGTCCGCATGCTGGGTGACATCGCCGTGGCCAACGGCACCTACCTGCTCCACCACAGGGTCAATTCCTCACAGGCGGATGAAAAGGGTGTCTTCACCCATGTCTTTGAGCGCCTCCGCGGCGGCTGGGTATGTGTCAACTCCCAGCGCACCCTGGTTCGGGAAGACTCCGGCGCCAAGGCCAAGAACAAGAAGCCTTCCAACGCCGAACTGCCTTTCCATATCCCGCTGTTTGGCCGGAGCGACAAGAAAGACCAGTAGGGCGGCAGGCATACTCAGCGTGAACTGCTGTCCAAAGCAGTCCAACCCTAGAGCAGTTCTCCAATTCCTGTGGAGTTCATAGGTGCGTGCAAGGTGGCTTTTACTTCCACCCCAGCGACGAAGGCCTGTCGCCGGGGGCCCCGGTTAAGGAAAAAGCCACTCGGCGATATTGCTTCCCCTATACACCTATTGGAAAACTGCTAGCTGGCCATCCGCCGGGCGCCCTGCAGCCGGATCGATACATGGACCAGGCTGAGCGCGGCTGGCGTCACACCCGGAATGCGGCTGGCCTGGCCGATGGTGACAGGCCGCACCCGCTCCAGCGTTTCCTTCATCTCCCGAGAGAGCCCGCTGATGGCGCCATAGTCGATCCACTCCGGAATGTTCACGGCCTCGGCGGCCTTCAGTTTTGCAATCGACTTCAGTTGCTGATCCAGGTAGCCGGCGAACTTGATTTCGGTTTCGACTGCACGGGCTTCATTGCGCAGTACGCTCGGCAAGGCGGTTCCCGCCCTCGAATCTTGGGCGGAATTCCAGTTGATCGCTGCCGAGAACTCCGCCAGCAAGGGCTCGTCAGCCATTTTCTCGCGCATCGCCCCCAGCACCGCCTCAATGCCTACTTCGGGACGCTTAAGCAGTTGCGCCCAGGTCAAGCCGGCTGTAGAGGTCAAAGCGCCAAAGCCCGACATCTCCAGCCGCTCGCCGTCTACCTTGCCAGTAGTCAGCAGTCGGCTAAGCGCGGCCATGCGAGCCTGCTTCCGCTCGTACTCCGCCCATGCCTCATCGCCAATCAGCCCCAGCTTGCGTCCATAGGGGGTCAGCCGCCTGTCTGCATTGTCGATGCGCAGATGCAGCCGGAACTCAGCCCGCGACGTGAACATCCGATAAGGCTCATTGGTTCCCTTGGAGATTAAATCGTCGATGAGGATGCCGGTGTAGCCTTCGCTTCGATCCATAGTGAAGGGCGGCTCGCCCTTGAGCCATAGCGCCGCGTTGATACCGGCCATAATGCCCTGGCAGGCTGCCTCCTCATAGCCGCTTGTTCCATTGATTTGTCCAGCCAGATACAGGCCCTCCATGCTTTTAACGCGCAGGGTGCGGTCCAGTTCCGTGGCGTCCACGCTGTCATACTCGATTGCATAGCCGGGGCGCAGCATCTCCGCCTGGTCCAGGCCGGGAATGGAGTGCACAATTTGCCATTGCACCTCCATGGGCAGAGAGGTGGCCATGCCGTTGATGTAAACCTCGTGGGTGTGCAGCCCCTCCGGCTCCAGAAAGAACTGATGTTGGGTCTTTTCAGGGAATTTGACGATCTTGTCTTCAATGGATGGGCAATAGCGCGGCCCGATGCCCTCAATCTGCCCCGAATACATCGCCGAGCGGTGCACGTTTTCGCGGATGATGCGCAGCGTCTCCGGCGTCGTAAAGGCGATGTGACAGCTCACCTGCGGCTGCACAATTTTCTTTGTCCTGAAGCTGAAGGGCGTAGGGTCCAGGTCGCCCGGCTGCTCCTCAAAGGCTCCCCAGCGGATGGTGCGGCCATCCAGGCGCGGTGGCGTTCCGGTTTTCAGGCGGCAGGTCCGCAGTCCCAGCGCGCGCAGTGCCTCGCCCAGCAGAACAGAGGCCGGCTCACCGCTGCGCCCCGCCGGATAGTGCTCCTCTCCGCAGTGGATGAGCCCGTTGAGAAAGGTGCCGGTTGTAATAATGGTGGCGCCGGCTAGCAGTTGGCGCCCGTCACGCAGCTTGAGGCCCAGCACACGGCGGCGGAGACTCTTCCCTGCCCCTTGTTCCCTGTCCCCCGTTCCCTTCTCGACCACCAGCCCCACCACCTCGGCCTGGCGAATATGCAACCCCGGCTGAGATTCCAGCACCTCGCGCATCTTTACACGGTAGAGCTGCTTGTCGCACTGGGCCCGCGGACTCCACACCGCCGGGCCGCGCGAAGTATTCAGCAGCCGGAACTGGATGCCGACAGCATCGGCCACCTCGCCCATCACCCCGCCCAGCGCGTCAACCTCGCGCACCAGGTGGCCCTTGGCCACGCCGCCAATCGCCGGGTTGCAGCTCATCTGTGCAATCAGGTCAAGGTTCATGGTGATGAGAGCGGTTTTCTGGCCCATGCGCGCCGCCGCCATAGCCGCCTCGCAGCCGGCGTGCCCGGCGCCCACCACCACCACATCGTATTGCTCGGTAAAAGCCATCCAGATTCCATCTTACGGAAATTGCGCCTTCCACGCCGGACTGCCGGCATGTACGGCAAACCTTGCTTCACAATTCTCTAGACACTGCCGCGCCCCGCGGATGAAATGCACCTACTTCCTCGCCCTTGGCATCCGGCGCCAGCGTGACGCGTTCGTAAACTCGTTTGCGATTCTCTGAGCTGAAAGCCCCACCGGGATAGTCAGCAGTTTCTCTGATTGGGCACATCGCTAGCCCGAGTTGCCGCACTCAGAAGTTTGTGCCGCAGGGTGATTGTAATCGTATACAATTCCTTTCGCGGTGGGATCGGCGGCTGGCTGGGGCGGCTACGGATTGTTGATTCCGGCTAGGCGGTACCTCACCACGGAATGGAGATTGAGGAAGATGAGAGTAAATCGGAGTATGCATAGGAAACTGTCGGCAGTTGCCACAAGCGCCGCCGCGTTGTTCTTCGGCCTGATGCTGCTGGCCACCCCCGGCTACGGCCAAAGCATTGCCGGGCGCTGGACGGCAATTGGCAAGACGATGGACAACGGCGAAGTGCCTAAGACGATTCTGGACCTGAAGCAGACCGGAAATGTTCTGACCGGAAGGCTGGTTGGGCTCGGCTACGGCGTGGACGTAAAGGGCACGGCCAAGGGAAACCACTTCGATCTCTATGTCATCGACTGGAACGACAAGAAGCCCTCCGTCGTGGGTGACTTGGTAAATGGCGAGTTGCGCTGGAAGCAGTGGAATGAAACCTATGTGGCCAAGCCCGCCACACCCGCCGATGAGTTCCCGAAGCTGCCATATATTACACCGCCAGCACTGCATAACGTGCCCTATAACGGCCTTGCCAAGACTCCCCCCATGGGCTGGAACAGTTGGAATTTATTTGCGGGAAAGATTGACGACAAAACCGTTCGCACGATGGCTGATGCGATGGTGACGAGCGGGATGAAAGATGCCGGCTATATCTATGTGAATATCGACGACACATGGGAAGGCGTCCGCGACGCAGAAGGAAATCTGCAATCGAACCACAAGTTCCCTGACATGAAAGCTCTGGCTGATTATGTTCATTCCAAGGGACTGAAGATTGGAATCTACTCCGGCCCCGGACCGCGCACCTGCGCCGGGTACCCGGCCAGCTATGGCCACGAGGTGCAGGATGCCAAGACCTTTGCCGCCTGGGGCATCGACTACCTGAAGTACGACTGGTGCAGCGCGGGCAATATCTACAAAAACGATGCCCTGCAACCTGTTTACCAAAAGATGGGCGACGCCCTGGAAGAGTCCGGCCGTCCCATCGTCTATAGCCTCTGCGAGTACGGCATGGGCGAGGTACAAAAGTGGGGTCCGGAGGTGGGCGGCAACCTATGGCGCACCACAGGCGACATCAGCGACACATGGACGAGCATGATCGCCAACATCGAAAAACAGGTTCCCACGGCGCCTTATGCGGGGCCCGGCCACTGGAACGACCCTGACATGCTGGAGATTGGCAACGGGCACATGACCGCCAACGAATACCGCACCCACATGAGCCTGTGGGCACTGACAGCCTCGCCTCTCTTGGCCGGCAACGATATTCGCACCATGACGGCGGTGACCAAATCCATCCTGATGAACAAGGAAGTGATTGCCGTGGATCAGGATCCGCTAGGCAAGCAGGCTTCCCCGGTAAAGGACGGCGAACTGGAAACCTGGATCAAGCCGCTGGCCGACGGCAGCGTGGCGGTGGGCGTGGTAAATCATGGCGCAACCGCGGCGCAGGCCACGGTAAAGGCCAGCGACCTGAATCTGGACGGCGCGGTGAAGACCGCACGCGACCTGTGGGCGCATAAGGACGTGCAGTTCGCGGGCGGCGCATACACGGCCTCCGTGCCCTCGCACGGCGTATTGATGCTCAGGGTGAGCGCGAAGTAAGGCGCATTGCGCGGTGTTTGCGGCTTGGTCCGCAGGGGGCGTCAGCTTCGGCTGACGCCCCTGGCGCGTTAAGCTACTAAGAACCAGGAGATAACGCGCGAACCATGACCATTCCCAACTGCAAATACTCGACCCTTGCCGTACACGCCGGGCAGTACCCTGACCCGCAGACGGGCGCGGTGAACGTGCCTGTCTACCTTTCTTCGACCTTTGAGCTGACCGGGATTGGCACCGACCGCGGCTGGGACTACTCGCGCGCCGGCAACCCGACACGGGACCGGCTGGAGGAGGCCCTTGCAGCTCTCGAAGGCGGACACAGCGCCCACGCCTTTACCACCGGCATGGCGGCTCTCTCCGCGCTGGTGGCCATGCTGCGCGCGGGCGACCACCTGATCTGCTCGCACAATGTGTATGCGGGCACGGTGCGCCTCTTCGACCAAATAGTGAGCCGCTACGGCATCGAGATTGAATATGTGGATACCAGCAATCTGGAAGCCGTCGAAGCGGCCATTCGCCCCAACACGCGGCTGATTCACATTGAGACGCCCAGCAATCCGCTCATGGTACTGACCGATATTGCCGGGGTGAGCCGGATTGCGCACGCTCACGGCATCGAAGTCAGCGTGGACAACACCTTTCTGTCGCCGGTGTTGCAGAGCCCGCTTGCCTTGGGCGCGGATATCGTGATGCACTCGACGACCAAGTACCTCAACGGCCACTCGGACGGGCTGGGCGGCGCGCTGATCGGTTCCACGCCCGAACACAAGGAGCGGTTTCTGCTGGTGCAAAAGGCGGCGGGCGGGATTATGTCGCCGTTTGAGTGCTTCCTGGTGCTGCGCGGAATCAAAACCCTGCCGCTGCGCGTCAAGCAGCACGAAGAGAATGGCCGCGCCGTGGCGGAGTATCTCTCCACGCATCCCAAGGTGAGCCGGCTGGCCTATCCCGGACTGAAGAGCCATCCGCAATATGACCTGGCGGTGAAGCAGCAGAAGGGCTTCGGCTCTATGATGAGCTTCGAGGTGGAGTCGCGCGAAGCTGCGGGGCAGTTCTTGGCGGCGATGAAGATTTTCCTGAGCGCGGAGTCGCTGGGGGGCGTCGAGTCGCTGGCTTCGCACTCGGCGACAACGACGCACGCCTCTGTGACGGCGGAGCAGCGCGCGTCGATGGGTATTACGGAAGGACGCATCCGGCTTTCTGTCGGCATCGAGGACAAGGAAGACCTGATTGCCGATTTGGAGCAGGCGCTGGCGGCGGTGTAAGGGGACTACCGGTGCGAGGCCAAAACTGGCGCATTCTTGGGGCGTGGGCTCGCTCAGGTTCGATGCTGTCAGGTTTGTCGCGTACCCGGAAGATCACGAGCCTTGCCATGTGCATGGTTTCTATGCGGAGACTGAGGTCATTGTGGAACTCCGCAGCAGACTTGGCAAAACAGTTGACCTGGCGGATAAAAACGATGCGATACGGCCTGGAAATGCCCACCGGAGCGATGTGAAACAGATATTGAAAGTGCGGCGGCGCACTTTGACGAACTGTTCAAACTCTGGAAGGAAGCACATGCCTGAGCTAGCGAGAGTGGCGACTACGGACGCGAAGATGGATGCCGCCATGCGTCAGGCACGTTTATACGAAAAGTATGATCGCCGGGTGGTGCGCGCCACTTACTCCGACCGCACCGACAGATTTCTACTGCACCTGGAAGATGGGGTAACACACAGCATTCCGCGCAAGCTGATCCAGGGGCTGGCAGAGGCGGAGCCGAGCGCTCTAAGCAAGATTGAGATCCTTGGCCGAGGAACCGGTTTGTATTGGCCGGCTCTGGATGTGGCGCATCTGGTTGCAGGCTTGCTTGCCGGAGTATATGGCTCGGCGAAGTGGATGAAGAATCTGCAACTGGAGTCCAAGCCAAGCCGGATGTCCGCATAGGCTTGGCGCGCAAGTCTGCCCCCTCAGTGCCCCACAGGGGCGGGTGCGTCCTTGGGTGGGCGGCGCATGACGAAGGGCAGCGGCACCAGAATCGCCGTGACCACCACCATGACCCAGATTGAATCGACATAAGCCAGCAGGCGAGCCTGAACCTGGGCCATGCCGTAGATTTGCGCGCCGGCGCGCTGAAGGCCGTCGGACATAGCGCCGCCCGCAGCGTGCATCCAGGCGCTGGCCAGACCGGAACGCATCGTCTCAAAGGGCGGACTGCCGGGAGCGGTGTGCGCGCTGAGCATAGCCAGGTGCTTTTGCGACTGTCGCGCGAGCAGCGTGGTGACAAAGCTGATGCCCACGCTGCCGCCCAGGTTGCGCATCAGCGCGGACATGCCGCTGACCTCGTTGTACTTTTCCTGGGGAATGCCCACGTAGCAGAGCGTATTGATAGGGATAAAGAGGAAGGGCAGGCCCAGGGAGATGACCACGCGCCAACTCACCGCCATGCCAAAGCTGACGTTGAGATTCATGCCGGTCATGCGCCAAACGCCATAAGTGGTAATCACGAATCCGAGGGCGACCAGCAAGCGTGGATCGAATTTAGGCGCCAGCGCTCCGGCCACCGGGAACAGGAGCATGAGCGCGATGCCGCCGGTGGAGACGGCCATGCCGGCCTGCTCGGCGGAGTAGCCCATGATTTCCTGAAGAAACTGGGGAATAAGCACCGTGGTGGAGTAGAGCGAGACGCCCACCATGAACATGACGAACATGGTGGCGGCCACGTTGCGCTGGGCAAAGAGGCGCAGGTCGAGGATGGGATGCTTGACGCGGAGCTGACGGAAGATGAAGACGGCCAGTCCTGCGACGGCGAGGAAGGCGCAGGTGACGATGAAGCTGGAGCTGAACCAGTCGTCTTCCTGACCCTTGTCGAGGAGGATTTGAAGTGCGCCGATGGCGACGACGAGCAGGCCGAGGCCCCAGTAGTCCACGCCCTCGCGGCGCTTGCGGATGGCTTCAAGGTAGGGCGGATCTTCAACGACGCGGTTGGTAAGGAAGAGCGAGAGAATGCCGATGGGGATGTTGATGAAGAATATCCAGCGCCAACTGTAGTTATCCACAATCCAGCCGCCCACGGTGGGGCCGAGAACAGGGGCGAGGACCACGGCCATGCCATAAACGGCGAAGGCCATGCTGCGCTTTTCAGGTGGAAAGGTATCGGCGAGGATGGACTGCTCACTGGGCTGAAGGCCACCGCCGGCCGCGCCCTGGATGACGCGGAAGACAACCAGAATGCCGAGCGAGGGAGCCAGGCCACAGAGCAGCGAGGCCATGGTGAAGAGGAAAACGCAGCTCATGTAAAAGCGCTTGCGGCCCATGCGGTTCGCGATCCAGCCGCTGATGGGCAGCACCATGGCGTTGGCGACCAGGTAGCTGGTCAGAACCCAGGTAGCCTCCGCCGTGCTGGCGGAGAGCGAGCCGCCGATGTGGGCCATGGCGACATTGGCGATGGAGCTATCCAGGGCCTCCATAAAGGTGGCCAGGGTAACGGTGATGGCGATAACCCAGGGGTTTGCGCGCGGCCGCCATGTGTCATGGAATGCGAGTGTGGCGGCGGCCAAGGCTGCTCCTTTACTTTCGGCGCTCCAGGGCAGCCGTATCTCTAAAAGGTGACGCTACCAACAGACTAATTGACGCGGGTGGCAGTCTTTTCCAATCCAGGAATGAGCCTGAAGGGCCTGTGTAGGTTGGGCAGCTTCAGAGGGCTCCTTTTCGGGATTTTTACATACTCTGCTCGTGGTAGCCGTGGCGGTGGAAATGTGGGAATCGGTTTTATCGATTTCCAAGGTTTGTGGGAAGGGCGGAAAACGGCACCATCGTTTTCCGGGCTTTCCATAAACCGTCATTTCCACGGTCCACTTCCATCGCAGACGGCGTTTCATGCCGGCCTTCTGATCTGCTCGAACATTGTGTTTCTGGCTTGTTGCATACGCTGTGCGGCTTCGGTATCGCTCATGGTAGCGGCCACTCGCTTGAGCGCGTTGAGGCTGAGTCCTGGGCACAGGTATTGTTGCGGGCGGTCGAGCGAAAGCAGTGTTTCCAGCGGTGTTCGCCATAATTTGTAGAGGCGGCGTTTGCGGCCCTTGGCGTCGATCTGGACTTCGGCCTGAGCCGAGGGCCGGTGATAGTTGACGTAGGGATTGAGAAAGCCGGTATAGAACTGGTTGATGGGCGCGGCCTGGGCCGGGCTGATGTGCCCCCAACCGATGTGCTTGCGCACGATGGCGGCGTTTTTGGTCTCCACCAGGCCGTTGTCGCCGCTCTTGCGAGGACGGCTCTTGGTCTGTTCGATCAGCAGCTTTTTGAGCAGTTGGGCCACGGTTTTGTTGATGAATTCCGAGCCGTTGTCGGAGTGAAAGTTCAAGATCGCAAAAGGAAACTGATGGATCAGGCTGTCGAGCAGCGGCGTCAGCCAGGCCTCGGAGATGCGCGGCGTGGCCAGCACCACTTCCCATTGCGTCACCTCGTCGACGGCGTTGATGTGGTAGATTCCCTTGCCCTCGGGTGAGTCGCCCTGATGCACGGTATCGATGCGCAGAAAGCCGGGTTGAGCGTTGGGCGCGGGCTTGCGCCGTTCGCCGATCTGAACCGCCGCGGGCCGGGTCTTTTCGTAATGGCGCAGTCCGTAGCGCGGGCTCTGGCGCAGGTTGTAGAGGTGGCCGTTGGAGATCCCTGCCAGCCGCTCGAACTCGCCCTTGCCGTAGACCTCGAACTCGCGCTTGAGGATGTGCCGGGTGGCCGGCCCGCTGAGCCGGTCGTGGGCTTGGTCGACCGCGGCCAGCAGTTCGACGTCGGCGGCGGTGTAACGGCGCTGGAAACGCGGCCGAAGCGAGGGCTTGGCCGCGATCCGTCCGGCCTTCAGATAGCTGCCAATCAGCCGCGTGGACTGCGCCCGGCTGAAGCCGGTCATGCGCCCGATATAGGCCCGCAAAAGCCCCTTGGCGCGACGCTTCTGCAGCCTGTACTGATGCTCGAACAGCAACCGCTCTACCCATTTGTAGAGCTCCAGGCGGCTTGAACCGACAAACCGCACACTCTCCGAGGCCGCAAGAAATGCCTCAATCTCAACCAAACTCAACTTCTCCGCACCAAGCACGCTGATCATCCATCTTCAGCTTGCCCGTTCAGACTCCTTCAGGCTCATCTTGCGTTGGAATCAACTCCCCCGCTCAGGCTCATCTTGCGTTGGACAAGAGTGTGGCTGGAAGCACCGGCAGCCGCTGTGTCATGCTGAGGGGATTATGGAAGCAAGACAGGCAGATGAGGATGGACGCAAGCAAGCAAAGCTGCTGCTGGCGATAGATACCTGCGGGCCCACGGGCTCAGTGGCGCTGGGACGCGTGGCCGGGAACGGGGCTGAGATTCTGGGCCAGACAGAACTCGAAGGCCGCAACTACTCTGCCACGCTGGTGGCGGCGGTGGGCAAGCTGCTGCAGGCCGCCGCAGTGAGCTTGCGGGATGTGGGCGCGATGGTCGCTGTCTACGGGCCGGGTAGCTTTACCGGGGTGCGTGTGGAGCTGAGCGCCGTAAAAGGTCTTGCCGAACCGGCGCAGATTCCAGTGGTGACGGTCTCGCGGCTGGAAGTGCTCGCGGCGAAGTCTGCGTGCGAGTCGGCGGCACTGGATGCGCACCGGCACGAGGTGTTTTTGCGGCTGGGCTGGCCCGACGCCCAACCCAAAGAGCTATTGGCTGGTGCAGAGGAACTGGCTGCCGTCGCACCCGCGCCAAAGCAAATTGCCGTCTGCGATGAAGCAGCGGAATTACTGTTAAAGACTGCCTGGCCAGGGACGGACGTGGTGCGAACTGAGGCGCCCGACGCGGCCGATGCGCTGCGGCTTTGCGCGGGGCGCGTGGCGGCCGGGGAGTTTGTTGACCTGGCGCTGCTTGACGGGCACTACCTGCGCCGCTCCGATGCGGAGATCTTTGGCGAGGCGGAGACCAAGCACGCATGACTTCCCCGCAAAAGGATAAGATTCGCCGCATGACGGCGACGGACCTTGGCCGGGTGATGGAGATTGCCGCAAGCCTGGCCACTGCGCCTCGCTGGCCGGCTTCTGCCTACCAAAGGGCGCTTGCCCCCGAGGGCATACCGCGCAGGATTGCGCTGGTAGCCGAGGAGGAGCAGAGCGGTGCGGTGATGGGCTTTGCCGTGGCCAGCCTTCTGGGACCACAGGCCGAGCTGGAGACGATTGCGGTGTCCACTGAGAGCCAGCGGCGTGGAACGGCACGGCGGCTGATGGCGGCTCTGGTCGCAGAGCTGAGGCTCGCGCAGGTGGGCGAAGTGATTTTGGAAGTGCGCGAAGGAAACCGCCCGGCTGTGGAACTTTACCAGGCTCTCGGATTTACTGTGAGCGGGCGCAGGCCGCGCTATTATGCCGATCCGGTTGAAGATGCGGCACTCATGCGGTTGGGGATCGAGTGATCTGCGGAAGCAGGTCAGCGAGTAGGCAAGTCAGCGAAAATACGGAGAGACAGCATCGCTATCCGAGAGACTAGGTTCCCTGCATTCCCCGGCTAGTCACTCCCGGCAAGTAGCCCGCTCATCAACACTAAAGAATCTCCCATAACCTTAAGAAGCTGTGCCCTGTACATCGCGGCTTTTTGCGATGTGCGGGTCTTCGAGCGTGTGGCGTGTGCTCCGCCCTCGCTGTGGAACACCTGGGAGCGCATCGACCCTGCCCTCGCCACCAATCCGCTTTTTGCTGACCCGCCGACTTGCCGACTCCTGACTGCAACCTGCCCGTTTGCTCAGAATTACCCCTCTGCGGCGCACAATATTAGACAGATCAAATGCGCTCAAAATAACGCAAACCTGGCTGCATCGGCCACGAAAGCTGCTCTACAGGCCTTGGCTAGCGTGCCAAATTCGCAAAAAAAGTTTTTTCTCCTGTACGCCAGTAAAAGCCTCTTAAACTATCTAATTTCATAAACTTGCAGACACTCACCAAGGGCGTTTACAGCGGCTGTATGGCTGTACGCCTCCCACAAGTTACACATTCCATGAGGGTTGACTTTTTCGCTATTCGCGCGAAAACAAACTTTCAGCGCGATAAAAATGTCCCCACACGACATACCCTGCACCCAAGGCACGCTATCACAAAAAGACGCGATGTACACGGGGCACAGCTCCTCAAGGTTTGGGCGGGCGAGGGCACGAGGAGTGGCAAGACTTTCGTCACAGTTGTGTGTATTTAAGACGAAATTCACAGCCACCCGTGACTTCGGTTCTTTTTCTCTCTTGCGGTTTGCACAGCGGCGGCGATATATGTAAATGTTCTGTTACATGAGGAGGTGCTTGATGGACGAAATACAAGACGCCACGCTGAGCGAAGAATTGAATCGCCTGCATGCCGAACACCGTACCTACGCTCAGCGGCTGGAAGAATTGCTCAACAAACCTTACCTGTCAGAAGACGAGCAGCTTGAGGAAGTGAAGCTGAAAAAGCTGAAACTGCACGCCAAAGACATGATTTTCGCCCTGGAGCGGCGAGCGCCCGCGGTGGCGTAGGAACGGAAAGCAGTTTGAGATTGCGGGCGAATGGCGGCGCGCAGCCGACAGATCGGCGAGATGACCGTATAATCGTTGGGGACTATGGTTCGTGACGGTTACATCTACGGTTTGAGCTTGCTGGCAGTGGCGGCTGTGCTGGCGTGGGCTACGGGCAACTGGGCGTGGTGTATTGCGCCGGTGTTGCTGGCAGCGTTTTTTCTATGGTTTTTCCGCGACCCCCGGCGGATGGTTCCAGCCGGGCCGGGTTTGATTGTCTCTCCCGGAGACGGGCTGGTGACAGAAACGGTCGCCATTGAAACGCCCGACGGCCCAAGGCAGCGGATCAGCATCTTCCTCAGCGTCTTCAATGTGCATGTGAACCGCTCGCCGATCGGCGGGGTGTTGAGCCGCGTCCGGTACAGCAAGGGCCAATACCTGAACGCGATGAATCCAGCCTCCGCGGAGCGCAACGAGCAGAACAGCGCGACCGTACAGGGCGAGGGCATTGAGGTCACCTTTATCCAGATTGCCGGGCTGCTGGCGCGGCGCATTGTCTTCAACCTGTACGAGGGTGACACCGTAGAGCGCGGCCAGCGAGTGGGGCTTATCAAGTTTGGCTCGCGTGTGAATGTGGTGCTGCCTGCCGAGGCCGAGCTTCGAGTAAAAGTGGGCCAGCGCGTGAAGGGCGGCGCAAGCGTGCTAGCGGCCATGCCTCAGACTCAGGGGGAGCGCTGATGAACCGCGACCCCGCCCATGCCAAAGCCAACGCACAGGCGCGGCTGCGCCGCGGCATGTATCTGCTGCCCTCTCTGTTTACGGCTGGCAACATCGCGGCCGGCTACTTCTCGATTACCGAGACCATCAAGGCAATCAGCGGCAACGCGCCCCTGCATCTGGACTGGGCGGCAATCGCCATTCTTTTTGCTATTCCCTTTGACGCGCTGGACGGGCGCATTGCCCGCATGACCAACACATGCAGCGATTTCGGCAAGGAGCTGGATTCGCTGGCCGACGCAATCGCCTTTGGCGTGGCGCCGAGCCTGCTGGCGCTGGTGTGGGGCTTCCATTTTCTTCCCGACTCCAGCAACCAGCAAGTGCACCAGCATTTGACGCAGGCCGGAGCCTTCATCTGCTTTCTATTTTTGATCGGCGGGGTGTCGCGGCTGGCGCGGTTCAACATCAGCCACGATGCACAGCCGCGTAATCCGGGGCGGCCGGGGCGCAAGTATTTTGTAGGGATGCCGATTCCGGCGGCAGCGGGGCTGCTGGCGGCGACGGTCCACTACTTCTATGGAATTCCGGTGCAGGCGTGGTGGTTCGCCGTGATCTGGCTCTGCATTGTTGGGCTGAGCGGCTTCCTGATGGTGAGCACCTGGCGGTTCTGGTCAGGCAAGGAGATCAACTTCTCGCGCCGCCATCCCTTTCAGTTGCTGTTTGTCCTGGCGGTAGTAGTCTACATCATGGTTCGCTTCTCCAACATAGTGCTGTTCCTGATGGCGCTTGTGTATATGTTCAGCGGCCTGTGGGCGCGGGCGGCGTACTCGTGGTCGCGGCGGCGGCGCGGGCGGAGTGATGCCCCGGCAGCTGGTGAAGCGCCGGACGGGCCGGACCACCAGTAGATTTCACAAACCGAGAGAAGGATGCCTGTGTACAAGATCGCCATTGTCGGAGCCTCAAGCCTGCTGGGCCGGGAACTGAAAGAAGTGCTGGAGGAGTCGCCCCTGGCGACGGCCAATATCGTTTTGCTGGACGATGAAGCAGTGCAGGGCAAGCTGGACCAAGTGGGCGACGAGATCACATTTGTGCAGACCATTGGCGCGGATGCTTTTGAGCGCGCGGACTTTACGTATTTCTGCGGAACCGAGGAACTGACGCGCAAACACTGGAGGGAGGCGCTGCGAGCCGGCTCGACCGTGTTGGATCTTACTGGCGCGCTGGACCAGGAGACGGGCGTGCTGATACGCGCTCCGTGGTTGGGCTCCGTGGCCGTGACTCCCGATCTGTTTACGCCGGCGGTGGTTCCGGCCGACCCCGCCGCGCTGGCGCTGGCGCTGGTGCTGGAGCGGCTGCAACAGGCCGCACCTGTGCGCTTTGCCGCCGCCACGGTGCTGGAGCCTGCCAGCGAGTTTGGCCGCGCCGCCATGGACGAGCTGCACCAGCAGACAGTGAGTCTGCTGAGCTTCCAAGGGCTGCCGCGCGAGTATTACCAGACGCAGGCGGCTTATAACCTGCTCTCCGGTCTGGGCGAAGGCGCCAAGGCCAGCCTTGGAGCGGCGGAGTCGCGGATACGGCGGCACTATGAGGCGCTATCCGGCGGCCGCTGGCCGGCGCTGGCTTTGCAGGTGATTCACGCGCCGGTCTTTCACGGTCATGCTTTCTCCATCGCCATTGAAATGGAACGGGCGGTGGATCTCTCCGCGCTGGAAGATGCTCTGAGCGGCGACCATGTGGATCTGGTGCTGGAAGACACAGACTCGCCCTCCAACCTGGCCGCCACCGGCCAGAACGACGTGCTGGTGCGGATGCGGCCGGAGTTCGGCGGCTCGCGGAACACGAATCAGGCATCGCGGCTGTGGCTTTGGGCCGCCTCAGACAATCTGCGCCTGAATGCGCAGAATGCAGTGGAGTGCGCGCTGGACCTGCGCCGGCTCAGGCCGGCTGGGACGGTGCAGTAGGGCGAACCGCAGCAGGCCCGGACTATAACTTCCTCGATTTCGGACTAGAATTTCTGTCCGTGGAGGAAGAGATGAAATTCGATACCAAAGCGATGGCCCTGACATGGGGCATTTTGTGGGGAGCGGCGGTGCTGATCGTGGCTCTTATCAACCTGTTCTGCGGTCACTACGGCCAGAGTTTTCTTGAGTTGCTTTCCTCGTGGTACCCCGGCTATCACGCAACCCAAAGCATTGTAGAAGTGGTGATTGTGACGCTCTACGCCATTGTGGACGGGCTGATTGCGGGTGCACTTTTCGCATGGCTCTACAACCGCCTGACAACGACCGCCTGAGCGGCAAAGAGGAAGCAGAATCCGGTGGCCCCAACGCGGCCGAGGGGATTGAGAATCAGGTTTTGCGTTTGGGGCGCAGGGCAGCATGGCGCATGGCCTCCTGCGCCGGAGTGAGCCGGGAGCTGCGGCCCTGTCCGGGGGGCATGGCCGCCTGGGTTTCTTTTGCGTAGAGGATGGTGACGCCGGGGTTGCGCAGGCTTTCTCCGGGAAGGAACTCACCAAAGACGTTAGAGTGGGCTGCGAGATACTTGCGCAGCTCCTGCTTGATGACGCCGCCCACGCCGCTGGCCCCATAGCCGTGGATGACCTCAATGCGACCGCGATAGCCGCTGCGGACGCAGCCATTGTAAAAGCGCACGAACTGCCCGATGGCCTCAGCGACGGTGCAGTTGTGCAGATCGATGGATCGGGATTCGTTCATGGTTCGGACACGCGGTTGCCGGGTTGCGAGGCGCAGCGTGCCCATGCCTGCTCGATATAACTGTCTGTCATGCCGGCGATGTAGTCGGCCACGGTGCGGGCAAGGCCCTGGGTTGGTATTTGCGATTGATGGTCCTGGGGCAGCAGGCTGGGATGGGCCATGAGCGCGGCGAAAAGACCCTCGACAACCTCATCGGCGCGATTGTGCGCCTCGTCCATACTGGAGGAGTTGTAGAAGCTGGCATAGAGAAAGCTTTTTGCAGCGGCGCGCGCGGACTCCATGAGCGGGCTGAGGGCGACGAGGCGGCGGGGCGCACGGCGAACGTCATCGAGCGTAACCGCGCCAACCTGATTTACCTGGCGGCTTGTCTCCAGCATGAGGTCGGTGACCAGGGCATTTAACATGCGCCGGATTGCCTCAGACGTGGTGAGTTTCTCCGCCGCTGCGGGATAGTCGCGCAATGCGGCGTCGTGGAAGCTGCGGAAGAGGCTGACGCCATCACGAACCTGGTCGAGGTTCAGCATGCCGGAGTCGAGGCCGTCGTCAAGATCGGCGGTGAGGTAGGCGACTTCGTCGGCCAGATCAATGAGCTGGGCTTCAAGGGGCGGAAAGCTGTCGAGGAAGTAGCCGGCCAGCTCAGGATGGGTAGTGGCGGAGTAGTCGTGGGAGTGCTTGACGATGCCTTCGCGCACGGCGAGGGTGAGGTTGAGTCCTCGAAAGGCGGCGTAGCGCTCCTCAAACCAGGTGACAATGCGCAGGGCGTGCAGATTATGGTCGAAGCCGAGGCCATGGGCCTGAAGGGCGCGATCGAGGGCTTTTTCTCCAGCGTGGCCAAAGGGCGGGTGGCCGATGTCGTGGGCCAGAGCCAGAGCCTCAGTGAGTTCCGCATTCAAGCCGAGGGCGTGGGCCAGGGTGCGGGCAATCTGGGTTACCTCCAGCGTGTGGGTGAGACGGCTGCGAAAGTGGTCGCCGGGCGGATCACCGGACAGACGGGTGAAGACCTGGGTTTTGCCCGCGAGGCGGCGGAAGGCGCGCGCGTGCAGAATGCGGGCGGCGTCACGAGCAAAAGGCGTGCGGTAAGGATGAGGCGGCTCAGCGTGAGCGCGACGCGCTAGTTCGCTCTCCGCGTGACCGCGGACTGCAATGCCGGCAGGCAATTTGGTATTCGTATCACTCATTGGCATGAACGACGGGTTCACGTCTGGTTATACCGCAAGCGGGGCATGGCTGCTCAGCAGACCTGAAGAAATAGAATCGGATTCACCGATTAAGACGTATGGCTAACAGGAATACACATACCTTCAATGCGCTCAAAGAAGGTCACTGACGTGTTGTGAATCACCATCCGGAGGCCAGCGGAATGTTATAAAAGCCCCATGCGGCCTGGAGTGGACAATGCTCCGCTGCCGGGAGTAGTATCCTGCCGGAATTTTCATCGAGGGGCTGGCGCGGGATGAACCAGGCGCCGGCCCCGAGAATTTTTCACGTCTATACACGGAGGTAACCATGAAAACGATGAATAAGGTTGCGCTGGCGTTGCTGGCGATGGGAGTGGCGTTCACCTCAGGGTGCGGCGCAAGGCACTCACTCAAAGAGGTTTATTACCTGGTCTCGGTCAACGAGAACCTGCCTTACTGGCAGACGGTAGCAGCAGGATTCAACAAGGCGGCGGCGGAATACAAAGTGACTGCCAAGGTGATTGGCCCTGACACCTACGATCCGCAAGCCGAGTTGGACGCACTGAAACAGGCCGTCGCGGCCAAGCCGGCCGGCATCCTGATCTCCGTGGCGGATGCTACCGTGCTGCAGCCTGAGATCGACGCGGCAATCGCAGCCGGGGTTCCCGTAATCACGATTGACTCAGACGCCGCAGCCAGCCACCGTCTCTACTTCATCGGCACCAATAATCTGGAAGCCGGACGCCTAGGCGGACGGAGAGTGGTTGAGAAGCTGGGCGGCAAGGGCAATGTGGTCTTCTTTACGCTTTCAGGCCAGCCCAACACCGAAGAGCGTCTGAAGGGATTCAAGGACGTGTTCGCCAGCCATCCTGACATCAAGATCGCGGACGTGGTGGACACCAAGGGCGATGCGCGCAACGCATTCGACAAGACCCAGCAGTTGATGGCGCTGACCGGCCCGAATAAGATTGACGCATTTATTTGCCTGGAGTCAGCTTCTGGCAAGCAGGTAGCCGACATTGTGAAGCGGACCAATGCCACCGACCGGATAGTGCTGGCCTGGGATGTGGACCAGGGCACGCTGGACGGCATCAAGGCCGGAACGATTGATGCGACAGTGGCGCAGAAGCCCTTCACCATGGGCTACGTGGGGCTGAAGGCTTTAGACGAGGTCTTCCACAACCCGCCAGCCCAACTGAGCAAGAACTATGCCGACGACTCCTTCTCACCGTACCCGGTGTTTGTTGATACCGGCACCTCGCTGGTGGACAAGGAAAATGTTGACTCATACATTGCCTCGGCGGCTGCTGGAACCAAGTAAGCAGAAGCTAGGTTTGCGGCGGGAGAGCCGCACCAACGATCGAATGAACTCAAAACAAGGAGCCCGCATCTCTTGAAAGAGGCGCGGGCTCTTTGCGCTCTACGGCCTGTATGCTGTAGGGGTGCAAAGCCGGAGCGGGAAATGCGCACCGGTTCAGCCCTGAAAGTTGAAGACAGATTAGCTGCCGGAGTCACGAGGAGAGATCAAAACTATGCAAGCCATCTTTCGCCGGATAGGGATTGTTGTTTTGTGCCTCCTGATTCCAACCGCGCAAGCGAGCGGCTTGTCAGGAGCGAGCACTGACCAGTCTCCGGGAGCGGGAGACACGCCCGAACAGGCCGCTCCGCTGGCGAGCGATCTCTCGCCGAAGCTGAGAGCGGATGCGATAGCCAAGGCAATGCGGAAGGTGGGTGACTGGGAACTGGCGCGGTCGCGGGGTGACTTCAGCCAGGATTGGACCTTTGCAGCGCTCTATCGAGGGTTTATGATCGCGGGCGATTCTTTGCCAGACGCCGGATATAAGGACGCAATGGCCGCTGTGGGAAAGAAGTTCGACTGGAGACTGGGGCCAAGGGAGACGGAAGCGGACGATCAAGCGATTGGGTATATGTATCTAGCTCTCTATCTCCAGCATCCCGACGCGAAGTTGCTGGAGCCTACCTGGTCGCAGTTCGATCAGATCATCCAGATGCCCAATGTGTGTACGGAGACCTGCCCGCCGTGGAGCGACCGGATGCCGCCGCTGTGGTGGTGGAGCGACGCGCTATTTATGGCACCGCCGGTGTGGGCCGAGTTATATAGCATTACCGGCGAGAAGAAGTATCTAGACTTTATGGACCACAACTGGCAGGTAACATCGAAACTGCTTTACGACCCGCGGGAGCATCTCTACAGCCGCGATGCCAGTTATCTCGAAAAGCATGAAGCAAACGGCAAAAAGGTCTTCTGGTCGCGTGGCAATGGATGGGTGATGGCAGGACTGGCGCAGGTTCTGGAGGAGATGCCGGAGAACTACCCCGGCAGGCCTCGCTATGTGGAGCAGTTCCGGCAAATGGCGTCGAGGCTGGCTTCTATACAGGGCGCGGACGGGCTATGGCGTCCGGGATTGCTAGATGCAGAGGCTTATCCACTGCCGGAGGTTTCAGGATCGTCGTTTTTTGTGTATGCGCTGGCGTGGGGCATCAATCATGGGCTTCTGGAGCGCGGCAAGTATCTGCCGGTTGTCAAAAAGGGTTGGGCCGGACTGGTTGCGCATATTTATGAAGATGGAAGGCTGGGATGCATCCAGCCGATCGGTGCGGCTCCGGATGCGTTCAAGCCGCAGTCGAGTTATGTTTACGGCGTGGGCGCATTTTTGATGGCCGGCTCCGAAGTGCGGCAACTGGCGCAGGGCGGTCATTGAGCGGAGACGAGCGAGTGCGGTGAGTTGAGGATCAAAAAAAAGAGGCAGTTATGAAACGACGAGATTTCATCCTTGGTTCGGTTGCGGCTGCCGGAGCTTTTACGGTTATTGAAGGCCCCAAAAAACTTTGGAGCGCCAGTACGCATCAAGCCAAACTGGCTCGAATTGCGATCATGAGCCGCTGTTTTAGCCCGGTATTGACGAGCGCTGCCCATGCGGACCACCGGAATCAGAATTTGGAGATTCTCGACCTTCCCGGCATAATTGCCGAGCGCTATGGAGTGCATCATGTGGAGTTTCAGCATACCGACTTTGCCTCCACCGAGAGCGGGTATCTGGAAGAGTTCAAGAGCCGGATGCAACGGGCGAAATCGCGGTTTAGAGCATTTTCTTAAATAGTGTAGACTGGTTTTGGCGACTCTTTGCGGCG
>VFSW01001677.1_pt1 | contig 33748 bp, 44 predicted proteins | sample 5358111 | NCBI WGS metagenome assembly VFSW01 (sample SAMN11554181, study PRJNA540505) | mine drainage metagenome | isolation source: sediment from site ElyBrook_90M | place: USA: Ely Copper Mine, Vershire, VT | collected 2017
CGGTCGCAGGTGCCGGACAGCGGCGCCGGGATGGTCGGATCGAGCGCGTTCCACGAGACCTTGTGGTCTGTGAAGACGAGGTGGTCGTCCTCGAACCCGAAGCCATTGATCTCGGCACAGAGGTCCAGGTACTGCTGCACCCCGTCGACCATCGCCTCGTCGACCTGGAAGCGGGTGGTCCGTAGGACCTTGCCGTCTTTCCACTCCGGCACGTCAATCCAACGATCGGCGAACTCGACGGCGTCCCGGTTCTCCACCAGGCACATGGCGCAGACCTCGTGCGCCGCGGTGCCCTCCATCGCATAGACGGAGGGGCGGTCGGGCCTACCCCGGCTCGCGTTGAGAGAGCCGGGGCAGGTCAACCACATCTTCGAAGAAGATGCCCCATGCCGGGCATGAAGCATCTCGTCGACGACGAGCGGAGTGTCAGCCATTACGCGGTCTTCGCGGCCAGCGACTGGATGTGGGCGTTGCCCGCCGCGATCACGGCAGCCCACTTGTCGTCGGGGACGGCCATAACAGCGGTGTAGCCCGCCTTCGCGAGCCAGGCGGCGCTCTCCTGCGGGCCGAGCGCGCGGGCGATCGTGACCATGCCCTTCTGGTACTCTTCCTTGGTCATGGCCGCCGCCGGCGCCGGACCCCCGCTGAACAGCGCGCTCAGCTCGGCCTCGGTGTCACCAGACGAGGGGGCAGCGGTTTCCGCAGTCGCAGGGGGCGCGAGCCCAGCGACCGCAGTCGCACCGGCCGACGCTTGTGCGCTGAGGTCGAGCCCCGCCAAAGGGTCGGCAACGGTCGCCGGCGGCGGAGCCACTTCGCCCTTCTTCACCTTCTCGCTGTGGGCGGCCAGCTTCGGCTGGATACGCTCCAGGTCCTCCTTCGCCAGGCGCGCCAGCGAGTTGAGATTGGCGTCCCGGAAGGCGGACAGGTCCGCGATCGTGGTCAACCGCTCCCAGTGGACAACGAAGGCATCCGCGGCGTCGGCGGAGTGTGTGAAGCCGTGCAGCTTCTCGCCGGCGGGGTTGAAGAGGACGATGTCCTCGGGCGGCTTCTTGGAGGAACGCTTACGCGTCGTGCCGACTGGCTCAGAAGGGGATGCAGCGCTCGGTGCAGTCGTGGAAGTCGAAGACGTTGACCCAGCCGCGGCGGCTCCACTCAAGTCGGGTAGACCGCTGGTGTCCGGCGACGCAGCGGCCGCCGGGTTCGTAGGGCCCACGGCGATCGCCTCCATCAAGGCGTCCTTCTTGGGGCCCTCCGCGTTGGCTACCTGACGCGCGGCCTCAGCAGCGGTGCTGTCGGCGTGGATGGCGGCGAGGAACGCCGCCGCATAGGCGACGTCCTTATGATCGGCCAGGTCGACTTGGATGCTAAGTTGGGGCATGGGGCCTCTCTAGGTCGGGAGTAGCAGGGATGTCTGGCGCAGCTTCCGAACGGCGGCCTGTTGGACCAGGTCGTCGATCGTTCCGGCGATCCCGAGTATCCGGGCCAGAACCGGGTCTCGGTGTCCGTCGATGCGGCGGGCTCGGTAGGCCGCCTGCTGGTTCACGTGCGGCGTCCAGGAGCTTTCCGCGAAGAAGACGTGGCGGCACGGGGCGCTGACGTTGGTGCTCGCCGCCTGGAGTTGGCCGACCAACACGCGCTTGCGGCCGGCGTTGAAGTCGTCGATTGACGCCCACCGCTCCTTCTCGGAGATCGCGCCGTAGATCGCGCCGGTGCCGAATTGGCTGAGCCGTGCGGTGATGGCCTTGACCACATCCACGTGGTGGGCGAACACCAGGACCTTGTCGAGCTGACCGCTACGCAGCTCCTCGCCGAGGATTTCGACAGTAGCTTCGACCTTCAGCAGCCCAGTGAGGCGCCGCACGGTCGCCATCTGCTCTTCGAGTTGGGCGTCCAAGTCCCCTCGCTCTGCGTTGTCGAGGAGGCCGTGCAGTCGATCGGCCAGCTCAGGCCACATATCGATCGCCAGCTCGCGTGGCACGTTTCGCGCCGCCATCGGGTAGAGAGCGAAGCGTACCGGTGGCAGGCCGGCGACGTCGCCAGTACGGCGGATCATGAAATCGCTGAGGATGCGGACGAACCGCTTCTCGTTGCGGACCGCGATCACCTTGTCCGTGCCCAGTCCCGGCGCAAACACGCAGAACTCGTCGCACCACTCGTTGTATGACATCGGCGCGCCGCTGGGCCCGAGGATGCTGTAGGGCCTCAGCGCGTGCACGTGCGGCCACATCTCCCGCGGGTCGCCGTTCGGGACGGGGGTCCCACTGGCGATCCACACACGCTCGAAGTGCTTCGAGATGCACTCGCTCTCGGTGCCACCGGAGCAGTTCTTGCCGTAAAAACCCCGAGTGCGCTGTGCGCTGGGGTTTTTCACGTAATGGGCCTCGTCGAGGATCAGCACGCCGCCGTGCGGGTTCGCCTGCAGCAGCTTCCGGCGCTTGATCGCGGTTTCGTAGCCGCAGACGATTGCGCTGTACTTGTCGACGGCCGCCGGCGGTACGGGCTCTGCGTTGTAAGAGGCATAAACTACCCTCTTCACCGCAGACCAGCGCTCAAACTTGCGGACCCAATCGGTCACCGCGATCGCCGGGCATACCACCTGGATGAAGGGGGCGCGCAGCTGGTCGGCAGCGAGGATCAGCTGCGGGCTCTTGCCGAGCCCCATCTCGTCAGCGATGTAGGCCGTGACGCGCTCGGCGAGCCAGTCGACGCCGGTCCGCTGGAACGGGTACAGCTCCTGCATCCGGGCGTCGAAACGCCCGTGGTTGAAGTGCGAGTTGAACCGAGAGAAGTCGACCATCAGCGGCGACGTTCCAGGTACAGCGCCGCTTCTCTAAGAAGTTCCGGGCGATCTTTTAGCGCCGCGAGGGCCCTATTGCAGTTGGTGCAGAGAAGCCCCCGCACTTCGCCAGTAGAGTGATCGTGGTCTACGTCAAACCACTGGCCCCTTCGTCCTACTGAAGGCCCTTTGCAGATAGCGCAGACACCGCCTTGCTCCTCCAGGAGGCGATCGTGCTCTTCGAGGGTCAGGCCATATTTCTTTAAATGGCTGCGCCGAGAGGCGCGCTCCGCTTCTCCGGGGTGAGCTGCTATCCAACGGGTCCGGCGCCGCGCTTCGCCCTGCCTAAATTCGGGGGAGCGCTCTTGCGCCGCTCTACTGCGCGTGCCGCTCATTTCGGGAAGTCCAGTCCGTAGCGCGCGATTAACACCGCTTCGGCCCGGTTATGGTGCCCTTTGTTCTTCCAGTTAAAGGCGTAGGCCGGGTACAGCTCTGAGGCGCATGCGCGGCTGGCTTCTTTGTCCTTCCCGAGAAGGTGGAAGTATCGCTTCCAGGTCTGCGGCTCGACGACCTGTGCAGGGATGTCCAGGGCGACGGCGCCCATGAACAGCGCTCCATTCGTCCAGCCATAACCGTACATCCCGGCTTGGTGCCGGCGCCGCCCGTCTCCGCCGACGAAGGGTATCTCCCCTCCCCGCTCGAAGAAGGCGTGCAGGTCGCCCGCCAAGATGGTCTTCGTCGCCCAGCCTTTCAGGGCCGCGAGGTAGGCCTTCGGATCGAGGACGTTCTTCGCCTTGCCGCCCACGAGCCGCTCAACCTTGGGGACGTCAACGACCTCCAGGACACCGCGCTCGTTGAGATAGGCGATCGCACCGGACACGCCGCCGTCGACGCCGAGAACGGCCTTCATGCCGGAAATCCTTCTAGGCGAACGACCTGCCATGAACGTAGCGGGCGGCGGCCGCGGCTCCAGACGAGGCGGGTAGCCTCTATCCACGCTTCGTTGAAGCGGGTCCAGACGACTACGGCCTTCATTGGTCGAGCCCGCCATAGCTGACCGCCAGAGCGACGCCAGCCACAAAGACAGCGATCAGGAAGAGCACGCCGAGATCGCTCATATCGCGAGCCTCGGCTTCCAGCGGCCGCACTTGAAGTCGTCGGGCGCCGGCGGGTAGCGGACCTCGTTGCGGACGTGGATGACCTGAAGGCCACCGGTAGGGAAGTTGGCAGCCAAGCCGTCGCCGATCGAGACGTTCGTCGTTCCCGGCGGGATGATGGCGTAGGTATCGGGGACGACGAAGGCCTGCGGGGGTGCTTCGAGGCACAGCTTGACGTCGCCGAACGCGCCGCCCAAGGCCTCCTGGAACTTGCAGTTCGCGCAGCGCTGCGCGCCGATGGAGGGCGCAACAATCTGCCCTCGGGCGCTCTGTCCGATCTGGACGCGAGCGGCCGGTGCCGGGGTGTCAGCCATGTTAAGCCTCGTCTTCGGGAGGAGAGGCGGGCTCGGGCCAATCGTTGAGGCCGACCCGCCCGCCGGTCCACTTGCGGATCGCCAGCTGGACCCAGCGTGCCGGCGGCCGATAGGCCTTGTTCGGCAGACCGTTCTTGAGGTTCTGGAGGTAGCGGTTTACGCTGTAGGGCCACTTGAGGCCGATGGCGCGGCCGCAGTCGGCGGCGCTGATCTGCTTCATGGCGAGGTAGCTGTCGAGCAGCATGAGACCTCTGAGGATAAAGTGCATCGGGGCGGCGGGTGCTCTCACCACGCCCATCTATTTTAATCTGTTCTCGTTTCGTTTCAAGGAAAATCTGTGCTTGACCGGCACAAATATCGCTTGTAATGTCCCCCACACGATCTAGGAGGGTTTCGTGAGCGGCTTTGAGGCGCGGATAAGAGAAGAGAAGGTCAGTCGGCCGCCGGCGACCTTAAAGGACTTGATCCTGCGGTATCAGGCGTCGCCCGAGGCGCGCCGCGCGAGCGCCAGCATGTGGCGCCAACGGCATCGGGTGTTCAAGCGCGCAGCGGAGCGGTTCAAAGGCACGACCATCGCGGACATCGATGAGCGCGGCTTCCGCTCGCGGCTCTATGACTGGCGCGACACCTTCGCCGATCGTCCCTCCGAAGGCACCAACAGCGTGCGGATCATGTGCACGGTCTTCAGCTTCGGCGTCGACCGCGGCTGGCTCCGCGACAACCCGGCTCGGGGCATGATCCCGCTAAGGCGGCGCGCGAGCCGCGCGGACGACGTGTGGGGGCCTGAAGAGCTGGAGGCGCTACTCGCCGCGGCGCCCCCGCACCTGCGCGACGTGATCACCGTGGGGCTCTATACGGGCCTTCGAGAGTGCGACGTCATCCGTATCACCGCGGAGCAGTGCGACCAGGGCTGGCTCACCATCCAACCGCAGAAGACGCGCCGCAGCTCCGGCATCACGCTGCACCTGCCCTACCACCTGATCAAGCCCCTCGCCGCGGTCTTCGTCCGCCTGCTCGCCGTCCGCTGGCGATCGGGTGAGCCGATGTTGCGGCGCCAGGACGGTCTGCGCTGGACTGAGCGCGAGCTGCGGCGCCAGTTCACCGCGGCCAAGGTTGCCGCTGGGCTCGGTGACAGCCCTCTCCGCTTCCACGATCTCCGCGGCACGTTGACCACGTGGCTGCTGGAGGCAGGGTGCACCGACGCCGAGGAGGGCTCTATCACCGGTGGCGCGCTCGCGAAGGGGAGCAAGCGCTCCTATGCGGCGCGCACCCGAGAACTCGCGGTGAACGCTTTCACGAAGCTCGCTACGAAACTGGCATCGCCGGCCGCGGCCGCTGGCGCTGCCTCCCTTATGGCCGCTGAGGAGGATGAGTGATGGACGGACTTGAGGCAGTGCAGCGCCCGGCGCCGAAGGTCGCCGACATGGCGATCCGCCACTGGGAGCAGCAGATCGGGGAGATCGACAGCAAGCTCCAGATTAAGCGGATGGAGGTCGAGGGGCTGACCGCCCAGTTGGCTGACGCTCGCGACCAACTCCATCTCGGGGAGCAGGTGAAACTCGGCTGCGAGCTGGCGCTACGCGCGCTGAAGGGCGGCACGGAACCGACCGAAGGCATCCTCAAAGGCCTGGCACCGGAGGACTTGGTCGGCGAGGTCATCAGGCGGGCTGTTAGCCCGGGAGACGGCCCCGAGGAAATGGAGGCGATGCACCGCGCGATGCGGGTAGCGACAAAGCCAAAACCGGATCACTTCGAAGCGTCTGGCACATCTCCCCCGACCTCCCCGAAAGGCCCGAAAGCCATCCTGGCCGCGCGGCGCAAGGTGGCGAAGGTGGTCGAGGCCGAAGTTCCGTATACGCCTCGCCATCCCAAGGGCCGCACGGACAAGGGCACGACCGGCGTTCGCCAGCGGCTTCAGAGCGCGCCGCCGCTTCTCTTACGGGAGGATATGACGGTCAGGGGCGCCAAAGCAGGGCTCACCGAGACCATCGTCAAATACATCGCCTACGAGATCGCCGCGCATGGTCCTCACTCCTTGCCCTTCCGCGGCGAGAAGGGTCTCACCACCCACGAGATTTTCGACCTTTTCTTCCGCGGGTCCGTAGGGATGAAGTGCCTCGTCTCCTTTGCGAGGCAGGAGTTGGCGATCTTCAACGCTCTCTCCTACGCCGAGACCCACGACTACGGCGTCATCGTGACGAGGCGCGGGACAGCGCGCCACGCGACGACACGGAACTTCGGTCGGCGCGTCAGGGAGGTCGCCTTTGATTTCGGCCCGATATCACGGGAAGACGCGATCGCGGTCCGCGAGATGAAGGCCCGGGCGCTCCGCGGGGACGTGCAGAGGCAGGCCGGCGCCGCCAAGTTCACCGGCAAGGTGACCCATGCCGCGTGACGCGCGCCTTCCGCTCGTCCACCCCGCCGGCATCTACGGCAACATCGACGAGCCGTTCGCTGAGCCCGAGGATGATATCGTCATCGAGGACGACGAGCCCGGCGAGGTGGAGGCCATCTACTCCTTCCTGGTGACCGAGATCGGTGAGGGGTGCCACCGCCGTCCGTCGTCGACACCGGAGATCGATTGGTGCTGACACTCGAACAGGTGGCAGTCGATTGTCACTTCACGCCTCGGCAGCTGCGCGAGTTCTGCAGCCGCCGGGGCGTCCCGGTCTTGACCACCGGTAAGGCAATCCGCTTCGATGCTGTGGCGCTGACCGCGCTGGAAGAAGAACTGAGGAAGCCATGCCCATCAAAGTCATCAAGAGGCCCGACCGGAAAGGGGCGCTCACGCTCGAAGGGTACGTCCCGCTCCCGGACGGATCGCGGCTCCGCGTTCGAGCGCGTGCTCAGTCGGATCGCCGCGCCATTGCCGAAGAAGAAGCCGCCACGCTCGAAGCCAAGCTCCTCCGAGAGAACTGGCACGGACCACAGCGGGGCAGCCGACCCTTCGCCGAAGCCGTAGAAGGCTATCTCGGTGCGGCGGCGCGCGCCAAGGGTGACGAGAAGCGCCTGGCCCGCATCATGCTCGCCGCCGGCGATATCACCTGCGCCGCGATGGACCAGGCGCAGGTAAACGCCGTCGTCAAGCTGCTGCATCCAGACGGGGCGGCGCCCTCCACGATCCTGCGCGGCGTCATCACGCCGATCCGCACGGTGCTCAACTATGCGAACATGCAGGGCTGGTGCGAGCGCCCGCGGTTCATCGTGCCCGAGCAGCCAGACGGCCGCACCGTGTTCCTTTTCCCCGAGCAGGCGCACCGGCTGATCGCCGCGGCCGCGCCGCACCTGCAGCCGCTGATCATCTTCCTCTTGGGCACCGGCCCTTGCCGCCTCCGCGCGTCGCGCCGCCGATCCACGTCTCGTCAACCTCGACATGCTCGCCAGCGATGCCGCCGATCTGGTCGCGATCAGGTCGCACCATACCGGCGCGCAGCTTGTGGAGGATTTGAAAGGCCGTCTCATATCGTCCGATGCCAAGCTGCCGCTGGAACTGGACAGCCGACAGGCCGGGCGTCAGAGACGATGCGAGATAGGCTCCCCAGAACCACACACTCAACGGCGTGTGCGTGCCCTGCATGACCGTTCCTGCCGTCAGCGCGTTGTCCTTACGGCACTTTCGGCAGCGCAGGACGTGCGGGCGGTTGGCGAAGCGGAATGGATCGCCTCGCTCGCCGCACCACATACAGATAAAGCCGTGCTGCCAGCGGATCGCCTCCATGTAGGCCGCGCAAGCCGCGTCGTTCGGAAACAGCCGTTGGAACTCGGGCAGGCTGCTCGGGCAGGCTGCTCGGGAACGGCAGGTCTTCGCGGTCGAGAACGTCGGGAAAGGTCACGGCTTAAAGCTCCGCCTTAAACTTCGTGTCCACGATGAAACCGCAAATCGTGCAACGTCTCAGCGTCTCATCAGGACGACACGGTTTATTAGTTGCCAATGCCCCCATGCACGACGTGCCGGGCACGGGATGGGCACGTCGGGGGCACGGCGTGCATCTCGTCGCGTCAGTAGTGTAATCAAATGGCGGACAGTCATCACAGAGATTAGTTTCAAGATTGCGGATCGCATTAGCAAGATCGTCGTGTTGGGTTCCTATCCTCTCCCAAACGAAGTGCGCCGCTTCATCCAGCGTTCTTTGCCGGATTTCACTAAGCGCGGCTTGCGCGGCCATCGCTTCGAGACGCGCCTTGGTGTAACCGCGAGCACTCATCCTACCCACCACAAAAACTGGATCAACGCTCACAATCCTATCACTTGTATGTGTGGGTGTCAACCGGATAAGCATGGTCTGTTCAGGCTCCTGTCGTTTTGTGGAGGACGTACCAGGGGTGGTCGCTCCCCTCGATCGACGCCTTCCAGACCTCGTGGTTCTGGGTGCCGTCGCCGACCTGCTCGACGTACTTGAAGGTGATGCCCCCGGGAACGGGGAAGTAGGCGCACTTGTCGTGCAGGAGGAGAGCCATTGCCGTCTCCGTGACGAGCTGCGGCTCCAGGCCCTCGCCGCTGTCCAGGATGACGGCGAAGTCGTGCAGGCTGCCGGCGTCCCGGCAGGCGAAGTTGATCTGTCCTTCCTGGCCGGCAACTGCCGTCGGCGCCGGGGCCTCATCGGCCATGACGGCCGCGGGGGCCAGGACGAAGGCCGCGGCGAGAAGAAGGTGCTTAAGCATCAGGGGTCCTCTCCAAGTGGCGCCAGATCGGGGGATCAAGGTGTCGAGGCGTCGTCGATTGCCTTGATGTGCGAGAGCTTGTCGCGGCAGTCCTGGCCTGCGCTGTCGAGGTCCTGGACGAAAGCCGCCAAGTCCTTGTCGGTCGCGGCCCTATCGGGTACGGCGGGCCGCGGGCGGCAGGTCAGCAGCGCCGGCGGAAGATGCACCCGCTCGACCTTGAGTACCGGCACCGGGTCCCCCGCGCAGCCCGTCAAGAAGGGCAGCGACAGGACGGCTGCCAATGCAAGAAGATGAGTTCGGGGCACTGAGGATTTCCTTTCGGGTCTCGTTGAAGGCCTGCTGCTTGATCTCGTTCTGCTGCAGCAGCTCGGCCACCTGCTGGTCGCCAAGGACCTTGTCCTTCATCACGGCCTCGGCCGCGGCCGCGTTCTCTCTGGCAGCCGCCGACGCGTTCTTGGCGACGAGGGTCTCGTACTTGACCTCTTCGAGCCGGTAGCCCATGAAGCCGGCCAGGCCGGCGACGATGAGGTACGGCGCAAACTTCAGGAGGAGCGAAGCGCCGCCCGTGCTGAAACCGCCGAGGATCGTCGCGAGGATGCCCATCAGGCCACCTTCGCGTCCGCGATGGCGATACGAGCCAGGCCGTCACTGTGGCCGTAACGGATGTTCAGCCACTCCATCCACAGCCGGCCCTGCTTCGTCAGATACCAAGGCGTATCCATCACTGACCTCCAGGTGCGTTCCAGCTGCGCAGCGCCCGTCCGCCACCAAGGGCGGCCAGGAGCATGCCGCCCCCGGTGCAAAAGTTCAGCGCATTGAACGCCGCCGGCGCCAGCCAGAGCTGGTAGCCCTGGAAGGCGATCAGCGAAGCGCCGAACGCGAGTGCCATGACGATCAAGCTGTCGACGCGCCGGTCGTTGGTTGCGACCAGCGAACCGACAAAGCCCGGATCGGGTGTACCGTCCGGGCTTGGCGCGTCGGGGGCCGCGTCGTCGGGCACTGGCTTACGGGAGCCAGGGCAGCAGAAAGTGGCGCACCACGGTGTACACCGCAGCTCCCACGCTCATGTGGCCCGTCCAGGTGCCGAGCACCGAGGCGACCTTGCCGTAGACGGCCTTGGTCTCGGCGTCGAGCTTGGCCTTCACGGCCTCGGCCAGCGTCTCGACCGACTGCACGGGGTGCTCGATGTCGGTCAACAGCTTGCCGGGTAGCTTCGCCTCGACGGCTTCGAGCCGGGCGACGAACGGTTGCAGGGCCGCGGTGAACGCGGCGACGGCCGGATCGACGACAGCGACGACCGGCGCGGCTTCGGTAACGGGGAGATCGCTCACTCTATCCTCCAGTGCCAAGAGCCCCGAACCTTGCCTTCGGGGTCCCGTGGGGACGCCTGCGGCGCTGGATGGGGCGTGTTGCCCGGCATGAACACCGTGAGGTTGACGAGGCCCTCGTCATTGAGGACCCGCGTCACGATGCCGGGGTATTTGTCGCCCATATGCGGGTCGACGTAGGTGACGATCGCGCCCAAGTAGGGCGGCGTCGTGTCGGGGGATTTCACCATAACGCGGCCTTCTTTCTGGAGGCGGACACCGCGGCCTGCGCCGCGGCGACAGACGGGTCTTCCGTCTGAGCCAGCTCCGCAGCGTTCAGCTGCTCGGCCGAGGTATCGGCGGGAGGCGCGTCGGCCTGCTCGGCCTCAGCCGGGTCGGCGGCCTTCTCCTCGACGGCGGGCTCGTAGACCCAGCTGGCGACTTCGGCGTCGCCGTGCGCGGGGTCCGGCGCTGGCTGAGGCGCGGGCTCGGGCTCGGCAGCCGGGGGAGCCGCTTGGGGAGGCAACGGGGCCGGCGCCGGCGCCACGCCCAGCCGGTGGTCCACGAAGGTCCAGACGGGATAGGCGGCACGGAAAGCATCGACGTAGCGGGCGTCGGCGCGGCCCTTAAGGACGTTGCCCGGACCCTCGTTGTAGGCAGCGCAAACCAGGTCGTAGTCGAGCGAAGCGCCGGCGTGGATCGCCGGGTTGATCGGTTGGCCGTCGAACACCGTGGCGCCGGTGTCACGGTAGTGCTGCAGGATGTGCTTGCACGTGACGAGGTAGCGCATGCCGGCGAGGATCGAGTTCTCAGGCAGGAGTTGGGACCCCTGCACCTTCATCTGGGCGGCCGTCCCCGGAAGGACCTGCATCAGGCCGTACGAGCCCAGGCCGTCCGTCGATTGTACCGATGGCTCCCAGCTGCTCTCGATTGTGATGTGGGTCATGACGCGCGAGGGGAGTAACCATCCGGCCTCCGAGGCGAACTCGCCGGCCAGGTAGTTCTCGATGATGGTAAGGGCGCGCTCATTCAAAGGCGACATGGTCATCTGAGAGACCCCGGTAGTTCACTGAAAAGCTCCTCTATTAGATAGGAGGGCTTTGCCGCATCCGCAAAGAACTTTCGCTCGAACGCGATGCCCTTCGAGATGTCCCAGCCAGGTATCTTGCCGACGATGATCCCTCGGGCGGCCACCATGAAGGGCAGGCACCGCTCCAACCAGAAATCGTTGTTGGGGTCCGCGCGGGTCAGCTTGGACATCTCGTGCCAGTGCACGACCGGCACGAACACCTCGACCCCGCGGTCGATCAGTCGCGCGCCGAAGCGCTTGGCGACGTTGTACGCTAGATCGAGCCGCGCCTCGTTGTGGGCGTACTCGAAGCCCGCGGGCTCCAGGTAGCCCCTATAGGGTGTGGCCACGTAAAAGAAGCCCGGCGTCATCGGCCGCCTGCCCAGTTCAACAGCCGCGCCAGGCCGAACTTCCACGCCAGATACCCGAGGGTAGCCGCGCCGAGGAGAGGCCATACAACGATGCAGAGGGCGGCTCTCTCCCAATAGAGACGGCGTAGATCGAGCTGATCGTCCAGGAACAGGACGGCCAGTCCACAGCCGCTCAGATAGAGGGCGCCGACTGCGATCCAGCCGATCATGCGGCCACCGGCATGTGCACGTTGCCCGTTCGCACCGGATAGTCGCTGAGCTGCACCCAATACTGGGCGGAGACGCAGCGCTTCGCGTGGACGAAGAGCAGCAGCTGCTTGGCCTGGTCCGGCTTCATCTGCAGATCGCGGGCGTAGGGGCTGTAGCCAGGGAGGCAGCCGTTGCCGAAGCCGTGCTCGGTCTGCACGGCGGTGTGCAGGTGGCCCGTCAGGATCACCCGTGGCACCAGGCCAGTCTTCGCCCAGTTCTGGAAGAGCCGCTGATGACCGCGCGCGATGGTCGCGACTGGTCCGACGAACCCTTGGCCGCCGCGCGAGCCCATGCGATCGCCGTGCGCCAGCAGGAAGTTGTGCCCCTGCACTTGGAAGAAGGCGTCGCCGGACTTGGGGGTCTGGAACGTGACGTTCGGATCGCCGTCGAAGACGCTCTCAAGCCACCAGGAGAGCAGCGTCGCGAAGCTGTTCTCGGTGTACTTGGACGATTGCGGCTTGAAGTCGGTGCGGTCGTGGTTGCCGGGGATCGACACGACGTGCACGCGGCCGAACTCGCTGCGGAGCCGGCGGATGCCTTCCCGCTCATGCTGCATCAGCAGGCGGATCGCCGGGACCGCGCTGAGATCGTTGCACTCCAGCAGCTCCTTGTGGATGCTGTTGCTGATCTCATCGCCGCCGCGCAGGTAGTAGATGCCGTTCGAGGCGTGGGGCCCGACGTGGAACTTGTCGAGATCGATCGTGCGATCGATCAAGCGCTGGTAGCGCTCGACGAAGACGTCCTGGTTGTACTCGTTCATGCCGTCCAGCTCGTCGGGGTCAATAACCTCGCCGACTTGCAGGTCGGAGGTGAACAGCACGGGATCGAGCAGCGTGTGCTCGGGGACGATGATTTGCGGCCACTTGACCTGCAGCTCGGGGATATTGCCGAGGTTGAAGACGCCACCGCGGATATCCTCCGCGGTATCGGCGCGGCGCAGCGCGGCACGCAGGTCGGCGCGGGCACGGGACAACTCTTCTTCGAGTTGCCGGTTGCGCTTCGCCAGTTCGGTGTTCGGGTCGACGCGCTCGACCGGCGCTGGTTCGGCGATCTCCTTGACGTCGGGCACGTACAGGGACCAGTCGGGCTGTCGCGGACAGTGAGGGCTTACGAGTGCGTCCGGGACGGCGTGGCGCCCGATCCCGAGCCGGTAACCGGCCTCGACGACGGCGGTACGCTTTGTCGCCTTGGTGGGCTTCAAGCTCTTTGGGAGAAAGCCTTCTTTGAGGCACTCTTCCACTTTGGAGATGCGGGTCTCGAACTCGTCGGCGGTCAGGGTCTGAAAGTGCGTCGGGGGCATAAATCCTCACTGGCTCGGGTGTATCCAACCCCACAGGATGTGGGGTACTCCGCCTAGGATCGCGCCGGCCGCGGCGACGATCGCCGCTATGCCGATCAAGAGGTTTCGCAGGGACAGGAAGGTGTCGACAGGCTTCCTGATCCGGTCTACGGTCGACGTCAGGTACATCAGGGCGCTCTCGATCTTCACGAACCGTGTCTGATCCGTCATCCTCGCGAGGTCCTCGTGGTCCCTCCGCGCCTCTGCGTCCCGCTGGTAGCGCGAGAAGTCGCGCGCCAACGAAGAGACCGCCTGTTCCATACGGCCGAGGGTTCGATAGAGTTGGAGCTGCTCGCTGCCGTGGCGCTCATCGCGCTCAGGCTGCGATAGCGCTTCCTGATCCTCGTCCGCCATTGGAGACCCCTAGCTCTTCGAGGATCGCGTCGACCCTCTCGTGGAGTTCGTTGAGCGCCGGGGCCCAGGTGAGGGTGAAGTCGTGATGGACAGCCTGCTGGCTGATGTCGCAGGGTTTCTCGGGATCGACCCCCTGCCCCAACATGCGGATCATTTTCCCGCCGAAGCTGTAGACGAGATCAGCTTCGGTTTGACGGCGGATGCCGTCGACCAGGATGCGCGGCCCATTGTCGTCGCCGGGGCCGTACGAGGTAATCATCTGTTCGATGCGCCTCGAAGCGGTCAGCGGGAGCGCCAGGGGCGCGACCTCGTGGAGGGTATTGCCGAGGTGTTCGAGGATAGCGCGCGGCGCTATGCCGCCGAGGAAGGCGGCAGGTCTCTCGATGTCCGGCTGCTCGGTGTTATGGGCGCCGCAGTCGAACAGGGTGGTGAAGGCCAATTTGAGGCGCGCCGCGACATGCGTGCGCCGGAAGCCGTACTCTTTCTCCAAGTACGAACAGACGGTGCTCTTGCCGCTGCCGCTGGGCCCAACGAGCCCGAGAACAATTGGTGAACGAATTTGCGACATGAAATGGCCTCACGTCGAGATCATGCTGTTGCCGAGATACCGCGCCCCGCCGGAGGGGGGCGTACCGATCCCCGGGCGTTTGCGCTGATGTGGCATCCAGTGTACACGATGCCGCGCCGAACCCCAAGCTCTTTTTGGCCTTACAGGCACTGGAGGGGTTACGGAGGGCGCTGGAGCAACTACAAAGCGACGTCGTTGATGTGGGAACCATCTCGGCTTTTGGTAGACCGGACGCCACTCTCGACGCAATTTTGCTGGTAGCGGCGGCGCGATCGCCGGCGCAACGCCGAGCGCGGGGCTTCTCCGCATCCTTTGCGGAGGAAACCAGGCCCTTTCTCCGCGCCGCGAGCTGGGAGCATGGCCGAAGAGGGGGCGCCATGCCCGTGAGACGCGCTTCGGCAGCTGCGCATGGGGCACCGGCGGCGGCGGGGCCGCGGGCCGGTAGCGGTGCTGTTGGGGAGGGAACCACTTGCGCTGCTTGAGCGGGGCGCTCGGCGCATGTCCAAAGCTACGCCGCCACGGACGCGAGGCGCGCCGGGGGAGTTGCGGGGACAGGACGATGATAGCGGAGGGCGCGCGCCGCAGGCGCGGGAACCACTTGCGCTGCGCGAGAGCAGCGCTCGGCGCATGGCCGAAGACCGGCCTCCACGGACGCGAGACGCGCCGTGGAAGTTGGCTCTGCGGGGTAGGCGGCGGTAGGAAGCCAGGCGTGCGTCGCCGGCGCTGCGGCGGCCGCCATCCCCGGCGAAAGACGCCGGGCATCGCTTGGCCTCAGTTAGGCGGGGATCAGCTCGGCGAAAGTCGCCGTGGCGCTCATCGTCTCGGCCGAGCCCGGGGCCTGGTCGAGCGAGATGACCATCGCTTCCGACGGGTTGCAGGCCGGCCGATCTTCCGGCGCCGGCAGGTATTGATACCCGTTGATGGGGTTGTAGACGTCCGGCCGGATATCGACCGCGGTGCCCGAAGTCGTCGCCTGGGTGGTGTCATTGACGCGCGAGGTCACGGTCGCGGCCGCATCGCCCGAGCGCGCCCGGTTGATGGTGCCCGCGCTCCCCACCGATCCCGCGGTCACGGTCGCCGGCAGGCGCCGCAGGCGGAAGCGCAGGTTGCCGACGGTCGTCGCGGTGATCTGGCCGAGGACGAACTCGTGCAGCTCGAAGGCGCCCGAGGCGCCCGCGTAGAGAGCGATCAGGTCCTGGACGGCCGAGACGGAAACGTTGGCGAAGCCCGTGGTGTAAACGCGCATGGTGCGCCTCCAGCTGGGGGACAGGGCGCCATCACGGCGGCCTTCCTAGAGGATGTAGGGGTTACCTTCTCAAATAGGTACGATTGCGGCGCGTGTCGATAGGCGGGATCAACGTCGCGCCCCCGCCGCCGTCCGCGGTGAAGGCGTCGATTAGCAGGGTGCCCGTAACGCCGGCCGAGCCCCAGGGGACCGAAGCGCCAGATTGCACGGCTGACACGGATAAGTAAGCGCCTAGCAAGTAATTGTTGCCGAAATTATTGAAGTTGGTTATGTTGGTCCAGCCCGTAGGAGGGGTGTTAGTTGCACTGTAGTTTCCGGGCCCGCTTATGAAGGAGAGAAGGAGATCGTCCGCGCTGGTTGTGTTGAAGGTAGTATTTGGCGCGGTGTTGTTTTCACTGGATAGACTGGGCAGGCCGGCGTTCGGGTCGAACGGGGAGGAGAGGCTGAACGCTCCATGAACGGCGAGAACACAAATGAAGCTCGCCGTCGCAGAAGCACTCAAGTTCGCCGTGAAGACCTGAGAGGTCAGCGCGCCTGTGGACTGCGCGGTCCATATCTCCATCCGTGTGCAGTTGGTGCCGGTGAGAGAGGTCAGCGCTCCGCGCTGAGTAAAAGTGAGCCCTCCTCCTGTGACCGAACTCACCGTTGGCGGTGTCGACGTGCCGTTGCCGACTTCAACGACGACATAGACGATGTCGTTGGCCAGTGAGGACGTGAACGCTGGCGCCGCGATACTGGCGCCGCCACCGTGGGCGGGCTGCGGCGTGCCGTCAATGGTCGGAGAAGCGGGCATTATCGGGTTCCAGCGAAGGTCCAAACGATGTCGGCGAGGGTTGCATCGGCCGGATTGGGGGCCGCAAACGTACCCACGTCCCTGGCGTTGAAGCCGACAGGCGCTCCGCCAGTGGAGGACCAAGTGCCGGTCGTGCCGCCGCCGGTGACCGAGAGCGTCCCTCCCGCGCTGCCGTTCTTGTTGACCGTCCACACGACGGCGCCGGCCGCCGCCGTGCCGGCCTTGAACTGGTTATTGGCGAAGTTGGCTGGGAAGGTGATGGTTCGCGATGCGATCCACCGCATGACGATCTGGCCCGCGGTTGGTTGACCGTCGATGAAGTTGCCGACGTCCCAAGGCTCGCTGCCGACCGCCGCGGCCGATACCGGCACCTGCGAGACGTCCGTGCCGTCGAGGTAGCACAGGAAGGTCTGGCCGGGAGGGATTGCGACGCCGGGGTGACCGGCGCAGGCGACGATCACGTTGCGGCCGCCGGTGGTGAGGTTCTGGACGACAAACAGCCGCTGGGCGCCCGCGGGCATGAAGGCGGTCCAGTCGCTCGTCAGGGCGCCGGTGACCACTAGCCGCACGAAGCGCAGCGCTGTCTTGTCGACGGCGGGCTCATCACCCGCGGTATAGGGGATCGTGTAGGGGTTCGAGACGTTGCCGGCGTTGATCGACAGCGACCCGTTGATCATGAGGTCGAGCGCGCCGAAGGCGCTGTTCGCGGTCGCCGCTTTGCCCAATTGGGTGGGGTCGATCAGCGGCACGCCGCCAAGGGTGGTGGAAGCCATGCTCTTCTCCTTTAGGCCACGCGCTTCGCCGAGATTTTGCAGTCGAGGTTATTGCCGCTGGCGTTAAACAGCATCTTGCTGTTCACCGAGTTGCTCTTTACCGATATTCGGATATTGCCGGCGGGGTTGACGATCCAGCCTGTGAGGGTGAAAGCCACCCCGAGGTTCGCGGCCGCGATGGTGTAGTTCAGGCTGCTGATGACCGCCGTGCCGTCCCACAGTTTGACGTTGAACGTGCATGCGCCCGCCGTGTCATTGACCGTTACTGTGCCGCTTACATCCCAAGTCCCGCTCGTACCTTGCGCCACGCTCGGGCCATCGAAGTAGACAGCAGTGTTATTGACCAGCACGTTGGCGGTCAGATGGTTCTCCAGCAGCGTGACGACGAAAGAAGGCCCCGTCGCGCCTGTCGGACCGGTGGCCCCTGTCGGCCCGGTCGCGCCTGTCGGCCCGGTCGCGCCTGTCGGCCCGGTCGCGCCTGTCGGACCGGTCGCGCCTGTCGGCCCGGTAGCTCCAGTAGGCCCGGCAGGTCCCGCGGGGCCGGTAGCCCCAGTCGCCCCCGTCGGCCCGGGTCCGCCGCTCGGCCCTGTCGGCCCCGGAGTACCTGGAGGACTGAACGGCAGATAGGTTACGACCGGGATTTCATTGGCCACCGGTCACCCCACGATCATGCGAGGGAAGCCGCGGCCGACCCGCGTGCTGAGCTGGTAGATATTCGCCGTGACGATCGGGGGATTGGGCCCGGGAAATCCAGTCGAGAAGCCCGGTGGGATCGCGCCGGCGAACGTCGTCGCGCCGAAATTGGCAACCGCCTGCTCCCCGTGCCCAGCACTGGAGAAGCACGGGAACAGCGGGAAGATCATGGCCGAGATGTCGATCCCGCCAGCGCCGGTCGCGGGGTCCGCCAACGGGTTGCCGTTCCACAGCGCGGTCGCTGTGTTCCGTATCCAGAGGCGCTTGGAGTTGAGGTTGACGGCGACCCCGGTCCATTGGCCGTTGGTGAGGCCCGAGCCCCCGCCCACGTTTACGCCGTTTAGGAAGATGCCCCCGATCGCTCGCGAGCCGACCCCGTGCGTGTCACTACCGAGGTGCGTCCCGGTCAACGCGAAGGTGTTGTCGGCCAGGCCAATCGCGGTATCGTTGCTGGAGAGCGAGCTGGGCTGGACCTCGAAGTAATAGGAGCCGAGGAGCGCGCCGCCGAGCGCGCGCACAGAGCAGAGGCTCGTGGTGCTATTGGCTGCGATCAGGTTGAAGCCGGACAGCGTGAGGCCGCCGTTGTCGGTCGGGCTCCATGTCTCGCCGGCGCCCACGAGGCCGTCCGCGGCCTGCTGCGCGGCGGTGTACTGGGCGAGGCGGATGCCGGTGTCGGCGCCGGTCGTGTTGCCAATCGTCGCGAGACCCCGGCTGAAGTCGGTGATCACTCGAACGACAGCCCCGTCGGGGCCGAGGATGTCGACCTCGTAAGCCTCGGCGCTCTCGTCCGATCCCTGCTCTTGTCCGTCGAGCCACTCATAGTTGATGCGGTTCCGCGGGTTCCAGGTGATCGAGACGTTGTTGGAGGCGTCCCGCTGCAGGCTTGCGTGGCTCGCGGCCTCGGGCCGGATGCGGCTCCCCTCCAACGAGTAGTTCTGCTTGGTGGAGGAGGTGAGGTCGGAACCGATCGAGACGCCTGCGTAGACGTACTGCAGGCCAATCTGGCCCGCGCTCATGTCGACGTCCTGCACCGAGCCGTCGGTCGACAAAAGCATCGTGCGCTCGCCGGCGACGTGCGTGTTCATAAAAATGTCGGTGCCCAGCATCCCCCGCTGCAGGAGGGACAGCGTGTAGGAGCCGTCGGCGTTCTGCACGACGTTCGAGACGCCGACGATCTCCTTCCCGATCAGGAAGACGTTCTGCTTGTCGAGTACCTGCAAGGGGGTAACGCCGGCCAGGGGGTTGCCCCCTATCAGGGTGAGCGTTACCTGGTTCGTCTTATCCCATACCCCGGCCACAGGGTTGCCCGCCGTGCCCAGCGCGGTCTGAGCCACGCCGATAGCGGCAGGCGTCGTGATCCCGGCGATGTTGGTGAACGACAGAGCACCATCGGTCGACCGGAGGATGCTGGCGCCCCAGCCGGTGCTCAGGCCGATGCTACACGCACCTATATAGAGCCCCGCGCTGTCGTCGCTGTCCCGCAGCGGGGGCGTCTCGGCGATCAGTAGCGTGGTCGGGGTTCCGGTGTGGATCGGGTTGGCGATCGCGATTGGGCTCTGCCCCGGCGGCCCGGCGGCGAAGACGGCGGGGTCGGTAGTGACCCCCTGATAGTGGAGCGTGTTGTCCACGCCCAGATCGACTTGGGTGATGTAGACCGGGTAGGAGACATTGTTGCCTTCGGTGTCGGTCCAGGACAGCTTGACGACGTCGCCGGCTTCGAGGGCCATGTACTTGATCGGCAGACTGAACGAGACGCTGGTCCGGTTGATGTAGTGCAGGAATAGGATGTTATAGACCACCGCCGATGCTTGGCTGTCGGTGAGCAATAGCGGGGTGTTGAGGGTGAGGTGGGCCGTGCTGCCCACGCACGCGACCGCTCGTTTCGCGTACTGCGTCCCAAGTTGGAAGCTGAAATCCTTGACGAAGAAGTCGCCGGACGTCGACTTGTACCGCATGAAGACGAACTGCGGCAGGTCGAAGTCTTGCTTCACCGTCTCGACCACCTTCGGCGCCGGATTGTCGCCGGGCTGCGCCGCGGCGGCGCGCGCGCCGAGATCGTGCTCATCGATGGTGACGTTGACGTTCTGCGTCTGCACTAGACGCTTGCGCGCGACCAGCTTGAAGTTGCTCTCGACCAGGTCGAAGAGATAGACCTCTTGCAGCGGCTCGATGGCCGCTCGCCCGCTTGCCTGCGAGGTGACCGCGTACCCTGGCACTTTGTCCGCGACCAAAGCGGAGGTGTCAAGAGCGGTTGCCACAGGCAGGCCTACATCCGAGCAGATATCGGTGACGACCTCCGACAGCGACAAAGGACCGCCACTGGGGTTGGAGTAGAGCCCTATGCCGGCGCCGGCGGTGAAGGTCGTATAGTTGATCGCGCCGGCGCCCAGCGGGTTGTAGAAGATGTTCCCGACGGCGCCGGAGACGGCAGAGAACGACCAACTGAGCCCCAGATCGAGTAGGGTCTGGCCGTCAACGTAGTGGATCGTGTTGTCGGTCAGCGCAAGGACGTAGGAGCCTTGACCCAGCTGTTGCGTCTGGAAGCCTAGCTCGTCTATCAGCTGCGCCCCGGCGTACGTCGCCGCGACGTCAAGGTGGGCGTTGGGCGCGAGGACGCCAGCGGTGGGGTCCTGAACGCTGTAGACGTGAAGCTTGTTGCAGTAGATGAACCGGTCGGACGAGACGTCGTACATTACCCGGTAAGGGTTGGCCGTGGGGATCAGGTTGTCGAGAAACTGCGGCCCGAGGAGCTTGACGTTGGTGCGGTCGGACAGATCGAGGATGAACTGAGCGCCGCCGGCCTGCCCATCCAGACAGACGAGCTGCTGTCGGCTGTCCGACCACGCCAGGCTCAGTCGCGGATGCCCGAAGCTATGGGTGCCGTCGTTGAACTGGAGATCGCCCCAGGCGATCAGCTCCAGCGTCTGGTCAAGCGCGTTGGTGTCCTGGAGGACCGGGTTAGTGTTCGAGACGGCGTAGTACACCTGGAAGCGGCCGCCGATGTCGAAGACCACGAAGCAGTCAGAGCTGCCGCAGTACGCGCTCGAACCGGCGCCACCGCCGAACGGCTGCTGGGTGGGGCCCACCACAATGGCGCCAGAGAGCGGCTGCAGCCGTAGATACGGCGTGACGAACGCAGCAGTGTCTCTCGGCCCGATCGCATTACGCTGGAGTGGGTAGGCCCCCAAGCACCCGGCAAGCAGGTCCCAGTTGATGATCAGGCCACCGGTGCCGGCAGTGTTGTTGCAGCTGGCGCTGTACCAGAAGCTCTGGTCGGGCCCGGTCTGTGCGTTGTTGAAGAGCGGATTGGTGTTGAGGCCGCCGCTGCTCAGATGCTGGGCCACGGCCGGCACGGCCGATACGTCGCCGATGTTCGAGATGATGGCGCAGGTCTGAGAGTTGTAGGCTTGCAGCTCGTTCTGGTTCACCAGCCAGATGACGTTCTGGATCGGATTGACGTAGATTTTGCCGCTGATGGGACCCAGGGTCGGGCTCGGGACCGGGTTGGTCACGATGTTCTGCGGCGTGGCGTAGCCGTTCACCTCGAAGGTGAAGTTCGGGATGCGGTTGCCGAAATTGGCCAGCGGCAGCCCGTGGAAAACGGCGTAGGCGAGGCCGCGGTAGCCGGGGCACGAGTTCGGGCGGTTGAAGTTGAGCTGCTGGGCGATCACTTCCATGTCGCTGTCGGGCAGCTGGTCCTCGGTGCCGTAGTGGAAGCTGACGGACGCCCCCGCGAACTGCTGGTTGTGGTGCTTGCCCGTGCCGTAGTGATAGAGCGTGGCCACGCCGCCGGAAACGCCGTCCGGGGTGAAGGCCGACATGACCAGCGGCGTTCCCGGGTGAGAAGTCCCGGCGCCCGCCACGTTCTCCAGCGGGTCCATGTCCCAGATCAGCTTGCTGTCGGCGAAGATGCGCCAAATGTTCTTGATCGGGCCGCGGCAGATCGCGACCGCGCAGCTGACGTTGTAGGTGTAGTACGGCTGCCCCTTGCCGCCGGAAAGGCCGCCCTTGCCCCCGTGCTTCTCGGGTTGCAGGTTGTTCGACATGATCAGGTTGCCGGCCACCTTCGCCCGCCCGTAGACGGCGGGGATTGGCAGACCCATTGTCGAGGCTTCGACGAGGAGGTCGAGGAACGACGGCTTGTTGATGTGCTTGTGATTGAGCAGCATGTTGTCGAGCAAGCTGCCGGCGGCGCCGCCGAGCATCCCGCCGATGGGGCCGCCAACCAGGCTCCCCAGGCTACCCAGAACGATAGAGGCCATTCAGTCGATCCCTGGAGCCCGCCAGAAGCTGTGTATGCCGCTGGCAGGGAGCCGGTGTTCGCAGACGTAGCCGACTTGGGTCCACGTATGGATCAAGCCGAAGGGCGCCCCGAGACCCCCATGAGCCCCATAGTCCGTCAACATCCCGCAGTGCATGGGATAGGACCGGACGGTCATGATCGCGAAATCGCCGACCTGCTTCTCGGCTTCGGGGACAGGCAGCAAGAGGCGCTGGAAAGTCTTCAGGAGCCCTCTGTGCGAGGGAAGGGTCCCGTAGGTGGGCATGTCGGTGACGTAGGGCGCCACGTCAAGCCCTCCGCCCTTCAATGCCTCAAGCAGCAAGCCGATGCAGTCGAGCGCGATGCCTGGGACGCGGCCCTGGTGGACCCACTTCGTGCCCATGCACGCGCGTGCCGCCGCGACCATCCGGCCGGGGATTTCGGTCATGGCGCGATGACCCCGTAGTCGAGCAAGAAGTTCGCGCCAGGGATGAACGGCTCGCCTCTGAAGTTGAGGACGTTGTTGTAGAACTGGCAGGCTGCAAGTGTCTTGTTGCAACCGGCCAAGACACTCACGGTGTCGCCCGGCGTGACCAGAAATGGCGACGGGAGGTATAGGGAGAAGTCCAACGTGGAGCCGGGGGCGATCGGCGGGGCATAAGAGGCGGTCGAGACCTCAACCGCCAAGCCCTTGTTCTTGCCGCTGGTGAACGTACAGACCCCGAAGGAGAAATCGGTGGCGACGTTCACTTGCGCCCCGACAGTGGCCGCGCTCATGGCGAAAGACACGCGTGGAGTGATGGCCCCCGTGATAGTTCCGGTGACGGTGAAGTCGGGCGCGTTCAACTTGCATCGTGTGTCGCAGAAATCGGCGCGGCACGTGGGGGTATAGACCTCGATATAGGACTGCTGCAGGATGTAGGCCCACCCGCGCATCTCGGCGGTATAGACACCGTCCTCGATCTTGATCTCGCCCAAGTAAGCGCCCGGCAACGCGATGCGGCCGTAGGTCAAGAAGTCCGGGTCCGTGGGGACCGCAAGCCAGACTTGGATGCGGGCGTTGTTGTAGAGGCCCGCGCGCACGTCCTCGTCGGTGATGGCGTCGCTTGAGAGGATGCCGGTGACGTTGAAGTTTGGCGCCGCCAGATCGGCGCGCTGCTGCATCGCCGTGCGGCTGTAGCCGTTCGCCGCCTTGTAGGTGACGCCGCCGGCCTTCACGTCCGCGGTCCAGTCGGTAAAGCCCAGCTGGGTCCCGTCCTTGCGGGTCAAGAAATAGAAGGCGGAGAGCGCGGCGATGCCGTCGGCGGCAAGCAGCGTCGTCATGTTCGAAGAGAGGTTTCTCACTGGCCCTGCATCCGCAGTTCGACGATCGGGATACCGCGCCACCCGACGGCGGTCGGGAGGTCGACGCTGAGTTGGGGGTCGTCGGTGTCGAAGCGCGCCGGCAGGTCGAAGTTGCCGGTCCACGTGTAGACGTTGCCGACGCCGGGTACGGGGTCGCCCGTTCTGAAGGTGACGACCCCGGTGGTGTAGTCGAGGGTCGAGGCGACGAAGGTGTACGGCGTGCCGTTGAGAGAGAACGCTACCGAGGTCGGGCGCGGCTTCGAGATCAGCCTGGCGCTCGTATAGACCTGCGCGCTGACGAGATCGGTCTGGGAGTATGTCTTGGTCAGCTGCCACAGCCCGGAGGCGTTCTGGCTGAGGCCTCCCGTGCCTCCGTCGGTGTAGTCGGTCCAGTCCTTGAAGCGGAAGCCCATCGTCCGGCCGAGCGCGAGCCGGTGAAAGGCGATCAAGGTCGCCCACTCGGTCGCGGAGCGCAGGTTGTGCCCGACGACCCAGCGGCCGCGAGTCTGCGCCCAGAGTTGTTGGCGGTACTCATACCCGGCATCAGTCACGACGACGCGGGTCGACCAGCCCTGGCCACCGACCGCGCCATATGACACGTTCTCGGGAAAAACAATTTCCATGAAGGAAGACGGGGCGGGCATCAGGTGTTCCTCAGCTCACGTGCGGCGGCCTTCCGCTCCTTCTTCCAAAACAGCCGCTTCCAGCTCCGTCGGAGGTGGCGTCGCCACTCACCGGAGGCAGTCAGGAGACCCTTCTTGACAGTCGCCATCAGGTGTTCCTTGTGGCGCGGTTGGCAGCCGATTGCGCGGCTTGGGCGACTTGATCAGCCGACGCGCGGAAGCTGTGGGCATCCTGCGTGTAGATGGACTGATGCACGTGCACGTCGCCGCCGCGGCTGCCGCCGTCGTACGCGGCCGTCTCCTGCCGGTTCAACACGCGCTCGCCGCGTTGAGCGATGATCGGCACCTCGTCAGGCGCCAGGCCGCCGCCGTGGAAGCGCGGCGCGTTCGCGAACAGCCACCCAGGCACGCGGCGAGAGACGCCACCGAAGCCCACCGGGCCGCCCGAGTGGTAGGAAGCGGTGTCGGCCGTCGCGGCGGCGCCATAGTCGCTGGCAACGTCGGTGCTTCCCCCACCGTAGTCTCCTCCACCGTAGCCTCCTCCTCCGCTGCTTCCTCCGCCGCCAGAACCGCCAAGGCCGAAGAGCTTCCCAAGGAGGCTGGTCGAGCCCAGCATGTTAGCGGCAAAGCTGGGGCCGCTCCCGCCGCCGCCTCCGCTGCTGCTGTCCATGCCGGCGCCGGTGGTGACCGAGCTGTCGCCGCCGGAGTTGCCACCGAAGAGCTTTCCGAGGCCGCCGGAGAAGGCCTTGCCGAGCGCGTCGGTGTAGCTGAGCCCGCTGTCGCCGACGTTGAAGTTGAAGCCCTTGCCCGACATGACGTTGTCGCCGAGCAGGCTGAGCGGCTTGGTCACGAACATGTCGAGGCCGATCTGGGAGATTTTCATCCCAGCCTCTTTCAGCGCGTCGCGGAACCGGGTGCCGTGCTCGACCGCGGCCAGGAGGCCAGTGGTCAAGCTCTCGACCGCGGTCTTCGTGCCGTTCTTCAGTTCGTCGCTCGCGTCGATGATCGCCTTTTTGTAGTCCTCGGCCGACTTGGCCTGTTTGGCCATCGCCTCAGCCTGTTTCTCCGCGTCCGCGGGCGTGGCGCCGGCGTTGATCCGCTGGGACCGGAACGGCTCGGCGCGCTGTTGCAGCTCCATCGCGGAGACGCCGCCGGTTTCGAGCGCGTTGATCTCGCGGCCCGTGGCGCCCATCTGGTCGTTGAACTGGCGTTTGATCCGGGCTTGCGCCGCCTCGTTCGCCGCCTCGCGCTGCGCGGAGGTCAACCCCACCGTAGTGGCCTTCAGCGCCTCAAAGGCGTCGATCACCTGCTTGTTGTGGGAGGCATAGGCCTCGGTGCCAAGACGGCGCATCTCGTTCTCGACTTTGAGCGTGTCGTTGAACTGCTGCTCTGCCCGCACGCCGCCGGCGATCGCCGCCGCTCGCCCCTTCTCCAGTTCGGTGGTCGCCGCTAGGTCACTGGTCTGCAGCCCTCGGCTCTCGACGCCACCGCGGGCCTGTTCGGCGCGCAGCTGGCGGGCGCGCTGCTCGATCTCGGATTGGCTGGGCGTGACGCCGGTGGCTTCCAACTCCGTACGGGCCTGGCGCTGCGACTGACGGGTCAGGATGTCGCTCGCGCCGCTGGCGGTGACTGTAGCAGTCGCCCCCGCCGGCACGCTGACGACGGTTGAGCCCGTTCCCGCTCCACCGCCCATGAGCTGGTGGACTTTGTCGACATACCCGGGGTTCATGTCGCGGGCGCCGGGCGATCCGTTTGCATAGCTGTAGGCGGTCTTGTCGACGTCGCCGCCGTACTGCGCGTAGAGCTTTCGGATCAACCGGAGGCCGACCTGCATATTGTCGTTCGCGTTGGTCAGTTGCTCCCCCGGCCGCGCGTTCGCGTCGAAAGTCGAGGGGATAATCTGCATTGGGCCGCTGGCCGAGTGGCCTGGGCGCGGCGCGACGTTATAATTGCGACCGCTGCCGCTCTCGATCTGGTAGATCGACCGCTCCAGCGCCCCGAGCTGCCCTTGGTCAAAACCTGCGTTTGCGCCAGGACCGAACGTGCTGTTCATGTCGAGGTTGAACTGACGGTTGCGCAGGGCCTTCTGCTGCTCGGCCCCTTTCTGTAGGTCGTGGGTCAGCGACTGCTCGTATTCCCCTTGCTCGCGCCGCATGCGGTCGCGGAACTCGGTCGCCCGGGCCAGCTCTTCGTCCGTGGTGGCGCTCTTCACCAGATCGTCGCCGGCCCCTACCCAATCATGGTATGCCGTGACCGCTTGACCGTGTATCTCGGCCGCGCGGACGCCCGGCGCGCCGCTCGCCGCGCCCGCGGCCTTGGCGTCGCTGATCTGGTTCTGGAGGCGTGCATGGTCCAGCAGCTTCTCGGAGGCCGCGCCCATGTCGGCCATCGCCTTGCTGATCAGGCTCATCTCGCGAGCGTGCTGTTGCAGCGGGCCGATCGAGCCCTCGATGACGTCCTTGTCCGCTTGGTGCGCCGCGGTCAGGCGCTGGATCGCGCTCCCACCCGCCTTGTATGCCTCGGCGAGCTTGTTGGTGAACGCGACCTGCTCTTCAGTTTGTTTCATTAACTCGTTGCCCGAGTTGGTTCGCCGGAGGTTGATCCCCTCGTTGACTGCGTTCCGCTGGGCATCGGTCAGGTTGTCTTGCCCGCCGGCGCGCGCGACTTGGCTCGCCTGGTAGAGCGCCTGCGCGTTCTGGCGAACGCCCGGGTCCATCCCTGCGAAACGCGCCTGGGCTTCGAGGTTCTCGGTGATAACAGAGACCGGCTCGGCCATCCGACGGAACAGCTCCGACAGCCGCGTCATGTTCTTGTCGTTCTGCTCGGGGGTAACGATGCCCGCCGCGACGAGGTCCCGCCCCTGCATCTGGGCCTGGCTCATCCGCTCTTGGATGAGCGCGGGCGAGGCGCGCCCCAGCCGCGTTTCGTATTCGATCAGCGCCGCCCGCTGTTCTTCCGTGATCCCGGGTGTTTCCGGGCGATTGTCGGCCGGTTTGGCGATCTCGGGGGGAGCGATCAAGCCGAAGGTCGCCGCGCTGCCAATGTTCCGCAGCTGTTGGCCGAACAGAGAGCCGCCCTGTCTGAAGAAGTCGCCGACCCCGATGTCGCCTTGATAGGCTCTAGCGAGAAGGGTGTCGGTCTGGGTATTTAGGGCGCTACGGCGCTCGGTGAACTCGGGGGAGCCAAAGCCCCCCTGGAACGACAGAACGCCGTTGATCCCGACAAGGCCGAAGAAAGTTTTCGTCCGGTTCCGCTGATACTCTCCCAAGCGGTCCTGGAGGTCGCTGTTGGCTTCGCGCAAGCGCGCGACCTCGTCCGCTTGCCGCAGTTGAAACTCCGCCTCGGTGCCCGGGCGCGGAGTTACGCCGGCCAGGGCGGTGCGGGTCATCACGCCGGGATCGGCGCCAGGGAAGACGCTCTGAAAAGACGAGGTCCGTTGCCGGTCGTCTCGAACGCCGTTCAGCGCGGCAAGAAACTGTCGGGTCGCCGTGCTCGGGTCGCGCGACGTAATCCCAAATTCGCCGAGAACGCGCCGGGCCTGCACGGCTGCCTGGCTGAAGCCGGTCAAGTCCTGCTGCATCCGCTGGACGAGCTGGGCGCCGGCAGTGTCGCCGATGCCCAATGCCTGCCCCGTCGCAGCTCCTTGGAGGAGTGCCGCGACAGGCGTGTTGGCCCGCAGGGCGAACTGTTGGAGGGCCTGATAGTTCTGCTCGACCGCGCTAAGCGGTGCGGGGGCGAGCCCCTGCGATGTCGTCAGCGACGTGGCGACATTGATGTTCGTCAGCACGCGGCTGACGTCGAACCTGGCCGCCTCCAGCTGCTTGAAGCGGGAGATGACGGCGTCGAGGCTCGCGATGACCTGTTGGGTGGCTTCGTTCGCCTGGCGCGAGCCCTCTTGCGCCTTGCGGCCGAACAGCTCGTAGGCGCCGGCGGCGACGGCCGCGCCGGCGGCGAGCTGGGTCATGCGGCGAGTGTTGCCCTCGACCTCAACGCCGACGTTTCGCTGGACGGCAACGCTCTGCTGCAGGAGGGCGTTCGTCTCGCGCTGCATCCGCAGCATTTCGTCCATCTGGCGGGAAAGCCCCGCCGTGGCTTTGCCGAGATCGCCGGAGGCGGTGCTGGCGTTCCGCGCATGCTTCTCGAACTCGTCCAGGTGCGAGTTCGCCTGCTGCACCGACGACGTGCCGATGTGCAGGTTCAGGTTGGCGATATCCTCTGGTCCAGACATCAGCGCGCCCTATTGCGGACAGACAACCAGGCGCTGTCGAGCAGACGGATCAACCGCCGCTCCCAAGGGGCCAGGTAAACCCCATTGAGCGTGCACCAGGCTAGGATGGCTACAGCGGACAGGGGCTGTGGGATGCCGCCTTCGCCGTAGACCCTCTCTGTATATGCTAGCTCCAGAAACCAACTCCAAAGGAAATCGAGCCCCTCTGGGAACTCCACGGGGTTCTGCAGCTGATGTTGGAACTGCGGATTGGGGCGCTGCTTGAGAGCTGAGGTGAGCTGGTCCCGGACCGAGTGCCCGTCAGGGGTCGGCCGGTCCAGCTCGAACTCGTGTCTGGCCCAAGCTACGAGCTGTTGGCTCAGCCCTTCGTAAAATTTGCCTCGTTGACGATCCAATCTTCGGCGCGGGCGCGATGCCGGCGGAAGCGATCGTCCGACCAGAACTTCTTCGCGAACTCGCGCGACTTTGGGTCGATCTCGACGCCGTCGAGCTGATCGAAGCCGCGGAACTCGACCGTCACGGCCGCCAGCACGTCGGCGGTCTCGGCCTCGCTCCGCTGCACGGTCGCGGTGTTGGTGCCGGACTGGGCGTCGGCGAGACGCCGGTTGCCGTTCTCCCGCACCTGCGCCAAGCCCGCCTGCGAGTTGCGGGCCAACAGGACGACGCCCACGGGCTCTTTCTCGTCGTTGACCATCGGCGAGCTGTCGGCGTTCTGAAACTGCATGAAGGTGCCGGTGTTCAGCTGGGGGGCCACACCGGAGACGATGTCAAAAGGCATGTCGGGTCCTCTATGTAGGGGATCGGGAAAGTGGGTGGGCGGGCGCCCCGACAACGCCCGCCCTCCCTGCGCCGGAAACCGGCGCACCTTCGAGGGGCACCCCGAAGTTCGTTACCCCTTCCAACCGGAGTAGGGGGTTTGATACTCAGCGCCGTCGGGCCGCATGACGTAGATTTTCACCAGGGCTGGGCTGGACGCCGCCTGCTTGAGGACCTGCTCGACGCAGGCCTCGGTGGGGCACGTCTTCGCGAAGTTCCTGACGCCGAGGCTGTTGCCCCACGAGTGCGACCCCAGCGAAAACCAGGCGACGATGATGAACGCGCCGACCATTTAGAAGGTCGTGTCCTGCATCCCGAGCGTGGTGTTATCGAAGGCCGTGCCCGTGCCGCCGGCGACATATTTGATCGCCTGGAAGCTGTAGCTGCCGATGATCGCCTTCGGGCCGTCGTCCTTCTGCACGCTGTTCAACTTGATGCGGTTCATGTTGAAAGTCAGCACGTCCGAGTTCGCCAAGCCCGGCTGCATCGTCAGCTCCAGGAGCAGGTCGACCTCGGTCTCGTTGATCGCGGCGTTGAAGTAGGTCTCATCGAAGAAGAGGATCGAAAGTTGTCCGCTGATATCCAAGATGCCGGGGAAGACGAAGGGCACGAACGGCGTGCCGACGACCGGGTCGACCGTGTGGCCGCCCATGATCGACATGCTCATGGCGGTCACGAGGCCAAGATCGACGTCCGCCACGCGGATCGTGCCGCTGACGCCGGTTGAGGCGTCGGTCGTCACGGCGTTGAGCGGTGTGGTGAAGTACGGCGCCGAGGGCACCGTGTACTTCGACCCGAGGAAGGTCGTGTCGAAGGTCGTCAAACCCGATGGCGTGACGTTGATCCGCATGTCTGTCGGCTTGCAGCCGGTGTACAGCTCGCTCAGCGCCTGGTCGGAGAAATACTGCTCCAGGGTGAAGCTGGGGTCCAGCAGCGTCCCGCCGGCGAGCGGGTCCGGGGTGATGAGCTTGTGGCCGGTAACGGTGAGGGTAAGGCTCGCGGTCGACGTGTCGGTGCCGGCGGTCAGCTTTTCGAGGCTGGCGTTGATCAACGCGGCGTCGGCGGCGCTCGACGGCGTGCGGCTGACGGTGATCACCGTCGCGGTCAAGCCGAGCACCCGGAAGTTGCGGGCGTTATTGGCGGCGATGGTCGAGTTCGCCAAGCGCACGATGTCGCCGCGCTTGATGCCGTCGGTGATGAACGAGCCCGCCGACCGGGTGATGGTCGCCGGAATACCCGAGGCAGCCGCCACGTAGGTGACGGTGACCGCGGCCAAGTTCGAGACGGAGCCAGCGACCCAAGCTCCGCCGAGCAGCGAAGCGAAGAGGGCCTGATACGAGTTCGGCGACAGCTCGCCGCGCAGCGTGCCGCGCACGGTCTGGGTGCCGTGCCGGAAAGTCACCAACTGCCGATCGGGCCGGATTTCGCTCGACTTAAAGCCGGCAATCTGCGGGCTGATGTCGCAGGTCACGCGCCGCAGGATTTGGGCAGCCGCGTCGCCCGCCGCGGGAGCCACGTTGTACGTGGCCTCGGCATCGATGCGTAGCTGTTTGAATATGCCGGAGGCTGCCGGTGTGGTCATGGATGGGGCTCCAGAGGTCTAGTGCCTTTACGGACGGGGCGCCTCACGGCGCTCCAGGAGCGGCCTGCCGGGCCGCGTCTTAGGCTGAGGCTTCGTTTGCCTCGTGGGGATGGTCTTCGACCGGTGCGGGTGCCGGCTCCGGCTCGGGGGCCTTCGGCGCCGATTTCGGCTGCGCGGGGGCCTCGTCGAGGGGCTCGATGTCGCCGCGGGCGACCTTGTCGCCGATCAGACGGGTGATCTTGTCGGGCGCAAGCTCCCAACTCTCGATGTCGAGATCGGTGATCTTCTCTCCGGGCTGGTACTGGCGATCGCCGCAGATCGTGTGGCGGACCACCGCAAACATCGGTGTCATGGGGTCAGCTTGCCTCGAAACAGTACCAGGGGGCCTGTACGGGTCCCCTCACCCAGGCATTGTCCGGGCGGATGGGGAGCGCGCTCGATTGCTCGAACACGACGTGAAGCCCGTCGCTACAAGTCAATGTGGTGCCGCGCTTGAACAGACGCAATATCTGCCCCTGCATCTTCGCACATCCGGCGCGCCCGGCGTCCTCTGGCCAGACCGCGGTAACCTCGTAGGTGCCCTTCCACTCGCTCAGATAGCCTCCTCCAGCTATCAAGGACTGGTCGGCGCCCAAGGTCAGCGGCGTGCTGGTTTGCGCCGCCATCGTGGCGCTCAGATAGGGCACGCCGGCCGTCGGCTGGAAAGTCACGTTCGAGAACGCGATCCGCGCAGTGGGAAAGGCGATCGTTGCCAGGAAGTCGTCAATGGCCTCCTGGATGGATTGCGGGGCGTTGCTCATGGGGTGCTAATGGCCTCAGAAATCATCAGGTCGTCCCGCGGGCTAACCCAGTTCACCGGGCAGTCGATCGGCTGGATGATCTTGGCGATCTCCTTGGCGCGGACGGACAACTCAGAGCAGAACCACTCATCTTCCGACCGCCAGTCGCGGCCCAGGGCAAACCCAGCGATGCCCCAGGTGTCGTAGGGTTTGCCCTCCTGGGAAAGCAGGAAGGCGTAGAAAGCGGCCTCCTGCTCGGGGGTGGTCGGTACGCGGACCTGGTGGGTAAAGGAAAAGGGCGCATAGTCGACGGGCCGAAATTGCACGCCGGCGGGTACGAGACCGTGCACGTTGCTGCGGGCGCCGAAGAGACGGCCATCCGGCCACACAATGTCGACGTGACTTACCGGAGAGCGCGTGTACTCGCGGATGATGTCGGAGATGACGTCGTCTTTGGTGGAGTATTGGAAAGTTATCATTTGAGGTCCTTCACGACTTGAGCGGCGATTTGCGGGGTCTCGACGATCACCTGCTCAACCATATGACGGCCTTTCTGGTCAAAGACCCGACCAAGACTGTCGGCGCCGACGAAGCCGTCATTGATGCGGCGCGCGTACTCGACGTTGTTCGAGATAACGATCTCGGTATCGCTCTTCTGCTCGACCTGCCATCCGGCGCGCAGGCGCCCAGTCACGACCGGCGTCAACTCCTTCAACCGGGTCGCCATCGCCTGGGCGATCGCCATCGGCGCGACTGCGGCACGGTCCTTCGCCTTCCTGACCCAAGTGGAGATGTCGACCTCGAAGTCAGCCACAGCCCATGCAGCTCCCGTCGCAACCGCCGCGGACGTACCCGCATGTGCACATCTCGGCCTTCGCCGTGGCATCCGCGGCCTTCTTGACGATCTCGCGCGCTCGGGGATCGTTCGGATCGAGCTGGCCAGCGCCGCCGCACGTGCCGCAAGTCTCCTTGCCTATCCCGTAGGCCGCATAGCGGTCGCCGGCAGCCCTAGGTACAAGTCCGTCCTTACAGACGGGGTTTGGGCACGAGACCATTACGACCTCTTGTGCTTGTTGCTGAACCGCCGGCGGCTCGACTGCTTGACCCGGATACGCGCCATTAGGCGCCCGAAGCGCTTACGCATCACCCGCTCCTGTATTGTTCGAGAACCGCTCGGAACTCGGGGAGGGAGCCGTCACAGCGGCCAAGATTTACCCACCGAGCGACGCACTGGACGTTTCCCCTGATGTACCCGAGAGGCCCCTCTATCCGATCGATACTCGGGGAGAGAAAACCCCCTCCCCACGACAAAGCCATTCCGGTGATTTCGCACCGCATCGGCTTTGTCAGGTTCTCCACGTCCTCCAGCGTAAGATCGAAAGGTACTCCGCGCCCGGCGGCTCCATATCTATCCCGGCGGCCCTCAGCTCTCTTCCTCGCCGAGCGCAGTAGCCCCTTCGGAGAAGCGTTGTACTCGCCCTCCCATTTTAGGGTAGCCTCGCGCCCTTTAGGGGACTGGCGGTACTTTTTCTGTCTCTTTCGGCGCGCTTCGGGGTCTTGGTAGGGCATCAGCCTGCTTTCGAAGGACGGTAGTCCTTTCCCGGATACCACGTACCGCTGAAAAGTGCTCCCTGTTCCTCTACAGTGATTGCCTGGATATGGTCGTAGTCCCTGAAGGTGTGGGGCTGATCGGGAGTACCCCAGTCCCCGCCCCATACCACGCCGTGCTTCGCCGCCAGGCGCCCGAGGATGGAGTAGTCGGCCTTCCAGTTCACCCGGCCGGCGACGACGATCCCGAGGTCGCAGGCGAGCCCGTAATGGTGCACGCCGACGGTGCGCAGCTGCGTGACGCCCTTCTCGAAATACTGCTCCTGCAGGTCCTCGCTGCGGTAGGTCTCCAGGACCTGCAGCGTGACGCCTTCGGCGGCCGCGTCGGCGATGATCGCGGCCACAACCGCGCGAAAGCTCGGCTCCAGGAGCGAAACGACGCGCACTGGCGTCGGCGAGTGGAACCGGTCGTCCTTCTGGATCACGTTGACATAGAAGCTGCCGGCGGGCGCCACTGGCGGCGACGGCGCGGCGACGACCGGTTCTGCGGCCGGTTGGGGCTTAGGCGCCGGGCCATCCTTGAGCGCAGTCGGGTTGAAGGCGTTCGGCGGCGACATAGGCACGCGCTCGGGCGCGGGCGGCAGCGCCGTGGGCGCCGATACCGGGTCGGGTGTCGGGACGCTGTCGCCACTCGGGGTCAACCAGGAAGGTATCCAGTCGGAAAGCGGCATCATGCCCTCACGTGTAGGAACCAGCCGTAGTGAACCCCTTGGTTCTCGACATGGCTCGCGTTGATGATCTTCGTAACCTCTCCGTCTGGGAGGATCACGATGTTGCCGGCGTTGATCTCGGTGACGCCGGGGAGATCGCTCGCCAAGAACCGGACCCGGTGGTCC
>VFSW01001678.1_pt1 | contig 33711 bp, 22 predicted proteins | sample 5358111 | NCBI WGS metagenome assembly VFSW01 (sample SAMN11554181, study PRJNA540505) | mine drainage metagenome | isolation source: sediment from site ElyBrook_90M | place: USA: Ely Copper Mine, Vershire, VT | collected 2017
GTGAAGCGGCAGATGGAGCGGGCGCAGAAGGAGTACTACCTCAACGAAAAGATCAAGGCCATCCAGAAGGAACTGGGGCGGGGCGAAAAGAGCGAGTTCGATGAACTGCGCAAGAAGATCGAGTCCGCCGGAATGCCGAAGGACGTTTTAGACAAGGCGATCCAGGAGTTGAAGAAGCTGGAAGCGATGCCGCCCATGTCGGCCGAATCGACGGTGAGCCGCAACTACATAGACTGGCTGCTGGCGGTGCCATGGAAGAAGCGTTCGAAGGAGACCCGGTCAATTGATTACGCTGAAAAGGTTCTCAATGAGGACCATTATGGCCTGGAAAAGATCAAGGACCGCATTCTGGAGTTTCTCGCAGTCCGGCAGTTGGTAAAGAATCCTCGCGGCTCGATTTTGTGCTTTGCGGGGCCTCCGGGAGTGGGAAAGACGTCGCTGGGCATGTCGATCGCGAAGGCCACGGGGCGCAAGTTTGTGCGGCTCTCACTGGGCGGCGTGCGCGATGAAGCGGAGATCCGTGGGCATCGGCGGACCTACATTGGAGCCCTGCCGGGACAGATAATCCAGCACATGAAGAAAGCTGGGACAAAGAACCCCGTGTTCCTGCTGGACGAAGTGGATAAGATGGCATCGGACTTCCGCGGCGATCCGGCATCTGCGTTGCTGGAAGTGCTGGACCCGGAGCAGAACACGAGCTTTCAGGACCACTACCTGGACGTGGACTACGACCTGTCGCAGGTGCTATTTGTGGCCACGGCCAACGTGCTGCACACCATTCCGGCAGCACTGCAGGACCGCATGGAGATTCTGCGCCTGCAGGGTTACACGGAGAACGAGAAGCTTGAAATCGCGCGTCAGTACCTGGTAAAGAAGCAGCGCGAACAGACCGGCCTGAGCGAGAAAAACGTCGTATTCAAGGACGACGCAATTCTCGAGATCATCCGCTATTACACGCGAGAAGCCGGAGTGCGCAACCTGGAGCGCGAGATCGGAAACGTCTGCCGCAAGGTGGCGCGGCGGGTGGTGAAGAGTGGGGCGAAACACAAAGAGGAACTGACGGCGGAAAACATCCACGAGTTCCTGGGTGTGGCGCGGTACCGCGACTCCGAAGTGCACGAAAAGAGCGAGGTGGGTCTGGTGACCGGCCTGGCGTGGACCGAGGTAGGCGGCAGCATCCTGACCACCGAAGTGCAAGTGCTTGATGGCAAGGGCAAGCTGACCATCACGGGCCAACTCGGCGACGTGATGCAGGAGTCGGCGCAGGCCGCGCTCAGCTACATTCGCGGCAAGGCGCAGGCCTTGGGGCTCACGCGCGAGTTTTATCGCAACGTGGACCTGCACCTGCACGTTCCGGAGGGCGCCATTCCGAAGGACGGTCCCTCGGCGGGGATCACCATGGCCACGGCCCTGGCGAGCGCACTGGCGAAGATCCCGGTGCGGCGCGATATCGCGATGACCGGCGAGATCACGCTACGGGGCAAGGTGCTGGCGATTGGCGGATTAAAGGAGAAGCTGCTGGCGGCGCTTCGCGCGGGCATCTTCGAAGCGATTTTGCCGCGAGCCAACGAGAAGGATGTGGCGGAGCTGCCGGATAACATCAAGAACTCAATGAAGCTGCACTTTGTAGATCAAATGGACGAAGTGCTGGCGCTGGCGCTGGAGAGCCCGTTGCCCACGGCGTTGCCAGCGGAGACGGAAGTGCTGGCCTCGGTGCCGCCGGCAGACGTTGCGGGAGGGCAAGCAGCGCGTCAGTAGCCGTGCGTTTGTTGAATTCGACCCTGGCGGATAAAACATACCTGGCGCGCCGATTTTCTCGGCCACCAGCGATGTGGAGCCGATCACAACCTTCTTCGTGGTCGTGCCCAAATGGTCCGATGGGAGCCTCGGTCCCTACGTCCCGACTGCGGCGAAACCCAAAACCCATCGCTCTCGCCTGCGCTGGTTGCGGCATTGTCATCACTGATGGTGATCAATTTGTTGAATTCGACCCTGGCGGATAAAACATTCCGGGCGGGGGGGGGTATTTGTGCCCCTGTCGAATCTTTACCGCTTTTGCGGGAGCTCTGGCATGAGCAGACCGAACCGGAATCAATGCGAGAACAAGGCCAGCGGAACTGCATTGCCCATCGCCTTATACCCAACCGGAGAAGGGTGGAGGTGGTCGCCGCAGTCGTAGGCGGGCAACAGTTGATCGGGATGCTGAGGGTCTCGAACAACGTTGTCGAAGTCGATGACTGCATCGAAGTGCCCGGGGGCGCGAATCCACTGGTTCACCGCTTGCCGGTCAGCTTCACTCAATAGCCCGGGGTGGTAATAGTTCGATCCGACGTAGGGCGTGATGGTCGCACCGTAAACTCGAAGGCCATGCGCGTGGGCGCGGGCGACGATCTGCTGATACGCCGCCAGCACACGCTGCACGAGCGCCGCATGTTCAGCCGGAGGCACTTCGCCATCGCGCGCTAGTCCGCCCAAATCATTTACGCCTTCAAAGACGATGACCCAATGCACGCCGGCCGGGGCCAGGACATCGCGATCGAAACGAGCCAATGCATTGGGCCCGAGACCGTCGGTCAGCAGATGGTTTCCGCCGATGCCCTGATTCGACACACCAATTTTTCGGGTATCTGGCGAGCTTTGCAGCTTTTGCGCCAGCGCGTCAGTCCAGCGATCGTTTCCATTGGTTGTTGCGCCGTGCCCGTCGGTGATGGAATCCCCTAGCACCACCACAGATGCCGCTCCGGGAGCAGCCTGCACATCGATCTCTGAAACCTGGTACCAGTGATCCACGTGCTGCGGCTCAGTCAGATTGGCTGCACCGACAAAGTCTCCATGCACGATATAGGAAGTAGAGCGTGATCCCGGATGCCCACTCTCTCCGCCTGGGAGCGAATCAATGTGAAACGTGACAACCAGATCCGACAACGGCGCCGCGGCAAACTCCAGCGGGTCCGAGATGAACTCCGCTCCGGGAGGAACAGTTACATCGGCACTGCCTGCGAATGTCAGCGGACGATCGCTGGTCCCATCGATGGCGGAGGATGAGGGAGAAAGTGGGCGCGCGATGTGCACGGATGTGAAGTGGAGCCCTTCGGTTCCAAACGCGTTGGAGAGATGAACGCGGAGTGCCTGGCCGCCGAGGGAGAGGTGAAAGACCTGTCGCACGGTGGCGTCGTGCAAATATTCAGCCGGCAATGAATTCCGCGGTTCGGGGATCTGCTGCGAGGCTCCCCAACTGGCAATCCATACCTGCGCAGGAGGAGCGGTTTGAACGCCGGCCTGCCCCCAGGCGCAGCCTGCAATCGCAGCGAGGCCGACAATCAAAAAGAATTTTCGTGCCTGTTTCATCGGAGAAGGTTTACCATGAGTCGCCTCAAGTAAATCGCTTTTTACGAAGCGAAAGCAAGCATATCATCCTGGAGCATTTACGTGCATCTGTCGTTCAGGTTGTTTCGCCTGTCTCTCTGCCTCGCTTGCGTGCCTGGAATCTGCGCATCCGCAGCCGCACAAAATCCTGCGCCGCAGCCGGTAACATTCACGGCCGATCAGGATCACCAGAACATGATGGATCAGTTGGGCATCAAGGCACTTCGCCCGGGGCCGAGCGGCAACGAAAAAGCGCCGAATCATGCCAACTACGATGAAGCGCTGGCCAATCCTTTTCCGGTCATTCCAGATCCGCTCACGATGAGCAACGGCGAGAAGGTGACGACGGCGAAGATGTGGTGGGAGCAGCGCAGGCCCGAACTGCAGGAAATGCTTTCAAAATACGTGTATGGACGGGTGCCAAAGAACGTGCCCAAGGTCAACTGGACAGTGACGGCAGTGGATCGCGAGATGATCGGTTTCACACCCGTAATTGCGAAGGATCTCATCGGCGAGGTGGACAACTCGTCCTACCCGGCGATTCGTGTTCGCATCCACATGACGCTGGTGACACCCGCACATGCCAAGGGGCCGGTGCCGGTACTGATGATGTTTGGACGCGCAGGATTTCCAGCCCCGAACGAGCCGTCCGCCGAAGAATTGGATCGTATCAACTCCGCATGGAAGACAGTGCTTGCGCAACAGGATCCGACTTTAAAGGATGTGTTTGCCGAGCACCCGGCCTGGCAGCCGGTGAAAGCGACTCCGTTCCAATTTCCGCAGATGAATGAAGACGGCGACCTGCCTAACACATGGCAACTGGTGGCCGCCGGATGGGGCTTCGTGCTCTTCGATCCGGCCAGCGTGCAGGCAGATGACGGCGCCGGCATTACGCGGGGCATCATCGGGTTGGTGAACAAGGGCCAGCCTCGCCATCCGGAAGACTGGGGCGCCTTGCGAGCCTGGGTGTGGGGAGCGGGCCGCGGACTCGATTACCTCGAAACCGATCCGGCCGTCGATGCGAAGCACGTCGGGATCGATGGTGTATCGCGCTACGGCAAAGCCACACTTGTAACCATGGCTTTCGACCAGCGCTTTGCGATGGCCCTGGTGGGCTCGTCGGGCAAGGGCGGAGCGACGCTGCTACGCCGCAACTTCGGCGAAGCGGTAGAGAGCCTCACGGGAGGCGAGTATTACTGGATGGCGGGGAACTTCATGAAGTATGGCGCTTCCGAGGCGACATTCGGAAGCAAGACTCCGGGCGACATTCCCGTCGACTCGAACGAACTGATCGCGCTGTGCGCCCCGCGGCTCACGTTCATCAGCTACGGCGTGCCGGCAAAGGGCGATGCCCGATGGCTCGACCACGAAGGAAGCTTCATGGCCACCGTAGATGCAAGCCGCGTATACACGCTGCTCGGCGCCAAGGGCCTCGGAGTGGAGGGTGACTACCGGACGGCCAAAATGCCGCCCGTGAATCAGGGACTCATGAACGGCCAGCTTGCATGGCGTCAGCACGATGGCGGGCACACGGACGCACCAAACATGAAATGGTTCATTCAGTGGGCCGACAAATTCATGGGACGAACTCCGCCCCAATAGTCACTCGATCCCAAGGGCAACGACAATCCAAGTAGCCCCACGAACAGGTCCGCTCGTTTGGAGTCGACGAACGCGCGCGAGCTAGCCGGCAACGTCCAGCGTGACCGACGCGCCCTCCAGCCCTGGCGCTTCAGCCATCACCTCGACGGCACCCGCCTTGCCCGTGGGCCGCACCACGACCACGCACTCGCCGTGAAACGTGTCGCGCCGTGCCTGCCGAAAGCTGGCCACATCTTTCGGATTCGCATTCCCCACGGCTGCTATCTCGCCGGCACCGCTCACGGAGAATCTCACCGGCACCACTGCATCCGGCACCAGTCGTTCCATCTTGTCCACGACCTGCACCATCACGTAGCTCAGGTCGTCGCGGCTGGCCTTGATCTTCGCTCGGTCCGGCGTCAGCTTCAGCTTGTACGCCTTGTCAACGGTCGTGAAAGTGATGGTCCCGATCTCGCTGGCCCCCTGGAACGCGACAGTCGTCAGTTCGCCCGCGCGGTACGGCACGGTGAACTCCGCCATCAGGGCATCCTTCTCGGTCAAAGTCTTCGAATCCACTTCCTTGCCATTCAGCAGCAGGGTCACCTTGTCGCCGCGCGTGTATACGCGCACCGCCATCGGCATTCCTTCCCTCCCCTGCCATGTCCAACTTCGCAACTCGTCGCTCCAGCCCCACTTGCTGATGTGCTCTGTGTAGCGTTCCGGCACGGGCCGCTGCACCGCCATCTCCACCTTGCTCCGATGCCACACCACGTCGCGGAAGTACGATTGGGGCTTCTTGTTCCCGATCAGGTCGATGTCGCCGCAATATGCGTTGAACCACGGGTACGGAGGCGAAAAGTAGTCGGCGCCCGATCCCATCCTGATGCTCGCGTGTCCGATGCCCGACTCGCCCAGATAGTCAATCGCCGTCCACACAAAGTCGCCGATCACATAGCTGTTCTTCTCTACCGCCGCCCAGTTCTGGTATGCCTCGTTCGGAAACGACTCCGTGCCCATCATCACCCGCTGGGGAAACTTTATGTGGTCCTTCTCGTACTCCTGCCACTGGTAGTTGTAGCCGCCCACGTCCAGGTAGGTGAACGCCGGCTGCATGTCCTCCCACGTCTGCCCGGCGTGATCCCAGGCATGGCAGATCGCCGCTGTCACGGGCCGCGTCGGGTCCAGCTTGTGCGCGGCCGTCCGCAGCGCCATGCCAATCTCCACGCCGTGTGGTTCCGCCCGCTCATTGATCTCGTTGCCGATGCTCCAGAACACCACGCAAGGATGATTGCGGTCACGCAGAATCATTGCTTCGAGATCCCTCTGCCACCAATCCTTGAAATACAGGTGATAGTCCTGCGGATTCTTGTTCCCCTTCTCCCAGCAATCGAACGCCTCGTCGATCACCACCATGCCAAGCCGGTCGCAGGCCTCCAGAAAGTCGCGCGAGGGCGGATTGTGGCTGGTGCGAATCGCGTTATAGCCGCTCGTCTTCAGCGTCTCCACGCGCCGCTCCTCCGCGCGCGGAATGCACGCCGATCCCAGCATGCCGTTGTCGTGGTGAACGCATCCGCCCTGGAGCTTCAGTGGCTCGCCGTTGATTCGCAATCCGCCCGCCGCATCGACCTCCAGTTTTCGAATGCCCACCTTCAGCGCCGCAGCATGCACGACCTTCCCATTGCTTTCAATGACAACTTCCGCGCGATACAGGTTGGGCTCCGCAGGCGACCACAACTTCGGATTCTCCACCTTCAACGCGCACGTGGTCGTCGCATGACTACTTGCGCTAACCGTCACCGGAGCCTGCGCCTCGCCGGCCGATTCACCGGCGGCATCCAGCAATCGCACCCGCACACTGGCCTTGCGACTTGCTGCCGCGCCATTCTCCACCGTGACATCCACGTTTACCGTGGCTGTGTCCCTGGTGACCTGGGGCGTTGTCACGCACACTCCTGATTCCGGAATCCGCAGATCGCCCGTAACGCTCAGCCACACCTTGCGGAAGATGCCGGATCCTGAGTACCACCGGCTGTTGCGCCCCGTATTGTTCACCCTCACAGCCACCAGATTCCTGCCGATTTTCACGTGCGGCGTAAGGTCAAACGCGAACGGCGTGTAGCCGTAGGGATGGTTCCCCAGCACAAGGCCGTTGATCCACAGGTCGCAGTTCATGTAGACGCCTTCAAAACGCAACTCGACCTTGCCACCCTGGGGCACCTCCGGCATGTCGAAAGCCTTGCGATACCAGCCCACTCCTCCCACGGTCCAACCGGTCGCAATCTGTCCCTCGCTCGCATATACATCGAATGGCCCGGTCTTCAACGGATTCGTACCCGGGCTCCAGATGGCGCCCTCTCCTCCGGTTTCCGAGCCCGGCAGGTCCTCGATGCTCCAGTCGTGCGGCACATCCAGCACGCGCCATGCCGTGTCGTCGAACGCCGCCGCTTCTGCGCCCTGCACCTCCCCGCGATGGAACCGCCAGTCGTCTAAAAAGGCGATCGCGCCGAACTTCTCCGCGGCGTACTCAGGCCAGCGAGTTGCCGACCCTTTCTTCGACTTCTCGGCCAAGGCACCAGCCGGCATCATTGCCGCAGCAGCCACTCCCGCAAGCCCCTGCAACGCCTCGCGCCGCGTAAAAGCGCGTTCGTTCGACTCACCAATCGTCACACCGGTTCCATTCCCGCTCATCTGCACTCACTCCCGATCACGGTTAGTAAAACATACCTGGCTAAAGTCAAACTGAAATCCGGATGATCCGGCTCACGGTCCTGCATCCGCGTGGTCTCCGCCTGCCAACCGGAGGCACATGGTCACGTCAAGGGTTGTGAGGGTTCTACCGGCAAACAGTCGCGAAGTGATTTCGTGATCGCGGCCTTTCTTGATGCGAGCAGCAGAGGCTTGAGCAACAATCTGCCCCAATCGCCCCGCGAGCGCCCTGCATGCGGGCCCCACGCATAATCAAGGCAATCCGCGATGCCCGAAGCGAGGGAGTTGCAAACCCAACGCTGAGACGCTTGCACTGCTTAAGGCTTCTGGAAGGCGTATCGGGTCCGTGGGGTCTCCTGCTCTTTCGACCCGAGGTCATGCCTCCCCCGAGCGAAATGGCGGAGATTCTCATGCGCGGCCCCAGCACGCTCACTCTCGCCGAACGCGAACTGAAATGCATGCCCCCTATCGCGCTTCCTGATAACCTCGCTGGCATCCATGCCACCACGGACATCCGTCCTGAAACCGCCGAGCATTTCAACGGGTTTGTCGAACATCGCTTGCGCTGCCCTCACAACATCTACCATCATGCCGCTCCGACAGGGCAAGGCCGGATGTTAGCCGAATCTCGACTTTGAGAAGACTTCGGGGCTATCCACGAGTAACGGGCTTCGGGCACGGAACGATTCCGCAAAATGGACATTGACCAGGCTCCCTATGTAACGGTCTTCCGCGCTGTAGTTGTCCAGCAGTGTAGCCTGATCCCCGCTGAAGACCGACTCATAGGCACGCAGGGCGGCGAGCTTTCGATCGTAATCGCCGCTCACGTCAACGGCAAAATCGAATCTGTCCCACGCCGGCTCCATTCTGCAATGGCCGAAGAAGAGCCGCTCAATTTCGTGCGGGTCGGTGCACTTCAGATATTCACCACCCGGAACCTCATCCCACTTGGGCAACCTTGCATAGAAGATTCCGTTCACCACAATGTCTGTGACTGCCTTATGGTCAGGATGCACACCCGAACCCAGTGTTGTGAATACCATCTTTGGCCTGTGTTTTCTCACGAGCCGGGCCACGTGCAGTCGCGCCTCGACTGAATCCACAATCAATCGATCCTGAAAGCACAGCGTGATGCGGTCAACTCCTAAAATCTCGGCCGCCTTCAACGCTTGCCGGTGTCGCACGCCGCGTTCCGCGTGGCGCGCTGGCTCCCCGTCGCACAGGTCCACATACAGCACGGAATGTCCGCTCCGAACCAATTTGACGCTGGTCCCGCCCATAACTGATTCAAGGTCGTCCGGATGCGCGCCAAAAGCAACGACGTCATAGTCCTCTGAGCGCCTTCCCCGCCTGGATGGAAGAGACATGCTCATGGAATTCCTCCCGAAGTGCGGAGATCGATTCGAGGCCGGTCAGATGAGCAGGGCGTGGCAGATGCGCGCGGCGTAATCATGCTCAATACTCGTCGAAGCTTTTCATTCAGGGGAATCGCCCATTCCGCCAACCGCGGGTGATCGGCGATCGAACGCATGCTTGCTACGTCGATGGGACAAATTCGAAACAATGCACTCACGGTATCACTCACGCTGCTCCCCTGCTACGGGAAGAACGAGAACCGCTGAATCCGCATGCCGCATCACTTGTTCCGTGGTGTTTCCAATTACCGTAAATTCCAGAAGTCGCCGGTGTTTGGCGGTAAGTGTGATGATATCGACTTCGTGTTCCCGAGCCACGAGAAGGATCTGCTCCGCTGCGTTTCCATGGCGGATCACCTCAATTACCTCGCAGTGGCCTTTCACATTGTCAGGGATCAAATCGCAGAGCCGCTTCGCTATCCCATCTGAGGATAGGTTCCCTTCCTCCACGTGCATCACAATGAGATGGGCGCCCGTCGTAGAGGCGAGTGCAGCCGAAGTCAAGATGCCCTGGTCTACGTATTCATCAAGGGTAACGGGACACAGAATTCTCGAAATCCTTCGAGGTGCGGGCTTATCTCCCGGCGCCCGCACAACGAGCGTTGGGATGCTAGTTTGCTGCACGACGTTTTCTGCTACGGAACCAAGTCTCATTCGGGCAAAGCCGCTTCGCCCGTGGCTTCCCATGACGATCAAATCTGGTTTGTGCTGCTCGACATACTCGAGAATTCGCTCGATGGGATGGCCTTCCAGAATAGTGACCTCATGAGGCGTCTCAGCAGAGATCGTTTCATTGACCAGCTTTTTCAAATCGTCGCCGATCTTACTCCGTGTCATCTCAGCGGCCGCGGCGAGTCCCCCGGCCTGCGAAGGAAGGAAATATCGCGGATACTCAACCCATTCCGCATGCAGAATCTGGAGTCTTGCATTGTAAGAAGCCGCGAGCAAACCGGCCCAGCGCAGAACTTTGGGTGAGGCAGTGCTCAAATCCAATGGACATAGAATCGATTTTGGCGGGAATTGCGACATCGGTGCTTACCTCCTTGGATTGCCCGATAGATCCCCACAGCAACTGGCCATTCAAGCCCTTTCGTGAAACCCTTCCCACGTCATGAGCCGGCCGTACCTCGCGTGGCCTGCCAGTTCTCCCGCCGTTTAGACGAACCGCTGGCGCGCTTGTGAGAAACCGGTCTTAGTTCCGAGCGCTGGACGTGAACCGGCGCAGGAGGAACTCCTGGATCAGGCTGTTGACCATGCGGCCGCCGGTGTTGGTAAGAGCATTCTCGAACACCAGCCTCGTGCCGCGATTCGTATCTGGATAGTACATGTTCGAGATGGCGCTCGAGGCCAGATCGCCACCTACGCTCGAGTAGTTCGGCTGCCACCGTCCATTGTCACCCCTGGCGATGAACGGGCTGGAAAGTGAATGAAGAAGGCGCGACTTCTTTGTGCCCGTGCCCTGGTAGAAGTAGCGCGGGTCCTGGTGCAGAAGCGATGGAAGGATGGCGCCGCCGATCATAATGTTGGTAAAGCCGTCAGTATAGACGGCTCCCAGTCGCTGACCGTAACCCTTCGCACCCTGGCCGTAGTCGAGGCGGTCTGCCGCCTGGTTGCTGCCGGCCAGTACAGCCATCCCGAGGAACGTAACTGGATCGGTGGCGGATTTAAGGGCGAGCGAGAACTTCAGCTTGGTTGTGAGCGGCACGGCGTCGCGATCATAGACGACGTAGAAATTGGGGATGATGCCAAGAACGCGCTGCTGTTCTTCGATCTTGACCTGCTCGACGGCGATCTGCTCGGAGGAGGAATACACCGTCACCGAGCTCGTCCCGCCTGCGATCGCGATGCTGCTGCCCTTGAGAAATAGAAACTGGCCGGGGCTGAGGATGACAGTTGGGGATGTCCAGTTCACAAACCCATTGGCACTGATGGTGATGCGGTAGGGGATTCCGGGCTTTAGAGCATCGAAATTGAATGATCCGTCGTCTTTCGCCACGATCGAGCGATGTTCTCCTGGAACAGGACCTTCGAGAACGACATTCGCGCCAGGAACAATGTCGTTGTTCACATCGGTTACAGTGCCGCTGATACTCCCCGGCTGTGGATCGGGCGCGGCAATTTCGCTCCCGTCCATACTCTCTGGATGCGGACCGGCGATCGAGGCAATCTGTTGTCCGATTGCAGGAGTGGCGACAGACACAGAGAGAACAACGGCGAAGAGGAATGCCTTGATACGTTTCGTGATAGAGGCGCCCCTCACAGAATCATGCGGTCGTCGCACCAGGTAATTCATTTCCCTTTTCTCCTCGCTCTCAGTCCCGAATGCAGTGTCCGGCATGTTTTTGTTCCTCTTCCCAGCCGCCACATGGAATTCATGGACTGAGAACTGACCACCTCCACCAGGTCCTGCGATACGCCTCGTTTCGCGCCGCGTCACCGACAACCTGGGATTGCTGGCCACACTGAATGAAGGCAATTCGGATGCCGAAGGATTGTCCGCAGGCGGATAGAGTCTAAGCATCTAAAGAATAAAAGGATATGAGGTACAACGAAGGTCGCGTGGGCCGCCAGGTGTCGGCGGTGCCGACGCTAACTCCGACAACTGTCAGAGTTGTGCGACACTTGTCTCGGAGGCGCTTCAAACATGAGCTCAACGCTGCCATCTGGTGAAGTACCCCAGAGGTTCGCGCCTTCCGGGAGCGATTTCGAGCGCGAAAGCGAGCGTCTCAAGCTGCTCCTGGAGCTGACCAATGCGCTGGTTTCGAATCTCGAGCCTCGCGATCTTCTTCGGGCAATTTCCGAGAGCATCCGGCATTGCATGCATAGCGACCTCGTTTCGGTGTGGTTGCCGGATGAGGAACAGCGCCAATTGCGCTCTGTGACGATGGACTTCCCGGAGGGCAAGGGATTCGCAAAGGAGGATCTGCTGCAACGGATCGAAGGGTCCGGTGTCGGCAAAGCTTTCAGGACCGGCAGGCCCGTTGTATCGAGCAGGACCGATGAGATGAATGCGCCAGAGCATCACCTTGCTGTAGCGGAGGGGCTCGCTTCAGGCTGCTGTCTGCCCTTGATCAGCCACAACCGGACGCTTGGTGTTCTGGGCCTTGGGTGGCGGGTCGAGAACGCATCGAGCGCAGAGGATATTGAGTTCCTGATGCGCGCGGCGGGACAGGTCGCGATCGCCATCGAGAACGCATTGGCTTATCGCGAAATTGCAGAGCTAAGGGACAAACTCGCACAGGAAAAACTCTATCTCGAAGATGAGATTCGCAGCGAGGCTGACTTCGCAGGAATCGTTGGGCAAAGTTCGGCGCTCCGGCAGGTGCTCCATATGGTCGAAACCGTGGCAACAAGCGATTCGACAGTGTTGCTTCTGGGAGAGACCGGTACCGGAAAGGAATTGATTGCTCGCGCCATCCACGACCGCAGCCGGCGCAAAGATCGGACCTTGATCAAACTCAACTGCGCAGCGATTCCCGCAGGTTTGCTGGAGAGCGAATTGTTCGGTCATGAACGGGGCGCTTTCACCGGCGCGATCACGCAGAAGATCGGACGGCTTGAACTGGCAGATCAAGGCACTCTGTTTCTGGACGAGGTCGGGGACATCCCGCTGGAGGTCCAGCCGAAACTCATGCGCGCATTGCAGGAACGGGAATTCGAACGCCTGGGCAGCACACGGACGAAGAAAGTTGATGTTCGTCTGGTGGCCGCGACCAATCGCGACCTGCAAACGATGGTTGAAGAGAAGCAGTTTCGAAGCGACCTGTACTACCGCTTGAATGTGATTCCCATCCACATTCCACCGTTGCGAGAGCGTCCTGAGGACATTCCATTGCTGGTGCGGTATTTCGCGCAGAAGTATGCACGTCCCATGCAAAAGAAGATCGAAAGCATCTCAGCCGCCTCCCTGCGCAAGCTCGCGCTGTGGCATTGGCCGGGAAACGTCCGCGAGCTGGAGAATCTTGTCGAACGTGCGGTCGTTCTTTCGCGAGGGGACAAACTGGAGATTTCAGTGCCGGAATTGGCCGATGGAGGCAAGCGCCCCGCGCCTGCAGGAATCGACAAGTCCGAAGAACTGGACAGGATCGAGCGCATCCTGAAAGAGACCAAGGGACGAGTCGGCGGCGCCGACGGCGCTGCCGCACGCATGGGACTCAAACGAACAACCCTGATTACACGGATGAAGAAGCTGGGTATTGACCCGCGAAGACCGCGATAAGAAAAGAGCCGCTTCGTATTCACGGGGACGGTTGTCTTTTGATCCACAGGATAGACACTGGATGTGAGCGCCCGCTTCAACTGTGGGAACCGCACCGCAGTCTGCCCGCTGGCGCAGGACTCGACCCGGTTTCCGCGTCGCATGACTCGCATGGCCCAAGCAGGGATGGAGCGGGAGTGAAGACCTTTGGGACCGCTACGCCTGCGGGGAATGCACCATTGTCCTCAATCTGTTCGACAACTCTTTCATTGCTCTAAATTTCAGATCACCACCAACCCGCTATGACTCGAGTCACAGCGGGTAATAGCGTGCAGCACTTGCTTCGCTTTCCAGACAAGGCGTGATCGCTAATCGAAGTAGGCAGTGAGGGTCAGTACCAGGAGGATGAGGCCGATGGCAATTGCGGTGAAACCCACCACTCTTGAAACCTTGAGAAGCCAGGGCGTAGGCGCTTCACCCACTCTGCCATCGAGCTTTCCCTCGTCTGCCAGCCGCTGATACTCGATCGGGCGCTTGTGCTTGAACTCCTCTTCGCTCTCAACGCCGGTGAAGATCACCATGTCCATGGGGAAACTGTCCGGACGCAAATGGGTGTTGACGAAATGAATCGAGAAGATGAAAAGTATGGCAAGCAGACCTTCTTCGCTGTGAATCACCAGCGCGGCGTTCAAGGCCCAGCCGGGCAGGAAACGCGCGAAAAAGGGGGCAAACCACATCGCGTAGCCGGAGAATCCGATGACGATCATGCCCCAGAAGACTGCCCAGTAGTCGAACTTTTCCCAATAGGCATAGCGTTCAAACTGTGGCTTGGGCCCAAGACCCACAAACCACCGCATGTGTCCGTAGAGGTCCTTTACATCTTTCCAGTTGCCAACCATGGAGGTTGCCCCCCAGAAGATGCCCTTTTCGCGATGGACGAATGCTCGCGTGAAGATGTCTTTGACGTGCACCAGGAATGCGACAGTCAACGCCAGAGCACAGAACTTGTGAAAGAACAGGATGGCGCCAAAACCACCCACGGCGCTGGCAAGGCCGCGAGCCCAAACGCTCTCACTGAAACGCAATGGAAGGCCCGTAGCCGCCAGGCCCAGGAACGTAGTGAACAGAACCGCGTGAAGATAACGCTGTCCACGCGTGAAGCGCGTGAAATGCCGGCTCGTACCGCGGCTCAGCCTGCTGGTTCCGTCTGCCGCTTGATCCAAGTCAGGCATTCTTTTCTCCTTCTGCAGCTTTCTTCTTGATCTGGTCATAACGCGCGCGGGCCAGCCACAGGATGGTGTGGATCACAAAGAACGTGAGCGTGCCGGCCAAAAGCAGATTCATGAATAGCCTGACGAAGTACAGAGCCGGGTTCAGCTTACGATCGCGCGCGTTGGCATGCGGCTGATACTTGACGAAGCTGGTGTTGGCTCCCTTGTGACACCGGCCGCACGTTACTACAAGGTTTGCGGGAGCGATCGGAGAGCGCGGGTCGGAGGCGGGAAGGATCTCATGCGCTCCATGACAGTCCCAGCAGCGCGCCGTTTCCACGTATCCGCCGAGAGAGCCTAGCTGCGAGTGGAAGGTGTCGTGGTAAGTCGATAACTTGTCTTTGTGGCAAGAGCCGCAGATGGGCGTCGACTGCATGCGGAACTCCGCCTCGGTGGGTTGCAGGATGGAGTGCGCGGTGTGGCAGTCCGTGCAAACGGGCGCTTTCATTTTCGCGGCGGCAATGGCTTTTCCGTGGGCGCCCCTCTCAAAATCCGTGTCGATCTTCGCGTGGCAGCTTCCGCACGTCCTGGGAATGTTCGCTTTATAGGTCGGGCTCTGCGGATCTGTATGACGCAGGATGTGATGCGATCCGTGGCAGCTTTGACAGTTGGCCGCCACCAGCAGTCCTTCCTTGCTCAGCGCGAAGCCGTGAATCGAATCCACGTACATGGGATAGATGCTGGGCAGACCGTGCTTCCGCGCCATGCCGTCATTCCCATGACACTGACCGCAGGTGCGCGGAACATTCAGAGGATAGACCGCAGATCGCGCATCGCTCTTGGGAAAAATGGAATGGGCGTCCCCGTGGCAACTGGTACACGGATGATCTTTGCCGTCGGCGTGCACGCTGCCGCTGAGCCCCGCCGCCTGGTCGGCGTGGCAGGTGCTGCATTGCACCGGCTCAATCTTGTCGGGATGCGGATATGCCTTGATAGTGGTGTGGCAATCGCCGCACTTTAAAACCCCGTGAATGCTGGCTCCAAACGTCTGCCCATTAACGCTGATGTTGTGGCCCGCTGCGTCTTTCATGTCCTTGTCAGAATGGCAGGCAAGGCAATCGGTATTCTGGGCTCGAAGGTTTGCTGGCGCGAGCATCCACAGTACAACCGCAGCCGCGCACACGGCGGCGACATTGAAGAGAGCTTTCCTGAAATTCCCTTTGCTTTTGGAGCCTTCAAGGCACTCGGCCTGTCGCGTCTGCTCTGCGACATGGCACGGTGTTGTAACTACGGCTTCGGCCATTCTGCCGTCTTCCTTCTCCAGGAGAAAGGGGACTGAGGCCCGTTCCTCCGGCTTTCTTGTCGCGGGTCTGGCTACCTATTTTTTCAATACGAAATCTCAACTTCGAGGAAAGTCCTAATCGCGAATCTCCGCAGTGACTGGGATCACAATGCCCCGGCAGTTCGAAACATGGCCGGGTTTTCTTCAGAGAAGGTGGTTTATCTGCCTCAAAATGGCGAAGTGTCTTTCAATACCGGCTGGAGGCTCGATCGCACCTAAGCTTCGTCCAGTCAGGGCTTTGCTTTTTGGAACTTTGAGATCACAAGGCACCTATCGCCAAGGTGATGCGAGTCACATGCTGTCCTGTGTCCCGTCAGGGACAATAGGCCGGCTGCTGGAGGTACGTTTTATGGGCACGGCTGCGCTTTCTGAGATCAAGAACATGCTGACGCTTCCGACCGATGGTGTGCGACAGATTCAATGGCGCTTTGCGGACCGCTTTGATTTGCAGATGCTGGTGCAGTCGGCGCGCGGTGTGGCGCGAGGGACCGTGGCGCGATTGGTGGCGGCAGGCGAGCGCAATACGCATGAATGGACACCGGCAAAGAACGAGATGATGGAGGCGTTTGACCGCTCCGGGATCTCGGCCATATTTATGGAGCCGGAAGAGGGTGGATTTATTGCTGGGCCGAAGAACCTGGCGCTATCACTGGCCGCGTTTGAGCTGGCGTGGGTCGATGGCGGCGCGGCCACCGCGAGTCTGGCGGGATTTCTGGCGCTTTCGCCGATTCATGAACGGGGGACCCCGGAGCAGGCGCAGCATTACATGTCGCTGGCAGCTCCGCCGCAGCCCGGAGAAGACCGCAAGCCTTGGCGCGGAGCCTTCGCGCTGACTGAGCCGATTCCCTATGTGGGCGTGGACACCGGGATGTTGAGCGGCAAGGTGCGGGTGGCGGATTGGAAGGACGGCGAAGAGCCCTGGCTTCAGGTGGACAAGCGAGGGCGCTTTATCACCAACATTGCCTTCGCGAATTTCGTGACCGCCGCTGTGAACTCCGACGATGCGAGGATCAAAGGCAGTTGCGTGGTGATTCTGGAGGAGACGGACGAAGGCATCTTCGACCACGGAACGCCGACGAAGAAGCTGGTGCATCAGCTTTCGTCTACGGGCGATCCGATCTTCAATCTGAAGGTGCCGGCGAGTCGCATCGTTGGCGGCTACACGGTGAAAGACGGCGTGATTGTCCCGAACTACAGCCACGGCGAGATTATCGAAGCTGTGTTTCGCCGCACGCGCGTGACAGTGGGCCTGATGACGGCCGCCAAGCTCCTTTCCGCGGTAGAGCCCGTGATTCGATATCAGCGCGGGCGTTTCCGCGGGGCGGAGGGTGCACGACCGGGAACGGTGCGCTACGAGCAGGGTATTCAGCAGCGGGAAGACGCCCTGCATCGCCTGGTGGACGTGTGGGCCTGCGGCGAAGCGGCGGCATCGCTTGGCTTTGCGGCGGCAAGGCTGTTCGATGCGCTAGACCCGTTGGAGAAGCAGAAGTCGGCAATCCTGCGGGCGCGCGGCGTAAATGGCGGGCGGGCGGAATTGAAGGCACTGCGCGAGAGCGAAATACGAGCCGTTGCCTTGCTGTCGATGAGTCCGAAGGATCGGTATCGCGCGGAACTTGAGGCCGATCCGCTCGTGGATTTTGTGCTGAAAGACGCGGAAGCCAACGTACTTTGTCCCGCAACAAAGCTCTGGAACACGGGTCATGGCGCCAACATGATGCGCGAGGCAGTGAGCCTGATGGGCGGTTACGGAATTACCGAAGACTGTCCCGGATTCCTGGCCGGCAAGTGGATGGACGCGCAACTTGAAGCGACGTACGAGGGGCCGGAGGCGGTGCAACGACGGCAGTTGACGGTGACGATGACCAGCGATGTTTTTCTGGCGCAGTTCCGCGCGTGGACGGGGGAGATGCGGCGGATAGCTTCGGCTCGCCCAGGAACTGGTGCCTGCACGTTGGCGTCAGCCATGCAGATGTGGCAATGGACTCTTGGTTATTTGCAGAAAGCGACGGATGCGAACGGCAATAAGCTTTATCACGGTCAGCGACAGGGCGTGACCTTCCCCATGGCGGATGCGCTGTGTTGGATGCTGGCGTCGCGGTGCCAGATTCTCGATGTGCTGGAGTTGGAACGGCGCGGTGCGGAAGATCCACTTACCGCTGAAGGGCTACCCGGAACTGTGCAGTTCCTGAGCGACCTGTGTCACGTACAGGCGGCCCAGGCGGCCGGTGAGATAGGGCGTATCTGCGCCGAGTTGGTGTTCGGCTATAACCGTCATCCAGCCTGGGACGAAGCGGGCTGCAAGACGTGCTTCTCGAGCCATGAACTTGAGGTATTCGAGGAAACGATGCCGGGTATCTCGGCATTCGCGGTGGATGCGCTGGATGAGGACGGCAGTCATCCTCTAAAAGCAGGACCTTGCGCCGGCTGCTCTGGATCGAGCGAGTTTTTGAATCTGCAAAACAAGTTGAGCCGCTGCCTGAGCGGGTCGCGGCTGGCAAAGGACCGGGCTGCGGACACCGTGAGCACCGTGATGATTCCTGAAGCTTTGGATTATCCTGCGGCGGGGCCGGCATGAACCTGGAAGTCGAGACACAAGAGAGGGCGCTGGAGGAGATCGAGCGCCAGTCGATGGAAGTTGACATCGCCTGCGCAGGGTTTGGTCCCGCAATGGGAGGATTTCTCACCACGTTGAATCAAGCGTGGATGCAGAATCCTGCCGATCCCGCATTCGCGAGCAATGTAGCGCCTGGTATGCCTTTGCAGGTGATGTGCTACGAGCGCGCCGATGACATTGCGGCCGGAGTGAGCGGGTTGGTGACGCGCGCGGAGGGTATTCGGTCGAGCTTTCCAGCTCTGACGGCCGACCAGATTCCCATGGCCGCCGAGGTGAAGCAGGAACGCGTGCTCTACCTGATGGATCCCGTGGGTGCGAGCCGGCGTTCGTTGGCTTTGCGCATCGGCGATAAGGTGCTGCGCGGCCTGGGACGGCTGCTGGGCGTGAAGAACCATGCGATCGAACTGCCGTGGACCCCGGGGTTTCTGCATAAGCAAGGCGGACTGGTGCTGTCACTGGGTCAGTTCAACCAATGGGTAGGTTCCCAACTGATGTCCGGTGGGCTGGTACAGATCTGGCCGGGAACGCCGGTAAGCGGACCGTTGTTTAAAAACCACGCGGTTACGGGGCTGCGGCTGGCCGACCAGGGAGTGGAGAAGAATGGTACCCCGGCGGAAGGCTTCATGTCGGGAATGGATGTGCGCGCCCGGCTCACCGTGGTAGGAGATGGCCCCGTAGGCGCGGTGGGCCAGGCGATTGACAAGCGGAGGGGACTACCCGCCGGGCACAGGCGGCGTGAGTGGGCCATGGGTATGAAGATGGTGATCGAGCTGCCCGAGAGCTCATCGAATCCCGATCGTTTGAACAAGAAGGCGCTGGCTGATGACGGCGTAATGAAAGGCACGGAAGAAGATCCCATACTGGAGCCAGGCACGGTCTTGCACACGTTCGGTTACCCTGAGCCGGAGATCTTCGGGTTTCTGTATGTGCATCCAGAGCGACTGGTCTCAGTGGGTATCTTTGTGCCTTCGTGGATGCACGACCCTTCGCGGACAGCCTATCGCTATTTGCAGCACTTTATTCAGCACCCCGCGCTATGGCGATATCTGAAGAACGGCACGCTGCGGTCCTGGGGCGCGAAGTCGCTGGACGAATCGGGCAGACACGGCGAGCCTTTCCTGACCGGCAATGGCTACGCGCGCATCGGCGAGGGTTCCGGGAGTACGAACGTTCTCACCGGTTCAGGCGTCGATGAGGCCTGGACGACGGGCACTCAACTGGGCGAAGCTGTCATCGAGTTGCTGCGCGGGGGGAAGGAATTTTCGCAGGAGAATCTTGCCGCCACCTACGAGACGCGGCGACGCGCAAGCCAGATGGAACGTGATGCGCGCGCTGCTGAGAGCGCCCGCAATGGTTTTCAGGACGGGCTGGTGCGCGGCATATTCGGCATGGCGCTGACTGGGCTTACGGGTGGGCGGCTGTCGCTGGCAGCGAACATTCCGCCAATGCATAAACAGTTGCGCCGTTCGGCTGTCGATTCGATAGAAGGTGTAAAGCGAAAGGAAGCTGCGGCACTGGCGCTCGAAGACGGGCGTCCATTGCACGATGCGCTGATGACAACGCGCGGCTGGCCCGAGATCGCATTCGACGGCCGGCTGCTCGTATCGCACCAGGACGCGCTGCTGATGGGCGGCAAGGTGCAAGCCATGCCGGGCTTTGCGGATCACGTGATATTCCGCGACCTGCGGCTGTGTACCGCTTGCGATGAGAAGACGTGCATCGCCATGTGCTCGGGGCAAGCGATCACGCTGGCAGAGAATGGGCTGCCATCCTTTGAGCGCGAGAAGTGCGTACATTGCGGTGGGTGCTTGTGGAATTGCGCCAAATCTCTGGACGGCGAACGCGGCAACATCAAGTTTCTGGCGGGAGCGGGCGGCCTACACTCGGCTGAGAACTGAAGATCAGCTCCCGGCTCTCAACCTTAACCCTTAAACTCTGCGCAGAAGTGGGCTTTATTCACTACGGCAAACAGGAAGTGAGATGGCGCAAGACTACGACGACGCACACGCTTGGCTGAAGGCGATTGAATTAACGGAATGTATTCATAAGCTGACTCAATCTTTCTTTGAGCACGAGGTGCATGGATTGACTTCACAGATGCGCAGAGCCAGCGTCTCTGTCCTGAGCTACCTAGCAGAAGGACGCGGAAGACTCACCTCCTGCGAGATTCACAAGCTTCTCAGGCTTGCACAGGATTCGACTTATGAGCTGCAAAACCACCTTCTGGTTGCAAAGAGGCTTGGACTCGGGTGCAAGGAAGCCTTCGAGGAGGCGGAAGCATTAGGGAACGAAATCATCACCCAGCTAGGCTCGCTCATTCAGACCGTGTCCGGCGGTGTAAGCAGTCGAGAACTGGCGGTCAAGAGCTAGACGCTGGAGAGGAAGCATCATGTCCAATGCACTACAGATCGTCGTTTGCGCAGGCATTGTGCCTGACCCGCTGCAAACCCTCGAGCCCGTGAGCGGACCAACCGGGCCGGGATTGAAGAATGAGATGGTGTTGCCCGCGGTTCTGGATCCATGGGCTGCAAGCGCGCTCTATGAAGCCGCGCATCTGGCCGCGAAGTTTCCCGGCAGCAAAGTGTGGCTGGTGAGCCTCGCGCCGAAGGCCAAGCTGCAACAAGTGATGTTGACCGTGGCGCAGAAGGTGAGCTTCGAATTTGTCCCCGTGGATGGACCGATAGGCGGATTCACGGACGCGCATGCCACTGCGGGACTGCTCGCTGAGGCGATTGCGGCGCTGCCGGGGCTGGTTCGCGACCGCCTGCTGCTGTTTGGCGGTTGGGAATCTGCCACGCGGGGCGCCGGCGTCACGCTTCAATTGATCGGCGAACGGATGGGAATCATCGATCAGTTTCAAGCCGTGGACGAGATCGATGTGCGCGACGATGGATCGTTCGAAGTTCTGGAACGCGTTGAGGGCGGTAAGCACCAGGTGTCAGTCTGCGCCGGCGCGCCAGCGGTGCTGGGATGGGCCACGGGCAATCTTCCCGAACCACGCAACAATCCGCAAATCGGCATGGCCAACATGCGCACCATCATGCCGGCACTGCAAAAAGCGAAACCCGCGCCGCTGGCGATCAATGGACTGCGCTACCTGTCCGTGACCCTTCCAAAGCAGCAGCGCGAGACACGCGTGGTGAAAGACAAGACACCGGATCAAGTTGCGCAGGACTTAGTCGAGTGGATTGGAGCGGATTAGCGATGGAATCTATTCTTGTTTTGACGCATGTAGATGAAGGCGGCTCTGCTCTCACGAAAGCTTCGCTCGAAGTGGTAACGGCTGGAATGGAAATGGCTTCGCGGCTTAGCACTTCCCTGGCGGTCGGCGTCATCGCAGCCGACGCAACAATCGCGGCTGGTGCGTTGACATCGACAGGAGCGCGCTTGCTTGCCGTCTCGGGCAGTATTTTCGCGCAGCCACGCTATGCAAGCGACGCGGCCGCATGCGAAGCGCTATGCCGCGCCGCAAATGCATCCATCGTTCTTGCACCGGGCAGTTCGCGGTTTGCCCGGGTTGCGGCCGGCGTTGCGCACCGATTGGGTGGCGTGATCGATACGCACATAACGGAGATTGGCGGCTCAGAGTCCGTAGAGGCATCGCGATGGTTTTATCGCCAGCGCATTGAAGCTGTGATCAGCCGCGACCGGCGGCCATGGTTTCTGCTGCTCGACGCGGGGACGCACACGGCTTTTGCCGGAGCAACTGGTGGGATGGATGTTGAGCAGGTGGCAGTGGAGTTGCCGGCGATGCGGACCACCGTGACTGGCCTCCGTACGCCGATAAAAGACGCGCAAACAATTCGACCTGACGCAGAGATGTTGTTTGTTGCCGGTGCTGGATGGACAAAGAAGCAGCCTGATGGACAGATACATGTAGATGAAGCAGCCCGGTTGATCCTGGGCTTTTTGCAAGCGACAGGGGCTTCGCTGGGCAGCAGCAAATCACTGGTGGACCAGGGCGGCGACAATCAGCAGGTTCTGCCTTTTCTCTCCCACTTGAACCAGATCGGGCAGACGGGCGCAACGCCGCGCCATGCCAAGGGACTCTCGACCTGTTGCCACGGGGAAGAGCCGCATGTCGTAGGGTGGCGATTCATCGGCGAGCGGCGCGCGGTCAGCCTCGACCCGAACTGCGGCTGGACACGAGGCAAAGCGGATGTAGTCTATGTGGCCGATGCCTTCAAGGTAATGGAGAAATTGAACGCGCTGTTGAACGCTGGGAAGGCATAGAAGCATCGGGAATCTTTGCCTTGACAGAGATTATTCCAGTGCGAGCTGATGCGAAGCAGGTTTCTCATCTGAGCGAAATAAACAAGAAGGCGGCGAAGCGCCGCACCCACCCGTTTGGGGCACCGACGTATGTGCCCATTTGCGGTTCCTACCGGGAATTGCGGGTTTTGGCTCCTATGGCGAGAACGCCGCCGTTCACTTTCCGGGAATGCGATTGTGGTAGTTTATGAACGGGAGCAAGCAAAAAGCAATGTCTTCGATTACCTCGTTTATCAAGCACCATTACCGTCATTTCAATGCCGCCGCGCTGGTGGATGCCGCCAATGCCTACAATGATTTGCTGGCTTCGGGTGGCAAGATGTTCGTGACCATCGGCGGCGCCATGAGCACCGCTGAACTTGGCCTCTCGCTGGCAGAGATGATCCGGCAGGACAAGATCCACGGGATCTCATGCACGGGCGCCAATCTTGAAGAAGATGTCTTCAATCTTGTCGCGCATGACTTCTACGAGCGGGTTCCGCATTATCGCGATTTGACGCCTGCAGACGAGGCAAAGCTGCTGAGCCGCCACATGAATCGAGTGACCGACACGTGCATTCCCGAGATGGAAGCGATGCGCCGTATCGAAAACGAGGTGCTGAAGGAATGGGTGCGCGCAGACCAGGCAGGCGAACGCTTCTTCCCGCACCAGTTCATGTACAAGATTTTGCTCTCGGGCGATCTTGAGAAGTCGTACCAGATCGATCCAAAAAACAGTTGGCTGCTGGCGGCGGCGGAGAAGAATCTGCCTATGTTTGTGCCGGGTTGGGAAGACTCGACACTGGGCAATATGTTCGCCGGGCACTGCATCTCAGGCGATGTAAAGAAGGTGCACACAGTGCGCACCGGCATCGAGTACATGATGGAGTTGGCCGAGTGGTATACGGAAACTACGATGACGACTCCGCTGGGATTCTTCCAGATTGCTGGCGGAATCGCCGGCGATTTTCCAATCTGCGTGGTGCCGATGCTCCACCAGGATCTACAGCGCGAACATGTCCCCCTCTGGGCCTACTTCTGTCAGATCAGCGACTCGACAACGAGCTATGGATCGTACTCAGGCGCCGTACCGAACGAAAAGATCACCTGGGGCAAACTGGGCGAGAAGACGCCGAAGTTCATCATCGAATCGGACGCGTCGATTGTGGCTCCTTTGATCTTCGCCTATGTCCTCGGATGGTAGCCAGGCTTCTGAAGCAGTGTTTTTGGCTCTGAACGTCACGCGGATCTGGCTACGTCCTGTGTCACTCTGACCTTTGACTAAGCCTCGTACGTGTCTGCTCGACTGGGAAACCACGGATGTGACCGACTCATAGGGGATGGTGCGCTTTAAAATGCCGGCCCTGATGACCAGCTATACCCGCGGGGAGTCCCAACTGCATGTGGGACCCCGCCTTTATCGCCGGCGCTTAATCTAGGGCCTGTTCACACTACTGGGGTGGTGGCGCCGGGAGCCAATTTTTTCGAGTTCGAGGAGTGAGGAGTGACGCATACCGGGTGTCTGCTAGCGACAATCGACGACGAAATCGGGAAAATTGGCCCCGGCCCTACAGGTTGCGGCGAAAGATTGGCCCATACTTCATTCTCACCCTCGACGGTGGACCCGCCACAGCCTTCGGGTTCGGCTTCGTCTAGCCCAATTTTCGCTCGCAACGCCATCCACCTCAGTAGTGTGAACAGGCCCTAGGGAGTCAAACTAAGAAACGCAACTCCGTATCCATTCAGAGGCACGGTAATGCGGCTGCTTGGGAAGATACCGGCGCCTGCCGGGCCCATTGCCAGATTTGTTGTTGAATCGATTGTAAGCAGGCTTGCCGCCGAAAACGTACCAAAGCTGGACGTGTCGATGACGACGGTGCGCGGATCACCAGAGCCGTTATCGTCGGTGAGTGAGTGCACCGCACGATCAACGATCATGACGCGGACAATGCCGCCGGCGTCGCGCGTGGCCAGCGTCTCGATGGACGATGTGTCGGTGGCGGTCGTCAATAGAATGTCCTCACCAGGAAAAGCCGCGTTGGACGGATAGAATATTGCGAGCGTCCTGTCTACCCAATAACTCAAGTACGCATTGCCCTTGGAATCCACCTCTCCGTATTGCTGGTCGCCTGAATAAGACCAGTGATAGAGCGCCCGATTCCCTGCCTTGCCGAGTTGCGAAAAAACATAAGGACGCCATGCTGCAAAAAATGCGCTGCTGCCGCGCGGATCGGTCACGAAGGTTTGCGTTGGATTGCAGTTGCTCATGCCGTTGTTGGAGAAATCCGCGTTTACGTTATTCTCGGTGACCCACAGCTGCACATTGGCGAGGTCAGAGCGTGTCTGCAACTGTCTGTTGAAAAAGTTCAAGTTCTCGACAAATGCGGGAATTGCGGCGAAGACGGTGGCATCGCTGTCGGCCTGATTGCAGGTTCCGTAGAGGTGCGTGGAGAGCACATCGACCGGCGTCGCAACGCCGCCGGCACTCGCGGGAGCAAGGAACGTGGAAAGAGAACGCTCGGGATCACCGGATCCACCCGTGCCAAATCCGAAATCGGAGAACTCAAGGGCTGAAAGTTTGATGGTTGGATCGACAGCCAGCATTGCGGGAACGACAGTGTTATAAAGCTTCACGTAATCGTCCGCTGTGAGCCCGTTGATGTTGTACTCGTTGAAAACGCCCCACCACGTAATGGTGCGGTTGCCGGGCGATTGGAAGTGTGTGCCCATCACGTCAAAGCCGCCTTTGTTGTAATAGCGCACCAGGTTTGCCGCATAGACGGCAAAGTCATTGAGGTGGTTGGTCACATCGAGATGGCCGCTGCTGTCGCACATCCACGCGGGTGCCGCGGCAATTTGAAACTCGGGGCTATGGTCCGCAGAAGCCAAAACGGGTTGTACCGTCTGGTCGAGCAGAGTGAAGTCCCAATCGCTGGCCGCGCCGGTATGTGCCTTCATGGGAATGGCCTGTGAGAGCCCTTGCAGACGGATGTGCTGCGGCAGCAGATTGGTCAACATCGCTTCGCGCGCGGCGGCCGTAGTGCCTGTCCCGAAGAAGTCTCCGTTCCATTCGGCGATTTGAAACGACGTCGTCATAAACTGCTCAAGCCTGCCATTCACGCCAAGCGTTGTGTCGACGGTGTTGCTCACGGTTGCCAGCACCGCGACCACAAGCTTGAATTGCATTGAGATGGTTTGGCCGGCCGAAGCGACAGTGAGTGTGGGCGAGTACGTGCCGGCCGGCGATGACGAACTTGCGTTGAATGTGAGCAGTCCGGAGGGATTCGTGTCAGAGGCCGCATATCGCTCCTGAACTCCCTGAGGCAGGCCGTTGATGGTAACTTGAGCGGTTTCGCTTGTCGAGCCGATATTGATTACCACTCCGGTGGGCGAGCCATCCTGGAGCACAACGACCGGGGAAACTGCCAGCGAAACGGTGACAGGTGTTCCCGGGCTCTGTGAGGGCTTTGTACCGCCGCATCCAATGACTACGATGATGAGAAGCGGCAATGCGGCCTTACTTACCGCCATGCGCTGGGAGAGCAGCACGAATTGCATCAACGAAACTCCATATGGATTTCATCGTAACGGATTATGGGTTGATTAGAGCACAGTCGCCAAGTCCGTCCCCTGTGATCAGACCGCCCTCTAGCCTGGCGGTAAAAATCCCCGCGAACGCAGGGACGTGCGGTGTGGCACAATGGCGTGGCGGGAAGGTTCGACCTACACGACGCCACAAAATCCGAGGCGTAATCATCGCAAAGAGGGATCATGCAACGCAGAGAATTGCTGAAAATAGCGGGAGCAGGAGTAGCGGCAGCAGCGGGACCGATCGCGAATGCAAGGGAGTTGGGAGCCGGCGGCGCCCCGGATCAGTCCGCGCTAACGACGGGCTGGTTTAATGTGCGCGGATTTGGCGCCAAGGGGGATGGCGCGAGCGTTGATTCGCCGGCGATCAACCGGGCAATTGAGGCGGCGGCGGCGGCCGGCGGCGGCACAGTGCTCTTCTCCGCCGGAGTCTACCTCAGCTATTCGATTCGGTTGAAGAGTAAGGTGGGGTTGTATTTGGATCACGGAGCGGTCATCCTGGCCGGTCCCACGCCGCTTGAAGGCACCACCACCGGCGGCTATGATATGGCCGAACCGCAGGGCGCCTGGGAGCCTTACCAGGACTACGGACATAACCACTGGCACAATTCCCTGCTCTGGGGCGAAGGACTGGATGGCGTCTCGATCACGGGGCCGGGATTGATCTGGGGCAAGGGCCTGTCGCGTGGTTGGGACAAGGAAAAGACCCGGCCCGACTCGAACAAGCCTGGCGTTGGCAACAAGACCATTGCGCTCAAGAACTGCCGCAACGTGCTGCTTCGTGACTTCAAAATTCTTGAGGGTGGCTGGTTCGGCCTACTCGCCACGGGAGTCGATAACATGACCATCGACAACCTCACCATCGACACGATCCGCGACGGCATGGATATCGATTGTTGCCGCAACGTGCGCGTATCGAATTGCACGGTGAACTCGCCGTGGGACGACGGCATATGCCCCAAGAGTTCCTTTGCGCTTGGCTATGCGCGGGCTACGGAGAACCTGACCATCACAAACTGTTTTGTGACGGGCGGCTATGAGATCGGCTCCGTGCTCGATGGCACGTGGAAGCCCCTGAGCAAGCAAGTGCAGCCGGTACCGACGGGGCGCATCAAACTGGGAACGGAGTCGAACGGCGGCTTTATCAACATCACTATCTCCAACTGCGTCTTTGAAAGCTGCCAGGGCTTCGCACTGGAGTCGGAGGACGGGGCGCGCGTGGAAGACATCACCTTTACCGGCATCACAATGCGCGACATTCGCAGTGCACCACTCTTTCTGCGGCTGGGTATACGCATGCGAGGACCTCAGGACGCGAAGCCGGGGGTAATGCGTCGCATCATTCTCAGCAACATCACCAGTTCAGGCGCGTCGCGGCTGCCGTCCATCTTGAGCGGTGTGCCGGGGCATTCGATCGAAGACGTGAAGATCAGCGATGTCTATCTGGAACAAGCGGGCGGCGGGTCGGCGGAGATGGCGGCTCTGCAGCCTGAGGAACGTGAGGCGGCTTACCCTGATCCCCACATGTTTGGCGATCTGCCGGCTACGGGCATCTTTGCCCGTCACGTACGCAACCTGGAATTGAGCAACGTCGAGATCGCCACCCTTGCATCGGACGCACGGCCGGCCTTCTGGCTGCGCGACGTGGCTGGCGCGGACTTTTTTCGCGTGCAGGTTCCGCAAGGTTCAGCTCCGGCGTTCGATTTGCGGCAAGTTGAAGACTTCCGGAGCTTTGGCAACCGGCACATGGCCGATGTGAGCATTGAGAGCGTGGATCAGCGGAAGATTTGATCCTAGTCGGCAGCCAGCGCTTCCAGGCCGGGGGCGAAATCGACACCGCTGCCTTTTCGAACAAAGAAACGGTTGTCACGGAAGAGGTTCACACAGATCCGAACCGCATCGGCGTCAAGTTGCGTTCCGGCATCTCTCTGTATCGCCTTCAGCACCAGGTGCAACTTGATTTCCTGTCGATAAGGTCGATAAGAGGCCATGGCCTCCACGATGTCGGCCACTGCCAGAACTCGGGCTTCCGGAAGGATCTCGTCGCCCCTGAGTCCTCGCGGATAACCGGAACCATCGATCTTTTCGTGATGCTGACGCACGATCTCCGCGATCGGCCAGCGGGATGGAATGTCTTTCAGGATCGTATAGCCGGTCTCCGAGTGTCCTTGGATCAGCGCCCGCTCAGCCGGGGTGAGCATTCCCGGTTTGGTGAGGATTTCAGCAGGGATGGAAATCTTGCCGATATCATGCACCTGTGCGGCAATGCGCAATCCTTGAAGGCGCTCCTCAGACCAGCCCATTTCTCTGCCAATGGCGACTGCGAGTTCTGCCACGCGGCCTTGGTGACCGGCAGTATAGGGGTCGCGCATCTCCATCGCAAGCACGATGGGCGCGACCATGGCGGATAAGGCCATTGTCAATTCGGCTTCCATCCTGGCCATGTGCTGCCGTTGGGCCGTCAAAAGCTGTTCCTGCTTGAGAGCGTGAATACCGTGAACGATCTGCTCAGCGATGTGCTCGAACACATCAATCGCGTCTGGTTCGAAAGCGCGAGGTTGTGCGGCATAAACCATGAGCGCGCCGCGCCAGCCATGCACTCCGGGAATTGCGATCGAAATCGACGAACGGACACCGGCCTCTCTCGCCCGCTCGCTCCAGGGCGCATAAATGGGATCCGTGAGGCAGTCTTCCATGATCTGCGATTTGTTCGTCCGGATACAGATGCCGGTTGGACCCTGCCCGAAAGGATTCTCCTCCGACCAACTCACATCGAGGCCATCCAGATATCCAAGTGCGCGTCCGGCAGCAGCCGCGATTCGAACAGGTTTCTCCGGGTCTTCTTCGGCAATCCCGATCCAGGCAAGCACGTAGACCGACTCCCGAGTGATGCCTTCACAGATCGACTGAAGAAGTCCTTCTTCCGTGCTGGCACGCGCCAATGCAAGAGTTGCATCTCCATATGCGGATAAGGCCCAGTTCTGGGTTGAAAGCCTATGTTCGTTTTCCACCTGTTCCGTGATGTCGATGTAAGTAAGGTTGGTGACCGGGCTGCCGTTGAGCACGATCGATTTCGATGACGAGATCGTGACAGGTGTTAGACGGCCGTCCTTGCGCTGGATGCGGAAACCAGGGTGGATGGACGGCTCATGTACTCTACTCAGGAATTCCGCCTTGATCCGGACGCGATCGGCTTCCAAATGCAACACGGACAAATCGCACCCGAGGAGTTCCTTTCGGGAGTATCCCGTTAGTACTTCCGCTGCGGGATTAGCATCGACGATTTTCCCGTGACGTGAATCGATTGTAAAGACGCTGCCACGCGCATACGCCCAGCACAACTCGTAAATGCTCTGAGGCTCGCAAGTATCTTGGACTTCAGCCATATTCCTTGACTTCCGCCACGCGGTTGGACGCGTCAGGAGCGTCTATCTACCTATGAAAAAGGAAGTATCGAACCATTTTTAGCAGCCAGACAATGCCTCTGTCTGTACCACAAAAGGACTAGCGAATGAGTGTCTATCGCTCCCCGGCGGGCGTGCAATCTTCGACAGGTATGGGCACTTGTTCCACGATTTCGAGCCCGAATCCCTCGAGGGCTGGAATGTGCATATGTGTGTTTGAGAGGAGGCGGATGCGTTGAATTCCAAGATCGGAAAGGATCTGTCCGCCCAGACCGATGGCGCGCAGAATGCGACCAGAGCGATCCTGCGACCCTTCGCGAGCGCGTAGCTCTCGATGAAGGATCATGCGGCCGCTCGCTTCCTCCTGTACCGACTCCACGGCCACCATTCCGGTGGGATCGAATGGGGCCGGAGGCGTGCGGTCAATCTCGAAGCCGCGGGAAGTGTTATGAAGATAGAGCACCGCGCCACATCCCTCCTCGGCAATCATCCGCATCGATTGGTCGAGCGTCTCTCGGCAATGGCAGTCAGCGCCAAAGACATCCCCGGCAGTGCAGCGGGTATGGACTCGGACAAGTACCGCATGGGAGCAGGGAGGCCGTGACCCAGCCTCGTTGCCGGGAAGACCGGACGGACCCGCAAGAAACGCCGGACAGCCCGGGCATAAGTCGCCGCGCACCAGAGCAATATGGCTCTCGCCTCCGTTCACTTCGCTCTCATAGGCAATCATCCGGAATTCGCCAAATCGGGTCTGGATGCGGCTCTCACCGGCGCGAACAATGTAGCGCTCGTGGCGCAGGCGATAGCGGATGAGCTCAGCGACGGTGAGAATCACCAAACCGTGTTCCTTGCAGAAAGGAATGAGGTCGGGAATGCGCGCCATCTCGCCGTCGTCGCGCATGATCTCGCAGATAACTCCCGAGGGATTGAGGCCCGCCAGGCGAGCCAGATCGACCGACGCCTCCGTTTGACCGGCACGGACCAGAACGCCCCCCTTGCGGGCGCGCAGCGGGAAGATGTGGCCGGGACGAGCCAGGTCGGCGGCGGTTGAGGTGGGAGCGATTGCTGTACGGATCGTGTGCGACCGGTCCGCCGCCGAGATGCCTGTTGTCACTCCCTCGCGCGCTTCGATGGTTTCAGTGAACGCGGTACCGAAGCGCGAGGAATTCTGTTGCGTCATCGGGAACAGCCGCAAGTGATCGGCGCGCTCCTCGGTCAGCGTAAGGCAGATAAGACCGCGGCCATAGCGCGCCATGAAGTTGATGGCTTCCGGCGTAACGTGCTCGGCGGCCAGGGTAAGGTCGCCCTCATTCTCCCGGTCTTCATCGTCCACCACAACAACCATACGGCCGGCTCGAATTTCTGCCAGCGCGCCGGGGACATCGGTGAAGGGAGCTTCGATCGTGCGTTCAGTGTGGGGCATGTGTCCGTCTTATTCTCACCCAACCAACCTGCAAACGGCAAAAGCGCCGCCCGAAGGCGGCGCTTTTGCGGTGCGATCGAAATGGAAGGCCCTACAACGTCGATTCGATTTCAAAGCCCCAAGCCTCAAGGAGCGCCTCGGGGATGTATTTGGAATTCTTATTGCGACGCGCCCACTCCCGCAGACGGGTAGACCGGATATACTGATCCGGCGTGAGCTTGAACTCCTTCACGATTTGCTCGAAAGAGGTCACAGTAGGCACAACGGGCCCTATGGGCTCCGGTTTGCCCCAGTTCGGATTTCCACGACGCTTTGCCATCGATTTGGTGTCCTTCACAGAGGGGTAAATTCTTTTTACAGCCTTGGACTCGTTGCTATGGGGTAGCTGGACGGTCCTGAGGCAACTCTAGATTCTTATTTTAAGGATATTTTCTTCAAAAATCAATAGGAAGCCCCGGTAAAATGCTTGTAAAATCAAGACTTTTCCCGGCATTGCATCTCAAGCTATGTTGTTTGCCTGGTAGCAATTAGTCACTTTACAACATCAAATTGGCTCTCAAAGCAAACGTTTTTACCGCTCGCACTGGCGTCGACCCCGCCCCAGATGGCACGATTACTCTTATGACAACATTCCGGCGAGCTCTGGCTCTCGGCCTGATTATGCTGGGCTGGGGAACCGCTTACGGCTGCGCGGTAGAACTGAAGGTGAGCCGCGACGCCCTCCAGCGAACCCTGAAGGAGCAGCTCTTCAATGGTCCGAACGGGCGGTATTACTTGAAAGGTTCGGAGGCATCCGCCTGCTCGATTTACGCCGACGACCCGCAGTTGAGCTTCGTCCAGGACCGCATCCTGGTGCGGTTGAAGACGCACGCAAAGCTTGGCACTTCGGTGCGAGGCGCTTGCCTCGGCATTGCCTTGTCGCCCACCTCGGAGGTCTCCGTGGCCCCGGACGGCGAGGGTGAGACGCTCGGTTTCCGCGACGCGCGAGTTGAGAAGATCAGCCAGCAGCGTGAGATGAATTTCGTGCTATCGCCCTTCCTGAGTCACAAAATCCCTTCCAGCATGAAGGTGAACGCGGCGGAACTGCTTCGCAAAGCACTGGAGGGCTCAACCGCCACTTCCGGCTATAAGATCACGTTGGACCGCCTCAAAATTCACTCCATCCAGATTCAGGGAGATGCGGTTGTGGTCGATGTCGACGGGGATCTGAGCGTGAAGTAGAGCCACTCGAAATCTTCCATTGACCTGAGTGACTCCCGGACGGTCTGCAATCGGAACGAAATGAATTCCGCGCAAAACTCATTCGAGCGTAATGTCACCATTGTCGAACGAGCTAACCTCCTGGACGACCATGATCATTTGCCTCAAGCCATTTCCGGGGCAACCTCCGAACCTCCGCGTTGCATCGAAGGTCGTTAGTCGGCCTTTAAAGCTTGGGACCAGCAGCATTTTCCCGTCCTGGATACCGCCATCGAGACTAGCGATTGCCCGGGCCTCACTTGCAAGGTACAGCCTCAAGCACGATCCGCTCCGTGGTTCGATTGCAGCATCAGACTCGCTGCAATCGCACTTCATTCAGAGGGCGAATGACTTCACCCGGCATGCGAAAACACTTCAGAGGGAATGAAATACCCGACAGTCCGCCACGCAGTATGATCGCCAAGAGCTTCATCCATGAACATTCATGGTTTCTTCTTGCAGCGTTGGTCGATTCGTGCCAGGACGCGATCATCAGCAAGGATTTGAACGGCATCATCACTAGCTGGAATCCGGCCGCCACACGCATGTTCGGATATCAGCCTGAAGAAATGATCGGCGAGTCTATACTGCGGTTGATTCCGCCGGATACGCAGTATGAGGAAGCCGAGATCCTCCGCAAAATACGCGCCGGTGAATTGATCGAGCGGTACGAGGCAACCCGCGTTGCAAAGGATGGTCATTTCCTCGATTTATCTCTGACCATCTCGCCGATTCGGGACAATGAAGGACGAATTATCGGCGCGTCGAAGATTGCGCACGACATCTCTGAGCAGAAGCGCGCGGAAGAAGCGCGATTTCGACTTTCCGCCATTGTGGAGTCCTCCGATGACGCCATTGTCGGCAAAGACCTGGATGGAATCGTAACCAGTTGGAACGAGGCAGCATCCAGGATATTTGGATATACATCCGAAGAGATGATCGGCCAATCCATCCTGCGGATCGTCCCCGAAGATTTGCATTCAGAAGAGTACGAGATTCTTAGCAAATTGAGAAATGGTGAAAGGCTCGCTCACTACGAGACCACGCGTGTAACAAAGAGCGGCAAACGACTCAATGTTTCGCTGACCATCTCGCCTGTAAAGGACAGCAAAGGGCGCGTGATCGGTACATCAAAGATTGCGCGGGATATCTCAGATCGGAAGAAGATGGAGATCCTGCTGCTGCAGTCAGAGAAGCTCGCAGCAACGGGCCGCATGGCTGCGACCATCGCGCATGAGATCAACAACCCTCTCGAGGCGGTGATGAATCTCATCTTTCTGGCAAGGCACGCATCAAAGGAAGGCACCGACGCGCATCGCTTTCTGCAAACAGCGGAGAGTGAAGTGGAGCGCGTCTCGCACATTGCGCGCCTG
>VFSW01001679.1_pt1 | contig 33710 bp, 29 predicted proteins | sample 5358111 | NCBI WGS metagenome assembly VFSW01 (sample SAMN11554181, study PRJNA540505) | mine drainage metagenome | isolation source: sediment from site ElyBrook_90M | place: USA: Ely Copper Mine, Vershire, VT | collected 2017
CGGCTGCCGGCGGGCGGGCGCGTGCCCGCGCGCGGTGGGGCTTGGCCTAGCGGCGCGACTTGCGCGCCGGGCGAAACCGCGGGGGATAGGTCCTTTAGCCGGACCTCGGGGATCTCGGGGGCGGAAGGGGGTTCGGTCATGATCGGGGTCTGGGCGGGGCGGGAACCACCGTTCGCAATAAAAGCCGTGGGACCGAAGTGGAGTGTGGAGGGTGCCCGCCGTCGCTCTCGCGCCCGTCCCAGCGGTCCCCCGTCGGCCGCCGCGTCACAATCCTTTTCCCTACCGGGCCATGGACCGGGAACCTTGGCGCTCAAGTTCAACCAGAAGGTCGACCGTATCCTGGCCGCGCGGGATTCGCTCGTGTGCGTCGGACTCGACCCCGACCCGGCGCTGATCCCGAAATCGCTGCGCCGACTCGCGCCGGGACCCCAGCTCGACCGTTTCCTCGGAGGGGTGATCCAGGCGACCTTCCCCCACGCGGCCGCTTATAAGATGCAGCTCGGAGCGTACCTCCAGTACGGCCCGAAGGGGATCGAGGTCCTCGCCCGACTTCCGAAGAAGATCGGGCCGACCCGGCTGCGGATCCTCGACCTGAAGTCGAACGATATCCCGAACGTGATGCGGATGATCCACGACGGGGCGTTCCGCACGTTCGGCTTCGACGCGGTGACCGTGACTCCCTGGCTCGGTTGGGAAACGCTCGATCCGTTCTTGGACGACCCGACGCACGGGGCGTTCGTCATCGCACACTCCTCGAATCCCGGCGCCCCGGACTTCCAGGAGATCCCTACCCCCCGGGGGCCGCTCTGGCTCGCGGTGGTGGGGGAGGTCCGGCGGCTCGCCCATGCCCACGGGAACATCGGGGTCGTGATCGGAGCCACTTTCTCGGACGCCTTCCGCCACGCCCGATCCGCGCTCGGTAACGGGATCCCGATCCTGGTGCCGGGCGTCGGGGCCCAGGGGGGCTCGCTCTCCACGGCGGTCCGGGAAGGGGTCGATGCCCACGGCCGCGCCCTCCTCATCAACGCGTCGCGAAGCATCCTCTACGCCTCGGCGGGTGCCGACTGGCGGCGCGCGGCCGGGGCCGAGGCCGAACGGCTTAAGGTCCAGATCAATCAGCTGCGCGCAGGCTTGCGTACAGGCTGAGCAGCTGGCGGGCCACGATCGCGAGCGCGTAGCGCTCCTCCGCGCGACGACGGCCCGCCGCGCCCATCCGACGGGCGAGGGAGGGGTCGTCGAGGAGCGATCGGACCTTCTCCGCGAGGTCGGCGGCGATCAGCGGCTCGACCAAGAGCCCTTCCTTGCCGGGGTCGATGACCTCGCGAACGCCGGGCATGTCGGCGATGACCACCGGGAGGCCGGCCGCCATCGCCTCGGCGATCACGAGACCGAACCCCTCGAGCCGGTTCTGGGAGGGAAAGACGAACACGTCCCCGAGCGCCAGGTATCGGGGGAGCTCCTCGTCGGAGACAGCCGGACAGAAACGGACCCGGTCGGCGACGCCGAGGCGGCGCGCCTGGCCGATGAGGCTCGGGAGCCGCGGGCCCGCGCCGATCACGACCAGCACGACATCCTTCGGAAGGAGGGAGAGCGCCTGCAGGATGACGTCGACCCCCTTGTGGGGGACGAGCCGCCCCGTGAACGCCAGGACCCGCTTCCCCTCGAGCCGCAGGTCGCCCCGCAGGTCCGAGGCGTCGAGTCCCGGACGGAACCGTTCGAGGTCGACCGCCGACGGCACGATCGTCAGCTCCCGGCCGCGCAGCTTCGCCGACGTGATCCCGTAGCTCTTCGTGTGGACCACGATCCGGTCGACCCGGCGCAGGGTCGGAGGGAGGAAGACGCGCTGGTAGATGCTCGAGAGCAGCCGACCGGCGATGCCCGAGAGGAAGAGGTCGCAGTGGTACGTCAGGCAGATCGGCACCTTCCCCCGGTCGAGGGCGCGGGTCACGAAGTAGGACGTGAGCGGGGGCGGGTAGTGTACGTGAACGACGTCCGCGTGGAGCGACCGCGTCAGTCGTCCCGAACCCACGTCGACCGGGGTGTTGAAGAGAACGCCGAGGGGACGCGAACGGAGGATACGATAGCCCTCGAGGCGTTCGTCGAGCGGGAGGCGCCGGTCGTAGCGGGCGGTGACGACCGTGACGTCGTGCCCCTCGCGGGCGAACTCGCGCGCGAGACCCCGGACGTGCGACTCCACGCCCCCGGCGTGGGGGTGGAAGAATGGGGTGACCTGGACGATGCGCACGAGGGAGCGCTAGCGACTTCTCGGCTTTCAGCCCATCGTTCCGAGGGGTCCGCCGGGCGGGCCGAGCTCAGGCCTCGCTCTTGCCGCGGGAACGGCCCGCGACGAACGGTTCCGACTCGCGGCCCTGCAGCAGCTGGTCGGCCGGGAGCGTCGCGATGTCGACGCCCCGCATCGGCTCGCCGAGTCCGGCCGAGACCCGGGCCAAGAGCTCGGGCTGGTCGAAGTGGAGCGACGCCTCGACGATCGCGCGGGCCACCTTCATCGGGTGCTGCGCCTTGAAGATCCCGCTGCCGACGAACACCCCATCGACCCCGAGCTCGCGGCAGAGCGCCGCGTCGGCGGGGGTCGCGATCCCGCCAGCCGCGAAGTTGACGACGGGGAGGCGTCCGAGGGAGCGTACCTCACCCAGCACCGCGAGGGAGACCCTCTCGCGTTTCGCCCAGGCCGCGAGGTCCTTCTTCGGAAGCTTGCGGACCAGTTCGACATCGCGGTGGACCTGGCGGATATGGCGGACCGCCTCGACGACATTGCCCGTGCCGGCCTCTCCTTTGGTCCGGATCATGGCGGCACCCTCGTCGATGCGCCGAAGCGCCTCGCCCAGGTTGCGCGCACCGCATACGAACGGCACTTTGAACGCCTTCTTGTCGACGTGCTGAAACGGGTCGGCCGGGGTCAGCACCTCGGACTCGTCGATCATGTCGACCGCGAGCGCCTCGAGGATCCGCGCCTCGGACGTGTGTCCGATGCGGCATTTGGCCATCACCGGGATCGAGACCCGTTCCCGGATCTCGCGGATCTTCACCGGGTCCGCCATGCGGGCGACCCCGCCGAGCGCTCGGATATCGGCCGGCACTCGCTCCAGAGCCATCACGGCCACGGCCCCGGCCTCCTCCGCGATCGCGGCCTGGTCGGCGGTCGTGACATCCATGATGACGCCTCCTTGCTGCATGCGGGCGAATCCGCGCTTCACGAGCTCCGTCCCGAAACGGAGTTTCTCCATCAAGTCGGCCATGGACCGTATCGACCCCCGAGAACGAAGGTCGGTCGCGTATAAGATGACGGGGGAGCCCCCGGGGCGTTTCCCCGGGGGGATCCGACCGGTGCCCGACCGGGCTCCGCCGATAAGCGTTAATCCCCGTGCCGCCTCGGGCCGAACGCAGGGGGAGCTGGGCACCGGCTGAGAGGACGGGGACGACCCCGTCGACCCCACGAACCTGCACGGGATAATGCCCGCGAAGGGAACGCGATGCCGCATCTGAGGCCCCTCTCGACCGGTCCGGTTCGGGGATGACCCGCGTATCGGCCCGCGGGGGCGCGGAGCCCCGCCGCCTGCGAGATCCGGGACGGCTCGGTCGCCTCCTCAAGGTGAGCGCGGTCGCCCTCGTCATCGTGATCGGCGGCGTCGGGGTGGGCGCATACCTCGGGTCAGGTCTCGGGGAACCGACGCTGGTGATCTACGCCTACCCGAGCCTTTTCGGCGGTCCGGGGAACGCGAGCTATGCGTACGTGTTCGATACATTCGCGCAAACGCACCACGTCCACCTCGACGTCGTATTCCCCTCGGGAACCCTCGTGAGCACATTGCTCTCCCAGCAGAATGCGCCGGCCGCCGACCTCGTGATCGGGCTCGACGAGATCACGGCTCCCCAGGCCGAGGCGCACGGACTCCTCGTGCCGTACACGCCCCCCGGGATCGCCAACGTATCCGGCAGCCTCGTCGGGGAGATCAGCCCCGACCACGCGGCGACGCCGTACGAGTGGGGATATCTCGGGTTCGATTACACCTCCGCGTTCGCGAACCTGACGCATGGCGCGGTCGCGACCGCCTCGTTCCCCGAGCTCGCCGCGAATGCGAGCTGGGCCCGCCAGTTCCTGTACGAGGACCCGACGGTCGACCTCACGGGCGAAGAGTTCCTCGTCTGGGAGATCCAGTACTACGAGCAGGTCCTTCACGAGAACTGGACGGGCTTCTGGTCGCAGATCCTCCCCGAGCTCCAATACAAGCCCGCGCCGGATTGGTCGACCGCGTTCAACGAGTTCGCGACAGCGGGGGGTCCGTCCATGCTCGCGAGCTACACCTCCGACCCCGCCTACGCCGCGTACACGGGGACCCCGGGTGCGTACAACTCCACCGTGAGCTGGTGGAACGGGACCGCCTACGGCTGGCGGACGGTCTATGGCATCGGGATCGTCCAGGGCACCCGACATCTCTCCCTCGACCAGGAGTTCGTGAACTGGTTCCTCAACGGCTCGGTCCAGTCCGAGATCCCCCTCAACGAGTGGGAGTATCCGGCGAACGCGACCATTCCGGTCCCGTCTGTGTACCGATGGGCGCCCGACCCCGCGTCGATCGTGCCGCTCAACGACGCGACGACCCCCGCGGAGATCGCGGCCGCGTTGACCGGTTGGGTGACCACGTACCAGGAGCTAGCGAATCGGCTCCTTCCCCCATGAGGCCCCGGGGCGACGCCTTCGCCGTCCTCCCGGCGATCGCGTTCGTCGTCCTGTTCGCCCTGCTGCCGGTCGTGATCCTCTTTGCCTCCGTGCTCTCGACCACGGGCGGGCTCGCCGGTCTCTCCTCCACGCTCTCCGACCCTCTGAATCGAGCCTCGATCGTGAACTCGCTCGTCCAAGGGGGACTCTCCGCCGTCCTCGCGGTCGCGGTCGGATACCCCGTCGGGATCTTCTTCGGCCGATACGACTGGCCCGGGCGCGCCGCGCTGCGCTCGTTCCTCCTCGTTCCGTTCCTTTTGCCGAGTCTCGTGGTCGTCTTCGGCATCCTCGACCTCTTCGGACCGGCGGGCCTCGCTGCCTCCTCCGTCCCCGCCCTCTCCGTCCTCGGGACGGGATTGCCCGCGATCGTGGCTGCGAACCTCTTTTTCAACGTCCCGATCGTCGTCCTCTTTACGACGACCGGTGCGGAGGGCGCCTCCGCCGCGCTCGAAGAGACGGTCGCGACGCTCGGCGGTTCTCCCTGGCGTGCGTATCGCGATGCCTGGGGAGGCCCGACGTGGGTGGGGGCGGCCGTCGGCGGGCTCGTGACCTTCCTCTTTTCGGCGCTCTCCTTCGCCCCGCCGCTACTTCTCTGTGGGTCCCGGTGCTACACGGTCGAGGCCCGCATATGGTCGCTCGACCAGCTCCTGCTCTCCCCCGAGGCCGCCGGCGTCCTTGCCTTCGTGATGGTCCTGCTCTTCCTCCTCCCGACCGTCCTGTACCTCCTCCTGCTGGGCCGCCTCCGGGCGGCTCCCGGCGGCCCGACACGGCGGAAGCCACTCTCGCGGCGCGACCCGCTCGCGGTCGGCCTCGCGGCCCTTTCGACGGCGGTCGTGGGCGCCGTGTTTGTCCTCCTGGGCTCCGTGGTCTACCGCGCCGTAGCGCCGGGCGGCGCCGCTCCGCTCGGCGCCGGCTGGTCGGAACTCTTCGCACCGACGACGACCGGGCGTCTCGGCATCTCGGCGTTCGGCATGGTCGCGAACACCCTCCTCTTCGCGACCGCCGCCGCTGCGATTACGCTCCTGCTCGGGATCGTCCTCGGATTCGTCGTCGCCCGCCGGCCGGGGCGCGCCGCCGCACTCGGGCTACTGTTCTTCCTGCCGCTCCTGATCTCGCCCGTAGTGCTCGCGTTCTCGCTCGCCTCGTTCTGGCGTCCCCTCGTGGGCGGGGAGACGAACGTCTGGCTCTTGATCGTCCTCAGCCAGGCGGTCCTCGCGCTCCCGTTCGCCCTTCAGAGCCTCGAGATCCCGCTCGCGGGCCTTCCGCCGGCCGCGCGCGAGGCGGCCGAGACCCTGGGTGCCCGGCCGTGGGGGGCGTTCCTGGACGCGGACCTTCCGCGGGTGCGCGGAGGGCTTGCGACGGCCGGACTGTTTGCGTTCGCGCTCGGCCTCGGAGAGTTCACGGCGACCTACTTCCTCTGGATCCCCCGGTACACCACCCTCCCCGTCGCGCTCGTCCTTCTCGGCCAGGACCGACTCTTTGCGGCCGAGAACGCCGCGGTCGGCCTTCTCCTCCTCCTGAGCCTTGCGGTCTTTGCCGCCCTTTACTGGGGGGGACGCCGTGTCGAGCTCTGAACCCCTGCTTTCGGTGGAACGCCTGTCGGCTGCCTGGGACGGGACGCCCGTCCTGCGCTCGGTCTCCTTCTCCCTCGCCGCGGGGGAGTTCCTGGTGCTCCTCGGGCCGAACGGGAGCGGGAAGACGACGCTCCTTCGCTGCCTCGCCGGCCTCGAGCGGCCCACCGACGGCCGGATTCGCCTCGCCGGGGAGGACGTGACCGAGCGGCCGGCGTACCGTCGGGGTCTTGGGCTCATGCTGCAGGAGCCCGCGCTCTTTCCGCACCGGACGGTCTACGAGAACATCGCCTACGCGCCGCTCCTCCAGCGCCGGTCGCGGACGGAGGTCGTCGCGGAGGTCGATCGGTTGGTCGCGCTCCTCCGCCTCGCGGGGTTCGAGGACCGGTACCCCCCGAAGCTCTCGGGAGGAGAGCGACAACGCGTCGCGCTCGCGCGCACCCTCGCGGCCCGCCCGAAGGTCATTCTCCTCGACGAACCGTTCGCCTCGATCGACGTAGAAGTGAAAGCGGAACTGCACGCGGAGTTCCGCCGGGTCCTGCGCCTCCTCGGCACCGCCGCGGTGCACGTGACCCACGACCGGGAAGAGGGATTGTTCCTCGGCGACCGGGTCGGCCTCCTGTTCGACGGGGCCCTCGAGACGATCGGTGCCCCACGAGCGATCTACTCCCGTCCCCGAACGGCTCGGGCGGCCGCGTTCCTCGGCTACAATCTCCTCGACGGCAGTACGGGGACGGTCGCGGTCCATCCGCGCGACCTGAGCTGGGGGCCGGAGGGGGTGCCCGGAACACCGGCGACCGTGGTCTCCGCGGGCTCGACCGGCCGGGAGACCCTCCTCGTCGTCCGTACCGACGACGGCCGGCAGGTGGAGCTCCGTCTCTCAGCGGACGTGGCCGATCTCCCCTTCGGAGCCCGAGGGACCTTAACGTGGAGCGCAGCGGTTCCGGTCGTTGCCCCGAGGAACGGCGCCGCCACCTCCCCGAACGGGACGCCCTAGCCGCCTCGCGAGGGCCGCCCCACGGCACCGGTCGGCCGGCCCATCGCCTCCACAAGCCCCAAGAGCTCCGACCGGATGCGCGGGGCATGCCCCTCTCCGACCCCCTCGGCGTGGCCGAGTCCGTGCCGCTCGGTTCCGAACGCGCCACGATCTTCCGTGCCGACCGACTGGAGGGGGTCGACCCGGCCCGGCTCGCCCGCCGCCCGCGCACGGTCCGGGTACTGCTCGAGAACCTCTTGCGGCACTTCGACGCGGCGCGGACCGACCGGGCAGGGCTGGTCGCGCTGGCGAACGGGGAGTCGCTGCCCGAGACCGCGGAGCTCGCCTACTACCCGGAACGAGTGCTGCTCCAGGACTTCACGGGGGTGCCGGTCGTCGTAGACCTTTCGACCCTGCGCAGCGCCGCCACGGCGCGGGGCCTCGAAGCCGGTCGGATCAATCCGGTCGTCCCGGTCGACCTCGTGATCGACCATTCGGTTCAGGTCGACAGTTTCGGCTCGGCTCGCTCGCTCGGGTTGAATCTCGACCGCGAGTATGAGCGCAACCGCGAGCGGTACCGCTTCCTGCGGTGGGCAAAGAGCGCCTACTCGCAGGTCCGGATCATTCCCCCCGGCAACGGGATATGCCACCAGGTCAACCTCGAACACCTCGCGAGCGTCGTGGGCCTCCGGACGGTCGACGGAGTCTCGGTCGCGTTCCCGGACACGCTCATCGGAACCGATTCCCACACGACGATGGTGAACGGGCTCTCCGTGCTCGGCTGGGGCGTGGGCGGGATCGAAGCGGAGGCCGTGATGCTCGGCGAGCCGTACTTCCTCTCTCCGCCCGAGGTCGTGGGAGTGGAGCTCTCGGGCGCGCTCCCGGAAGGCGCGACCGCGACCGATCTGGTCCTCACGGTCACCCGGACCCTGCGCGAGACCGGGGTCGTCGACGCCTTCGTCGAGTTCTTCGGCCCCGGCGTCGCCCATCTCTCGGTGCCCGACCGCGCCACGGTCTCCAACATGTGCCCGGAGTACGGCGCGACCTCGGCGCTCTTCCCGATCGATGCAGCGACCATCGCCTACCTACGGGGCACGGGCCGACCCGAGCCGCTCGTACGGCGGGTCGAGGCGTATGCCCGGGCCCAAGGCTGGTGGGGCGCCCCCGCGCCCGGCTCGGTCGACTACGACCGAGTCCTCCGGATCGACCTCGGCGCGGTCGTCCCGAGCATGTCCGGCCCCCGGAATCCGGAGGAGACGGTCGCCCTCGACCGGGTACCCGATTCGTTCGCGCGCGCGCTCGCGGCCTACCGAACGGCGCACCCCCGCTCCCCGAATGGAGCGGCCTCGCACCCGTACCCCTCCGACGACCCGATGCATCCGTTCGACGGCCATCTCGACCGGGCCCTCGCGGGCGGACCGACCCCCTCGGTGACCCCCGTCGCCGACGGGTCGGTGGTGATCGCGGCGATCACGAGCTGCACCAACACTTCGAATCCCTCCGTGATGGTGGGGGCCGGCCTCATCGCGAAGCGGGCGATCGAGCTCGGGCTTTCCGTCCCGCCGTACGTCAAGACCTCGCTCGCGCCGGGCTCGAAGGTCGTCACCTCGTATCTCGAGCGGGCCGGACTCCTCCGATACCTCGATGGTCTCGGATTCGAGGTCGTCGGGTTCGGTTGCACCACGTGCATCGGGAACTCCGGTCCGTTGCCGACCGACGTCGACCGGGCCGTTCGGGACCAAGACCTCTTTGTCGCCGCCGTGCTCAGCGGCAATCGCAACTTCGAGGCCCGGATCCACAACCTCGTTCGCGCGAACTATCTCGCCTCACCCATGCTCGTCGTCGCCTACGCACTCGCGGGCCGCATGGACATCGACCTCACGCGCGAGCCGATCGGTGTCGGGAAGGACGGCCGACCGGTTCGGCTCGCCGACCTCTGGCCTTCCGACGAGGAGGTTCGACACCTCGTCGAATCAAGCCTCTCGCCCGAGATCTTCCAGGAGAAGTACCGGGCGATCGAGGTCGGGGACGCCCACTGGGAGTCACTCGACGCCCCCTCCGGCGAGCGCTACCCCTGGTCAGCCGATTCGACCTATCTGGCCGAGGCCCCGTATCTACGTCTCTCGCCGCCGTTCCTCCCGAAGGACCGTCTTCTCGTCCGAGGGGCCCGCGTGCTCGCGCTCCTCGGAGACAAGGTCTCGACCGACCACATTTCGCCCGCGGGCGAAATCCCCGAGAGTTCCCCGGCCGGCGCCTATCTCCGTTCGCACGGAGTGCCGGTGTCCGAGTTCAACACGTACGGGTCGCGACGAGGCCACCACGAGGTGATGATCCGCGGCACGTTCGCGAACGTGCGGCTCAAGAACCAGCTCGTCGCTCCGCAGGAAGGCGGGTACACCGTCCACCTCCCGTCCGGGACGACCACGACGATCTTCGAGGCGTCGGAGCGGTACCGCGCGGAGCGGACCCCGCTCCTCGTTCTGGCCGGCAAGAGTTACGGACAGGGTAGCTCCCGGGACTGGGCGGCGAAGGGGCCCCGCCTCCTGGGCGTCGGCGCGGTGATCGCAGAGAGCTACGAACGGATCCACCGGTCGAATCTGGTCCAGATGGGCGTGCTTCCACTCGTCTTCGGCCCGGGAGATAGCGCGCGATCGCTCGGCCTCACCGGCCGCGAGACCTACGAACTCGCCCTGGTCGGGGACGCCTCCGACCTCGCGCCCGGCATGGCGGTCCGGGTCACCGCGACCGGGGCGGACGGCTCGAGGGTCGCGTTCACGACCGAGGCCCGCCTCCATTCGGCGGTCGAGGTCGAGTACTATCGATCCGGCGGGGTCCTCCCCTACGTGATGCGCGAGCGCTTCTCCCGGTAGGTAGCGCGGGGTCGGCTCCCCGGGCGGCCCTCAGGACGACGACCGCGCGGCCGACGGCGGTCGGCTCCACTGGGCGAGGGCGCGTCGACGGTGGTAGGTGATCGTACGTTCGTCGAACTCGCGTCGCGCCTATTGGGCGCCTATACGCGCGGGGCGGACGGAACCTCGAGCGTCCATCGGCTCGCCCGGCGTTCGACGAACTCGAGCTGCCGGACGAGCGGTTCGGTTACCTCCTCATCGCTCACCGAGAAGAGCCGGTCCGGCGGGAAGGCGCGAAGCATCTCGCGGTCGCGGATCCTCGGACCTACGGCCTTCCGCGGAACTTCGACCCCCCCCCCGCGTCGTAGCTCCTCGTAGACGATCTCCCGGGGATTCGATCTCGGTTGGTCGGGGGGGTCCGGATGGTCGGCGTCGGGCAGCTCGACCAGCGCTACGGCGCCCAGACGTCCGACGCGCCCGCCCTCGCGAAGGCCGGTCTCGGGGTCGTCGAGGAGCTGGAGCAGGTGGACGAACAACGTGAGGTTCACGGCGCCTTCCGCGAAGGGGAGGCGGGCGGCGTCCCCGTGGACGGGGCGTCACAGCCCCTTCTCCCGGACCCGGTGGAGCATCTCCCGAGAGGCATCGAGGCCCGCGAGGTCCACCCCGCGAGCGATCAGTGGTCCAGCGATGCTACCCGTGCCCACGCCGACCTCGAGCACGGTTCCGGCCCCCGCGCGCCGGAGCTCGATGGCGATCCGGTCGAGGGCATCCGCGGCCTCGGCGATCGCCATGCGTTCCGGGAAACGCCCTCCCGCATCTTGCGGGCCCGCCCCCCCGCGGCCGGTAGAGAACGAGCGAGGTCGCGGTGGGGAGGCCGGGGAACCCGAAGGATTTTGTGGGCGGAATCCTTCGCCGTTCCCAGCAGCAGTCGATCGACCCGTCGGCCTTGCGCGGGTCGGCCCGGGGGGCCGGTCCGCGCCGAGTTCCTCCCGGGCGACCGAGACGCTGCGGGCGCACCCATCATGATCCGGTTGTGCATCACCTCGCAAACTCCGCCCATCCGCCCGCTGCCCGGGGCGCGGCAGCACGGGCGGGCGCGCTGGCGCCTCGGCACGGACTACGTTCCGAACGTGGGCGGCGTGGTCCCGATGATGCGCGCCCTCCTCCGCGAGGCGGTGGGAAAGTGGGTCGCTCCCAACCCCCGCTGGGTCGCACTGAGCGCGGCGGGCCTACCGCCGATGGTGCGCACGGACGACGGCTACCTCCTCGAGACCCTTCCGCTCGACGACGCGACCCGGGCGGCGTACGGTCGCTTCAAGGAGTCGATCTGGCGCTCGTTCCACACCCCGCTCGAGTACCACTTCCCGATCGCCGACTACGTCGCCTTCGCCGAGTACAACTTCCGCACCGCAGTACGCCTCCTCGAGCGCGCTGCGGAGTACGACCTCGTCTACGTCAACGATTTCCAGCAGGTGCTGGTCGGCGGCCTCGTGGGATCCGCGGCGCCGGCGCTGCTTCGCTGGCACATCCCGGTCGACCTGAAAGGATACCCCGAGCCCGTCCGTCGGTTCTTCCTCAAGTCGATGGAGGGGTTCGATGGCATCGTCGTCAGCACGCGCGCCGGGCTGGAGGAGCTCATCCGCGCGGGGTTCCACGGGAGAGCATTCCAGGTCTATCCGTACCTCGACCCGGCGACGCAACGGACCGCGACGCCCAGCGAGGTCGCAGAGTTCCGCGAACGACACGGGATCGCGCCGAGCGAGCCGATCGTCCTCTCCGTCGCCCGAATGGACCCGGTGAAGCGCCAGGACCTCCTGCTCGACGCCTTCGTTCGGGTGCACCGCCACCACCCGAGAGCCCGACTCGTCATCGTCGGAGGGGGCAGCTTCTCGACCCGATCGCTCCGGAGCGGGCGCGGCGGGAACCCGGCCGAGCGCTGGCTCGACCGCCTACGCCACCGCGTGCGCGAACACCGACTTGAGAGAGCGGTCGTCTTCACCGGCGCGGTGAGCGAGGCGGAGCTGCAGGTCGCCTACTCGGCCGCTCAAGTGTTCGTCCATCCCGCCCCATGGGAAGGGTTCGGGCTGGTAGGGATCGAGGCGTGGTTCCACGACCTACCGATCCTCGTGAGCCAGGGCGCGGGCATCGCCGAGCTGGTCGACGACGAGGTGAACGGGTTGACCTTTCCGCCGGAATCCGTGCCGATCCTCGGGCAGCACCTCGACCGCCTGCTCGCGCATCCCGAGCTCGCGCGTCGCATGGGCGAGGTAGGGGCGCTCACGGCCCGGCGCTGCACGGTCCAGCGCGCCGCCCCGCGCCTCCAAGAGATCTTCGAGCGGGCCATCCAGCTCTACGCCTTCAGCGGCCTTCGCGAGGGTCCGGACCTCGGGGCACGACTTCGATGAGCCCGGCCCGGCCACGTCGGCGGCGCTCCGGGCCGGCCGGAGGATCCCCGGCGTTGGGGCCGATCGCGGCGCTCACTTCGGACGTGTGGTACACCCTGGTCTACCTCCGCGGGCCCGACCAGCTCCGACTCGAACGGGCGCGCCGGGCGACCTGGTCGTTGCCCCTCCGGCGATCGGGCCGAACGCGGCCGGAAACCGAGCGGGCCGTGGAAGCGCTCGAACGGTGGACCCGTCACTTGGAAGCGCGCGGACAGACCCCCTCGATCGTCGCCCAAGCCGCGTGGCTCTCCCGGCGAACGCGCGTCCCCCTCGACGGGAACGACGTGGCCGAGGCGCTCGACGCGCTCGCGGATGCGGCGCCCGTCCGTCCCGCTCCCGGGGCGCGGAAGGCGCTCGGGCGGATCCGCGACGCCGGCATTCCGCTCGGCCTCGTCTCGAACGTCCTCCACGAGACCGGCCCGGGACTGCGACGTCTGCTCGCCTCCCTCGGCCTCCTCGAGTACTTCCGAAGCCAAGTGTTCTCGTCGGAGCATCCGTGGTCGAAGCCCCGGCCCGAACCGTTCCGCCACGCGCTCGCCGAGCTCGGAGCGCGACCGGAGAGAGCCGTCCATGTGGGCGACCTCACCTACGACGTGCTCGGCGCCCGCCGCGCGGGGATGCGGCCGATCCTCTACACGGGGCTCCACCGGTTCGAACCCGCCCGGCTCGCCGGCTTGATTGAGACGCACGACCGGTCGGTCGAACGCGTCTCCCGCTGGTCCGAGCTGCCCTCCCGCCTCCTCGGGCCCGAGGACCGGGGGCGCGCGTCCCCACCTCGGTAGCCGCGACTCGGGCCGGGTGGCCGCCGGACCCGTCCCCTATCCCGCTCGCTCGCGGGGCCCCGACGCAGCCACGGGACCGGCGAGCGTCCAGCGGGAGAAATCGACCAGGCCGAAGAACAACAGGACGATCCCGACGAACTCGGCGTAGTACAGCATCACGGGGAAGGACGCGATGTAGAATGCCCCGCCCGCACCGAGCACCGCCGCGCCCCCGAGCATGCAGAGCCCCTTCCAGCGGAAGTTTCGCCGCAGGGAAAGTGCGCAGGCGGTCAGCAGCACGACCGTGGCCGGTACGGTGACGAGCGACGAGAGCACCAGGAGCGACAGCGGCGGGTTTCCCGAGATCACGCCGTCGCGGACCATCGAGGTCGGTAGCGGAGTCGTGAAGCTGACCACGGCCACGAGGGCGAGCGACGCCAGGGCATAGCCGAGGTACGCCCGCTTCCAGAGTTCCCGGTGAAAGGCCCGTAGCGTGCCGAGGGAGAGGACACCCACGATCGCCGCGGAAAAGAAGACGTAGGCTTGGAGCAGAAGCGAGGAGACAATCCCCACGTAGGCGGCGAGTTCGACGACCGTCGCGGCGGTCGCGAGGGAGAGGCCGACCGCCCACATCAGCTGGTGAGGGTCGCGAGCGGAGAGGAAACGCCGCACCCCCCGCGCCGAAAGGGAGCCCAGGACCCCGCTCAGCATCCCGAGGGAAACCGCGATAACGGTACCGGTGGGATCCACGAACGATCTCTCCCGTCGCCCGGGCGAGAGGCGCTCGCGCTCAAGACCCGGAGGTTCGAACCGGACGAACTTCAGCCCTCGCGAGAAGGCTCCGAAACGCCCTGCACCGTTCGGCCGCCCATCGACTCGGGCGGCTGCCGGGGTCCCCGAGGCCGGTCGATGGCGCGCCACGCCCCACGGGCCGATACTAGAGGACCAGAACGTCTCTCGGAGCGGCCACGCTGAACTCTCGCGCCGCGCGCATTCGGGCGAGAAGTCCGGGCCGCTCGGGCGCCGCCGGAGCGGGCACCGCCGCGGAGTGCAATCCACACTCCTTAGTACCGGTCTCCCACCACCAGCGGCCGCTTCGAGGGTCCGCGTCGGGGGGCACGGCCCGCGTGCACGGCGCGCATCCAATGCTGACGAACCCCCGGGCGTGGAGGTCGCTGATCGGAACTTCCTGCTGCTTTACGTAGTCGAGGACCTGGTTCCACGTCCAATCGGCGAGGGGGCTCATCTTGTAGGTCCCGGGGTGGGACGGGTCGGCCGATACCTTCGGGGTCACCGCCCGTTCGGTGGACTGCTGCCGACGGAGCCCCACGATCCAGACCTCCGCACCCGCGAGGGCACGGTCGAGCGGCTTCACCTTGCGAACCGCGCAGCAGCGCTTCCGTCCCTCGACCGACCCGTAGAAGAGGTTCGGTCCCTTCTCGTAGACCATCTGCTCGACCTCCTCGGCATCGGGGAAAACGAGCTGGATCGGGATCGCGTAGCGGTGGCGAGCCCGCTCGATGAGGTCGTAGGTCTCGGGGAAGAGCCGACCGGTGTCCAGACTGATGACGCGGATGCCTTCTCCGTCCGGCGGCCGATGCCGTGCGATCATGTCCAGTAGGACCATGTCCTCCGCGCCAAAGCTGCAGGCAAAGACAGCCTTCGGGCCGAAGCGTTGCTGCGTGCGCCGGATCAGTTCTTCGGCGTCCAAGCGTTCCCACTCCACACCGAGGTCCGCGAGTCCTGTCATCGAACGGGGGGTGCCCCCGGGCCTATTTAGGCCCAGGTTAACGGTACGGATTGGCGATGTAGACGAAGCGTCATCGTCTAATAGCGGGATATTACATGCACAATATTCATCTAGGGGGGTCCAGAGATGCGGTTCCTGGAACAGGTGGTGGCCCAGCCGCGGTCGAAGCCCCGGGAGCGGGGGCTCACGATGGTCCTCGACCGCCTCGCCGATGAGCTTGATCCCACCCTCGACGTTCTCGCCCCGTACATCGACATCGTGAAGATCGGGTGGGGGATCCCCTTCCTACTCGAGGAGCGAGCGCTCGAGAAGCGGGTCCGGGCGCTTCGCGCGCACGACATCCACGTCTCGAACGGAGGAACGTTGCTCGAGCTCGCGGTCTCGAAGGGCCGTCAGCGACGGGCGCTCGAGGCCCTGGTCCGAGTCGGTTTCGACACGATCGAGCTCAGCGAGGGAGTGATCGACCTCCCGCACCGGGTCCAGCGGGAAGTGGTCGAGTTCGCTCATTCCCGTGGACTCCGTCTCCATTGGGAGGTCGGGCGCAAGAGCGTCCATCACCAGCTCAGTCTCGAGGAGACCGTCGCGCGCGCGCAGCACGCCCTCGAGTTCCGTCCGGATACGGTGATCATCGAGGGACGCGAGAGCGGCAAGGGCGTCGAGATCTACGACGCGAACGGGGCGATCAAGTGGGATTGGGTCGACCACTTACGCTCATCCCTACCGGCGGATCGGCTGATGTTCGAGACGCCGCTCGAGATCCAGCAGACCGAGATGGTCCTTCGACTCGGCCCCGACGTGAATCTCGGCAACGTCGCGGTCGCGAGCGTGGCCGCCCTCGAGACCCAACGGGACGGTTTCCGGGGCGACACGTTCGGGGTGCTGCCTCCGCTCACGAAGACGACGGCAAGCCCCGCCGCGAAGTTCATCTATCACGTCCTCCGCGCGCAAGGGGTGCTCGATCAGAGCCGGCTCATGGAGCTCACCGGCCTCAATCGACGCACGGTGCAGAACGCGCTCGATGCCCTGGTCGCCGCGCGGATCGTTCGTGCGGGGAAGGACTCGCACGACCTGCGTCGGCGGATCTACGAGTGCGCCCCCGGGCCGGGCGAACGATAACGTTCGGGGGTGACCCCTCCTCGCCCGCGATCGGGGGGGCGTCGCCCGCGCCTCCCGAAACATCATCGTCCGGGGGGGTCCATCGGTTGTTCCCTACCGCCCCCGCACCACGCCGGCCCCGCCGGTGGGCCCACCGCGGCGCGTTCGACGCCGGTCGGCACTCCGGTCCGGGGTTTGCACCAATGAGTGCGGGTCACGCACCAAAATCAGGCTCTAGTATCCCCGCTACTACTCCTCGATGCGCGCACCGAGTCTCCGAACCGCTTCGAAGGCGGGAGCCTTTCCCGCTCGCCGGCCGAATGCGCTCGGAGTGCTCGCGGTCCTCTCGTGCGTTGCCCTTCTCCTGATCTCCTCCGGGACCGCGCTTTCTCGGTCGCCGGGTCGGACCGGGAGCGACCTCGGAGCGAGCGTGAACGGCTCGGCTCAGATCACGCTCGAAGCATTCAACAGCCAGCAGGTCTCCCAGGTCCTCGCGCTGGCTCCCTTGCTGCACGCCGGAGACACGGTCGACCTCGGGAAGAGCCTCTCGAACCACACTCCCGACATCGCGACGCTGAACTCGTGGGCCCAACGGCTGTCCCCAAGCCTTCCGTCGGGGGTCCTGATTACGGCGCGGGTCGAAAGCCTCCCGAACGTCCTGATCGCCGCTCGGTCGCTCGCTCCGTTGTTCGGAGGCATCACCATCGATTACGAGCCGAGTACCGCGTTCTTCCCGCTCTGGACGTGGGACTTCTCGGCCGCGCTCGCGTACTTCGCGGCGGCGACCGCCATCTGCCACCTGCACCACCGAATCGCGGTCGCCTACCCGACCGGCCGGCCGCTATTGGAGAACGACCTTCAGAAGTACCACTGGGATTACGGCCGCATCGCCGGAGCGGTCGACCGGGTGGACGTGGAGACCCAACGGTATGGCAACACCTCGGTCTGGGCGGTCGCCATCCCGCTCCTCGCGAGCCAGTTCACGAGCGCCTCGGTCCCCCTCTCCGAGCTCAGCGTTCAGCTATCGTTGGGCGGGGGCGGTAACGGGGTCGGCGAGTCGGTAGCGATCTCGGATGTCAAGTTCGCGCTCGCCCACTCGATCGAGGCCATTTACCTCTGGTGGGACTCCGCCTCGGCCTCCTGGGTCGGCCCGATCGTTAAGGTGATCGAGCAGCAAGCTCCCGCCGTGAGCGCCGTAACGTTCGCCGAGTCCGGCCTGCCGAGCGGAGCTCGGTGGTGGGTGAACGTCACGGGGGATCCCCCGCGGTCGAGTTCGGGAACGAACGTATCGTTCACCGAGCCGAACGGGACCTACGCCTTTTCGATCGGTGCGGCGAATTCGACCTATGCGCCGACCCCGTCGTCGGGCACGTTCTCGGTCGCGGGATCCAACGTTACGGCGCGCGTCGTCTTCTCGACGATCTCGTACGCGGTGACGTTCGTCGAAACCGGTCTCCCCAACGGCACCGCCTGGTGGTTGAACGTGACGCCGGGGGAGTCGCGCTCGGTCAGCGGGGCTAGCGTATCCTTCGCGACGCCGAACGGCAGTTACCGGTTCGTCATCGGCTCCGGGGACCCGAACTGGGTCCCCGTGCCTCGGGGAGGCACGTTCCAGGTCCAGGGTGCGCCCGAGACCGTTGCGGTCGGATTCACATTGGCCCTGTACCCGGTCTCGTTCGTCGAACAGGGTCTTCCGGTCGGGACCCCTTGGACCGTCCGGCTCGACGGGGGCCAGCTCACCTCTTCGGGTAGCGCGATCGTCGAGGCGGAACCCAACGGTAGCTATCGGTACGCGGTCGAGCCCGTCACCGGGTTCACGCTCGCGGGGAGCGCGAACGGCACGATCGTGGTCGCGGGCCAGCCTGTCCGTCTGGGGCTCTCCTTTGCCCCGGTGGCGGGCGGACCCCAACCTTCCCCGTCCGGTCGGTCGGCCGGCCCTGCCGCTCCCTGGTCGGGGGCGCTCGTGCTCGTCGGCGCCTCCGCAGTGGGGGGTCTCGTTGCGGCGGCCGTCTGGCGCCGGCGGCGGGGGGGTCCTTCCGGCGAGCTCAGCCCCCAGAGCGACCCCCGGGACCCTCTTCCTCCCCGCCGCCGGTGACCGGACGTCCGCGCTGTCGACCGTCGCGGGACGGCGAATTCGGGCGGGCTCGGGGATCCCTCGACGGGCTGCCGGGGCGGGCGAGGTCGAGTCGAGACCCGTCGCCTACGGAAGGTTCATTAGTTGAGTTCGGGGTCTCCTTCTCCCGCTACGGTCGACGGTAGGAGGATCCGGCCCGCACCCTCCGCTACCCGGGCGACCGCTCGCGAAGTGCGGTCGCCATGGACGGAGAGAACGTTATCGAACCGCGCCCGAAGCCCCCGGCCCGCCGCCGGCTCCCCGCGCGATGGGAGGATCTCCGTTGGGCTTGGCGCTCTCACCAGAAGGTCCCGTACGGCCCCGGGGAGCTCTGGAGCCGCAAAGGCCGCGAGGCGCATTATCGTCGCTGGAGGGAAGCCAAGGCCGAGGAGGTCCGGCAGGCGCTGTCCGCCGTGGGAGTACGAGCTCCACCGACGTGGTCGCTCGTCGACCTGCTCGCCCTCTACGAGGTGCTGGTCGAGAAGTGCTACGACGTGCCGGGCTTCGGGCCGGCTCCGGGAGGCTACGTGGTGGACGCGGGCTGCGGTTTTGGGGATTTCGCGGTCCTGGCCGCGGCCTCGGGTCCGACCAGTCGGGTGATCGCCTTCGACCCCGATCCAGAGAACGTCCGACGGACCAAGGAGTTGGCCGCGGCCGGTGGACTTCAGGACCGCGTGGACGTCCGCGGGCTCGCCCTCGGTGCCGCCGACGGGACCGCTCGCCTCGGGCGAGTGTCGGCGCTGATGCTGTCGGTGGACTCGAGTCAGGAGGCCAAGGAAGTTCCGGTCCGCCGGCTGGACTCGATGGCGCTCGGCGCACCGGTCGATCTACTGAAGGTCGACGTAGAGGGGATGGAAGTGGCGGTTCTTGAGGGTGCTCGCGAGATCCTGACCCGGGAGAGTCCCCGGATCATAGTCGAGGTCCACAGTAGGGAGCTCGCCGATCGGGTCGCGGTCCACCTCCGGGGATATCACTACGCCCGCGTTGCGGAGGGTCCTGTCCGGAAGTCGCGGGAGTTCCCGTTCGTCCGCAACGAGTTCTGGGCGCCCCCGCCGCGCCGACCCTGAGGTCGAGACCGGCTCGTTTAGTAGGCGACCCCGGACCGCATCGGGGAGCCACCGGGGGGAGGCGATCCGGGAAGCTTCGGTTCACCCCGCGGGCGCACCGAGCCGTCCATGTTTCGTGGCCGCCTGCCACAACGCCGGAGACCGGGTCGTACCGTCACACATTTCGGCGAAGGCGAGGTGGAAATCTCCCCCCGAGGAGCTCGGCCCGCGCGTCGGGAGAACCCCCCTCCGGAGCCGTGACCAATGTCCCTCTCCCGAAATCTCCGAGCTCGCATCGATAGGCGTCCCGGCAGCGCGCGCGAAGCGCAGAGTTCAATTCGCAGACCGTTTCGAGCGATCCGGGGGAATCCTTCGAGACACGACCCACCTTCGCATGGCGATCTTGCGGTCCCGCGTGAATCCCGCTTTCTCGAACATGCTCAGTGTCCCGCTGCAGAGGAACGAATTGGAAGTTCTCTGGCCCGTGTAGTCTTCAGGGTACGCCTCGACCGTTCCCCCTCCGAGTCTCCCGATCTCCCGAAGCGCTTCGCGAAGAGCGACCGTCGCGATCCCTTCCCCCCGGCGCTCGCGGTCGATGAAGAAGCAGGTGACCCGCCAGTCGGGAAGCTCACCCCGCCCCTCGTCGTACGCCTTCCGGCTTCGGATGTTCGGGAGTTCCGAAGTCGGGCCGAACTGACACCATCCCACCGCGGTCGAGCCGTCAAAGACCAGCGCGGCGTGTGCCCGTCCTTCCCGTACCAGCCCTTGCTTCATCGCCCGGTACGCCCGAGCCCCTCGCCGCTCCTCCTTCCCCGTGAGATGAAACGAGATGCACCAGCACCCGCCGAAGATTCCGTTGTGCTTCTCCACCAGTTTCGCAAACGCGGGCCAGGTGTCCGGGGAGAGCGGTTTCGAGGTGAGGCGTACGGCAGCCACCTGCCGACCATGCCCCGGGGGAGGCCCGGGAATCACCCTCGGCGCACTGTGGGACGCCTTCGAGCCACCGCCCATCGGAGAACTCTGTCTCCGCGTCTACTCGCGAGGGTTCGGCAGCCCCTCGACGAATTCGCGGAGCGCGGTGTCGAATGCGCCCGGCCGGGAGAGGTTCAAGAGGTGGTCCGCTCCGGGAACGAGCTCCACCTTGGCCCCCGCAATACCTCGCGCCAAGAAGTTCGCACAGTGCGGCATCGCTGGGTTGTCGCGATCTCCGACAAGGATCCGTGTCGGCACCCGGATCTCCTTCAGCCGCGCGGCGGCAGGCGCCCCTTCGCGCGTCTCGTATCGGCCGGAACGCTCCTCGAAGATCTCCTTCGCATTATCCCGGACCATGGTCCGGAACAGTTCCAGCGCGCCTCCCGTGAGCGACGAGGCCCACAATTGTCGAAGGTGCTCGGTGGCTTCCTCGAGCTTACCGGCGGCCCAGGCGTCGGCCGCCGCTTGGGAGAGCCGTTCGTCGCGCTCGAAGGTGGCCTTACCTCCGGGCACGTGGTCGTAGTCCATGCCCGAATACCCCGGGGCGATGAGCAAGAGCGCTCCCACCCTCTCGGGGTTCGCCAGAGTCAGGTCGAGGGCAATCTTTCCGCCCACACTAGGGCCGACGATCAGCGGCCGCGTCACGGCAAGGTGGTCGAGCAGGGCCACGAGGTCACGGACGGGAGAGTACTCCGAAGTCGCGGGAGTGGAACCCCCGTACCCGCGTAGGTCGTAGCGCACCACGCGATGATCGTGCGCGAGGATCGAGAACTCGCGATCCCACATGCGTCGATCCGCGATCCCTTCGTGGAGGAGTACGATCGGCCGACCTTTTCCCCCCTCGTCGAAAGAGAGCTTCCCGCCGGGGACATCCAGGGTCTTCGTGACGGCCAGATCGTTCATCGGTACGGGAGGCGCTTGTGGTCGGATATACGTGAGGGAGGGTCGTTGGAACGGTTCGGGGCGGACCAGCCCGGGAGCAAAAGCCCCGCGTAGGCCAGGACTTCGGTTCGACCCGAGCGGGATCCGGTGATCCTGGGAGGCGAGGTGACTGAGTAGTGACCAGCCTCCGCTCCGTGGTAACCCAGGACTCGGGATGTTCGGGGTTATCAGGTGCCGTAGTACGGGGGCCAAGACTGACGCGGCGGTTGACTCGCAAGTTCCCTTCGCCCTTCAAGTCAGCGGTTCGACACATCCCCTCGATATCCTGAGACCGAGAGTTGAGGCGGCTCCGCCGAGCTGAGTCCGCGGAGCCGAACGCGAGAGGAGGTGCCGGCGGCCGAGACGCGCATTACCAAGGGTCGGGGCTGACAGCGGTCGCGAACGCATCGGGAACCTGTGCGAACGGGTAGTGGCCGACGCCCGCGAGCTCGATGAAGCGCTTCCGAGGAGCTTGGATGGATTCGAAGTATCGGCGGGCGGTTTCCGTCGGTGCCATGTAATCGGAAGTCCCGTTAACGAACGTTACGGGAACGGGCAGGCTCGGAAACCGTGTGATCAGGTCGACTGCTCCGAGCGACTCATCCACGTTCCGCATCCAGAACCTCACGCCGGGGGCGACCCGGAAGAACAGGTCTGCCCACGTGTACTCGGTGCCGTGACGAAGCGCTTTCCAGCTCGCGTTGAGTCCGGTCGTCCCCTCCCATGCTCCCCCTAGGCGATCCGTCCAACGCGCCCGGACGTCGAGACCCCCGAACCGAGAGCGGTAGGGCGGTGGCCCGATGAGCTCGAGGTCGCGTACGGCCTTCCTCTTGTCCAACGATCGAGCCCGTTCGAGTGTCCAGACATAGGCCTCCTGCTCCCCGGCAAGGCTGGTGGGGGCGGTGGAGACCGAAAAGTAGCCCTCGAACGCTCCCGGTGCGGCCTCAAGAACGTAGGGCCCTACTAGGGTCCCGAACGAGTGACCCAACAAGTAGAATCGTTCCACGCCGACGTTCGACCGGACCCAATCCACGACCGCGAGTGCGTCCTTGGTGATCTGAGAAGCGGTAAGGTCGTCACGGGAGACGGCCCGACTGAAAGAGATCCCCGCGCCTCGCTCGTCCCAGTTGACCACGACCCAACGGTCCTCCAGGGAGCCGAACCACGCGCGAGCTGCCCCGATGTACGCCCCTCCCGGGCCCCCGTGGAGGATCAATAGCGCCGGGTTCTTCCGAGATCGTCCCCGCGCGAGTATCCCTTGGGGGACCCCATTGATGACAGGCGTCTCCAGGCGGCTGACGCTTTCGGGGAGTGTCTGGCCCCGTGCGTCGAGGATCGGGGGCGTCGCCCGGCTGAGAAGCCGCATGAATATTCTCCGTTCCGAGCGTCGGGAGTCGCCGCTCGTTCAAATAAGCAGCACGAGGGGAGCGACGCCACGTTGAGGACCTCAGCACATCGAGCGCAGTGCGGGGTTCCTCGTCTAACGCGAGTTAACCCTCGGGCGTGAGACCGGGGCCCTCAGTTCGCTTCTTCGCGAACTCCCCTAAGCGGGGACTTTCCGCGCCGGGACTCGCTTCGAATCGGGGGCAGCAGCACCGGTTCGGGGACCCTCGCCACACGAGCTCGCAAAGCCGTCATTGAAGTCTCGAGGAGGCGGCGCTGACCCTTCCGAAGGTGCTCTCCGAACGTCGAACGAGAGAGTCCCACCGACTTCGACACGGTTTCCCACCGCGCCCTGGAAGGTACGTCAAACAGTCCGGCGTCCCAAGCCGTTACCAACGACCGCGCTTGGGCGTTCGTCATCCCGCCCGCTAAGTAGGCAGAGGCAAAGGGCAGGTCACGGAAGGCGCGAAGCTCCGCTCGGGAACCCACCGAGAGCAGTTCGACCGGACCCGTCCGCCGGAGGCGTGTCGTGAACGCACGGAGTTCCCCGCGACCTCGAGCCACCACCCAGCAGCTCTCGCACCCTCCTTGGATTACGATGGGGGGCACAATCCAGACTCCCGATCGTCCCGCCAAACCCTCGATCGATCGGGGGTCGGTCCATCCGAGGTCCGGGACCAAGGCCAGCGCCTCGAACTCCTCCTGCGCGAGACAGGTGGCGCCGAAGACCTCTCGAACTAGGTCGAGAAGGCCGCGAAGTCCTCGGGCGGTTCGGTTCGATAGCAAGAGCACGTTTCGACCGTGGTCGAACCACCGGAACATCGCGGAGTCCGGCGCCTCGTCCGACACCTCCTGGTAGGCACAGGGATGGCTCGCGCGGAGGTGGGCATCTACCAGGGCCATCGGAACCCAAAGAGGTCACGAGTATTTCTATAGAGCCGCCCTCGGGCGGCTCCGCAGTTATTGAGTCTGAGAGGCTTGTGCGAAGGAGGGCACCGGCCGAGGGAGGAAGGAGCATGACCGTGGATTTCGCGCTGACGAAGTCGCCGAGCTATCGCGTCGCGTCGATCGTGAGAGTGGGACCCTGGAAAGAAGACAATCTTCGAAGCGAGTTCGAAGAGCTCGAGCGTTGGGCCGATCGTCAAGGGGTACGGCGTGGCTCCTACATCTTCGTGGAGCGAGGGAGCCGACGATGGGAGGCGTGCCTTGAGTTCAAGGGTAGAGCCAAGACTGAAGGGCGAATCCGACTGAAGACCCTCTCCGCTACGCCCATCGCGAAGGTCGTCTTCGACCCAGACCAAGTCTCCTCACGAATCGTCTACCACGGACTCAGCGACTGGACGCGCTGGCGCAAAAAGTACGGTGAGATTCGCGGGGTGGTCGGAACTCGCGAGGTGTACTCTGGGAATCCCTGGAAGGACAAGCAAGCGTGGGCCCGTTGCGAGGTTCAGTTTGTCGTTCGGAGGTGATCTCGCTTCGGATCCCGTACGCGCGATGACGGGGGACGGGTTTCCCGGGGGCTGGACCCGAAGGGAAGGCCTGCTGACTCTTTCCCTCCTCTTCGACGGCGAAACTCGGGGGAGAGTGACCTCCGCCCAGCTCCTCGAACTCGGGGAGCTTATCGGCCGGAGTCCGGGGTCGGTATCGTTCAAGGTAGCCGGCTATCGAGCGCTCCGGGGCGGAGAGTCGTCACGAACCCGACGCGTGAGTTCCGTCCAGCGTGAGCTGGTCCGTGAGTACTGGTCCCACACACAAGAGCTGCTAAGGGAATCGGAGGCGCTTCGCGCCGAGCTACTCCTCAAGCTCGCGTCGGCGAGAATCGAGGGGGACGCGACGCACTTTCCCACGACCCAAGCCCTGCAGCTCATGGCCGATGGCAGTGCGTTTCCCTGGTCCGGCTGCCACCCTTTCAACCACGGCCAAGGACGAGTGCGTGGATTGGCGATCTCCTCCGCCGATGTGTTGGCGTGCCCTCGCGAGGCACAACGATTCTTCCGAGCGTGCGTCAAGAATCCGGAGGGGGGACTCCGAAGGAGCCAGGGTTTTCGTCGAGTGGAGCGGGGGGATCCCGAAGGTTTCGCCCGAGGAGTCATCCGATGGAAGTTCCCCACGTTGCATCTCGAGGAAGTCGAGGGGGAGGGCGCGAGCGTCTTCCGTCAGGTCCTGGTCCGACCGGAGATTCACCGACTTGTCGTGACCACAGAGGACATCAGGGGATTGACGCGGGACGAGGCACGAATGTCCCAAGAACGGATCCGAGGACTCCTCGCTCTAGACCCCGGGTCCCTCTGTCCCATGTGTACGCTGCTGGTCGACTACATCGCACACCAGGTCGAAAGGAAGCTAGGATCCGTCGTTCACCTCGGGGACAGAACCTGAGCGCCCCGACGGCGGCGACCGGCGGGTTGCCCACCGCCAATTCGCGATCAGGTGAGCCCGCTCCCCGGCAGCGAGTCCGATGGTCTCCTACGAATCGTTTCGCTACCGGAGTTGGGCCGGGGGGTGCGTCGTAAGCCCTCTGTTAGGGCCGCCGCGCTGGCGTTCGCGGGCTCGATCGGCGATCAGTGAATACTTTGACCGGCCCGCGATTCGACCGTGGACATCGGTTGAGGCCGCGCCGTTCCCGGCTATCGGACGGTTTCGTAGTGAAGCATGATCTCTCCGTCCTCACCGTACTTGACTTCCAGGAGCTTGAGGGTGTTTTGCTCTTTCATCGACCCCCAGTACCGAGGGCCCTTCCCGTAGACCACCGGCATGACGAAGAACCAGTAATCGTCGGCAAGCCGGCGCCGGAGGACCTCCTGGATCAACCGGGGGCCGCCCTCGATCATGATGTTCCCACCCTCTTCCCGCCGTAGCTCGGCCACGATCTTTGAGAGATCTCCCTTCATGACGCGCGAGTTCTCCCACCCCGGCGACTTGAGTCGGCGCGACAAACACACCTTATCGACGTTATCAAGGAAGTGCGAGTAGTCGTGCAGGAATTTCGGATCGCTAGGTTTTCGGGCTTTCGAGGACCAGACCCTCCGATGGCCGAGGAACGACCGTCGACCCATGACCACGGTGGTCACGTCGCCGTACCGTGCGATCCACATATGTCGAAACAGGGCGTTCGCGGTCCTGCTCGATCGGTCCGAACCCGGATACTTCGGGAACTCGCCGCGGCCGTCCAGGGTCATGTACGCGTTCGCCGTTATCTTTCGCATCTTTCCGACACCCCAATTTTCGGTGACTCGCGATACCGGTACGACGTCTCGAGCCCTTGAACACATACATAAACAGACATATATCCCTTTAGGCATATCTTGTCCATGAACGACGTCTTCCAGCTCCTCGCCGAGCCGTCGCGGAGACAGCTCCTCGATGCCCTTCGACACGGCGAACGCTCGGTCAATGAGTTGGTCGATCTGACCCATATGCCCCAGCCGTCAGTGTCGAAACAGCTGCGGCTGCTCCTGGACTCGGGCGTTGTCAACCTACGCAAGGCGGGACGACAGCACCTGTACACGATCCAAGGTTCCCCCCTTCGAGAGGCCTCCAAGTGGCTTTCGTATTACGAGCGCTTCTGGGCGGAGGGCTTGAGCCGGATGGACGAGGTCCTCAAGGAAGAGACCCGTCCCCGGGGGCGGGGAAGGCGATGACTCGGGCCGGCGGACCGACGGTCGCCGTTCGAGTGGACCGGACTCTGCACGCTTCGCCCGACCGGGTCTTTCGCGCCTTTCTTGAGCCAGACTTGATCCGACAGTGGATAACGCCCGACGATCTCGCGATCGACCGGATTACGGTGGATGCCCGGGTCGGCGGCCGCGTCGAGGTCTGGCACTCGAGGAACGGAGTAAGCACGGGAAAGTTCGAGGGGTGCTTCCTCAAGATCGACCCCCCGCGGGAGCTCGTGTACCGTTGGGCGTTCATCGGGACAGAGCCGGAGAAGGGGGAGCACTTCGACACGCTCGTCACCGTCCGGCTTCGACCGGAGTCCGAGGGGGGGACTCATATCTCCGTCATCCACGAGAAGCTGGAGGACCTCCGCCGAGGCGCCCCCCACGTCCACGTTCGGCTCGTCCCCGGTTGGAACATCTGCCTCGACAAGCTCGAACGAGCGGCCGGCCAACTCTCGGCGAACCTGCGGTGAGTCCGCTGAGCTCGAATGAACCTGTCGAGCACGTCCCCACGGCTAGTGACGGCGGCCATGGGGCGCTCCGGGGAGGGGGGCTTAGCTCCCCACGGACGGTCGTTCTATCCCGGTCTTTTTCTCGACCGCGTCCCTTCCCGGCCCGGCCTTGGCAATCGCAAGAGATGCGTCGCAACGGATCTCGGGCCGAGCGCTCACCATCGGACCGATCCCGTTCTTCGTCGGGACTCCGATCGACTGCGCCCAGAACCTTGCGTAGGGCCTCGCCGCTCACTAGTGGCGCGGCCGGTAACGCAGGCCAACCTCTGGACCGGAGGTACTTTCCGGGGTAGCGCTAACCCGGTGGCCTGGTCCTGAGGCTTCGAGACCTCACGATCGAGAAAGGCCAGAAGCTCCAGCGTATCCTACTCCCCGGCCACAACGCCATCGAGTCCAAGCGCGCCCAGATCATCCTCGCGAGCCACCAGGGGTTCTCCCCGCCCGAGATCGGCTTGATCGCGCTGATGAGCGAGGACTACATTCGCGAGGTGATCCGCGCGTTCAACGACCGCGGGATGGCCATGCTCGAGCCGAAGTGGGGGAGGGGGCGACCCCCGAAGTTCACCGACGACCAGTCGGTCTTTCTGCTCTTGGGTGAACTTCCAGTTCCCCCCGGCTTTCCTGTTTGGCTTGAGCATCACGAAGCCGTGGAGATTGAACTCGCGGATGAGAGACCGAACCCAGTCGGGCGAGTAGCCGACTAGTCGAGCGATGTAGGGAAGAGTGAACTCCTGGGCACTCGACAGGATCACCATCGCGCGATGGAGTTCGATGGCGTCGCTCGGGTGGCGACAGAGTCGGGCGAGCTTCTGGCCTTCCGCGTTAGAGATCGTTCGGACCCGTCGGACCATGCTGAGGGGTCATGCACTCCCCCGGCCTAGTTCTTTCGGTCCTAAGGTCGAACTACCTGGCTAGAAGTGGCACTAGCTGGCACCGCCAAGCCGGGTGCAGGGCTGTTTGTGCCCATGTTACGCCCCGCCTTGACTGAGTCGAAGGTATTCACAGCTTGGACGCGACCGTTGAATAGCAATACAGTGCCCAGTCAGTTCCAAGGTGGGCAAGGTGATTCGGCATCTGGCATCGGAGGAGAATCCTGCGGCAGTGCATACGCTTAAGCGATGCAATTCGCTGCACGAGAAAGGGGGAACGCGGTTGTTCCCCGACGTGACGCCGTGGTGCCTCGTCGACGCCATAGAGCCGTCCTAGGGGTTGTTCCCGCCGCGGTTCTCGCGGTGTTGATATCACTCGCTACACTGCCGTCTCTCGCGGGAGCCGAGGTCGGCTACTCGCCCACGGGACTACCCCGGGCCCAGCTCCAACTTCTGTTCTCGCCTGCCCCGAGCGTTTCCACACCGCGTGTGACCGTGGCGGAGGTACAGAACTTTCAGGACTCGATGACCCTCGCGAACTCGGGTGATCTCAACATCTTTGGAATGGCCAACGGTGGCAATGGCCGTTCCACTGGATTCGCCAAAGGGAACCTCCTTGCCCCCGACGACAGAGAAGGCTACGTTGCGGCTGCTCTTGCCGCAACCGAGGCTAGTTCAGATCGCTACACGACCTCCGATTTCCAATACTCCGTCGGCGCGGTGGGCGTTAGTGGATTCGCGTACTATGGGGAGCAGCTCAAGGATCTCATTCCGCCGATTCAACCGAGCAGCGAATTGGTCGAGACCCTGGCTCTCCCCGAGTCTGCGTTCGTGGTTTTCGTGGCGTTGAGCGGAGGTCAGGATGCCATCGTTCTGACAGGTATCCCTGGCCTCGTGGTGGACGCGAACGGCACCGGGCCGGGGTGGGCCGGTGTCGTGATCGGCCACGCGCACCTCAGCTCGGGCTCGTTCGCCGTGGTCGAAAGAACCACGAATCAAGACGCCGGGTCACTGGCTCGTGCTGACATATTGGGTATCTTCGCCTTCTCGAATTCGCGCGCTGGTTTCATCCAAAGACTCCTACCGATTCGGGTCTCGAGTACGATCCCTGTTGGAGGTACTCCGGGATCCGTCGCCTACGACAATCGAAAAGGAGAGGTGTTTGTTTCGAACTCGGAATCTCACCTATTGAGCGTCATATCGGATTCGACGAAAAAGGTCGTGGCGACCGTGCGGGTGCCCTCGCCCCTCTTCGGCGAGCAGAGCCTGGCGTATGATACTTCGAACGGATACATCTACGCGGCCGACGGTGGCAATGTCTCTGTGATCTCCGACGCGACGGACAGAGTGGCAAAGAACATACTGTTGGGCGATTTCACCAAAGCTGTCGCCTTCGATTCGGAGGATCGGAACGTCTACGTGCTTTTCTTCAACAACTCCATTTCCACCGACGGTTTGATGGCGAAGATAGATACGGCCACTAACAAGGTAGTCGCAATCTGGGCGGATTTCTCACAGGACCCCGACTTCATCGCCGTGGATACCAGGAACGGCTACCTCTACGTGCCGGACGATTACGCCGGTTCCACCGCGGTCATTGACCCCACGACGGGCTCAGTCATTGGAGTTGTGTGGAGCGAGTACGCTTGCCCCGCATCCATCGCGTTCGACCCGTGGAATCACAACCTGTACGAGCCCGACCCATGCAGCCAGGGGACGGTGGTCATCGACGGAGACACCAACTCTGTAGTGGGAGTAATCGGTCCGTACTCCACTCCTAATGGAGTGGCGTTCGACAGCGGTACGGGTGAAGTCTTTGTGACGAACGGCAGTCTGTACGAGGGCTCGAATGCCGCGAGCGTAATCTCGGGAGCGACGGACGAAATTGTTGCGACCGTTCCTGTGGGCATCGATCCTCAGGGCGTGACGTACGACAGCGGAACGGGGGAAATCTATGTCGCCAACCTCTACTCGAACAGCGTGAGCGTGATCTCTATCTCCGGAACTCCGTTCTAGCGATCGTTTCGGTGCGTCCATTCACCTGAAGTGAAGTAGGCAACTGAGGAAAGGGGGGCCGTCGGTATCCGCTCTCACAAAGCGCCTTGCCCCTTTTCGAACGGCGGGGTCCCCCATCTGGACTCCGTCTGAGATTCTCCGATTCTGACCGGGCGTCGGCCTCTTCCACCCTTGCGAGCTCAGTGTAGAGTGTCGTGAACGAGTCTGTCAGGGACAGGGTCGGATCCTAGGGTCACTCACCTGAATCCCGCGTCAGTTAGCCACAACAGCCTTCCATCGCGATAGCGCGAAGACCTTCTCCAGTCGAGCCCCTTCTCCGACCGCCTTCGGACTTTCCCACTTCTCCTTCTCGCCGACCCGGAGCTTCACCATCTCCACGCGCCGCAGCTGGAAAATCGCCTTCTCCGGGCTCTATCGGATGTGCGCCTCCCGCAACCGCCGTCGGACCGCCACCCACAACAGATACGCCACGTAGCAGACCAGCAGCTACGAATCCACTCGGTCCCGCTTGTAGTGCTTGATACCACTGAGTCTCGGGCCGTCCTTCCCGATACGCCAGAGCTACTCCACTTCGTCCCTGTCGAGATAGGCGGCCAACAACTCCCTTCGGGACAACCCCGACGCCGTGCTCATCAGCACACCGCGCGTGAGCCGCGCCAGACTGGCACGAACTTCCTCCTCCTTCACCGGAATACGCGAACGGGTCGGTTTCAAGAGAAGCGGGTGCGGAACCGAGCCTGGGAGCTTGGCGGCCGAACGACCGACCCTGGTAACCCGACCCTGTTCCCGCCAAGCATGGGCCCGTTTCGGGCTCCTGATGCTGCCCGAGCGCGGCTCGAATCCATCTTGGCCTTAAAGGACGGTGCCGGAGGCGGGCAAAGGAAGACGTTCTCCGACCGACGACCCGGCCGTTGATGACACTCCACAGGTATCGACGGCACGCCCGTGGCGGTTCCGAGAGGGAGACATCGAACCGAGGGGCAGGTTCCGCGAAGCCGGGTCCCGGTCGGCCCGGGAGGGTACAGATCCTGTGGATTGAGTCAAGGAAGGGTTGAACGGGGTACGCTCGCCCGTCGGGACGGAGTCTTAAGACCCTCAGCGAAATTGACGCCCCGCCCAACCCAATTCTTCAGGTCCGCTTCTGAGGCGATGCCGGCCCGGGCAATCCTCACAAAGGCCCGGGGGGCCTTCGCCCCGATCTTCATCGGCGTCACGTGGCGCATCGCCAGCACTTGCTCCCGCGCGCGCTCACCGACTCTGACCCACAGTGAGTCATGGCTAACGCCGCAACACATTCGACCTCCGACGAGGAATTGGAGGCCACCCATCATCCTTCTTTCCGAAATGTCTGGACGCCCAGAAAGAGCCGCTCGGACGCGATCCGCGAGATATTCATCGTAGGGCATGACTCATGCCTCACTTGTCGGACGAGAGGAGGTTCACCAGCTCCGCTAGGCTCGTTTCCCAACCACGGCAAGTGCGGATGCAGGCGACCGGATCCTTGAATCCTTCATGGCGGATCGTGAGGTGGGTACCGCGGGGGACCGAGTCGACAAGATAGGTCACCGTCGAGTCTGGGGGGGGCCCGCCCACCGATCGCCAGGAGTGCACCAGCTTCCGTGGATCCTCCAGCACCATGAACTCTCCTTCGAGAGCGTACGGTTGGCCCCGCCCGACTCCCGAAGCCCGCCAGTGCCCACCGACTCTTAGGTCGGCCTTCCACTCGCGGGTATCGAACACACCCGGATTCACCCACCAGCGGGTCACTTCTGCTCCGGTCAGAGCTCGGAACACACGTTCGGGCCCTGCCGGCAGATCCACGCTCGCGAGAATGCGTCCGGCCGGTCCATCGTACACCGCTCGCGCGCGTGTGTCCAATCCCTCCGACATCATGGCTACCGGAATGAAGGTATACTTGAGCTGGTATTTCACTAACATATGGAATGGGAGTATACGATTCTTGTCGTTCTGAAATGCCGAAAGTTAGTATACTGGCAGCAGGTTAGGTGATAGGCCATGCGCGGGAGGCCTCGAAGAGTTCCCGAAGTTCCTCCGGGTCCCCTCGCACCTCATCTGACCACGGGCGAGGTCCTAGGCTGCCCTGTCGAGTCCTCGCTGGGTGTTCTCGGGCGCAAGTGGACGCTCCTGATCATACGGGACATGGCCTTCTACCCCGGAATCACGTTCGGCCATATCCTTCGGCGAAACGAGGGAATGACTCAGCGAGTCCTCTCACTGCGCCTTCGGGCGCTTCGAGAGGAAGGCCTCGTGGAAAAGGTTGCGGACCCAGTGGATGATCGAGTCTTCCACTACCGCCTCACCCCAAAGGGGATGGATGCCGTTCCGGTTATGATTGCCCTCTCCGCGTACGGTCTCAAGCACTTCGCGAGAAAGGTGTTTAGGGACGGGAGGCCGCGCTCGTTGGCCGAGGTCTTCCCGGGACAGGCCGAGCCTCTGCTCGGCGAGTTGAGGGAGTTCGTGTTGGAGAGTGCGGACTCGCAAGCTCCCGCGAGCGTCCCCCGGAGAAGTTCTCTAGTGCGGTCCTCGAAGTGACACGTTGACGGTGTCGGGCAGTCGTCTGGGAGACGGTCGCCGGAAGACGACCATCCAGGGGCGGGTTATCTCGTGGAACGGAGCGATCCGACGGCTCCGAACGATTTCTAAGGAGGTGTTTGTCAAAGGCAGAGTTCGTTAGCCTATCCGCAAGAGTGGGGTGCTATGGGCACAGCGACAACGTCGAAAGGTTCCCTCCGGGAAGAGAAGTCGGTCTCCTTGGGGGCCACGGCAAACCATGAGAGCGACCGGGCAAGTTCGCACGTCGCCGAGCGCTATAACCGACGATAGACTCGGGTCGGCCGGAGCGAGCTATGGCCAACGTAATCGAGGGCATGGAAGCGGTGACGGTCCACATTCGAGACATTCAGCGTGCCCGGAAGTTCTACTCCGAGGTGTTGGGCCTCGCGGAAGTGTCCTACATCCCATCCGCTTCTCGGGCAGCGTATGCGATTCCTGGAACGAAGACGCGGCTAACGATGCATGTTCTCGGGGAAGGCGAAGGGGGCCGCGAACCCGGGACGGTCTCGGGGATCATCTTCTCCCACCACGACCCACGAGCCGCCTGCGCTGAGATCCGGAAACGCGGCGGATCGATTGTGGATGCCCCCAAGACGTTCCCGACGGCCATGGGAACGGTCACTCTGGGCGTGTTTGCCGATCCCGACGGCAATCAGTTCGTGCTACCGCACATTGAGAGCGGACCGACACGCGCCCTCCCGTAGCTCGAATCGACGGTAGTCAACACCTGAAGCACCCACCGAGGTCGATCGCGACCTTGGGTTCCGATTCGTCCGTTGACCCCGAGCACTCGCTCGCGGCTCAGAGCGAAGCTGAGTCCATCCACGGCCTCCGGAGCGGTATAACGGCGGGTGCGGGCTGCCGCTCGAAAGCGTAGAGGGATGGGTTCCGGAGATAACCGGGGTGCGGTAGGGAGGCAAGGGAGACGATCTACGGAATCCCCCCCACTCCGCGGCTGGATCGATGATTCCTCCACCCGGGGCGGGTTCCGGTGCGGGCGACCGGGCTCTGCTACCCCGCGCCAAAAGCAAGCGGGGAAGGGGTTTCTGACCGTTCCCAATCCGTGCGAAGGCGATCTACGCCGTCGCGAGCGCTTTCGCACCGGTCAAGGCAGGCTGGACGAGGTAGAGCACGCCCGCTAGGAAGACAAGGATCGCGCCCAACAGCGCGAACACGTTGACTCCCAAGTCGAGCGCCGCCCATCCGATCGCCGCGATCACCACGAGCAGCACGCCCGCCGTGATCGGCCGATCTTTCCACGTCCGGTGGGCGAGGTAGCTGAAGAACAGCGCCAACGCCCCCACCACGAACAGGACGACGGCGTCCGTCCCCGCGCCGAGGGCGCCCATGGGGCGCCCCCCGGCGAGGGCGCACGGCCCGCCCCCAGCGCGGCCGCAGGCAGCGACGGCGCCCCGGGGGCCCCCCAGCAGCCCGAAGGGCCCGCCCCAGCCACGGTCGGGT